>Ga0179593_1568864_pt1 | contig 14444 bp, 16 predicted proteins | sample CZODoug2_1_08_16_FD_185931 | JGI IMG/M metagenome (GOLD analysis project Ga0179593, IMG submission 185931) | Vadose zone soil fungal communities from Angelo Coast Range Reserve, California, USA - CZODoug2_1_08_16fungal (PacBio error correction) | ecosystem: Environmental > Terrestrial > Soil >...
GAAAGGCAAATTGACTACCACCCTCTTTTTCCAGGCATAACTAGGGATGCGGGGAGTCGTATTTGGCAAAGGAAGGTTCCGCAAAAAATCAAAGGTTCAGAGCCTTGCGAAATGGAGAACACATGAGAAGTCGGAGAAGGGACACGGCTTCCCCATCGGCGAAAACATTCTCGTTCGAACGAGCAAAAGGTGCCAAACATCATAAAGGTAAAAAGAGAAACAGCCCCGCCCTCCACAAAAAGATACAGACCCATTGATAGATGATGCGCGGATGTGATCGACTTAAATGACGAAAGGAATAACCAAAGCCTGGGAGGAGGTAGGCACCAGGCGCAAAATTCATTTCGGATCGATTACGCATCCTGGGGGGTATCAAATGCGACGACCAGGAGAGTGATGAGTTTGAGGGACCTCGCCCTCTTCGAGGCCGGACCACTCAACAACATTGGCCAGTGTCGCGGTCTCTTCATGAAAAAAAACCCTTAACGAAGAAAGAGAGTGCCATTCTCTACAAAAAACGCCCAACCCAAAACATCAACTAAAGCGGTTTGAAACCGCAGGCTAAGAGGCATGAGGGGAGCGGAACACCAAAGACAAAGGGCGGGAAAAAAAAAGTCCCGGGTCCAGCGGCGTGGCCTCTGCCCGCGTTAAGGACACGAAGAATCCGCTCCAACCAAAGAAAAACGGAAGGCCTCGAAAAAAAAGGAAAAACTTGGACATACGAAGATTGCCCAATCCCAGGGGAGAAGACATCGCCTCCCAGGGGGAAAGGAGGGAGGTTTAAGAGTCAGGACTAAAAAATGGGGGGGGGGGACTGAAGGGGGGACAACGGGGTTGGGAACCGGGAGAAATGTCCCATTAAAACCGGTGAAAACGCCACAGGGAAAAGCAAAGAAAAAAGCGCAGAACCGGGGCGAGGTACCGGAAAAAGGCTGCAAGCTTGCACCGATCAAAAAAGGTTGTTCCGGACCCTCCGCAAAGGAAAAACTCTGAGAGGGAGGAAACATAAGAAGTAGTCACTATAGAGGTGAACACGGCGCGGTCATATAAAGACGAGGGCAAAAACAGGTCAAGGAGGGACCTTCAAAACAGGCGACGAAAACCATGATAACCAGAAACGATCCCGCGTCTGGGGGGACGCAGAGGTAGGATTCAAGTGAGAGCTCAGATAGAAGGGGAAAAAAGTACAAGACAATAGAAAAAAAGCGAACCAGACGCCAGGGGGGGGCGCGTTCAACAAAAAGAACAGGAATACGGAAAGACCGCGTGATTGTACCAGAAAAGGAAGGGTCGAAAAGGGAAATCAACATAAAGATACGATAACGCATGCAGAACGAGCGACAACGCCGGTCAAAGGGGAAAGAACGTCTAAAAAGAAGACTAGAAAGGCAGCGAGACGTCTCAATAATCGGAGAAAGTGTGTAGAAAAGGCAGGGACCGTAAGAACTTTTTAACCGGAAGGGGGAAATAAGTTGCTTAAGAGAATAAAACCAGGGGAAGGGGAAGAAACGTAAAAAAGTGTATCAATCAGCATCCACCAGCATTCCTGAATCAAGGCTTCCTAACCGCACCGTGCGGATCAAAAAAGAAAAATGCCTAGATGGGCGAGCATTAATGAGGAAAACCTACAACTGGGGAAAGCCTCCAACGTCAGAAGGGACATTCCTTTATCACGCTTCTTGATCGGAAAGGGAAATAGAGCATGAGGGGGAAAGAATAAAAAGAAAGAACGCGGTCGAAAAAAACCATAGGTCGGGAAGCCAGCAAACACTACAGTGTTAGGCTTTCCTGCAGTTTTGCTCCAGCTTCCAAAAGGCAGAAGGACAAAGGAAAAAGGGTCGACCGGCTTCAACAGAATGCGAGAATCGAAGAGCGCGGTAAGAGCGGCAACAACTTGAAAAACTGGTGCTCAAAGGGAAAGAAAGAAGTGGGCTGGGTCATGGGGAAATGGGAATCAATCGGAGCGCAATCCGCAGTGTCGGAGGGACATCATTCTAAACACTGTGGAACTTGGGAGGTGGGAGGAAACGCTGCAGGACTGATCAACCGGTACGGCGAGGGATACCAAGTGTCAGAAACGCTCTTATTAGGGTGAAAAAAACAGAGGTTGAAGGAAACAACCTTGTTGAAGAAGCGTAAGCTGAGGAGACGATTGGAGGATCGAGCTTCGTGGGGAAATCTCCTAATTTATGATGGGGCGGGGAAGGAGGGGGGGACTGGGGGGAGTTAAGGGGCTTCGACAAAACTATTGCTAGCAGGAAGAAGCTGAAACCATTAAAGAAAAGGGAGAAAGAGGTGGGTGTCGGAAGGAATATCAAGGGAACCGAGGGCGAGTGGGGTTGTCAGGCCGGAAACGAAGGGCAGTCTTACCGGTCAAAAAAAAGGAGGAGGGGGAAACGGCTAAAGAGAAAGACCGGAGGGGGCAACGGAGGTGACAGGGGTAAACATGTATGTGAACCGCCGTCAATTCAAACGTAGAATTGAGAAAAAAAAGAAAAAAAAGCAAGACAGTTAAAAAGGACTCGGGGGGGAACCTCTAGCAAAAGAAGTAAACATTAAAAAGAAAAGGCACCTTCCAAGGCCGACCAGAGGGGCGGAAAAACAGGGGATTCAGGGCGCTGCACAAAAAGGAGGGGGAGTCGAAAAGGATGGGGGACACACGTGCGTGGGGACCTCGCCTCATCGCACGCCAGTTCAAAACAGGGTCTAAGACGCAAAAAAGGCACCCTTTCTTGGGGAGGTTCGTCCACCTAGGGAAGTCACAAAAGGGGTTAAAGACCGAAAAGAAGAAACCTTCCGCCGGCCTAGGGTCCGTTTCACCCGCGAATCAATACATACTCAACAAACAACGGAGAAAGAGAGAGAGGCAGGGGACTGCGGAGAAGTTCCCGACCGATTTCGGGACAAACAAACACATTGTCGCTGGCAATCCAACGGTGGAGAAATCTCTCGGGAAAAAAACCGAGAAAAGCAGGTGATCAGAGTCTGGCGTCATGCGAAAAAGGTTCATTTGAACTTCAATGAGGCGATTGCAAGCAAGTTGGGGGGGGCGCCCAAGAAAGACCGACAACGAAGAGGAAGGTTTTGAAAAACTGAAAAGCAGGGGGATCGTCTTTGGAGCCGCCAGGAGGTGCCTAGTTGCGGAAGTTCCCGAGGGAGGATAAGAGAAAAAAACCCCTACAGCTGCCGGAAAAAGGGAGGGTCGCGCGCCGGGTGGAAAAACCTGGAATCGAAAAAGAAAACAGCGTCCTTAAAAAAAAAACGACCGGGGAAGCTCAACCAGACAGTCAATGGGTTGCGTTCCCCGACTGATTCAAAGTTCCGAATCCAAAAAGACGATCGCAGGGAGGAGAATAGAAAAAAAAAGCGGCCACAAATGGCGCGAAAAGAGTCAGAGTGGTTTCAAAAGCAGACGAGAGGAAGGGCTGATGTCGAGCAAATACCGGATCCCCACTGGGCACTGCGTAGTGAGAAACTAGTGCTTAGAAAATCAACATAAAATAAAAGGCAAACATACGTCGATGTAAGAAAAAAAAAAACCATTAGGAAAACCGTATCAACTGCCGACCGTAAAGGACTTGATCCATAAAAGAGAAAATAAAAAACGGGGCAAAGAAGTTCAGAAGTGGGGCCAATGGGATTCGGAGTCATGCTCTGAAAAAAAAGGTCACTGAGGTCGAGGAGGGGAAAAAAATAAGAAACGAAAACTTGGAACACGTTGTGTCAGTAATTTGGAAAGAATCTGGGAAAGGGGGAGGGGTAACAAACCCTTCCCCGAAACCTTAAAAAGAGGTTATCTGGGACAGTCTTACAAAATCGAAGGAAAGTTCGGACTACCACTCCTAGGGTTTTGTGATGGTCATATTAAAGGCGAACAAGGGGGGAGGGTGGGTAAAAACTGGGCGGTATAAAAGATCTGTGTTAAAGCAGGGCAGGAGCATTAGGGGGGGGGGCTGAAAAGCAAAAGGAAAACTGTAGAACGCAATCGAATTGAGGCGTTGGATCGGGTTTCGGAAACGACAATCATGAAAAACCGGCGAGTAGACTGTTGGCTACCACTGCCGAAAGGTGCATGTGCAAAGCAGCCGGAAAGTGTGCTGAGCGGGTAAGGAGGGGGTGTCGACAGGAAAGGTCGGGAAAGAGGGCCTCAAGAAGAGGCCAGACTTTAAGGAATTGGTTTTCAGGGCCAAATGGCGCTGGCGCCGGAAAGGGTGCCATGGAAAGGGGGATCTAGTCGGGGGTTTTAAGTGAGCCTAGTGGGAGAAGAATTCAGGCGCCCTTTTCAGGGCTGTTGCTGGGGGATACCGTCGATACAAAAAGGTTCGTGAGAAAACTTCTCAGAAGATTAGGCAAAGGGCGGGGTTATGGGAAAAGCCACGAAAAACTGGGGGGGGGGTCGAGTCGGTGTCGCTGGAAGGGGGGTTTGAGCTTTGGTCCAACGCGTGCAGAGATTTTGGAGGGAAACTTAATCAGACCTGGAATACTAAAACGGGTATGAGGGTCATCGGTTTTGCCATTAAAACCCGGAAGAAAATCGTCAAGAAAGAAGTCAGTGACCAAGTGAAAAAGTTCACGGCTAAAGTTCCGTTGGGGGGGGAAAGCGAGTGTGAATTCGCCTTCCAGTGAATTGACAGGCCTTAGAGGTAAAACTGAACTCTTGTGGAGTCTGGTGTAAAAAGAGGGGGTGCAAAAAAAGGGGGATTGGATGTTAAAAATTACAAAAACACCTTTGATGAAAAAAGAAAAGGGGGGAGCGCGTCACTATCTCGGGGAAATGACAGGAAAAACGATGCAGCTTAGGGGAAATGACGGGCAAGACTCGGTCCAAGAGGAAGTTATACCGGCTTGCCTAGGAAAAATTATGACCTTAGTAATCGAACTCGCACGTTAGTGGGCTTTACCCATAAAGGTCTGGAAAACTGCCGCCTGATAAGGAAGAGACCACCCAGGAGCGGCTTGTTGTGGAAGAGATCTCTCCATCGTGTCTCGTCCGGGTAGCCCCAATGACAATTTTCCTGGGGGTGAAACTTTAAAGGGGGGAGTCGGTCACGCCAAGTCGAAACTAACGAAGTGGAGTTTTCACTCAACTAACCGTAAGCGGGAGGGGGGGGAATCTAGAAAAAAGAGGGTTCATAAAAACTTCCGATTCTCCCAAGCGGAAGATACCGGAGTTAAATTCAAATGAGATAGGTTAAGGGGAATCGCGGCGACCAAAAAAAAAGCGATGCGTCCCAGGGGGGGAGGAAGCGGGGTTTTCCAAAGGCGTGCGGGTCCGGTCGATGTTCTCTGCCGTTAAAGTGAGGGGGAAATCGACGAAGGGAACAGTTAAGAGGGAGTACCAGGGGCCAAAGAACCTGTGTGTTGAAAGACGAAATAAAAATAACGGGGGGTTGAAAACCAGGGGCTTAAACCGGTGGGGAGACCTTTAAGGGGACGTAATAGAGAGAAGTGAAGGATCGACATCAATGCTGAAAGGGTTTCCGCAACAGAAGAAGAAAAAAAACGTCCGGGACTTTGAAAAGGGGGAGAAATTTCCAAAAAGAAACAGTTAGGAAACATTCTTGATTGGAACCAGAAGGGGTCGACCCTTTTTGTTCGTAGTTCAAAATGGGAAAGGTCCAGGTTAAAAAAAAGAAGGCTGAGAATTCCCTCGCGGCAAAAAAAAAAGAAAGTCCGGAACTTAAAAAACTAAGCATATCGTCCGGAAACAGCCCAAAAGAAAGAAACTCTCAAAGGGAACCCACAAAAGATGCTCTGATCTACATTTCCGGGGGGGCAGGATCTTACGGGGGGGAAAAGAACCTGAGAGAGGGGGACCGAGAACTGCGCAGAACGAAGGGAGTTCGGAGATTTATCGCGCAGGGTTTGGCGGTCAAAAGCAAGGGCAGATTCTGGAACATCGACCCCAAGGACTTAAAACAGGAACACCAGAAAATTGACTAAAACTCAGGCGACAGAGGCATGCAAAGGGGGGGGGGAAACAACACAGAACGCAGGAAAGCGCGGGAACTGGGGAAAATAGGGGAGGGGGGAGTCCTCGCCCCATCATGAAAAGAACCCTGAAGGACATCAAATAAGAAAACGGTATAGGTAGGGTTCATACATCAAAAAAAAAATACCGGTCCCTTAAAGCTGGGGAAGGACCTCTCGAAGAGAGAAGATACATAGGGAGGTGACCGCTGTTTTGGGGAAACATCCGAGGGGTCTTAAGCGGCTGTGTCACGTCTAAAAGAACGGTTGAAAAAAACAAAGTCACTAAACCAAAAAGATGGAAAAAAATCGAACGCAGAGGGTCATAAGGAAGGGCGGCATTCAAAGGGGGACAAAGACCACAGTGGTCCTCCAAATAATAAAAATTTCATGAGGGAATAAATACGAGTAAAAAGATCGGGGACACTGACTCGAGAATGAGCCATCCCAGGAACAGGGAAAAAAAAGCCAAAAAAAACAGAAGGACCCCTCCTTGTTGAACAGCCCACAAGAACTTCGTGGTTTATCCCCGACCCAGAGGGAGGTCGGGAATAATTCCGACCTCGTAAATCAAAGACTAGCCAACACGGCCATCGGAAACGCCCCAGAAGACCATTTCGAAAGTGAAAAAAAAAAAACAGGGGGAAAATTAAAGTGTACCAGGAGAGCCCACTGAAATGAAAAACTACCGAATCATGAGCCGCGACAGGAAAACTGAAAGACAGATACCTTAGGGGGAGGGATCCGAAGATAGTATACACTCTATAGTTATCAGATAGAAAAAGAAAAGAAAGGACTGACAAATGCGGGGAAGGTATAAAAAAATCCTACTTAGGGGTAATAAAAAAAAAATTCAGAGGAATCTAAAGGGAGAGGGCCCGAGAAAGGATCCCAGCCCACACAAAAAAAAAAAAAGGCCAAAGTAGATCCAAAGCCCGTCTGAGGGGGAAATAAGGGGACAGTACCAAAAAATCAACCACAAAAAAGGGTAGGGAAAAAGAATCAAATTCACAGTAGGTGCCGATATACAGGAAAGAAATTCAGCCTCCCATAGAACCTCAGGGACCCTCAAAGAGAAGACTATCGCAATCTGACAGTATTTCGGGGGGGAGGCCTTTGAGACATGTGATGGGAAGGGCCAGAAATGCCGGAAAATCTACTTCACGGAAGGAAAGAGCGGGACCGAGAAATTGGAAAAAGAGTCGCGAATACTAGGGGGGGGGGACTTTGGGAAAAAATTGAAAAGGGGGTTCGAGGGGTCCAGGGACGCCATAAGTTGTGTTGACAGTGGGAGAGGCGCACAAACCAACTTTAAAAAAATAAAAAAAAGAACACTGCTGTTGGAAAAGGCGGTGGTGCTGAGAAGGAGGACCTTCTAACCCGAAAGAGGGAGGAAAATTGTTTTGGTTTTGTCAAAAACAACGTTGTGCTCAAAAAAAAAGGGAGAGGGGAAATTTTTGAAAAAATGGTAGTGGGTAGGCAGCTCGAAAAAACGACCTTGTTATAAACGGGGAATAAGGTGGGGGGAAAGAGAATGTAAGGCTTGCAAGAAACATCCGGAGATCCTAACGGGCGTCCAAAGGACTGAAAAAAGTCGAAGGAAAGACATGGGGGGGGGGGGCTGCAGGGGGGGGGATCGGGATCCCAAGAACCGGTCGGGGGGAAAGTAAGGCCGTCAAGTGGACCAAAGGGAACCGCGAACTCGTTCCGAGCTGTTCAAAGAGGTCTGGAAGACGCGGGGGGGAAAAAGGTCGGGGAAGAAGTCAAGGGAAGGTCAAAAGGGAGGGTCAAAACCGGGAGAGGAACTGGAAAGATCAAGAAAGGGGTTGTCGATCAGGGAGAGGGGGAACATAGAAAGAAGGGACCGAATGAAGCCCAAAAAATTAGAAAAGGGGGAAAGAATCCAAGTATTTCAAGGGGTGAAGGGCAAAAGGAGGACCCAGGGTTCTCGGGGAGAATCGGAAAAAACCTGGCAGGAAAAGAAGGACTAACCATTTAAAAAAAAGCATAAACGTCAAACGAAAAAAAAGAAACGGGTAATTAAAAAAAAAGAAAAGTGAAAGTAACAAAGTCGGAAAAAATTCAATGGGCACAATGTCCCAAAAAAGTGAGAACCCAAGAATCGAGACAACAAACAAAAAAAAGAGAGGGAGGAGGATGGTTCTAGGGGGGAAGGTATAAAGAGGGAAGGGGGGAGGTACGGGGGGGACCATTGCAAAGAAATGCAACGAATTGAGGGAGTCCTCTGGCCTCGGGAAAAAAAAAAGGACCCAGAGAAAAGTATGAAAGCGGGCGCGGTGAAAAATGGGTAGCAGGGGGGGAAAAAGTCCGTTGTGCAAAGAAGCAAGAAGAAACATAGAAGTAAAGAAAACGCAATCAGGAAAGCCGCGTGTAAACAGGCGGGCCGAAGGAAGGAGGGGAAGAAACCGAAGGGGGTTTCAGAGGGGTCAAAAACGTTATGGGGATTCAAGAGGCCCTGTGGGGGGGAAGCTCCCCTGGGGGAGGGAAAAATCCTTGAAAGAAATTGGAAGGGGGAAAAACGGTAAGGAATAGACGTCCTCGGCCTCCAGGTTGAAGCTCATATATGGTAAAAGTAGAACTGAAGTAGTGAAGTCTGAAACAAAAAAAAGGAATGGAGAAACAGCAAGAAACTTCGCAAACCTAAAAAAGTGCGGGAAAAAACTTGCGAAGCGGATAGTCTGATATCAGAATTGAGGATAAAAAATAAGGGAACTAGAAAAATTCATGCGTAGAAAAGGCTGAAATCCTCAGAAAATAACCCATGGACCCGAATCCCACAATCTGACCCTGGGAAGTCTTATGGAAGGAAGATATTGGGAACCAAATACCCGCGGTCTAAATGTGTAAAAAGTGCGGACGGAGGGTTGGAAAAAGAGGGGGAAACAAAACACGAGGAAGGACAAGCATGTCTACGGGGGTAGGTGAAGAAAAGACTGAAAGGTCAGCGCAGAAAAAAGTTCAAAAATGAAGAACTAACAGGAGTCGGGTAGAAAAAATCAAAAACATCACGGTGGGTGCGGGGAAACGCTCTGTCTGAAAGGGGGGGAAAAAAGAAAAAAAAGAATATTGGAAAAGCTGGGGTAGGGGAGTCTGGGGAAACTTCCTGACGAAATTCAGGAGTCGGAGAAAGAACCAGTCAAAAAACCGCACTGATGCGATCTATCATCTAGGAATGGTCGGGCACGGCTTAGAATGGAAGGGAGTCGGGCGGTCCTGGAAAACTAAGGAAAAAAATCACGGAAGTGGAAAGGGGGAGGATGGGAAGTGGAGAGGGGGGGCTGAAGAAAAAAGGGTTAAACGAATTCATAGAAAGAGAAGATAAAAGTTGGTGAACGAAGGTGCGCGGGACTGCTGCCGGGAAAAGGATAAAAAGGGAGCGTGCCCAGAGGCCCCGCTGGAACAGAAAAGTGACACGGAGGGGTTTGAGGGAAAGTCTCCAACGAAAAGGACATGGAAGTCTGGTAACGGGATGCTAAAAGGGAATTTCCGAAGGGTCGAACGAATGTTCTAAAAAAGGAAGAGGGGCTCCAGGGGAAATCCCAGGCGACGGGTGGCTTCGGAAGAGAACGAGGGAAAAGGGCTAGAGTTGGAAGGGAGTTCTAACTTTGCAAAAGGGAATGGGGGAGATGGATCAAAAAAGGCCGGGGGATGGAGGGTACTCAAGGGCCTGTTGGGTTGAAAAAAAAAACTGTGGAGGGATCAAGGAGCTGTAGGGCCGGAAGGGGTTTGGAAAGGGATTGTCCGCAAATGGGGGCGGGAAGAAACGTCAAAAAAAAGCTCTAGGAAGGGGAACCTATAAAGGAATCGGGGACACTAGTTGAAAAAAAGGAACTATCTTGGTGAAGGAGGGTGGCTAGGAATCCTCGGGAGGAGAAATTCCCGAATCCGGGGTTCCAAAAGTCGTGCTAAAATTAAGGGAGGGAGTCTTGCCAGAAAGAAGACTGTTGGGAAATTCATCGTACACGCGGTTTCCGCGTCGGCCCGAGCCGGCTCGGCTGGAAAGCCTTCGCAGGCGATTGTAGAAACTGGCAGAACCGCTCAAAGTTTAAAGGCTGTAGGAGGCGAGGAACTTTAAAATTCCTTCATACAAAAAAATAGGAACAAACCAACCGCACGGAAACCTCTCAAGGGAAAAAAAAGGAAAAAAAAAAAATGAGGGGAATGACAGCAAGACCGCATAAAAAAACCCTGGTCTGGGCAAGGGAGAAGGCAATCCTCTTTCAAAAGGATTGAGAAAAAAAAACGGGGGAAGGGGGGAAGCGGGGGAATCAGTGGAAGAGGAAGGACAAACTGGAACTTAAGAGGGGGGGACCGAAAAAGTCTCTGCACAGGGACTGGGGGTCGGACACACCGCCAGTGGCAACCGGGTTAATCGATGCACGATGAACGGCGTGTAGAAAGCCGTCGGATGGACGAAGGGAGTGGGTAGTGTAACCATTTTGTCAGAAGTAGGGCGTGGGGAGGGGAGGGGAGGGGGGGAGGAGAAAGAGAACGGAGGGTAGGGGGAAGGGGCAACAAGGGGGGGGGAGGGGAAAAATTGTCATCGGGTCTGAGGGGCGGTTCGCCAAGTCTGCACGTGGGGAGGTTTCGGAGAAATCCCAAGAAACCTTCAGGAGGGCAAGACGGTGTCCTGAAGAGAAAAAGGGTGGGGGGGGCTGGCCTGGGGATCTGTTCTAAGCTTGGCTAAAAGCAGGAGTTCGGAGAAAATCGGGGTTTAAATCGGGATCACCTTCGTCTGTTGGGGACACCAGGTCAGTCGGGGGAGGATTAGTTTCTGGGGGAGGGGTAATCCCCCGAAGGACGTCTAGGGGGGGAGGGCGGGTTGTGGCTGTATTCGTCCTATAAACTACGGCTTAAGGGTTGAGAACGTGCCGTCAAAAGAGAACTACCTCAGGCTTGTTGTGTTGGACTTGAAAAAGGTGGGGCCATGGCTTCAAGGGAGCCGAAAAATTCGAACGGCCGAACAGGAACGCCTGGGACAACACAGTCAAGTTGGTCTGGGGGAGCGAAGGAAATATACAAACCAATCAAAAAAAAGGGGGGACCTCTAAACGGGCGAAGTCGAAAGCTCGATCGGCGTCTGAGTGGGGGTCTGGGAATTCGGGCTTTGCGAATGGAAGCTACAGAGAAAAACAGAAGGAGTATGAGGAAAAGAGAGGGCTATTCCAATACAAGTAAGAAACTACACTATAGAAAGAAATATTGGTATCGCACGGAGAAAAGAAGGAACATTGAGGGTTAGGGGGAAGCTTATGCTGGGCCGGAATGGGAAAAATGTGAAGAGTCCAAATTCGAGAAGAAAACAATGAGGAAAGTCGCCAAAAGGGAGAAGAAAAGGAAGGGTCCCTCCCTCGGAAAGTAAAAGGAAACAAAAAGACGATCGTCAGGAACCCAGCCCCCCAATCTCCAACCGTTGGAGGGGGGCAAATGCTTTAGAGGGAACCAGGGGGAAGGAGACTGTTTCAAAAGGCGGTTCAGATAAAAAAACTAGGGGGGGGATCGAGAAGAGACAGATGGACCTTCTGAGTGTACTTAGAAGTGCTTCCAAAAACCGGGGGGTTGTTGGCCAACCCGACACCAGCTTAAGGGAGGGGGACCAAAAGAAAACCCAGGAATAAGAAAGACGAAAAATCCCCGGAACCAAACCATCCGTTGACACGGGTACAGAATCACGGAAATTCTCAATCTCAAAATGGGTGGGCCGAGGGAAAGGAGCTCAAGGACGCAGTTGGAGAAGACCAGCGGGAAGGGGCGAACCAAAAGTCTCCAAGCGGGCTCGCAGAAAACATCGGGGCGAAATTCCCTCAGGAAAAATATCTTGGGGGGAAAAGACCCTAGAAGCTCCGAAAAAAAAGCAGGGTTGTATCCATTAAAAGAACAAACGAAAGGTCCATGAGGGAATGTTTCAAGCAGGCTTGGGTGGGGGGACCCAAGAAAAGGGAACTCCGGGTTTAACCGAAACTGAAAAGATAAGACAACGGGCGCAGCATTCGCAACCGAATATGGAAGATGTAAATAAGGGGCGGCAAGTTGGGTCGGTAAAGCCGGGAAACGCCTTTGGTGAAGGGAGGAAGAACATCAGACCACTGAATCGGTCTGACTCAGCAGGGAAGACCTTTTAAAAAAAGTCAAAAATAAAAATACTAAAAATGAAAAAGGGGTCACAGGATAGAGGAGGGGTCAAAAGAGTGGACCGTATGAAGGGGAAAAAGGGTAGATGAAGAAAAAGAAACCAAAAAAAAGGGGGGCCACGACAGAGTTCGGTCGAATCGAAGCCAAGGTAAAATATACAAAATCAAAGGGTCCTACTTAGAGAAGAAAAGACCATAGGTCTGAGGGCACCTGGAGAAGAAAACTCCGGGGAGGTAGAAGGAAACTAAAAGAAAGGAAAGACACTAGATGAAATCCCTTACCAAAGGGGTGGTGATAGAGATAAAAGGGGAAGAGAGGGGGGAAATTCATTGAAAAAAACTTTTAAAAAGAAAAGGGGCTTTAAAGAAGGCAAAAAATCCTAGACAAGAGCTTGAGATGCGGACGTCTGAAAAACAGGGAATAGAAGGGGACGTCCGAAGACAAAGGGGAAGAAAACACAAAAACGCCGGGTTCTAGAGGCTGACTCACGGAAACAACTCCAGCGAAAATGGGGGGGGTGGGGGGGGATAGAAGAAAACTTTAAGGAAATCAGCTATGGGAAAACCCCGAAACAAGAAAACATTATACAAAAAACCTAACTTCAGAGAAAAAAAAAAAAAAAAGCTCTAAGGAGGAATAAAAACAACTCGAAGTTGGGGGTTGAAAAAAAAAATAAAGGTCATAAGCTTCGTTCGTCCAGACGGAAAAAACATACGAAGGAAAAAAAAGGGGGGGGGGTGTCGAAAAAAAGAGGACTAAGGAATCTCGAGGGAAAAAATTAAACAGGGTAAGGGGGGGAGCCTGGCGGACCCATGTCCGAAGGGAAAATTTAGGGGAGGCTTTGGGAGTGAAAAAAGCTCACTGGGGCGGAGGAAAGGGGGGCTGAGGTGCGGGGGGGGAAGCTCTGGAAGGGGAAAAATTGGGAAAAAAAACGGCAAGGCATACCGCGGAGGGTGGAGACCATCCGTGAAAGGAAAAGAAGCTGCAAAGAGGGGAAAAAGCTGAGAGTTGGGGGAAAAGGGGTTAGGACAGAGAGAAGGAAGCTAAAGAGTGGTGTCCACTGCTCAGTGAAGGAGGGAAGACTTAAAAAAGCTAGGAAAAAAAGACAGAGAATCTCCTAAGGAAAATTGTTGTGGAGGAGGAAGGTCCGCAAAGGAGCTGATAAAAGGGAAAAAACCTGTTAAGGAAAAAAGAAAAGGTAAAAATTGGAAAAACCCCCTGAAAAGGAAACCAAATTCCGCAAGACCGGGTTGAAAGGTAGAAAAGGGACGCAAGGGGGGAAAACCTGGAAACGTCAAGGGGTTCACCAAAGGAAAAGGTGACGACGACACACGGGCGACCCGGAGACGCCGGTTCCAAGGAAGGCGTCTCTGGGGAATTTCCCGGAAAAAAGGGGAAGACAGCTACAGCGAAAGAGCCGAAAACAGGATGGAAGGGGTTTGCGCGAAAGGGCGAAGGATCCGGGATGAAGTTGGAAAAAGGTGCGTTACCTCGAAAAAGGAAGGCGGCAAAGGGCAAAGCGAGTCTCAATAAGAGGGGCCGGGATCCACCAGGGGGGGAGGGTAAAAGGAAGAAAAGGTATTTCACGAGGGATTTGAAAGACGTCATTGTCAAAAACTCGTAGCCTCGAAGGAAAATCACAGCAGAAAATGGCACACAAAAAAACCACGAGGATAGAAGGTGAGAAGGCTAACGAAAAAAAACCCGTGAAAGGATTGGCGTAGAAGGGGAAATAAAAGGGGGGGGGGGGAGGAAAATAATCTGAAGGAGGACGAAAGAAGTAAAATAAAGGGAGCAAGGGGACTAACTGATATTCCTCGGGAAAAGAGTTCTGGTGGTGCGGTCCAAAAAAAGGGACCGAACCAAGGAGAGGGGATTCTGGGAGAATTCTTGTGTTCTAAAAAAATGTAGTGCGAGGTGAGAAAATGGCTCCAAAGGAAGGAAATAGGAAAATGGGAAACAAAACGGGCCCAAGAGGCGGAAAACCCGTGAGAAAGGGTCATAGAAATTTGAACCCTGAAGATGGAACACACAAAATCCAAAAGAAGAAGGAAACCTTCTTAAAAAAAAGTTTGAAAAGGAGTGTCTAAAAAAAATAAAGGGGAATTCCATAAAGAGGAAGTCGGAAAAAAAAAAAAAAAAAAGCTGGACGGACGGATAAAAGCGCTCAGAAACCAGAAAGGAGTCGCTGTCGCTAGGGGAGAATGTAAGAATGAAGAGCGTCGAGAGGTCGACCGTACTAGATCGGGAACCACGTCACGGGGGAAAACTAAGAAAAAGGCTGAGGAAGAAGAAAAGGTCCAGGAATCGTGGAAAGAGGA
>Ga0179593_1570611_pt1 | contig 14444 bp, 15 predicted proteins | sample CZODoug2_1_08_16_FD_185931 | JGI IMG/M metagenome (GOLD analysis project Ga0179593, IMG submission 185931) | Vadose zone soil fungal communities from Angelo Coast Range Reserve, California, USA - CZODoug2_1_08_16fungal (PacBio error correction) | ecosystem: Environmental > Terrestrial > Soil >...
CTGTCATGCATAGGCATCGGAAACGACTCTAATCCCGTAAGAGAGAAAAGAGTTTCCTGCTCCCAGAATTGTGCCTAATCACCAAAAAAGGAAAATCAGTAAGGGTATCGAAACTCAAAGTGTGGACACCTACGACTTTGCCCATTGTACTTTCTTTATGCCAAACGTTTGAAAAAAAGGGGGGGAAGGAAGGAAAGAAGGTTCAAAGGGACTAGAAAGGAGGAGCACCGGAACGACACGTTCGAAGCCACCATTTTTTCTTTCGCAACCAGGAACGTTTATAAAACATCTGACCCCTCTTGGGAGTCCCGCCTGGGTGTAAATCGGGTCGTGTAGGGACAGTCGCTCAAAAAAAAACGGGCAAAACACTTCCCAAGCTTCCAACGATATCGTTAGATCCCCAGTGGCAATTCACACCGGGAAAGAAACTTCAAATGGAATAATACAGGGCTTGGGACGTCGGGCGCGGGCAAGTGTGGTACTGGTCCTCCCCAGCGTGGACGAAGAGGAAGCGAATCTGTCTAACTAGTGGTCCAACAAACATGGCAAGTAGAAAGCCCCATTCCTCAGGCGCAACCAGGGTTTAACTTCTTGTGAGATTTGGGGGGGGGGAAAGAAGTGAAGGGAAAGAAAGGGGCAGTGAAACTGGGATTCTAAAGGTCGGACTTGAAAGAACGGTGCTGGAGGGAAACTGTCTACCTCCGCTTCCAATGAACACCGCTAGGCTGGAGGAAAGAGAAAAGCACGGTGAAAGGCAGTCATAGGGAGGCTGCGTCAACGGGGAAGCGAAATCTTGGGGGGATCTTTCAAGTCTCGAACAAAAAGGAGGGGGTGGGGATCGTAGATCTGGGAAAAAATGCTTCGGAAGTTTGGGCAGGCAGAATCTGTTCATCCGCGGTGTCAATACATCTCTTGACTAGCGCAAAAGAGGAAGATAAACTAAAGAGGGCTAGGGGGCATCGCAAACAACAGGAAACAAAAGCACAAAACCCTTGCCAGGAGTTGAAGACGGGAGCAGGAGGGAAGGGGTGGATGTTTTCCAAGACAGAGAAAGGTGGCCGCGTGGCTAATCAATGGGGGCTGGGGCCGCCGTACTCAGCAGAGAGAGGGGGAGCAGGTTCTTGATTCATTCCTAGAGGAATAGCAAACAATCTCGACGACGTCACAACGTCAGACCGCAGAAAGACGACTTCAGATACAAAGAGGGGAAAAACTAAGAGAGAAAAGAAAAGTTCTACCTTTAATGTCCGTTTGCGGGAAAGGGCACGTGCAAATTGGCGTGACGTTAATCAGGCCCATCACAGCGAAAGGAAAGGACAACTTCGTCAAAAATAGAACTGGGGAAGTCTCGGGATGGAATTAATACCCTATCAATCAAAACCCTTCAATCTAACACTCGACTGCAGAATGTGAGGACACCTGACCTGGACACTTGTAGGTTTCATGAAAAATCGACTCCCTTCTATATTTATCTCTGTCTAGAAGTGAAGGGGAAAGTTTACACAATGACATCGAGGAGCTCATTAGAAGGCGAACAGCCTACCTATACCTAGTAGATGAATAGGAGAAAAAAGGTAAAGTCGCTAACATGGACCAGATGAAAGTAAACTAAAATCGCTATCAATACAAAGGATCGGGACTTTGTACCTTCTTGGATTGCGGGATGCGAGGGGAAGGAGGTGAAGAAGCTGACGCGTTGTTCTCATGGGTCAGATGTTCGGGGGGAAAGGGGCGGGGTGGTCGAAAAAATCCAGGTGAATTGGGCTTATTCAGATGGGAGGGAAACAGGCGTACAATGGGGGGGATGAGAAAAAGGTTTCAGAAAGTCTCCGAGCCCCCAAAATCTCGAGGCAGGAAAGGAGGAGTGACTACCGATTAGCGAGGGAGAGCCTTGACAAGTGCTCTCCCTACTTCGTTCGGCAGTACAAACACAAGAAGGAGAGGGAAAGGTGATAAAGCTTCAAGCGACGAAAGAAGAAACAACAAAAAACTGAGGGAGAAGATGGCGCCGCATTGAGGGAAGGATAATTGCCCATAGACTTCAGTGGAGCTGGGAGACGAATGAGGGAGGAGAAACTGCAGGCTGAGCCATACGTCGAAAAAAAAAGACGTCTGGAAGCCTGCTGTAGGGCTTTGGGGCTATCCGGATTACTTAATCGAATGGGTAAAAAAGGACCGCGGGAAATCCCTCGGGAGCTACAGCAAGGGAGGAAAATAAACGCACCTGCAATCACAAGGTAGAAAAAACGATCGAAGTGCAACGAGAAGGGGCGAAAGGGAAGAAAGGTCATTTGTTATCGTGCTTATCAGTCAAGACACAAGAAAGCCTTTACGTGGAATAGCGATCGGCATTTTGGAAAAAGGTGGGGAGGAAAAGTGCTTAACAGTGAAGGGGTTGGGGGAGGGGTGCTGATGCAGAATGGCGAAGAACAATAGCTGTATGCTTGTCTGGGCACCCCTCAGAGGGAAGGGAGAGGAAGAACATCAAAAACTGCAAATGGGGGACTCCTCGCAATTGATCGTTGGCCATGAAGCTCTTTTCATTAGTGGGAGGGAGGGTGTTGACTGGAAAAGCAGGGGGTTCTCGTTCAGTGTTGAATTCCTCGAAGAGGGGGCAAAGAAAAGAGGGGGGGGGACCTATTTCCAAGGGCTTGAAGAAAACACGCCGTGCGCTGGCGCTGGAGATCCGTCACGACAAGAGGGCGGGCCCACCCATCATTGAGTGGAGAAAAGTCTGTCCCTGATGATTTAAAAATAGGAATTCCTCTCGAAGTGGAAGAAAAGGCCGTCCGCGTCTCGAAAAAGTTCAAAAACCTTATCTGAGCATGAAATAAGCGCAAAAAGGGAAGAAGACAGACGAACACGGCGATCAGAAGAGTAAGGCAACGAGGGGCAAAGAAACTGAAGCCACCAGCTTCCCGTCTGTGGAGAAAAAGAAAAAACATTGACGTACTATCTTGATCTGTAGGCGGGACCAAAGTTTGACCTGGTTTGGCTTGATCTTTGTCCGAAGCGGGAGAAGCGGGGGGGGGGGAGGAACGATAATGCTCAAGAAAGGAAATAAGCGGCGAAAAACTCGCGGATGCCCAGATTTTAGGAAAAGGTCAAAGACGACGAAAGGTTTTCGTGACCAAAGATCTTTCAAAAAACGGAGGAAGCGGCTTAAGTTGGAAAAAGATCAAGAAAAGAAGGGGGACTCAAGATACTGGGGAGCAGCCTGAGATTTGGGGGGGAATGCGCTTTCCCACAGTTACGGGCGATTTCCGCCGAAGGAGCAAAGAGGAGGGGGGGAGGGGGATTTTTTCCTCATCAAATGCCCGAATGGGATAAAATTGGATATAAAAAAAAATAAAGACCTGGGGGGCACCGACTTCCAAATCCAAAACTAATCTCCAAGAATTAGTCTTCTCAGGCTTATAATGGGGAATGTGTGATTGGAAAATAGCAAAACTCTCAGTATATGTTTTGGGGGTGGGTCGCAGAAGCTGGGGGGGGGGTGGGTGGGTCCTGACCGGCAATTCGGCCGGCCATACGAGATATAAGTCAAGGAAGTGAAAGGGGGGGGGGGGGGGGGGGGGTTTTAACCTTGACCGGGGAAAAAAAAGAGAAATTCCCGTTACTACGTGAAAAGTGTGTGGCTCACGGAGATACTGAGCGACGTACCAAAAAATACGATTTATTCTCAAAACCCAGGAGAGAGGAAGGGAAAGAGAGGGGGGAGCACACTTTGAGTGAAAGAACGGCTCCGACGCGGGAGGTAAATCTTCCTCCGTATAACGTAAGCACCTTGAAATCCTCAAGCCCCGGCCAAAAAGGGGGGGGGGAAGAAGATCAGTCAAAAAGTGGGGCAGGAGTATTTTTGAAGTGTTGAATACCCCGAAGTTCCGGACAGGTGTGGGAAGAGAACCTACGAAGCTGTCATTCTTGGGAGCATGCACGTGCTACTTCCTGTCGGAGATTAGGGAATGTGGGGAGGAAGGAAGAAGGAAAAAGTAAGAAACACACTATAGAGAGATTGGTAAAGGAAGAAGATCCGGAACGACTAAGGAGAGCGCTGAAGGTCCATTCCAGGGGTATGGCATGGGGAAAAGAAGAGGAGTTTAAGGAGACCTTCCGACATCTTAGAAAAGAAGATGGGGACAGAACGAGCCCCTGGGAATGAGAGTTACCCAACTGTTGTTGGACCGTATTAGGTGCAGTCCTTAGCAAGGATGACTAACTTAAGAACCCCTCTCCAGCAGGGTTCAAAAAACAGGAAAAAAGAAAGTGTAGAAAAAAGACGAATCTGTCTTACAGGCCTCTTTCCGGCAGTCCATTGCCGAAGAAGAGGGGAGAAAAAGAAAAGCGTGGGGAAGTGGCCGTAAACAGTAAATACAGGAACCACTGACCAACTGGACAACGGATTCGCCCCTGAGCTTGAATCCCCCAAAAGGAGGTGGTCTTGGGGGAAGTAAAGGAAGGGAAGGGAGCTGTGTTTCTAAAGATAACGGAAACGGGGAAGGGGGTCTTGAAAAAAAACAACAGCGTTGCCGGCCATCGTAAGCGCTTCTGAGTTGAATCTTTCTATCGGGCTCACTAAGGACACAAAAGAAAGAATTCTCTCCCTGGGGAGGGAGGTATGTTGTTGGGTTGATAGGGGGAGGTCGGGGAAACACAAGGGGGAGGGAGTATTGTTAATGGACCAAATTGGAGGAGGAGGATTCAGATTGCTTGGAACCCCCCGCTGTTTAACCCCCCACAACAGCAACCCCGCTTCAGGGGCGCGTCGTCTCTCTGAACGGGACGGGGGGGAGCGGAAGGGAAAAGAATGATTCGGCTTCCCCATAAATGGGAGGACTGTCTCCCCGGCAAACTAATAAGCGGGATGGGGACTGACAAAAGTCTGGAAGAAACTTCGTAAGGGGGGAAGAATTGATAGCTTGATAGATTCGAAAGGCTGGCTATGACGAGGATACGAAGATACGTCGAAAAAGAACCCAGTACGGACCCGTCAAGCACAATTCAAAAAACAGAAGAAAAAGAAAAGGGGGCACTATCGATCACAGGGGACCGGGGAAAGAGGGGGGGCGGGGGGAGGGCCAAGACCTGTTGGCTGGGAAGGAGGAGGAAGGAGGCTTCAGGAACGCTCTAGAGGAAGTTAGGCTGACCTGTAACAAGGGATCATGCCAATAGAGCTAAAGTTTCACAGCTTCAGGATAAAAGGTTCTGGAGAGGAAGGGAAGCTCGTTTAACCGACAGAATGGGGAAAAACGGGCCTGGGGGAAGAAGGGAACGCTTGGGGGAAATGAATTGCAACCTCCGCCTCCGAGAACAAAAAGTCACGCTAACAAAATAACCCGGGCCACGGGGTCTCAACACATGTGTCTTTTGGGAAAAAAGGATCTCGAAGTTACTTGCCAAAAAGGGGAACGAGATATAAACAATGAGAAGCCAGGACACCTAAGATTGAGGAAGTGAGACTGGGAGATAAAAATGGAAACCAGACAAATATGCTAAGAAAGACCACAGATTATTTTTACATGTTGGCTCGATCCTGTGCTAAGGGAAACAACTGTGTCAGGGAACAATCTCAAGAAAAGCTCTTGGAACTGGGATGCAGAGAAAACCAAACGGCAGAACTAGGGAGAGGTCCCCGCGCTTGAACATCATCAAGAAGAAAGTTAAAGGCCTGGCGAAAAGCAAATCGGAATAGCTTGCTTTTGCAGCATTGAACAAAAAAAGGAAAGGGATCTTGGCCGGAGGGAAACGAAGAAATTTGTCGCAAGGGTTGTGTTCCGCAGTTATTGACGGTGGTACGGTTTTGGGAGAAAGAAGAGGGGGGGGGGGGGCGTCCTTGACGACTGGTGGTGCAGAATCTATCCGATGCGCCCAAGAGAATCGAAGATGAAGGACTTGAGACCTGGCTCGACAGTGGATCAGGAACAAGGAACAAAGTCGTCGGTCCTTAACCTAATGTCAGAAGTTCTCGAAAAGAAGGCGGACGACAATCTCTCCAACAAAAAACTTATGATGATTACAGAGGCAGGATCGCGATAAAGGGAAGGAGGAAGAGGTCTGGGGGGGACCGGGTTGCGGATAAGAACTTTCAGTCTCAACCTTCGAAGATCGGTAGTCAGGAACGTCATGACATCGGCGGAAAGGTCGGTTGTTCGCGGAATTTCGCAAACAAGAGATTTGCTCAAAAGGAACCGTAAGAAAAGGGAGTCAAAAAACAACAGGATTCCCACAATGCTAAGGATAACGGAAAGAAAGGGGATGAGTCAGGGAACGCTCACATTCATGAATGGATCATCGAAACCGCAGGTAACCGAAGCACCTTTGCAGATTGAAAGAGGCGATTCAGGGTCGTGGAAACATTTTTAGGTCTTCCGCCGGGGGGGAGAGGAAGAGGAGGGGTCCGGGAGGGGAAGTCTGTAAGATGGGGAAGGCTGATCTTGTCGTCAAAAGGCACCTTACCCGGAATTTCGTACATGATAACCTTAACGATAGCTGCAGGAGGAGGAGGGAGGAGAGATCAATTTTCGTCCTTAAAGTGCGGAAAAAGGAAAGTCGTTGTGCGGTAAGGGGGTGTGCTTCCGCAATTTATCGCTTGAATGTGTGCTCAAAAGGCTGGGTCAAAAAAGGAGGCTTTCTAAAGGTTCAAAGTCTCTTGGAAAAAGCAGTCGTCGCTTGCGGGAAAAACAAGGGTTAAAAAAGCCCCGCAACAAGACCTTCTAAGGAAAAACGGCTAGGTCAGCGTACCGGGGGTATAAAGCGAAGGTGATGCTACTCTGCAAACGGTTCCTGTATATTGGGGGGCATGTAAGATTGCAAAGGATTCAGCAGTCACTACACCTCGAGCTTGAGGAGAAAGGGAGGGGGGAAAAAAAGGTGATCCTTCCCAAGGATTGTGCCCGCTCACCCAGGAACGCGGCCCGATCTGAATTGAGGAGAAAGAGCCAGGTTGGCGGTTGGGGGGAAGTTAAGAACTGCTGAACGGGAAAGGGGTGGATTTTTAGGAGTCGCGGCATATACAGACTTGAAGCTTCCAGATTGTGCAGGGAGGGGAAGGGGGCAAATGAGAAAAATCTAAGGGGAATTTTCTTCACCACCGAGCTCCGGTTCGGGTGGACCGGGAACTGAAAGAAAGAAGCACGGGATTTCGCCGCAGGGGGGACAAAAAGCCGTGACTGCCATTGAAGGGAGGAAGGGGGAGGGGGGGAGACGCAGTCAACTTATGTCTTGGAAGAGACCCGGGATTGGGGAAATCAAAAGAGGAAAAAGGACCATTATACGCAAAAATTGGAAAAAAGATTACTCACTCCTCCTTTTGGGTCAAAGGAAGTCAATAGAAAAACAAAACCGAAGTTCCCTCAACTAGGAAGGGGGGTTGTGAGGCCATGTTCCAGGGAGGAGAACGTGACTGAAATACCTTATCGAGGCGAATTGTGGGGCAGGGAAACGCCTGCCCGAAAATCTATGAGCTTGCTTGCCTTTGCCTTTGGCTTACCACCGCCTTGGGTGAAATCAAACGCTCGTTTGCAGAAAGAAGGGGGAAGGGGGGGAAAAAGATAAGGGACAGGAACGTTTGATATACCAACCCCGGGTCTCATTGGAAATAACGAGGAAGGTCGAGAGGTCTCTACCGGTCCCTTGAAAACGAAAACATTTCCGCAGGGTCACAGGGGCTTAAGAAGGATTGGCACCTTGAAAAACACCATTCAGAGGAAATTCAAAAACGTTGGGCATAAAGGTCATTCACTATGGCAAAGGTAGGGTTAATATAAAAGGAAGGGAGGAAGGAAAGGAAAAAGAAAAAAGGTGCCATTCTGGGAAAGGCATGGATAAAAAGTCGTCAGGAGTCATGTCCACGGCTGACTTAAAAAAAACCTACCAGATGATAGATAAAACCAAAACAAGGATTATTAAAGAGAAGTAGGCGGGAATAAAAAAAGAGCCGGAAAGAAGCGCTACGTGCCCCGCAGGTTTCCACAAGGGGGGACTCTCGTAGGGGCAACGTCCTCAACAAAAATCAGGAGGCGTATTTCCTCAAAAGGAGATTGGAAAAGGGGGAAAAGGGGAAATTTGAACAAATTTACCGGAGTAGGTCCCGTCCGTACCCGGAGGGGAAGAAGGGTAAAGACCCGGCGTGCGAATCCCGTTAAACCGAAAGTGGGAGAACACGAAGAGGAACATTAAGCCACTTTGTCCCGAAAAGTGGCACAAGGCAGGGAGTTAAATCGCTACGGAAAGTATCGTGTTTTAGAGCAAGTCGCCCGGCGCAGGCAATGGGGGGAATTCCCCCCTGGCAGAAAGTCAATGGGGGGGACATTTAGGGTCAGACTGCGGTTGGAACGGTCGTGCCGGGGGGAGGAGGGGAAAACAAACCAAAGCGAAAAAACGGAGAGGGCGGCTATCTCAAGCTTAGATCTCATCGCTTCTCAAATCGAATACAAAACCATGAACCGGGGGAAAAAAAGGGAGGAGGGGGGGAGATGATTTTTGGAAGTCAAAGATCCTGCGTTGAGAAATTTGGCGGAATAAGTGGGAACGCTAGCGAAGGTGAAGGTAGAAGCCTTTCTACCGACACCCTAGTACTGCCAGCATACCTCCGCTTCGCTCGATCGTCGAACTCGACTATTAAAAGGGGGTACCGGCGAGTCAAGCCCATTCGAGCGGGAAGGGGGAGGGGCGGGAAATCTGTTGTTCTTAAAAAAAGAGGGAACGAGATCTGGGGAACGAAGGTGCGTCAATTTTGAGGGCTGACTAATCGGGGGGAAGACTCTGCCTGAGTCACGTAAAAAGCGTATGATCCGAAACACTACCCAAAACGGTGCTATCGCTTTCAGACCAGACCCGATCCAGGAAATCATAAAGTGGGCCGATAAGAAGAATGCCATCCAGGTTATTTGATCCATTTCCCAGAACAGGCTTTGGGGCGAAATATCAAGGTGAAAAGAAAAGTGAGGAAGGAGAAAACGACTCTTAGCGTTCACTCCGCAAAGTCATCCAAGAAATCGGATACGGTTCACCTTAGAGACGCAGGACGGAGGGGACTACTCCTTTCTTTCCTCTGTAGCAAGAAGGGGAGGAAGGAAGGTGGATTTTTGGGTACGGCTGCCTAACTTGGGGAAAGCCGCCGGACGAAAAAGCAACGGATGTTCACCGCTGAAAGGGGAAAGGGTGCGGTCACAGAAAATGAAAGGCAAATGGGGGACCTGAAAAGAGCCTCAACAAGGCGCGAGAACAATGCAAGCAAAGCATAACTGACAGTGTGGGGGTTCTAAATGGAAAACGAAAGGGGAAAAATTTCAAAATGACTCGACACCTCATATTTACGTCGGTGTGCTAGATACGTACAAATGACAAGGCTGTTCTGACGAAAATAAAAGCAAGGGGAAAAGAAGGGGACAATGCTGCAACCGACGGCGGAAACTGACGTATTCCCCGCGTGAGAACTCATCAAGAATCATGGAAAGGACACACGAAAGACGCTAATCAATCGGCAGCTAGGTGGGGAAGGGATGTTCAAAGCAAGAGAACAATGGGGCCGCGGTTCAGCAAAGGAACTCGGCCACAGGAGGAGAGGTGCGGGGAATGGGGAGCCATTGGAGGGTGGGGGGTTAAGTCCAGGTGGATTGAGGAATTGTTTTGGCGGTCCGAAAATCGGACGTGGGGAGATATCGCTCGTATTGAAGCTGGGCCAAAATCGGTCACGTGGAATGACGGGTCGTGACTCTACTGGCGGGAAGGAGGGGAACCAACCTCTACAAATAAAAAATCCAGGTAGGCCAATCAGCGTGAGATCAAATGTACTCATCTATCCAACAACCTTGGGAAGGAGATCGTAAGCGGAGGAACGGGCGAACTTAGATTGTTACTGGGGGAGAAGTGCGGGAAAAAGCGTGCAGGCTCTCCATTCAGCCATACTTTTATTCACGAACGTCCATAATAGGAGAAAGGGAGGGGAGTTTGTTGAATCTCCGGAGGAACTGAAAGGCGCGTTGTTCGCAAGAAAGTTAGTCCTCAAAAAGAAAAAGAACATGGGTATGTAACCCCAACAAGGGCAAAGGCAAAGAGTAAACGAAGAGCGCTGCGGTAAAAGAGGTCCGAGACTACCCTGAGAATTGGGGATCGTTCTGGGAGAAAGTGAACCGCAAGCTCAGGTGACGATAGCGGATGAGGAGGGTCCTTTCCAGGGCATTTTAGGGATGGTTCCAGACGGGGGGAAGGCGGACTGTTGTATTTGGGCAGAATTTCGGCGGAACAGAGCGGTCGTAATGTCGTCAATGAAAAATGCCCCTTTTTATTTCGTAACCAAAGAGTAAGTCGAGAGTCGAGAGGGTTGACAGAGGGGTGCACATTAGCGTGAAGTCATTTGCGTGGGGAGGGAAATGTTTGCGTCGCATTGTTCCTCCGGAGTGCCGGGAGGGAGGGAACAGGAAGAAGCGAGAAATGGCAAGCATAGTGCGAAAGTGCCCGTTTCAGAGCGGGTGAATCAAGCAAGGGGCTCGTGGCGCGGCGCTAGGTCCGTGCCTCAGGCACCGAGCAAAGAAGGGCTCCGCAATGCAAAGCTACATTCTTCGCGAGGCCGAGGATGTCAGTCCAAAGGGGGAATATCGGTCCGCGACGAAGGAACCGTCAGGGTGGGGGAATGATAAGCCGTGAAAAAACAGGAAGTTCAAGCCCAAAGGAACCTGCTCCTCTTTAGGTCCTTAAGAACGGAGGGGAAGACTTGGATAACTAGCTCCCAAGGGTCAGATCCAGGGGACAGGAAAAGAAGAGTCCATGTGATGCTATAGTCCATTTTTTGAATGATGGGGGTTTGTTTTATCGGGTAAGGCAACTTTAGTGTTTACGACGGATCGCGCGGAATCCGCGCATCAGCCCGAACTTACGACGGAGAAGTAGAATGAGACAAATCGACGAAAAAAAGGGGTCTCCCAGATCAGGGGACCGACCGTGAGGAGGGGCCGGGACGAAAACAAAAGCACCAGATTTTCGGGAACTCCGACATAGGGGGGGAATAACAAGGGAGGCGTCCGAGTGCGCAGAAACCGGGGGCAGAGAGTATGCTGCGAATAATCTGTCCTAATGCAAAAAGAACGAAGCAGCAGGAAATGAAGCCCAAAATGGGCCGATACTCAAATCCAGTTCAGGGTCCCTCCACCAAAAAAGAGCAAGAAAGAAGGGACCCCTACAATGGTCAGGTCTGAAGAATGGGGGGTCAATTCCCTGATCGAGAGAAAAGGTAGCGCGCGTACTATGTCGCAAATTGGGTGGGCCTACTTCACGTCAGCAGAACCGTCGGGGGGAAGCAGTCTTAATCAATCCATGACGTGGATCCTGGTTGGGTACAGGGAATAAAAAGACTGGTGCATGGCTGTTATCGGGTTGAGGGACGCAGGTGGGAATGGTTGGCACGGCTAAAGGGACTTTTCACTTTACCTACTATGGGTCGTACGCAACAAAGGGTACTATGAAGTGTCTCTGACAGGGAAAGAACTGTTGTACAGAAAAGGTCGACCGAAGATGATCCGGGTCCGAAGGACCGTTTAACCACTCCCGTGAACTGGGCAAAGAGAAGAAAAGTGTAGGTGGGGGGAAAAACTTTTCGGGGTAACGAAAAGGGGACGTTGTGTGGGAAGGAGAACTACGATGAGTTCCCCGGCTTGGGAGATGGAGAGAGGGACGAGGGGGATTTCAGGGGGCTGGGCATACACGTCTCTCTCAAAAAAGGGATAGTCGGGGCAGCCATATCAGGAGAAAAAGCCGACGATCAGAGGCGTTCCGCGCTATTTAAGGGATTAGACGAACTCAAGAGGTCAAAAAAGGGAAGAGGGAAGGGATGGTACCTAAACCTAAAGGGCCCAAGACGGGTCAAGTTTTTGGGGACCCGGGGAATGGGGGGGAGACAATTTTCCGATCAATGATAAAGGAAAAGGAAACTGAGGGCGTCAGAAAAAGGGGTCCGCCAAGGGAACCGTTGTAAGAAACAGAGGAATTCCTCGTTGATTCAAATCAGGAGAGGTGTACCGAAAAAGCGGGCACCCATTGCGCATGGAGGCCTTTGAAACACCGGTCTAAAGAGTACGGGCCAACATAAACCCATTACTGATCCCCATTAACTGTAAAGGGAAAACACGGAGGAGGGGGAGGGAAGAAATAGCTTCTGAGTCGCGGTCAAGGTTCGGTACTGGGTCAGCCAACACGCGTTGCATAACGCAAGCCGCATAAAGGACGCAGACACGGGATGATTCACAATTCAATACTCTGCAAAAAAAGGAGCCGGTCAATTCAAGGATTAGTTTTGGGTGGTTGAGTCGGTTTAAAATTGAGGGAGGACCAATGTTGCGTTATGGCCAGTCTGAGACGGAGGAACAACCACAACAGCTTCCAGAAATCAAAAAAAACGATTCGGTCGCTCGGCGAACTCTCCTCCTTAAAAATAAGGGCAGGAATAGGTTAGGCTGCCAGCTGCGACTTGGGGATGGATCCCGAGTAAAAGGCCAAATAATAAATTCGTCTAAAAAAAACGAAGGAAGGTGGACTACCGCTGATTTGAGTAAATAAGGAATACCAGAAGGGGGGCGAGAAGAGCGGGGTGACTAGAAGCGGATCCTCCGCTAACGCTCCTACCACGGATAAAGGGAAATACGGGACCTATAAAAAACACCAGAAAAATATCGAGATCCAGGGAGATCGGTGAGTGCTGCATTTTTTGTACATAAGGAACTGCTGGGGGGAAGAGGAGACTGCATTTGCAAATCATAGAACGCCTGGGGGAGCAGGTTCAGGGGGGGGCTTAACTATGGTTAACTTAACCATAGGGTAAAGGGGGGAGGAGGGGAACTAGGGACGCATCCAGTTCATCAAAATTAAACTCGGAAGACAACAGTGAGAAGACATTGCCCTAGAATGACGTGTTGTCAGAGTCTTCCATTGGGTAAGGAGACGAGGAAAAGCATACTGATACGGAGAGACCTTAAACGTCAAAGCTCAACCACCCTATTTTTAAGGAGACTTCGAAGGGACAAAGGAAAAAAACACGAAGGGACAAAGGAACGAAAACGACAGGTGGAGGCAAACCTGCCTAGCACCAGTCGAGGGAGAAAGACTACGGCCCCGATACTCAAATACTCCTACTAACTTGGCCTGTGCATTTGAGACACAAGCCTCACGCCATCTGTCTCTCCATGAGAGAGAAGAAACGAAAGAACATTCCCGTCTAACATAATCAAATGAACCAGGTACAAACTGAGAATCGCAGGTAATCGGCAAAGGAGCTTCGGCCTTAAACGACCGAAAATAAACGGCATTTCCCGATCCTTCCTTCGATCTACCCTAGGGGCTAAGGGGGTTGTCGCCATGTGGGCTTGTGGTTACGAATAAGTGGATTGGAGGTTTTGTAGGAAAGAAGGCTCGAACATCAGGGGGGGGTGCATTTAAAGAAGATCCGGATTCAAACCGACGCCTATTATTACGAGAGCTGCATCGATGCAGGCAAGTGATCTCCACGACTGGAAGGAGGCATTCACCAAGAGGGAGAACAGGACGGGGGGACGGCGATCAATGCTAAGGCTAACGATGAAATAGGAAATATAGAGATCGTAAAAAGCATTGAGTGATCTAGACTGGAATTACTGGGATGTCGTACCACGGTCTAACTGACACAGGATCGACCGAGAGAAAGAGAGTAGTCCTCCTCCTTACCAGGGTGTCAGCTTTCCTTAGATTCGCAAAGGGGAAAAAGCTGGGTCGAAACGGCCGGCGGGGCCGTCCAAACATTCTTCAAAGTCAACGGGAGAAGGAACAAAAAGACGACCATCAAAAATCGATTGCGAAATAGAAAATAGTCGTCCTCTAAATGAATTGGTGTCGTGACTGGTCTCAAGTCCAAAAGCAGAAGCTCTTCAGAGGATAGCAGGGGGTCCTTTGCTCTTAAATGTCTTCGAAGACAAGGTACTACATGGCCTGGTTAAATTGGGAGGGCGAGGAGAATGGCGTAGAAACAACTTTCGTTGGGGCACCTTAGGGTCATTGAGGAAATTTCAAAACAGTTAAAATCGCTGCTGGCGTCGATGGTCCACTGACTCGCAATGATCTAAATCAGCCCAGTCAAGGTCTTGCGTGGCTGCAACACGAGCATTGTTCTCGCTGGGACGGTTATGTCTCGCCAGTAGGCCAGAATTTCAAAAGCATCTTGTGCAAGGGGGAAAGGGTTAAACGGAGATGTGAAAAGAACTCTCCGGGCGCGCTCCGCCAGCACATGAACAAAAAAAAGCAACAATCTGAGAAGGCAAAGGCCAAGAACAGTTCTCGGGGAGGGTTTCCAACGGATTACTAAAATGACAGGCCGTCTCTTCTGAAGAGGGAACCAGGAAGATCTTGGATTTAAACTGACAGATTAGCCGAACGAAGATCCGAGTTCGCGTTATTGCAGAACGGAGGCAAAAGAACCTTGA
>Ga0179593_1598415_pt1 | contig 14444 bp, 26 predicted proteins | sample CZODoug2_1_08_16_FD_185931 | JGI IMG/M metagenome (GOLD analysis project Ga0179593, IMG submission 185931) | Vadose zone soil fungal communities from Angelo Coast Range Reserve, California, USA - CZODoug2_1_08_16fungal (PacBio error correction) | ecosystem: Environmental > Terrestrial > Soil >...
ATGACTAGAAAGAAAAGGTAGATCGCTAAGGGCGTCAGTTTTCAAGGGCTATGCTTCTCATACGACAATCCTGTCATCATCTGCCGGACTCTAACCGCGTTAAAAGAGTGAGAGTGAATAGGATGATAACTTGAAGAAACGGTCGGGTAGAGTTCTTGGAAAGAATCGACTTGGCAAGGTGAATGTCGAAAAGAAGGAAGAACGTGATTGGTTAGGGGGGGGGGGGGGGGAAATTTTGCCTAAAAAGAAGAATGGCTTATGAAAAAATTACCGAAAAAATTAAAAAGGACTCGAGGACCTACGAAAAAAGGGTCACAGGGCGCAAAGAGCCTGAGTAGGGGTATACCCATAGCCATCAAAGGAAGAGGACTAACAAATCGGTCAGTGCTCGTTGTAGAGGGAGCGTAACAAAGAACTCTCGCACGTTGCTTAAAGGGCTTTAAAGGGTTTATCGTGAGACCAGGGGGGACTTGGAAGCAAGTGGGCCAGTCGTTTGAGGGGGCATGGACCACCAGTACCGGTCCGTACTCCGTCCCTACTAAAAAATTCAAGGGGGACGACGAAAAGAACGGACACCCACTAAAAAACTGGGCGAAAAAATAGAAATACCGGGCCACCCGTCCAAAAGACCAGGGTAACTGCCTTTGTAGAAGGGAAAAAAATCAACGATATTTAGCTGGCCTTGATGCAGGGGGGGGACAGAGATGGATCTTGATTCAAAAGGACGAACGGTTGGGCTCACCAGTGAACCAACATATTAGCACACGACAAGTCGATTCGACGTTGGGGGGGCCGGGGGAAAAGTCCCCTTTCAAAGACGTAGTTCTTGACGTTCGTTAATATAGAAGGCGGAGGGGGGGCAACATCTAAAAAATCACCGTAACCCCACTGAAAGAAGAGAAGGCAGTATGCTGAGTCCGGAGTATTTAACGTGGTTTTTCAGACGAGGAGGTGGCCTGGGACGTCGTCTATCAACGGTGACCCTCCCCTTAGTGCCCTCCCTTGGCACGGGACTCTGTAAATGGAATTAGACAAATCAGAAAACACCCTAAGAAGGACTATAGGAAGGTAGTCCAAAAGTCCAAGCGAACGACATCACACAAGCCGATCCATAATCAGAAAACAGAGAAATCAACAGGGGTCGAACCTTTCAAACGCAAGATGTCTCTAAAAGTTTACTGCGTCCAGCATATCACCGGTTTAGATCGAGATGTCTCTTCACCTTTGGAAACCAGAACATGCAGTCGGTTGGAAAAACCCGGAACGGAACTTATATAGCCGCAGGGTCCTATCTGCACTGGGGGAGAACTCGCGGACACCAGGATCTTAAAATAGAACAACAAACTGACGGAATTTCGATCCTAGAAGAAATTCTGAAACTGGAAGTGGAGAAAAAAAAAACGTTGAGCCTGGAGTACTTTGAGAGCTACTTGCTGGGACCGGATAAGGAAAATCTCAGTTCTTAGAAAAACCTATAACGGTTAGAAGATCTTGAAAAAAATTCAGAAGAAACATTTTTGGAGAATTTGGGATCCTAAGCTTTCGAGCCGACGACGACTGACTACGTCAGTCAAAGACGCGTAAAAGGAGGGGCGGGATCATGGACCGAAGTTCAAGTAACCACGGTTAACGCAGAAGGTAGGTGACAAATCTAAAAAAAAAAAGCTTAACAAAAGGAGCGGTTGCTTGCTGGAGTGCAAGTTTGGTAACGAGGAAACAAGAGAAACCATTTGGCAGTCAGGTGCCGAAACGGGGGCGCTTGAAAAGACTCGGCGGCACCACGGGGGGGGAACTGACAGCGTAAGACGGTATCCGCTTCCCCTCAAGAAGGACTTTTCTGGGTGAAGTATGTGCCAAAAGGGATACAAGGGGGACCGGCAACGTCTGGACAACATGGTGCAACGTTCTTCTAAAAGGATGTGAGGGAAAGAAAAGACTTGGGGAGCGTGTCGACGCAGGGGGGCTTCGAGCGGGGGGATCTAGCCGTTAGCAGAGCAACAAGAAAGTATTAAGGCCAGGAGCTTAGTGCCCGGCAAACTAATGTTCTTCAGGCGATGAAAAAAGTATTGTCTCGCACACACGGGGACGAAATTTTCCCCTTTTTTTGCCAAGATATTTCGAGGCGGGAGTGGGTCTGCCATCGGGAACAGAACTGGGGAACCAGGCAAAGGGTCGTCATGGTCAAAGTCAATGGTGGGGTTCCCTGGGGGGGCAACGGGGTGGATGGAATCGCCTCTCCAGTGGGGGGGGCCTGTCACCGCCTTAAAGGGGAAGGACATGTTGATCGTCCGAGAAAGAAGAACCCTTTTCAACGGCAATGTATGCACGTTGGGGGAGAAGACGCCAGGTCTCTTTGATGTGCCGCCAGACAAAAAGGGTATCATCGGGGGGAAGGGTGGCGTTGAGGGGGGGACGCGAAACTCTTGGCAAGTGAGAAACCGCCTTGAGAAACGTGATGGCAGGATCTGCGGCGGTCAGAGAGGATGGATTCCTCTGTAGGGGCTCCAAACATGAGTCTGGATTTGAAACGAGACAGCGGGGATATTGTTTTGATACCGAAACAGTACAGAACTCAGTCGTCAGTCGTTAGCAACACGTCGAAGGAGAAAGATCAGATGGTGGAGAAGTTATCCGTCTTTCTGTAGTGTCTTGGTTCTAAAGAAGTCGGGACTTCTAGTAAAAAGTGTGCTGTCTGTAGGGAAAGGGGGGGGCGTTTGCCCAATTTATGTTGGAAAAGACGGCGGGTGCCCAGTTGGACCGTCACGGGCAGTCCTAGCGAGACCCTGGGCACAGAGCGCGGCGGGCCGTCAACGAAAAAACGACCGGGCGTTGAAAGGGGACGGTGAGGAAGGTGGGCGAACGGTTGGAGGAGACAGGATCTCTTTGTAGGGGGGGAAAAAACTGGATCTGGCGTGGGGGGGGAGGATCCGCTTTCGTTTGTTGGTGTTCGGGTGTTCCTTCCCTGATCTTAAAGGGAAGGATTGTTCACGAGGTGTTCATAGTTCTCCACATGTCGGCGTAAGGGGTAGGTCGTTCCACTGCAAGAAAAGGCGAGTCGAGGGAGGATTTGTCCCACATCACGCGAAGGGGGCGGTGGGGAAAAAAAGGGGGGCGTGAAAAGGGGGTTATGGTCCCCCGGGCGAGGCGGGGGGTGCAGGGGAGTGCAGAAAGGTGAAAGGTGCGGGAAAGAGTGACGAAGAGGGGGGTGGGTAGGTGGGCCGGGTGCCCTAATCGCAGGTTTTAAACACCGCGGTAACGTCAAAGGAGTAAAAAAGCGGATTGCCCAAAAGATCACGTCAATGCGACGAAAAGGGGAGTTGGGCGCCGCCACAGAAAAATTGGGCTTGTTGAAAGGGTTGAAGGGGTGGGATCTTTCTACACTTGGGTAAGGTCGCAGAAATGTTGGTCGCGGAACGTGGGAGAGGGTCAAGGTAACCGATCCTTCTTGTTGCAAGTTGCCGGGAAGGTGCCGCCAACGGACAGTGAACTGGTTCCTTCACCGGGAAAACCGGGACTTCATGGCAATGATCGTCCGGGTGCCCGCCAACACGGAAAGTCGACCTCTATTTTCTCGGGTCAGACATCGACACAGATATCTGCGCTGGGTTGGAAAAGGGTGGACGTGGTATGTTCGCGGAAGTGGCGAGTCAAGATGACCTTCGTGTTTCTTGGAATCCAGGGGCCGGAGTATCCCGGTGAAAGTTGGTAGGGAGAGGGTGTTCCTGAGAAAAGGGGGGACGTGCCGCCCGTGACCACCGAGAACATCCAAACATCAAGATCGGGGCGCGGGAACAGGACACAGGCGATGCACGCCTCCGCTCCTACATCGATCTGGCAGACCGTGCGTCGTTCAATTCGTATCTAAGAAAAAAAAGGAGGGATGAAAATAGATGGGGGTACCCCGTAAGCTCAAAGTCAACCGCATCGATGTCGGCGGGGACTTAACTCATAGCGAAACTTTCCGCTCTTGCCTGCCACGACAAAGAAAGCTGGGGGCTTTGAAGGTCCGTGGTAACGTTCCTCTGCACGGAAACACGTTCGTAGGGAAAAACCCGGAACCACCTGAACTTATACCCTGGAAAAGAGATTACCTAGAAAAAAGAAGGGCACGACAGAAGGAAAGAAAGTCGACCATCTCACAAAACCCACGTGACCACGGGCCGATAAAAGGGGGGGTCCGATGGTCTTCTAACAGACGCTAATGTCGTCCTTGTCAGGGAGCACCATGCACGACTATGATCTGCCAGGAGTACGAGGGGGGGGGGCGGTCACCAGTGCACGGCACGGTGAGAGGCACGAACATGACCGAACCCCGACCGCCGGATCAAGGGGAAAGTCTTCTTAACACACGGAACTCCGCCGACGGCAACGGGGCGCTTCATGGAAACTCCCCTTAACACGTAAAATGCATCTTTGCTGGCTTCTACAACGTAATAGGGGGGCGTGGAGTTTGGTGGATCCTGGCTGGGTCACCGGGAGAGGGGGGGGGGGATCGGATAGGAAGAAGTTTTTTACGTCCCAGTGCACGGAACGCTGAGCAGCAATCCTAACGCTCTACACCCGCGGCCGTGAGCCGTGGACCCGTGACAAATGCGAGAAAGGGATAATCTCGTACCTTGGCGACCATCTCAAGCTCAAGCTCCTCAAGTCAGCACGGTCAACAAAACCCATATAGTGTCGGATGTCCGAGGACAAAACCTAATGTTCGCAAGGGGGTCCTGTCTTTCGCCACTATCAAGAGACAGGACGAAGCCTACTTACCTACATTCGTGTACATCCGCTGGCAAAGGGGAGGGTTCAGGGCCATTAAAACCCATACACTCCTACACACCCCGACGAGGATACTCTCCCCTACTAGGTTCTAAGAAAAATAAGGAGATCCCGATCCAACTCGCAACCATCTCATAACGGGAAAGGAAAGGGCATGGGGCTCTTTGCAGGCAGTGGTTGAAGACTGCCGCATATAACCCTGCGGTCGAGGGATAGCGAGAGGCCTTGACGGAGGGAACTAACGTTTTACCTACTGCAGTAGGGGAAAAAAGACCGCCCACGCCCCTCGGGAACGACCAGGAAAACAGGACGAGAACTCGGTCCCTACTCTGTCACCTAAAAGCCAAGGGAGAGGTAACCCTCCCACTTCTCCACCATCTCTATCACCCGGGGGAACGCCCTTAGGCCCGTTTTGCTCATCTAAGGCTCCCGACCGTCGGGGAAGGTATCACGGAGACAACGAAAGCTCGAAAACTCCTGCTCATTTTACACCACGGGAAAGAACGGCATTGGTCAGGTGAGCCGTGCACCGAGACCGGCCGGGAACCTTCCGGAGGAAAGAAAAGCACGGGCGTACCCCTGTGTTCGGCGGTCTCACGGGAAAACAGAATGTATCTTTTCCAATAACAACGTCTACGCAGATGTCGGTTGCCGCTAAATCTTCCTCTTCAAAAGGGCTTTCAGGCTGAAATCATTTCAGGTGGGTAATGCCGAGAAAACCAGGTTGTAAGCGGGGGGCAAACTTGGGTAGCAGGGGGAGGCGGAGCCGGAACAATTGGGCAACCTGGTATAAGCAAAACATGGCCTCATCAAATGCCAAGGGTCTGGGAAACGGAGGAAATAAGTTGCATCAATTCTAGTTCCAATAAAACTCCAAGGGGGGCACACTGCGTCGACAGTATGTGGGGAGCTGAAAACGAGGGTCGGGGTAAGAGCCCCGACCTGAGAAGTCGGGTTGCAAGCCGAAAAGTTTGGCGTCTCAAACAACAAAAACACCTGATTATTCAAAAAGATATAAGAGAACACATCGGGACTCTCTAGAAGGTGCGTCTACAAAGCGGACCCTGATTCAAACTCACAACGTAAGAATAACGGTACCTATCTGACAGTCGGCAGCAATGAGCGCCAATCGTGACAAGAACGGCCCAGAAACCGTTTCAGGAAAAGGTCGCAGGGGAAGGGGGGGGGGACCGGTACCTTTTGAAAATGCTCGATCTCACGAAAACCAGGAGTTGTGCAAAGGCACAGGGCGAATGCCAAGGGATCTAGATTAGGAAAACACGGGATCTCAAATAAGATGGCAGGTGTTGCAAAGATTCCTGTCGAGGGAAGCCATACATAGGCTTTTGCGAACGTTAGTGGTTAAGCTCTGCAAGGCGGGACAATGATACCTCCGCCGGTTACTCATTTTTGGGGGGGACTGCGTCGTAGGAGTTAGGGTCCTGAGGAGGAAGATTTAATTCAATTCAAAATCTCAAAAAGGCTTAGGTTGAAATGCAACGAGCAAGAGGGGTGGCGCGGCTGTTCTTGAATACAACAATTAGGAAAGGGTTAGAATGCTCTAAAAACCGGCTCCGGAAAGAACAGTGATCGGGATGGGGGGTGGGGACGTGGGATTATTCCGGGTGACGGATTGGATTGTTTTAGTCTTTCACGGAGTTTCCGCCAGTGTAGGGTCATTGCGGTAAAAGGGGGTGACCTCCCAAAAGTGTGCCTTGAGGGGGTTCAGCGGGCAAAAAGTTGCATTCGACTGGAACGAGGAACTCTCTTCACCGCACAATCGGGATCTGAGTTAGTCACCCCTGGAACAAATTCGCAGGGAGACGGGGGTTGACGCGGGGGTGAGTGTGATTTAGAGTTGAGGAAGGGGTGATTCGGGGTGAAGTTCCGTTGCTTGGGAGTGCGAGTCGGTCCGGAGCCGGCTTATTGGGTTTATGGAGGGGGTGTTCCAACTTCCGGGCGCCCTTGATTTCGGTGTTGTCCACGGGGGGTAGGCGAGTCGCCGTCCGTCTTGAAGGGTCTGGCGCCAGCACGGCAACGGAGAAAGTCGAAAAATTGCGAGAGAGGCGACTGTTGATTGTTGGCCTGGCGGGGGAGGGAAAGAGGTCGTATTTCAGGTCAGGGAAAAGTCCGCTTTTTAAAAAAGAGGCAAAGGATCCACTGGGACGCTGGGGGGGGGTATGCCGAGCCGCTCAGCTTGAAGTGCACGGGTGCTGGGAACAGGGATACTTCAGAGGGCAGTCAAGATCAGCAAGGGGTCGTTCACGGGAAAGGGGGAAAAGGCCGGCGACATAAAGAGGAGTTGTAGAAGACATCTGGGAAGACATCAGAAGGGGGGGAAAGGGGGCAGGGGGAAGGGGATGGGAGGGGAAAAGCCACGGTTGGGGGGGAGTCTTCGTCCGGTCAGGTTGAGGCGAACGTGGAAAGATTGGTTGGGCAAACGGAGTATAGCGGCGGTCGGTGGGGGGGGAATGTACCCCCGGACGGTGCCCGGAAGGGTCCTTTCAAAATTGCTCCGAAAAAAGAGGTACGGCAGGAGCAAGAATCTTAGGGGGGACCTCCTGAGCACGAAGCCAGGGGTTGAAAAGGGCGCCGAAATCTGGGGGGCAAATCTATCTTCCGAGGTGTTGGAAGGGGGGGGGTTATGGATAGGGTCCCAGAGTTCTTTGACAGTACTGTGGAGGAAGGTTAAGAGTCAGGGCATTAGGAAGCCCGTTTTACTGTGGGGTGGGAAAGTGAAGGGGGGACAAAAACCCTGAAAAAAGGTTGGAGTTCAGCGTAGGGGAAAAAGAAGAACCAAAGAAAATCTGGTTGTGGGAGAAAAGACAACTCAGGGGGCCACGTAGCTGAGTCATCAGGAATAATCGATGGACGGAGAAAGGGCGAGTTGGCGCGTATCGAACTCCAACAAACTTATGGAGGAGGGGGGAATAGAAATACGAACTTGAACCCCTCTCCGTGAGGACGGGGTCGCCGCTGACCCTCTCATGTTTCCCTCGCTGTGTCCATGGCAGCGCAAAGATCTTTCGGCGTGAGGTTTGTTGGGGAGTTCCGGAGGTCAGACAGGGTGCCGGGGACTCGGAAACGTCACCAAAGGCCGGAACCTGCCTCTCAAACTACATAAACGACGGGAAAGAAACGAATCAAAAAAGGGGGGAGAACAAGTCGCACAGGGTCAAACCCGGGTAAAACTCTCCTAGCTGGGGTCTAGGAGAAGAAAACCAAGCTATTCTCCTCCTTGACGGGCGGCACCATGATAGGGGGGGGGGGAATGTACGGTGGTGAAAAGGCAAGGGGTGCACGTAAACATTTGAAGACGGCCCGTCCCGCATTGACCCCCAACTACCGTCTCCGGTGTCGAGCCGGCACGGTGACGCGCCAGACTTCCCTATATACAACGTTGCGGAAGATCGAAAAAACAAACAAAAAAAAAAAAAAGTCACCAAGGACCACTACAAAAGTCGCTTTGTCCGAAAAAATTTCTTCTAACTCCTCGATGGGGGGAGAAGCCGGTTCCGTTCTTCCTGGAGGCACGATTTATTGAAAGGAGAAACGGTGTTGGGGCGTCCCATTGTCAAGGTGCAAAAGAGAGAGAAGACGGGTGCGGGGACCCCAAGACAACCAATCAGGCCGCTGATCTAAAAAACCGGTACCAGTAAAAGACGGAACATCGACTCGAACGTGCGAACATTCAAAAAAACAAGCGTGAAACACCCTCAGGAGCCAACGAGGTCGGCGACCAAGACGAGCCGATTTGCAGTGGAAGGGGCCGGGGCGAACTGACACCCGGTTACGGGACGTACCTAAGACCGGCTGACAAAGGCCAGGGAAAGGGGGGGATCGGTCAGGGACAGAACACAGAACACCCCTAACCCCTAAAAGCTAAAAAAACGCAAGGACACGCGGCAATCCACCTAAGCACCCGGGGACTCCAACGTGGAAACCAATCTTATCAAAGGGGGGGGGACACCCACACGAAAAAGGGCGAGGGTCGGCGTGTTGAAAGTACTCAGAAGAGCACATGGGTCTTGGAATCGCAGCAGGAAGGGTTCGCAGAACTGGTGGTACACTGAAGTCTTTACAACAGGACAGAACTTAAACCCTGGGGCGGCCAAGCAAAACCTGTCCAAAGGGGACCAGAAAACTGCAAAATTGTTAGACTTGAAACCGAGGTAACCCTCCAAAGAAAAACGAAGACGGACAAAAAGATGCCGCAGATCCGAAACAATCTCAAGGGGTGAACGCCTTCTACTGTGGACCTGCAAAGGACGGGACCAACGTCGACGGTCAGGCTCTTCAAAGTCCAGAGAAAACGCGAAACACAATGATATAGTCACTCGCACTACTCGGGGGTGGCGGTTGAGCCAGGGGTCCTTCATCGGAGAATTACCGACTCAGGGGGGATGCAATGGGGGCAATCACGGGGAGGGGGGCAAAAGGGCGTGCCCCGGGGGAAAAGGGCGTTTCGATGGAGGGAAAAAAGCTGCGCAAGAGGCCTCTTTCCTGCCTTCTACGGCTGGAAAAACCCGGGGCCACTCGTCAACCGGGGCGTCGGGTTTCCTTTTGCTATCCTTGCAGAAAAGGGGGGGGGAGAACGCTTGGAAACCAAAGGGTGGGGTCAGTTATAAGCGGTCGCCAAAACGTGTCTAGGTTAAGCCCAAAACAAAAAAAAAAGCTTACTTACAAACTGCACAGACAACCAACGTGCGGCGACCTCACTTAGCACCAGCAAAGGGTCTGGTGAGAAGGGAGTCACGATCGAAAAGAAATGATACCTAGAAGTCGGTGAAAAACTCTTTGGAAAAGGGGCGGGGCGATCGAAAGTTGCTGGAAACCTAAGGGTTTAAGCAAGTTCGAGAGAGAGTCAGCCTTTCAAGCCGTTCTTTTATCCCGCCAAAGGGTAGGAGGAAGGAAAGATATCAAAAGCTTGCCAGAAATTGGAGGAAAAAAAGGAAAAGGGAGTGCGGAGTGGGAAAGAAACTCGTCTGCGGAACGGTGGGGGGTGCACAGGTTGTTGCAGATATTGCAATGGGGATTGAGGGCCACTCTGACGAAGGAAAAAAACAGGAGGGGCAGGGTTCGCCTTGGGGTTTTCAACAAGTGGGAAAGGAACGATCTTCACCGAAAAAAGTTGGGGGGGCCGAAACCTTAAGATGGGGAAGAGAGAAGTGTCCCGCAACAAGGGGGCCATGAGGGGGGGGACCCCAGATGCCTGTTGAAAAAACGATTGTGACGCCTCGGCGGACTGAACGTGGGAGTGGGACCGAGTCAACGCGGTTAAAAACAGTTATCCGGGGGGAAGCCCGGTTCTTCCTTTTGCACTCGGAAACCGTATCTGATGGTAATTCAATTATACCACCATGAGGTGAAAAAGAAGAGAAGAAAGGGTTCGAAGGCTGTTTGGACGATAAACGGACGGTCTGGGTTTTTCTGCATGGTATCAAAAATACTAGTGTAGGGGGGGGATAAGGGGGGGGGGAGCGGAGGGTGCCTTCTTTGGTTTTTTTGGGTTTGGAGGGTCATGGGACCGGAAGTACTGAACTTGGGAGGGTATTGTTTAATGCTGTGCCGCTGGGCACGTGGTTTCGGTGGTGAACGGGACGGAAGGTAAAAAAAATTTTAAGTTCTACTTCAACTGAGACGGACGAGGAAGAGGGGATGACGGAGGGGTGGTTGCGCGGACACCATCAACACATCATAGAGGGGGGCGGAGAGGAGGGAAAGGAGGGGGAGGGGGAGGGGGAGAGGGGGGGGGGTGGGGGGGGGGGGAGAGGAGGGTGGGGTGGGAGGTGGGGGGTGGGAGGGGCGAAGAGAAGAGGGGGTAGGGAGGGGGGGGTGAATGGGGTAGGTGGGGTGGGGGGAAAAAAAGATGGAAGTAGGGGAGGGAGGGGAGGAGTGAGGGGGTGGGGGGTAGAAGGATGGAAGGTATGGGCGGGGGGGGATAGGGGAGAAGGAGGAGGGGGGGTCGTGGGTAGTGGGGGGAGGGTGTTTAAAACAGGAGGGGGTGGGGGGGTGGGAGGGCGGGAAGCGGGGGGGGGGGGTGGGAGGGAAAGAGGAGGGGGGTAGGGCGGGGTTGGGGGGGGGGAGGGTTGGGGTGGAAGAGAGGGGGAGGGGTGGGGGGGGGGGTCCGATGAGTGGTGGTAGGGGGGGGGGTTAGTTGGGACGAGGTTGGTGGGGGGGGGGGCGGGAGGGAGGGGGGGTCTAGGGGAGAGGAGGCGGGGGTGGGGAGGGTGGTGGCAGGACGAGGGTGGGCCAGTGGGAGAGGAGGGGGAGGAGGGAGGGGGGGGGGGGGTGGGTGTAGGGGGGAGTAGGAGGTGGGGGGGAGAGGGGGTGGGGGAGGGTGGCGGGATGTGGTGGGGGTGTGTTAGGGTGGAGTGTGGGGGAGGGAATCGGTAAGAGTTAAGGGGTGAGGGGGGTGGGGGGGGGAGGGGGGAGGGGGGGGGGGGGGGGGGGTGGGGATATAGGGGAGAGGGGGCGGAGGGGGGAAGGGCGTTAGGGGGCATGGGGGGGGGGGTGGGAGCGAGGGGGGGGGAGGGTTGGCGTGGGGGGGCGAAGGAAGCGTGTGGGGGGAGAGGAAACGCGGAGGGGGAGGAGAAGGAGGGGAGGGGGGAGATAAGGGGGGTGGGTGGGGGGTGGGAGGGTGTAGGGGGGTGGAAATGGGTTGAGGGTAGGGAAGGTTTGGGAGGGGGGGCGGGGGAGAGGGTGGAATTAGTGGGGAAAGGGGGGGGTGGAGGAGGGGGGGGGGGGTGTAGGGTAGGGGAATACATGGAAGGGGGGGGGGGGGGGGTAGGGGGGTGGGGGAGTAGGAGGGCGGAGAGTGGGTGGGGGGAAGGTGATAAAAGGGGGGGGGAGGTGGAGGGGTAATATTGGGGAGGGTGTGAAAGGGAGAAGGGGAGGTGGGGGGAGGGGGGAAGGGAGAACAGGGAGGGGGGAAAGGGAATGGGGGGGGGTGGGTGGGGGGGGGGGGGAATGGGGGTGGAAGGAGGATGGGGGATATGAAAGGGGAGAGAGGAGGAGCGCAATGGGGGGGAGAGTTGGGGGAATGGAGGGTGGGGGGGGGGAGGGGGGGGAAAAGGTGGGGAGGGGGGATGGGGAGGGGGATGAAGGTGCGGGATAGCCGGGGGGGCGGAGGGGGGTGGGTGGGAAAGTCGGGGCCATGGGGGGGGGGGAGGGTGGGGGGAGGAGAAGGAGGGGGAATGGTGGGGTGGGGGGGTGGGAGGGGGGGGTGGAGGGGGGAGGGGGTGGGGGAGAGGGGGGAGGATGAGGGGGGGGGAGGTTAGGGGGAAGGGGGGGGGGGGGGGTGGGGGGAGGGCAACTTGGGGGCGGGGGAGGGTAGACGGCGGGGGGGGTGAGGGGTAAGGAGGAGGGGGTGGAGGGCCGAGGAGTGGAGGGCGGAAGGGTGGGGGTGTGAGGGCAATGGGGAAGAGGGGAAGGATGGGGGGGAGAGAAAGGGGGGGGGGGGGAGGGGTCGAGGGAGAGGTAGGCAGGGGGTGGGAGGAAGAGGAAAGAGTAGGGGTCGGGGGAGGGGGGGGGGGTAGAGAGGGGGGGGCGGGGGGAGACGGAGGGGTGATGGGAAAGGGAGTGGGGGGTGTAGGGAGGGGTGAAGTGGGTGGGATGGGGGGGGGAGTGGGGGGGAGAGGGGGGGGGGGGGGTGGGGAGGGGGGAAGGGGGAGCGCGGGGGGGGAAGCGGGTAGGGGGGGCGGGGGTGGGGTGGCACAGGTGCGGGAGTTGGGGAGGGGGGAGGGGGGGGGTTGGGAGGGGGGGAGGGAGGAGGGATGAGTGGGGGGGGGAGGAGGGGGGGGGGTCGGCGTGAGGGGTGGGAGGGGAGGGGAAGAGAAAGATGTGGGGCTGGTTGGGTGAGGGTGCATGAAGGGTGGAGTGGGGGGGGGGGAGGGGTGGGGGGGGGGAGGGTGGGGGGGATAGGGGATGAGAGGGGCGAGGGGGGGGAGAAGAGGGGTGGGGTCGATGGTGGGAGGTGGGGAGAGGGGGGGTGTAGGTAGTGGGGAGGTGAGTGAAGGGGTGGGGGTAGAGGGGGGAGGTCAAGGCGGAGGAGGGCGGGGGGGGGGGGGGGTGAAGGCGGGTGGGGGGGGGAGTGGGCGGGTGGGGGGGGGGGCGGGGGGGGGTTCGGGAGGAGTGGAAGTGGTGGGGGGGGCGGGGGTTTGTGAGTGGGGGGGGGAAATGTAAGGTTGGGAGGGGGGGGGGAAAAGGCGGTGGTGGGTGTGATCAGGGTGGACGTGAGAGTGAGGGGGGGGTCATGGAAAAGGAAAAGAGAGGGAGGGTAGGGGGGGGGGGGGGAGGAGGGTAGGGGGGGGGGACGGGGCGGGGAGGGGAAAAGGATGGTGGGGGATGGGGGGGGAAGGGTTATATGGAAGCAGGTGGAGCGGGGTAGGAATAAGGGGGAGCAGGGGAGCGAGGGGAGGAGAGGGGGAGGGGGGGGGATCGTGGGAGAGGGGGTGGAGGAGGACGGCTAGAGGAGGGGGGGGGGGGAGTGAAGGGAGGGGGGGGGGGGGGGGGGGGGGGAGTCGTAGAGGGGAGAGAGGGAGGGATGAAAGAGGAGGAGGGGGGTGAGGGACAGGGGTGAGGGGGAGAAGTGGGGGGGAGGTAAGGGGGAGGGGAACAGGGAGGGACGGTGGGGGGGTTTTACTCTCTCTTTTGGTTAGTTTTGGGGGGGAGGGGGCTCTTTTTTCGAGAACTGGGTTTGGAGTTTCTGGACTCTCTATTTTGCCATGCTGTGTGGATTTAGGGCTTTTTCTTGTTCAGGCCTCATGTCATTTTTACTCTAGGGGGGAGGTCTGGGGTGGAGGGGGGGGCGTTGTTTGCGAAAAGTTTCCCGGAAAACGGCCCCTCAATGATTGGCCTAGCGGGGGAGAAGGACAGACCGGGTGGTCCTCCTTTTCTTCCAAAGGAAAACAAAAGGACGACCTAAACTTCTGGTGAGAATACATCTCCCCGTCATCCTGGGGGGTTGTGTGACAGGATGGGACTTTTTTCGCTCTATGGAGGGGTCAAGGGGCTCGTTGAAGCGGGGGGAAGGGTTAACGAGTCTGGCCGAGTACCCCCGGCTTTGTGTGGTCATGGAATGGGAGGCACGCATCTGCCTTTAGCTTGGAGCAAGACTAGTCAGGTGAAGGAGGTTCTTCGGTGGCCGCAAGGAGGAAAGGGGAAAATCCGATCGTATGGTGGCCCGACAAAAAGGCTGACGTTCGGGGTGACAGGGGGTGGAAGTCTCTTGAGGATTTTTTAGCGGACGCGGAGGTGGACGGGGGAAGGGGTGAAGAGTATACAATAAAGGTTTAGGTCGAAGACAGGGGCTCTCAACGCTTCTTGTGAAGGGGAAACAACGCGGACGTCGAGGCCGTTGAAAGGACCACCGGGAGGAAGGAGAATATGGGGAAGTCTTCCGGTCGGCCTTCGGAGTGGTCAAAAAAGGGGGGGCTGGGGGGTAGAAGGTGCCACGGGGTGATTAGCCGTGCCGAGTTTGCTTTTTTTTGAACGGTCAGAAGGGGGGGTAAAAAGGGGGTGACGGTAAGGGTGGGGAAGGCCTCCTAAATGGTTTCCAGGGAAAGGACCCCGTGGGAACCACCGCGAAACTCAACGCACAGAAGGAGGTGGAGACGGGGGAGTCCACCTTACACTTCATTCCCGGGAGGAAAGCGGGGCGTCTTTCCTTGATT
>Ga0179593_1300088_pt1 | contig 14443 bp, 17 predicted proteins | sample CZODoug2_1_08_16_FD_185931 | JGI IMG/M metagenome (GOLD analysis project Ga0179593, IMG submission 185931) | Vadose zone soil fungal communities from Angelo Coast Range Reserve, California, USA - CZODoug2_1_08_16fungal (PacBio error correction) | ecosystem: Environmental > Terrestrial > Soil >...
AGGTCAGACATCATCATCACAAACACGTTTAAGGGGTGCCGATGGGGTAGATGAGGCCACCTGAAAGCGAAGAGGGGGGGAAAGAGTGACACTGAAAAGCTCAAAGTGTACGGTCTGCTCACCCAGACACAGTGTTCGCGGTCCATGGTGCGCGCTAGATGAGGATTTGGAGAGCCAGTCCTACCGAAACGATTGTTCTCAAGTGATCGAATATCCGTGCAGCAGATGAAAATTTCGTTAGCTGGCGGGCGGCTTAGGGACTAGTTTACAGAATCAGATCTACACAATCAGGAACAGGGAGAACGTCACTGGGCTGGGTGCCCAGGGGATACTGAACTTTGTGTTCGGAAAAGTGCCAAAAAACCAACCGTTGGGAGACAAAACGCAAAAAATGAAGGCTTCTGGATCCGGGTAGAGGACAACGGCGTCAGCAGAAACCAGGCCGCAGTAAGTGAGGGGACGAAAAGGAGCATGTTGGCCCGTAAGAAAACCAGGCATCACAACGGGGGTGAAATCAAAGGTCGTCAACGAGACCCGACTATCAAACAGTGTTCCAATTTAAAAGCAACTAGACGGGGGGAAAAGATGAACCAGGGAGGTTACTCCAAAAAATGAGATCGAAAACTGAAGCTCCATCAGTTTATCGGGACTGGTAGGTTTGCAGGGAACAGCATATATGGTGGGTAAACGAAACAGCGAAGAGAGTCTTCAAAGGAACTCGGGTAGCAAGCAGGGGAGGCTGACCAAAGAAAGTGGCAAGCTATCAAGTAGGACACGAGGAGGCCTACATAAAAGTCAGATGCCTGGCGAAAAGTCGACTCATTCTCAGGCAGGATCCTGAAACATAGAAAAAAAAAAAAAAAAGAAAGTATGGCTGCCAAAAGGGGCCATGGGGGGTTCAGGGAGCGGTAAGGCCGAGATAATTGCAATCCGCGAGCGCTGTGAAACCTCTACGACGTCATATGGACGGTCGCATGGCCCGAAGTGTACACCTTAACACCTAAGACGAACGAAGTGAGCGGAAAACGAATGCGAAATCTCTCAAGTCCAGAAGGAGTATGGGAATAACACGCCGAACGAAAAGTTCCGACCGACTCATGGCGCTGTGAGGACTACAAGGCCGGGCCTCAAAAACAAAGAACCGCACAGCAAGTACGGCGGTTGGAAATTTCCAGGAAAGGAAAAAAAGGAAAAGAAAGTGACCGGAGATCACCAGGCGAGAGCTAAAACGGGTGTCCGCTCAGGCACCACCAAGGGAACCTGCACCACTGTCAAAAAGCCCACAAAAGTTCAAATGCTCAACTCCCTAAAGAGAGAGACTGCAATTGATGAGCGTTACGAGGTCCTAAAAACAAACAAAAACAAGAACAAGGAAACCCAAAAAAAAAAATTGGGGGGGGGGTCTTTTCTCTACTGGATAAAAGGTTAACGCCAAGAGATCCATCCTCTTGTTCTACTGCACCTTTTCCGGTTATTCTGCACTATGGTTCCGGAGTTTACTGTCTTGGACTAACTGCTCGGGGGTTGGGAGGGTATTAACCGACGTTCAACATGTGGGAGCCAACTTGTTCTAGCAACTGAGGGAATCTCAGTGAATAAAGATCGGGCATTCCTATAACGACATGACTTATTGTTGAAGCGCTCAGGTCTACCTGGCCGAGCTGCCAGTGTAAAACAAATCACCTGAACATACAATCGCCAGTGCTGCTGGAGAGGGGCCTTGCACGGGGAACGGGAGAGTAGACTATTCGTGTGACTACACCAGGGCGGGGACAGGAGAAATCTGCGCCTGGGAAGAATTAGAAGGTCTCAGGGTCGACGCAAAAACCTAAGGTCTGGAGGTCCAATATAAACTAGGGCGAATCAGGAACATCGAGAAACCAGGTGATCTGAAGGGAACCTCATACAGCCCAGACGGAGCTTGAAAAACCTGATTGTCTAGCTGGAGAAAGACCTAGTGTCGGACACCGATGTAACTCGACAAAATAGGAAGAATAAGGGGTTGAAGGGGATCTGCAGATTGGAAAAAAGTTGTGGTATAAAATATCTTGGGGGGAAATTGATAGAGGCCCGCCCGGTGACCCTTGAACAAAAAGGGGGGTTCCCGTGCCGATGACGCTGAAAACGGCGGAATTCAACTTGGTGCAAAAAGGAGTCGCGAAAAAAAGGAACGGGGACTGTCGAGTGTTATATAGGCGGGGAGAGTGACCAGCGGGGCGGATGAATGCTTTTATGATCAGATCCAGATCAGGGCCGTGCTTCATGGGTAAGGATGTCAGGGCCCAAAAGTAGGAATGAGCACCCGGAAAGGAAGCTGAATCCAAAACTTCCGCAAGAAGCCTCTAAAAATTGCCTGGACACCTAACGTCGTATAGTTTAATCTACTGGGGGGGGGCGGGCGCAACGGATTCAATCAAATACTGGACGGCATATGACTTGGAGACGTCCGTCTCCTAGGGCTTACAGGGTCGAGGAGCTTTTACTTGTCGAGAGGAAACTGTTTGGAAGGGGACCGGTATTCCGTTTTCAGGGTCCACAGTGGGCGTGATTCGGGTAGGGGATTAATCCGCCGGGACCCAAAAAGGAAGTTGGAAAGAGTGTCGGGTGGGAGGAGGAATTTGGAACGATGCTGGGAATTTTAAAGATCGAGGGGTGAGGGATTTGTCTTCAGAGACGATATATCGGAAGAGTGCCGGACTGAAACCTACGTCAACAAAGAGGCGAAGTTAGGAAAAGTAGTTAGGTGATCTGGATGCAGTATTGGAGGACTGTTGGTGAGATACACTAGGGGTGAAACTAGTCGGGACCTGTAAAGCGGGTCTAGATGTTAAGGGACGCTGTCGCTAAGCGAACGCCTGGTAAGGGAGACTGTGCGCGTTGGGGACAAGTTCTTTTATGGAGGAGTGGAAGTTTGCCTCCTGTTTTTCGAGTTCGGTCCTCGGAACTTCGGTCTCAAGTATAGGGCGACGAAAATTCGCTATTAGTTGGACCCGCGTGCCGACAGCTAGTGACGGGGCGACTTAAGGTGGACCTGAAGGGGTGTTCATGTTTCGAGAGTCGGATGCAAAAGTAAGTGGAGGGTCGCGCCGTGGGGCAGAAAGATACCGAAAGTGCAGGGACTACCACGAGTCGATTGTCGGAGGTCTTCAAACCGGGAGGAACGGAAATTAGGCAGGGAATGCAGCGGGACACCATTATGGTGCTTTCGGCCAAATGTGTGAAAAAGATCAGTTCCGGGGTTCTTGGTGGTCCCGGTTGGTGATAAAAGACGGAGCCAATAGATGGAAGTATGGGGTGGGGTATATGCAAGAGATCGGGGATCGGTCAGTACTAGGAAGTTTGTTGTTGGGCAAGCAGGGGAGCAAAAAACGGCTGGTTGTAAGCGGAGGATCATGGAAGAAGAAGTATGGTTAAATGTTTCAAAAAACGAAGGCTTAACGTAAAATGAACCTACGTTCCCGGGAGGGGGGGGCGAGGGTTTCCGAAGACCGACAGGCGTACGCTACCAAGTTGTCGGGAAGAGAGCAAGCGGCGGGCGATAGAAGCGTACCGCCGTCGAGATAGCGGATACGACTGGGAAGCTTAGGAGGTCTAGGTGACCCCTCTTTCTATACGGGCAAAAGGGAGGCGGTGCGTGTGAAAATTACTACATTGTATGGATCTGAAAAAATGGAGAAGTGACTATACGGAAATGTCCGTCGGTAGTCATAACGAATTGGGTGAACCGGGGACATAAATGGGGAGCGCATCTTAATTACGAACGAGTGGCATTCATCGATAAAAGGTGATACTAATGCGCAGAGGTCAAAAAGTGAAGGGAAATTGAAGATAGTCCGGGGCAAGACGACGCAGAGGCCTATGCGGAATTGACATTAAGGGCGGTCTGGAGGGGGCCAAGCTCAGTTCGCGGACCGTAATCACCAGTCGGTAAACGCGTAAAAAAAGAGTTGGGATCCGCAAGCAGTGGTAGGGAAAGTCAAAAAACATGGAAGGGAATGCATCAGCCCGGTGTGCAACTTCCACTAGAGGAGGTACAAAACGAAAAAAAAAAAAAAAATCAGAGCACAGGGCCGTGCAGAAAATGAGGGGCGCGATGATTGCACGCTAGATACAGGCAAAGTCCGCTTAATTCGTAAGAAACTCTACAGGCGCGCGACACTGGGTTTCGAGAGCGCGGCTAATGACAACGCTTGCTTTCCACAATTTTCTTTTCGCCAAGGGGTGCGACCAACTAAACAAGTCGAAATGAGGCAAGAAATTCGGTATTACGACGGCGTGAGGCACCCAGCCAAACATAGAAAAGAGAACTCTACTGCGCGCGTCGACGGCTGTTCAAAAAACAAGTTTGGCAAACGTGAAGCGTCTGCATAAATAATGGGGAATTCAGAAACCGAAACCTGTGTTCAGAAGCGAAATGGAATGGGCGGAGTAGTTTGCACACGAAAGTTTGTCCGCAAGGACTAAATTCTGGGGTGAGCATAACTGGATCATTGAATTCCCAAATTGCTCATTGCGGTAGAAATCGACTGGTCTCAAAGAAAATCTCCGCGCCGCACAACCAGTAATCGGATCACGGACTAAAACAAATCGGACTATCCAAGTTGGACCGTAGGAGATCGCCATAAAAGTTCCCGGGCCGACCAGGCATCCACCTGTACACGCCAAAGTGGGAACGGCCAGGGGCCTTGTGAGACAATGCGTGAATCAGAACAGGGTAGATAGGTGGGAGAACTGCGTAAACGGGCAAAGAGACACAAACAGTAAGCTGGTTGGGAAGCGGGAGGAATTCACAGTATTTGACAAACGAAACCGGCTAGTAAGGACCTCGATAAGGAACTGTCCTGAAAAGCGAATAGCGCATCCACCATCGAGGGTAAAAATACAAGCAACAGGAAACCTAAAAGGGGCCGGGTCAGAGGCGCAGCGAGGTGGGTGTTACGCAATGTAGCTCCACGGGACCCCGGCAAATCTAACCCCCGCCAAACACCAATGGGTATAGCGGTGAGTAAACACTAAAGAAAAACTAAATCGCGTCGCGGGGAACCAGTCTACGCAGGCAGAAGGATCGAACGGCGGAGAACAGGTCAGGGCGTGTGTTCGTGGGGGGGGGGGTAAGGGGGGGGGGGGGGGGGGGGGGGTGGGGAGTAGAGGAACGGGTTAAACTGAGACGCGGAAGTATCACATAGTACTCATCATCATGACACTAGTTGCGATTTGGTTCTCAGATTTGAGGGGGTTGAAACTAAGTCCTGTAACGGTGGGGAATGTTGAGGAGCTATTGCTAAAGAAACAGAGCAAACATGCTGTAATCCGGGGCTGATGACCGATTAAACACTCCACGGAAAGGGACTGAGCCTTAAAAATAAATCTAGTGGAATCTGAGGGGGATGCTAACATTTTTGTGAAAACGAAATCTGTAACAATTGTCAGGGGGGGGAGAGTACAAGAGTCATCCTGAGACTGCGCAATCAAACGGGTCATCCATGCTTAAGAGAAAAGGGCCTAATGCCGTGCCTGATAATTCGAAGATCTCTTTCAAGATCACGGAAAGTATAACCACAAGGTAGTCAGCCGCCTTACTGAAGAAAAGTCCTTCCTTTGGTAGCATGACAGTCGAGAGGAGCGCCGATCGGAAATAAACCAGAGCAAGATCGGGCTGTCGCCCATGCCGGGTGAGGGGCGTCAATTCTCGAGCCATGAGAAAAGCTCAAATACCCGAATGTCTAGGGGACAAGAGAACAATCTGACAAGCGAGTGTATTCTCTGGACACAAATGCTCGGGAAACAGTGAGATACATGAGATGGGAGCAAGACAGAGAAGGGTGAAGATAGAACGTCGACAGATGTCGGGAAGAGAGATAGATCGGGGGGGAGCTGCCTGGGGAGCCGCCACTGGAGTAATACCCTCCGTTTATGATCCAATCGGGGTCTGAAGATGCGTGTGAAAAAACGAGGGGGAAACCACGGCGGCAGCGTCATGCATCAATCAGGGCATAGGGCAGTTCGGGCACTAACTTGGCGGCGAGGTCGAGTAAACTTGCAGCCAGGGTGATGGGCGAGGGGGGTCAAGATCAGGATGCACTGTTAGTTCGGCGAGATCAGAAAGGGGGACAAAGGTGCAAGGCCTATCACGTAGACGGTATGATACCCAACAAGGGACAGTGAATCGCGGATGACGAAACTTCTAACGCAAGGGATATGGGGAGTGCAAAGAGTCGGCGGTCACTATGACAAGGGCGACCCCGATCTTGGAAGGGAAGAGACAATGAACGCTAGATAAATAGCACTTGCTGTGTAGGGCGAGGGAGGGACTTGGGAGGTAGCCCTGTGCCTGGGGGAAGGTCCCGCGCGTGGAAAGACCGCGCGACTCTGAGGAAGGGGCATCCTCCGAGCGAGGTGTGGTTGCAGGGGGAGGGTAAAAGACGCCGCGGGCTGGGTGTGAAAGCAGCGGGGGGTAAAGGATTGGCGGACCCACAAACAGAGCGCGGCGCCGAGCGGCGGATTACCATTAGCCTCGTAAGGCATGGGGGAGCACGGACAATCGAAGGATTGACGGTAGGGAAACTCCGGTGAAACGGGGGGCTGGAAGGGAAGGTCGCCGAAAGGCAAAGGTTGCACCACGTGACTCAATAAAAAGGGACCGAAGAAGCGTGAAGCGGTTGGAAGAAGGGAACAACAGGATGGCAGTTCATGGGCAAGCTGTCAGGATGGAAAGATGAAAAAGGTCATGCCGGGGAGTCACATAAAACACATAGTGGATCAATTAGGCGAAGACCGTACTCTTGGGGGTGGAGTAAAAGGAGATGACAGAACTGGTTTGATCCAATGGTATATAAGACGGGAAGGAATGGCTGAGAAATTGACGCGAATCCAAGCTGAACAGGGGAGGCAGGAAGCTCGCTAACTCCCGGGGGTGGAAGGCCATGTTGTCAAGACAACGGGGAGTGGCATGGACGCAGCGAGTGATTGGTGCGCTTCGGACAAATTAGGTGGTGGAAATTGAGGGTGGGGATCGAAGGGTGGGAAGGTTGAATACGCTTGGAAGGACAATGTAGAATATAGTGGCGATGGGAGTAAAGTTCAGACGATGAGGGGTGGCGGAGGGGGAGCAAAAAAGGGTCTAACGACGTGGGTGAATAGAGCGGCTCATGGGGGTTTGCGGAGGGGGTTGGGTAACAGGTAAGTCAAATGGGAAATGATGAAGGCGAGTCGTGGGTAGGTGTGATATGTCATTAACAAGAAGGCCAAAGCGCCGAACATGATTTGCAGGAAAAAAATACGTTCTTGTTTATAAGCAGATAGCGAAGGGAAAGCGAGGGCATGAAAAACTATGAGGTAGATTCACGCCGAGAGACCGTCATTTGCGTAGTGAAGCGGACTAGCTCTTTACAGACACTGGGTCACCATGATGAAACGGATAAATGATAGACTGTTGATTGCAATTTCGAGACTGGACAGATGCGCATGCAAGGACTGAAGGAGCGAAAGATAGTCTAGGACGAGAATGCTGATATATCGATTGGAGACAACAAGGATATGAGGGGAGAGAGCTACATAAAAAAGGGGGGTGGCCCGGTACCGTTAGATGGGTCATCTTAAGGGAAGCTGTCGCGCTAAGTATCAAAAGGCAAGTCCTAGAGAAATCGCAAGCTGTGGGCAACCATGAACGAAATTGGGGGGCCGCCCGTGGACACATACAAGCACAAAAGCGGCAAGAGGGGCGACTTCAAGTGTCCATCTAAAGCCTTCAAAGGCGATGATCCGCGTGATGACAGGATGTCGGCCACCTGAGGAGCTTCGAAGAAAAAAAAAATTAGATGTTATAAACACAACAGCGAGCGCCGCATGTGTCGAGCCGTACTAAGGTGAGGGGACCAAACGGTGCAATAGAACAGGGATAATCGAACACACCTGAAACGCAAATAAAGAGTTGATGCCAGAAGCCCCATCGCCGGAAAGGAAGAATCGAATGAACAAATAAATAGGGTTAAATGGCAAAACAAAGGAAAGGAAACCAGGACAAAAAGGGGAGGATGGTGAGAAGATCATAAAGGACTAAAAGACCTCATGCGCTATAAGCGGCGTCATGGGGTGTGGGCGGTTGCAGCAAGTCAAAAACGGGGTCGGCGAAGTAGGGAGAGGAAAAAAGCAAGGGTCACATGAAAGGCACAGGCACCATGTAAATCCCTGTGACTCAAAAAAGCAGGTGCATGCATAGTGTGAAAGGAGGCATATCTAGGCCAGGAACAGATCGATAAAAGAAAGAGGAACGTCCGGGCTAAGGCGTGGGACCACACGACCGCGAGGAAGGCAAATTCATGGGGCAAAATCAGAAGAATACCCCTCTAGGAGCTGACGAGCCAGTCAACCCAGTGGATGTACAATCTCAAAAGACGAGTCAGCCTCCGCGTCCAGGAGACGACGTCACACGGCTGGGAGCTCTATCAAGACGGAAAAGCTCGGCCATGTAGCAGGGAGAACGATATATCCGGTGAGCCCGCTCGGCGTACGACACATGTCGACGGAGGGTAAGGAAGGGCCTGAAACCTGGAAAAACTAAAACATGAGGATTGAGAACTTTCGCAGAGGCCGTCAACCAGAGAGAGAGGACAGCACTGACAGAAGGCCGCGGGCGGACGTGCAGGGAAAAAAACTGCTGGCAACAAGCTGCCAAATCTCTTAAGAAAAAACCCTAATCTGACCGCGATAGAAAAAAGGGCGGCTACAGAAAACTAGATCATCGAAGACACGAAAAACTGACGCAAATCTCGACCTAGAACAAAGATGGATAAGCTTCTACGCTAGGATAGTTCTTAGGGGAGTTTCGTCTTAGTAAAACCTGAGGGGACGAAGTCGTACACAAATACTGAAAACGCAGGGCGGTAGAAAAAAGAACAAGAGGAACTTGCGATAACTTGGCCCAGGATGCGCAAACACCTGGGGCGTAAAAACAGCCACAGCAATCGAGAACGTAACGTGGCGCGAGGTCATGGGACCAATACCTCCTGCACATGAAGCCGGGTGGTTACCAGCCAGCGGAGCGGGACGGGGGACGAGGGGCTTCGTGAACTCAGGAAAAAAAGGGACCTCAACCTCTGCACCCCGGTGAGCTCTAGATCGACAAAGCGAATTCACCATCATAGCGAAAACAAAAAAGGATGAGGGAAAGATATAAAATGCTTGGTGGGTATGGAAGGGGAAATCCTTAGGGTCCGGTTTGGTTGGCTGGGTCACCTTGAATCGGAGGTCCGAGGGGGGGCACAGGGAGGGCGCAGTGTTGTGCCAGAGTCCAGAGGGGGGACCCGTGGGTTCTTGGGGCTGTCAATATGTACGAAGCGCATGGTAAAAGCAGCAGGGGCAGCTGATTTTCTCTCGTCTGAGACGTTGGGATATCTGTTTCGGATGGATAGATCACGGGTTGGAGGGTGAGGGAGGGAGGCGCAACCAAGCTGGACTCAAAAGAGGGGGGGCTGTAGGTCAGCCGGCGCTGGGATGCATCAACTTCAAGTGGGGGATGAAGGGAAACTGGTAGGGGGTCATCATTGCGGGGTGGGGGTTCGCATAAGGTCGTGGTGGGATGAAGGGGATACCTGTCAGACATCCCTGTGAGTCCATCATAGGGGCCGGGAGTCTTGACGATTCCGATAAGCAGGAGGCTGATCAGGAATCAAACCGTGAAACCAAGGAAAAGCATCAGAAAAAGTGGACTAAACGGCAGTGCTCTTCCTACTGGGCAGGAACGAAATTTTCACCCTCTTTTCTGCACACGGAGAGAGGTAGACCTTACAGGGAAAACGGGGCAGATATTGAGTGAGATCGAGTGGGGGTTCGGACTTAAATTTCCAGAACGGGTTCCGCTTCTTGGAAGACCGGGACGTTAACGGTCATGTTGAAATAAATCTGGAAGTGCCGGGGGCGGGAAGGGGAATGGCAACCAAAGGGGGAAACCGATCTTTGGTGACAATTTGGCGGGAGGGCGAAAACCGGTGGTGGCCAAGGTAAGCAGGCTGAAGAGTGGATGGACAAAGGGCGAGGGCCTCATGGTAGGGTCTAAGATGTTGGCCTTTCGTGCGGAAGGTCAAAGCAAAAAACATACTATCTTGCGGGCAGCGTTCGAGGGGTCCGGACTCGGGTCGGCTGAACGGCCTGAGTTACAGTACAATTTTTGGGAACATGGGGGAAAAGAAAAGGTTAATGGTGGACCCACGAGTAGAGGTTCGTCGACCATGGAAAGCGCTTTAGACACTTAGCTGAATGTCGCACGATGAAAAAAAAAAGCGGGAGAACTAATAGTGGGGGTTGTCGAAGGGGTCAGTCTGTTCGAAAGCTTTTATGACTTTGCGCACGCATCTAAGAGCATCAGTGCAGGCGCCAGCAGTTCTCTTACTCTGGAGGGGGGTGTTGCCTTCCAGCAGGTTGTATTGGATCATGTGAAAGCAATGAAAGCACTCCTGTACGGCCTGGGAAGAGATAAAACTTCTCTCCTAACCGGGTTCCCGGGGGATCCCAAAGATAGGGGGTCACCGGGCATTAAGGGATTTGAGCGAAAAAAGAAAAGCTTGGAGGTTATACATCTACATTTTGGTGGTAAAAAAAATGTTAAAGGACTATAGGTTGACGGGGTGGCGCGTTCACGATGAGGTGGGTTGAGCTTGGGATGTGCGGCATCGCGAAATAACTCTCCTCCTTGGGGGCGGAGGGGAATTGCAACGTTTGTAACCTGCACGGGAGGAAACTTTCGGGGTGGAGTGTGGATGTGGAGAAAAGGAAATCGGGGAAAGTGTGAAAAGCAAGCGAGGGGCGAAAAATTCTGGTAATCGTGGGGTGAGAAAAGGTCGCACGAACAGTCGATGGAAGGGTAAGCCGCTGCTACGAAAGGGGGCAGGGAAACTGAGCGCACGTCATACGTCGTCAGGGGACACAGGCGGACCAATTGATCGGCGGGAGGTGCTCCGAGTAACAGCGCCGGTGCCGCAACATCAACCCCTACTCAGCGAAAAGGCAGAGGAAACGAAGGGATCAGGGGGTCTATATTCGCTAACAACCACGTGGTCGGAAAAGATCAGGGGCAAATAAGTCTCGTCAGTGAAAGGTTCAACAAAGTGCTGTTGAGTGGCGTCACATGCCCGTCCTAGGGGGTTCCGAAGTGCCGTTCTCGGCACACATAATGGGGGGGAAAGCCTGGCTGTTGTTACAATGAAGTGTTAGTGGCGCCCAGGGGACGAAGCCCGACGCAAAATGGACGCTACCGGGAACATGGGGAGGGCTCGAAAAAAGTGATAGAGGATAAAGACTCGCCCCCTTCAATAGGAAAGCAAGGGGCCTTCTGGGTACGGGCACTCGCCCGCTGAACTGGGCGGGTACCTAGGGTCCATGGGGCGAAACAGGTCTTATACCAACAAAAGTGAGGCAAAACGAACTGGTAGGTGTAACGAGCAAGCCGTAGAAGCAAACTCAAGAACGGGAGAGCGACGTCTAGACCCCTCAACATACTTGTTTCCACACAATGGCTTCAAAAAAGGGAAAAACAGGAAACCAAAGGGGGACATAACAGAAAGCCCGTGCTGCAGCGCAACCAGGACGCGGTGAGAGCGCTGTGGATAAAAAAACTGCAGGATATGCAGTAGTGAGGGCACATCCGTAGCGGTAAAGTAGGGGAAGAGAAGAGGAGGGATGTATCAATAACACTTTAGAGTTGACAGGAGCTAAATGAAAGGAAAAAAAAAATGGAGAGTCTAATGCAAGACAAGCAGACCGAGGGAAATCATCGCGAACATATTAACTCCGGAGAAACTACCCAGTGGTGGTCATGGGGGAATAGGCGGGCGAGCCGGTCCGGGTGGAAGGGGTACCAGCGCGGGAGGGAATAACACTACAATAGCGGAGTTCAGGGAGAAGCACCACATTATTTAAAACACAAAAAAATCTAAGCACGGCTACGTGACCAAAAGTCCGATATGGAAGACAGAAAGGGCTCAGGCGCCGAGCTATGGGAAAAGAGGCACGCAGGAAGGAGCAAGTCCGGGATCGAGAATACTAGGGGGTGAAATACGCCATCAACTAGACCCGCGCGCAGCTACTCAGACCATCCCGGCTGAAAGCGAGGAACCGTGAAAATACGCCTGTTCATATGACAGGTCTACCCTCGCACGTAAATAAGCGAGACTACCAGAAGAAGGTAACAGGGCCCGCGCCAAGAGGCCAGCTAATCAAGCAGCAGTCCGGAAGGGAGCAGTGGAGAGGGAGGATCAAGAACGGAGTGAATTAATCACATAATACTCCTCTGACAAAAGGAGTTGCGTCGTCGGCCGGACGAGGAATGCTGGGGCTGTCGGGGCGAACGGAGAGGTGAAATCGCAATGGCGGGAAGAATATAGGGACGAATAATACGGATCAGGTGGAATGAACGCAAACATCACGGCCGAAGAAAAAAGCTAAAAGGCTAAAGCAATCACGACGAACGGAAAATCAAGCCATCAATGAACACGATGATCTGTGCTCGAAAAAAATTCTGCCTGCAGGGATAAATCCTCATCAACTAAACGGAATTAGATAACCCGCTGGCGTACGGCATGGTACGACTAAGGGCTAAGAAAGGGTCTCCAATCAAAGTGATGGCGGTATCGTCATCTCGACCAGACGGGCGAGCTAAGGCATGGCACCAGTAGGGGCGTCAAAACAAAGGAGGGGGAGTATATGAAGAGTGGGTGAAGAAACGAAGGCAGCTGGCAGGAGAAGTAAGGGGGTTTGTCGAGGTATTAACTGGCTTGGTGTGTTGGGGGGGGTTCGGGGGGTTGGGGGTTGTTTGGGTGTAGTTAGGTTGGTGTTGGTGTGTTGGTTTGTTGGGGTGGGTTTTGAGTGTTTGTGATAATTTGGGGGGGGTGGGTATGGTGGTTGTTGGGGGGGGGTGGGGGTGGTGGGTTGTTTTGTTATGGAGGAGGAGGCCCGCCGAAGGCGCGGCTCAGGGAGGAAGAGCAAGAAAAAGCAAAAAGGCACGGCACAGGGGGAGGGCCATCAAACGGTGGAACACAAGAGGCAGCATCGGAGTTTCGCACTAAAGGGATGAGAAAAGGAGGAGCACAGAATAATCGTGGAGAAGAAGAAAGGAAAATTTAGTCCAGACGATGCAAGAGAAGTGAATATATGCCGTCCAGGACGGAGAACCGCATGCAGAGCCAACAAAAAAGGCGCAAGGACGCCTACCGACGCAGTGGAGTTAGGAAGTTCGAAGCAGATTATTAAAGAAAAAGCGGTGCAGGGGACGGTAACAAGGTGCTGAGGGTTGGGCTTGAGGGACCTTGACACATTAACAAAGGCCTCTGCTGGTGCAGCGGAGGGGGCGTCGATACGGGGCGTTAGGACCGAAAGAGGAGAAGTGGGAATGGGGCCGATAACGGGGCTCTTTTGTACTCGAACGGATCAACTTGCGTACCGGATGTGGAGGAAAGGTCCAAAGACATAGGAGGGGAAAACATCATGCATGGACTGAGTTCTACAGTGATTAAATGTTAATGTATCGTCATCGATGACTGGAGGTCGATTATTACAATAGGGCAGGGGTGGAGAGGGTGAAAGATGGTTTGCGAAGCCGAGCGTAGAGGTTCTTACCGACTGAAAGTCTTCAACCCAGAAATCGTTTATGGAGATGGGGCCAATGGGCAAGGGTGGGGTATTTACGGCGGGGGGTGTTCTAGTCTTCCATGACCCAGGTAAGCTTAGAACCAGGGAAGTGGATCTTCAGTCAGCCCCAGTATGTAAGAGAAAAGTGAGCTCGGGGGCTAAAAAATGAATTGAGTGCTGAACGGAGAGAAATGGAGATGCGACGAAGGTGTGACCCCAAACACATAATACTTCCCTGGAAGGACTTTGGTATTGGGGGTCTCACCAGCGCTATCAGCATTCATTAAACTGGACCGTGAGGGGGTCTGGCTCACAAGGCTGAGGTTGATGAATAAGGCAAGCGTTGGGCCGGTGTGGGAGTTTCCGCGTTGAGGGGGGGGGGTTACGAGGGGAAGGGCACTCCTACTGATTGGTAGGTGGCATGGAGGGCCGGCTAGACGAGACAGTTAAGGGGCCGTCCGGGATTTGCGGCGGACTCAGGTGTCCCTTCAACAAAAAGTCCGAATGTCTGGAAAAGGGCGGGGAGGGGTCCAGTAATGAACAATAAAACGTGAAGAACAATCAAGCTGGAAAAGGGCTATCTTATGGGATGGGGGGGATAATCTTTTCGCTCTAAACTGTAAAGGGGTCTGTTTCCTGGGAAAGACATGCTGGAGGCGACTGCTTGCTTGTCCTTAAGATAGGCTCAGAGCATCCAGAGGAGGCGGAGTACAGGTACAACCGCATCTTGAAACACGGTGGTGAGGAAGGGGACGCAGAGTAGATAGGGCGTCCGAAATTAGCTCATAAGCATCTTATGAACACGTCGAGGAGGCATACAAGG
>Ga0179593_1757868_pt1 | contig 14443 bp, 17 predicted proteins | sample CZODoug2_1_08_16_FD_185931 | JGI IMG/M metagenome (GOLD analysis project Ga0179593, IMG submission 185931) | Vadose zone soil fungal communities from Angelo Coast Range Reserve, California, USA - CZODoug2_1_08_16fungal (PacBio error correction) | ecosystem: Environmental > Terrestrial > Soil >...
GCTTCGCTGCAAAATCAACCTGTCAACCCAAAACAAATCGGATGAAAAAAGAGATGTGGAAGGGGTAAAAGGGGGAAACCAGACTCAAGCTCAAAAAGGAAAAGCATGGGAATGTGGTGGCGGCTAGTTCGGTGCAGGGAAGATGGGGTGTGAGTGACTCAGCAAGGAGGATTACGGAAAAATGTCAAATTGCAGGCGACACGGGCTGTGCGGACGATACCAAGGAGGACATCAAAAAAAACCATAAGGGGGGAAATAGTTTCAATCTTAAGGGGTGACTACGGGAACATAGGGTCCACAACCACACCAAAGCCCGACATAAAAAAACAAGGTCTCCTCGAGGAATGCACAAGAGCAAGGTCTACGCGTCACTGAGGAAAACGGAGGGGTGATGGTAACAAAGGTTTGAATTAGTTCTGTCGACGAAAGTCATCAAAGAAAAATTGAAGAGAAACAGGGAGAAATTAGGACCCAAGACACGGCGAGCCTAATGATCCGAGGGTATCAGATGAGAAAAACAAAGCCGTAAGCAGGTTGAAGAAGAGTTGAAGGCGGGCCAAAAACGCAGACCAAGCCCTGAAAAGGTTCGTTCAAAAACAGACTAGCATAAAATAACAAAAACATTACGATGGTTGCGAAAGGAAGAGAAAAAAAAAGGACAAGCACGACCCGCCCATCGCGATGAAAAAACAAATTGGCACAAAAATACGCGCCCGATAAAGGAAGATGTAGCGCGCACGCACCCAAAAAAACTGAGCGTTCCCGGCAGGGCAAAATGGAACATCGATTATTGACTCGTAGCCTTCGAGTGCCTAATCCCATCAAAGGTTCATTGGAGGCCGTTGCTTAAGCGTTCAAAGACAAAACAAGGAGCTGGTCCAAAAAAACCATGTTCGATGTTGCCGATCCACTGAGCGCATCAGAGGGGGTATAAAAGATAGAAAGAGACTGGAACGCAAAAGAACATTACCTCCGACTGACAACAATCATGGAGGCAGTTTTGGTCGCGGCACGGTACCGTTGGGCTAAAGAAGGGTAATATGAGGGGGAAGGATTCAACAGAGGCTTGAGGTTTGCCTGGCCCTGTAAGCTAAAAAACAAAGGACGCAGGTAATAAGGGGACTTTTCGGTAAAGGGAGTCGGAAGATCTAAAAGATCAAGGAATGTGGATTTGCCGGCCATTTCACCCAAATTTCATGGGCATTCATGTACCGGGAAATAAGACGAGGCGTACAGGCAAACTACCGAGAGGAGCGGCTGGTCTTCGAAGCAGAAAGGGAAGTCCCACCAAGGTCCATTCACTGAGATTACGCAGGCAAACCAAAGAAGACGAAGAAGGTTCAATTAAAGCAAACGACATATTCTGCTACACGGGAGTTGCCCTGGAAAGCTCGAGCCGGAATGTACCTCGAAAAAAAGTTCCAAAACAAAAGCTGAGAAAAAGAGCTCGAATAGGGATGTAACATAGATCTCTCAAACCAATAGCCCGACAAAGGAGTTTCGTGGGATGGGGAGTTCCCCGAAAGGAGAAAGGCTAATTATATTCGGAGGACATTCCTTCAACACCACGGAATGAAGAAGCTTACGCCACGGGGGGAAGAAGTATTTGGATGAACAGGCCAGACCTACGACCGAAATCAGCTTTGGGGAAGCGAAAAGGTTTGAAATTGGAAGTCCCATGGAAACACAGCTCGGGGGACAACGATCGAGTTGGGAAAGTCGTGTCCCCTTGACTGAAAGGTTCACCCGACTTCAGAATGGGTGACGCTCAAATAAGCGGGTGGGACGTTTAATGAATCTAGAAGGCGAAGGAACGAGGAATTTGATCGCTGAAGACAAAGAGGTGGACTGAGGGAGAGGCACGAATGAACGATTGGATGGGAAGGGGGGAACGCAATCAGATTCACTGTAGCGTCAATGGCCCCATTATGCGAGATATTATCAATGATGTGGTTGTGTGAAATGGCCGGAACACGCTATTAATGGGGGGAGACGCGGCCATTCACCTCGATCTAGATTGACCAATTAAAATGGGGGCCGGTGAAAAAGAAAAGCGGCAACGGAAGTCATGAGTGAACCCTGGATCCGAGTTTTGTTACAACACTCTGGGTGGGGGACCACGGGCATGGGACCAATGAGAATGATTAAGGGTCGGGGTGCTCCTTGGCAACAAAAAGCAAAAAGATCGGGGGAAATCATTACAACGTACTCGGGGGAAAAAAAAAGGGAGAAACCTGACCGCAAGCACCATACTTGGCGACGAAAGCGAGAGATTACTTCTCCGATATCCCGGACCCTACTATGTAAATCACCTGGATGGAGTGGATCGAAGACAGAGTAGATCTTCTGAGGAAACTCAAAGAACAGGCTACGCGGGAAGGGAGAAGGAGCGGATGTAGCAGTTTCGGCAGATACATCGCTCATTAAGACGGGGTGTCACGGTGGTTTCGCCTAGGGTGCTATTCGGGCAGTCTCAATTGTAATAACTGTCCGGAAAAAGTGGAGTAAGAAAAATAGTGTCCGATAGTACTAGGAAGCGGATACTAACTAGGGGAAAGGTCGATGTCTGGCAGGCGGTCATTCGGAAACTCCTATCTAAGGAATACCGTAAGATGCCAGGGAACCCGCCGTTATGTCATATCCGCATCGTTGTGAAAGGCAGTACGTTCTGGGTCATAATTTAACACTGGTACTTCTCAAAAGAAATTGTAGTCGTATAAAGGATCAAATAGGGAAAGGGTCGATGCAAGAAATCACTCCGGACGTTTTTCTTCCCATCATTATGCAGAAGCAAAGAGGCGATCCCAAAATCGAGATCCCTGTCGTGTCGGATGAGGAGGATGCCGGTACGCTATGGCAGAAAATAGTAAGAAAGAGAAAATAAATTCCGAGAGGAAGCTCGGTAAAGACAACCCGTGGCTGGGGGTTCAGGGGGAGGCGATGAGATTTCCATTCAATCCGCAATGGCGTTGCTTGACATCTAGGTCTGGGAAAAAAGCAACAAAAGCCCAGCGAAGCATGCATTCATGAAACTGCAAGATAAGAGCTTGTGCTCCAAGCGACACATCGCGCTTCAATCGATTAAGCGGGGTACGGGCACAGGTTAAGTAACTTCCTGTATCATAAGAAAAAAGAGACACTTCGAATAAGGAAAAAACAACGAGAGGAGGGGGAAAAAGGAACGGAACTTAGGCCTGAGTATGCCTCACTCTACTCCGTCATAAACCTGTAAAAGAGACAAGACGTGGTAATTCTGAGGGGGAAGTTGGCAAAAAAAGCAACTTTATCTCCAGGCATGGATTCATTTCGGCGTCCTGCTGGGCTGTTGTTAAAGGATTACGGGGGGGAGGGGGATCAGACATTGCGGAATTCGGCAAGGAAAAAGAAAAAAGGCCGAGAAAACGAGGACCGACGCTTTACTGAAGCAATTATTTTCTTGGAATGGACTAAGGTAAAATGGTTTTCAACAGCCGAAGTCCCGGAGAACGAAGGTTCTAGGAGAAAAAGGCGGCGGAAGTCAAGACGATGAAAAAAAACTGATTGCGCAAGAAAACAGCTATGAAGTTGATGTATTAATAACACCAGATGCTAAGAGGAAAACACCTCTAGGTCATCCAAAGGAGAAGAAAGGAGACGCAAGGGGTCGGGGTTAGACCCGTGCAGGGGAATAATTTGGAGGGAAATGAGAACTAAGGGACGGCATCTGCAATTTAAATCGAAGTCGGGAATTGTCCAGCGCGGATTAATGGGTGGGAGAACCAATACGCCTCAAACCTTCCCGTTGACGGGGGAGTATAAAACAGCTAGATTACAGAATCCTAACAAGCTCCCTGGAGGAGCCTCACATGTCGGAAGCAGAGGTAAGGCAGACAGCGAAAAACACAGCCCAACGCGACTAAGCGAAATTGATCCCAATAAACCGATAAAGCGATGTCCAAACACTAGAACCTGTACATCGAAGGCGGAAAAAGGAATGACGGAAGGTTTTACCGGGCGTGCAAAATTTTACTGAAACAATAAGAGTCGTGATTGGGCCTTCGAAGGGACATAACGAAAGGAGGGGGGAAAGCGGAGTAGAGGACGGGGATCGCCTGAAGAATTCGATGAGTGGAGAGGTATACTGGTGTCGGGGGAGAAATCAGACCAAGGGTGTTCTAAAAAAGTTAAACCGAATGCATGAGGGATGCAAGTCGGGGGGGGGGGGCATCGGTAAAATCTGTTTGACGACTAGGTGGTGCAATAGTAATCAGAAACCAAAAGGGGCAATCATGGAGAAAGGGAAGTGATCTTTTACCGGGGCATCGCGTAGAAGGCTACAAGTCAATCCGGATCCTTAAAAAGGTGAGGAACAAGGGGCACGTTGCAGAAGCGGAAAAAACAAAGTTTGGGGAAAAGGGTAAGGAGCCAACTGACCAGAAATCAACATCGGAGAAAAAATCAGGAGAGGAAGGGGGTGATGCGCGGAAAGAATTCACCACAAAGAACACAAAAAAGGGGCATAAAAATCCAAGTGGATCTCCACTCATAATCGGAGGCGGAACAGAGGGAGGCTTTCATGAAACCCGATCAGCAGGGGAAAGGGGTACTGGACATTGCTAGGAGAAGAAGGAAAAAAGGTGAAACCACGTCAGCTAGACTGGAAAGACAGACAGAAAACGGTCGATATGTGAATTAACGGCCCCGATGAGTGTCAACAGAGGGAACTTCGTGAGAAAAAAAGGGATGCGAAGCTGAAACACGGAATCAGGGTACATTTTCCCGCTCAAAAAAAGAAAAAGGGAAGAAAAAGATTGAAAAGGCGGTGAAAACAGAACGACCAACGGAGGAGAGGTAGAAGGAAACTTGTCAAAAACTAAAGGAAAATTCGAGTCCCAGTTAAAACTTCAGTCGAAAAACCGGAGGAGATGGTGAAGGTTTGGAACGACAACCGGGGTTATGGAGGAGAAGGGATTAGCGGGACAGTTCACCAGAAAGAACAGGAGAGAAATCAACCGGGGGGGTCACGGCGGTATCTTAGGGTCAAGAGGGAAAGCAAAGGACGATTGCTTGCGGGGCGAGCAGGGAGTGGGGGACGTTAGATATGACCTTGAAGAAAGCTTGACTATCTAAGCCAAGATTAGCCCTCGAGAAAAAAAAAGAAGGCGTCGGAAGGGGAATGATCAATCGCATGGTGGGGGCCCAGCGAGAAGAATTGGCAGGTTCGGGGTTACAGACACAATAATGAAGGAAAACGATAGGGGGAGACGGTGAATGAACGCATAAAAAATGGACGAAGCACTACGCATACGGAAGCTGCGGCTGTGGGACCGTTGCAGTGACCCATGTCAAATGGGGTTGGTGGAGATGACAAACCCTTCACCATCTGTTAAGGGGAGATTGAAAAAACTAAGACCAGGGTTGGGCACCGAAGAAAGTTCAAAACCCAGAGCTGGGAAAGATGTCCGTGATGAAGTAATTCAGCCTTGAGGGGAAGGGGAAACGAAAGTTTTCTTAGCTATGATTGGGTGGAGCCTGGCACCCAAAAAAAGAAAAACAGATTAGGAGACGGATTGGGATAAGTCGAAGTAAAAAAAGTGTCTCACCGGCAAACGGCTTTCCTCTAAAGTAGCAAGGGACTACGGGAAAATCCGAGTCGACTAGCTTCTAAAAAGACGAAAAAGAAGTGGGGGGAAAGATACTTGTCATCAGGAAGGAGGGATATTGCAGCCCTATATAGCTCTATACTAAGTCATTCCAAAAAAGTTAATAGGACTCAGAAAACTACAAAGGGGGGAGGCAACATTAACAGACCCGCAAAGGCTCCCCCAGCGGATCAGAAATACTGATGACTAGGGTCCATCAATGGGTAGTCAGAGGAGTCAAAGGTTTGGAGAAAACTAGCGCGATGGTCTAAGTAGACCGGATTCCGAAGCTCAATTACTTGAAAAATTGGAATAAATCAGGGCCAACTTGACTCTTAAGTATTCTATCTGTAACTACAAGAAAGGGTCCAAGGAAGAGGGGATGCGGACGGGGGGGCAGAATCACCCATTTGACTCGTATGTAAAATGCTTAGCTAAAAATAACGGAATAGCAGTGGCAGAGAGACAAATATATTGGTAGGCGCTGCAGTTACTGGGAGTTGTGCCCCGAGGCAAGAAGTTTAATAGACGTTGGTCTTTGTACCAATAAATGTTCAGAAAGAAATTGGGTCTACGAAAGGAAGGATCGCAGAGGTAGACAGGGGAAGGTGCAGGACCAGACGTTTCGTTCCAGGAAGAGAAATAGAGGGGGATACCTGCACTTTCCAAGATATTTATAAAAAGAGACAAAAAAAAGAAAATGACACGTTGTTAGGGCAATTTGAGTATTTAATGTCAAGGGAAAGTTCAAGGGAGTGGGATGAATCCCCAAATCAAAGAGACCGGGATCCCGCGCCAAGCGGAAAGAAACACAGAGTAAAAAGGACCCGGCTGAAAGAGAATTACGACGCCAATGAAGTTGGAAAGGTGCCCAAGAAATTCCAACGGTGCGAAGGGACCTACAGAAATCGGGGACGAAAAATCTCTCAAACCACGAAGAGAGGATAAACGGAGAAAGAAGCTCCCTTCAGAAAGTCAAGGTGGAAGGACATCCCACGGAATGAGGTGCCGAATAAAAGGGGCCCACTCGTCTTTAGAGGAATAGGGAAGCATTGCGGCGATGCATGGTTGGTGGCCAAAATGAACCAGATTGTGCTGGAGAAACAATTGCGGAAAGGTCGGTAATAACGCAACGTTCCTTCCAACCAGTGCCCTTCGTTTAACAAAGAACGCAGAAAGAATGAATGTGGAATCTTTGAATAGAATTCTCAAGGGTGGAAGAACATCCCCCCTATGACAAAGGGGCTAAAAAAAAGAAAGTCTGAAAGAAAAAGAAGGACATGGTCTACGTTCTGATCAAACGTAACAAAACGGGGTAAAGCTTTAGAATAAAAAATTTGGTTGGAATTGACTAGAAGATAAGTAATCAGAAGCGGAAGGGGTGATAAAGAATCGGGGGGGAGGTAGATTAAACGAATGATGTAAGGGAAAACATAAGGCAAGGAAAGAACTGACGGGTGGAAAAGCGAATGTCCCGTGGGGAATAGCGGTAGTTAAATGGAGTAGAACGCCACAAAAGGGCCCTGGGAAAAGTACATCACTTTAGTTATCCAAGTAGAGGAATGGAAGAAAAGCCGAGGCAAAAGGGGTAAGCGTGCCGCGACAGTTCAAGATTAGTCGTAAATTAAACACAGCAAATAGATGAAAACCTTGTAGGAAACCCACTAAACGCCCCTCTCCGTTCGAAGGAAGGAATGGACCACTACTTAGAAACGCGCAAAGGGAATCTCCTAACAGGTGAAAAACTGAGGACTGAGAATGTTGGTAAGGGTGGTTGGTTATCAAAGACTCATGGTCGGTTGGGGGGACTAAAAGTTATTTCGAGAAGGCTCCACAATTTTTCAAAGGGAAATATGGTTCAAAAAGAAAAAAAATGGCTGAAGGAATCCCTGTGGCTCAAGAGTAGATCAGGCCACCAGGGAGGAGAGGGTTTCGCGCGTAGTTTGTTTGCCTTTAAGCAAATCGCGCCCGGGCCGACGAAGAGTGTGGGGGCCGGGAGATGGTTACATAAGTGCAGGTAAACACAAAAAAGGCGCACGATCTCGAACTTGGTAGTAGTTGTGGATGCCCGGGTCTAAGTTCCGCGTGGATACTGTCAAAAAATCGGGATAATAATTGCAGGATTACACATCATATTCTCGACTCCCGCCAAAAAAAAAAGCGGCGCATTTTTGGGAAGAAGCGTTGGAAGGGTTGGGGTCTTTACGCGGGCAGCAACCCGTGGCAGAAAAAAAACCTAAGAATCCAAACCGCCTTGTAGGGTGTCTCAGAAGGCACAACAAGACCCAAAAAACAGGCAGGGCACATCTCAAGAAAGGGCCCGGGAGTTAGGGTAGGACAGGTGTAGCTATACTATTCCTCCGGGCTGAAATTTGATGCGGTTGGAAGGAGTAATACGGGAACGGGCACTGGAAGGGAAAAATCCGATTCGATTTCATACGCCTCAAGGAGGTCGGAAAAAGCTCTAAGGAGCCCTGGAAAAGCGCTGAAAGCGCAGGAAAGTCAAGAACTGGTCTCGCCCTCAGGACGAGAGAAGTGGGCGAGTAAAACGTCAGAAATGAACAAAAACCATAACGGCATCCCAAAAACGGGATTTACTGAATTCTACGGGTTAAAAAGGGTCCCCGCGCATTCTAAGAGAACCTGGGACAAAGCTGGAGAAGAAACAACAAAAGAGGCTAACGGTTCCGAAAAGGGTTTCGAACTTGGATGCTGAGTGCCTAAAGGAGAAGCAGACCGACCGGAATCTTTTTGGGACCGTAATGGCGTTGGGACGTGGTAGCGGTCAGGAATGGAAGCACAGCTCGAATGAAGGCCTAGGGTGGGAACGAGAAGAAAATGGAAAATTGATCTCCGGGCTAGCGCCCTTCAGAAATGGTCTAGATAGGGTGAAAGAAATAACGTCTTATTACCGGGTTAAAGGTAAGGATGGGGGAAACAGTGCGGGAGAATACACCACCGGTAAGGAAAGGTCTTGAAAAAGGAGTAGGCCGCGGTCGATGGAATGAAAATCAGAAAGTAGCCTAACTAAGTGGCTGATGGAGATTCCTTTGGCAAAAAGAAACCATGGGAGTTGGGTGGTGTCGGGGTGAAAAAACACACCAAAACTGTTTATTTAAATGTTGGAAATAGACCGGTTTGGAACGTACCGAAGTTCACGAGTAAACCAAACTGAGAAGTTGGTGGAAAACGTAGCGAAAGCGCAACGGGAATATGCCCTCTGGTTGAAAACCGTGCATTATCCGGAACAGCGGATGAAGGGAGGGAGGAATCTACCGTGCGCCCACTACCATAAAAAGACGAGATTGTCGCCGACGAGTTATCTTTAGCACAAGTCTCCCAAAAGAGTCGGAAAAAGGATAACGACAGGGAAGTAGGGATGCAGCTGGCAGAAGCGAAACAAACTAAACAAACAAGAACGCTGTTCTAGCCCTTGAAAGAGAGGGCGAATCGGGGAAACCGAGAGAAAAGAAAAAGAGGAAAATGGAAAAATGTGAATGGCGGACTAGGAGGAAAGAGAGATTTCTTCACTTAGGGGGAGTTGTGAAAACACGAAAAAACAAAACGTAAGGAAAGAACTCGTGGGGGGGGAAGGGGCAGGAGCGCGGAGCAATTTTAACATAAAGAGGTGGCGGTACAGAAAAAGGAGCAACGGTGGGAAAGAAGGGCGGGGGATAGGCGGAAGGACGAGTTAATGAACTGTCCATTGGGTAAATTCTGCAATACCGCAAAAGGAGGAGCCTACGGAGTACGCTGGATATACCTTCACCGTAGCGGTCGCTTCTTTTTTCAGCACAACCCAATCGAGAAAAAGGGAAAATAGGAGCTTTCCAATCGAGGACTACCTAGCCCATGAAAGAAGAGAGATGGTATTAGCTAGAAGGAAGAGTTATTTGGGGCTCAAACCGGAAATCTAGTTGAAGGCGATAACTTTTCGAGTTTAGCTCAGAAATTAGTCCGGGGGTGTTCCAAGTGAAGAACAACTACGGTTTTAGGCCAGAGGGGGATGAGATACTGGGGTAGAAAGAAGCTGGGGCGTAGGAAAAGGGAAAAAGGTCAAAGAAACTGTGAAGGGGCTTGTCCATAGAGTGGGGATATATGTCCTTCTTCCCAGGAGCCGATTGACTAGAGGAAAATACGGATCCAGTACAACGCAAAAAAATTTCCTTCAAGAGTTGGCGGGGGAAAAACAGACGGAATCCGATTTCCGAATATTACTCCCCAAAGAACGTTCCGCACAAAAAGACAAGAGAAAAAAAAAGGGAAAAGGCCAAGAGACAAGGAGGAGAGTCCCGCTTGTCAAAACAAACCTCTGAAAGAGCAAAGGTATTCAAATTAACGGAGTGGCTCCGGGGGAAAACGACGTCCTGAAAACTCCGTTGAAAAGAAATAGCGAGCAACAACAAGGAGGGAACTGAGTCCTGATTATGCTCCCTTCTAAACGATCACGTACCCCCGCTCAATCAAAGTTAAGATAAACGGAAAACTGGTGAAAGAAATTTGGGGGCAAAACGGGAACTCTTCCTGGGAAAAATAAAGGTCATTGAAAAAGTCGGAAGTGGTTGTGCCAAAAGAAGGGGGGAGGGGAGAAGCAATGGAAAGGAGGATGGACGATGGGAAGAGAACGCTCGCGTTGCCTCCCAGGGCACGGAGTGAAGACGACGCTTGCAAATTAGTGAAAAGGAATGGGGAGGGTAGAAAGTAGAGTGACATAGGGAGACCCAATCAGGAAGTCCAACCGAAGTAATCCATCTACCTGAAGAAAACGGCTGAAATAGTATCTCACAAGAAAAATGGTAAGAACTATCAATGAAAGACAGAAAAAAAAGTAGTGCGTTGATGTCCTTGAAATAAAAACACAGGGGGGTGGGGGATGTTCGGAAATCAGAAGGGAAAAATAACTTCAAGGAGAAGGAGTAGTACCAAGACACTTCCTCCTGGGCTTGGGAGGGGGGGTAGCGGAGGAAAGGAGACGGGAGGGGGAACCGGGTTTGTAACGGAAAGGGGCTGGCAAGTGTTTCCAAAAAAGCTCGATCATGGGGTTTGGTGAAGGGGGAGGACGCAAAAGAGAGCCAAGGAATACATAAAATGTAGGGACTAGTGGGGTAGAGTAAGGAAAACAAGCTGAAAAGAGGAGAAAATTGTCCGCGACAGTGGCAGTAGAGGTAATCTGACATTCTAGAGAAAAAAGAAACTGAGCCGTCTAGAGAGAAAAGAAACTTTGAAGTCCACTACAGGAATACGAGCCCAAGTGGGGGGAGTTAGTCGCTACAAACAAGTCTAAGAGGGAAATGGACTACCGGTTAGGCTTACGGGGGGCACTGGCTTTTTAAAAATTTTTCACATATGAGGGGTCTGGAGAGGACAGGTGACGTCACTCATTAACTCGACGCAAGTAGAAGAGGAAAGTCCTTGATGTCGGGTAGAAAGGGAGAGGGGAGGGGAGTCGCCAAGGAGGGGTCAGGAAAACAAACTTCGACTTGTTGAAGGACCACTTCTGGGTTTTTTCAAAACTTATCGCGGAGGAGAATCAGGCGAGTTAGTTCTATATAAGAGCGGGGTGGGCAAGGGGGAGTCGGGGTCGACAGGGTAGAAAAAGAACCGCTACATAGAAAGATCGGAATTTGGAGCAGGGGTTGTGCGGGTCTTGAAAATTTGAACGACGCAGGGCGGGCTAAGGTCAAAAAGCCGTAAGCACGGGGAGTGTAAGATCATCGGAGGGTCGGGGGGGCACTGAAGGGAGAGAACGAACCGAGGACAAATCTTTGTGAAAAAATAGTTGGAAAGATTCTTTCAAATTGACGCTTGGAAAAACAAAGAAAAAATTGTCGAAGAAGAAGGGAGACTCAGGGGGAAGTTCATGTGGGGGGAACGGAAATTCAAAAAAAAAATAAAAAACCCTGGGTTCGGAAAGAAGAAAAAGGGGCAATGAAAGGCAGGAAAAAAATGAAGAGGAGGGCTCGTACAGTATTCTTCCAGAGTCAATCAAAAAGGGAACGAGAAGGGTGGGAGGGAAGGGGCAGAGGGAACCAAGAGGGGTCCGCTCACTGAAGGGGTCGATGAAGGGGGAAACGCGACCATAAAATTCAGAAAGTCTACTATTTCCCCGGAACGTGCCCAGTCATAGAGGACAACGAGAGGATGTAGGAGGAAGTAGGACTAGCTTAGAGAGAAGGGGGGTGCAATCAGGAGCACGGTAACACTTCAAAAAGTCGAGAGGTTGGGCGGGGGGGAAGACACGTAGTTAACTTAAAAAATAACCCTTTCCAAACGTGGATGTAGGCCTGTAATCTGTTTTAGGGAAAGAAAGGAAAAAATCCAGGGGGAAAGGATAAACGTTGTGAGGAGAAAATCATAAAACAACCTTAGCAGTGGATGCCAAAGGAAAGGAAGTTGGGGGGGGAGGGGACAATGGAATCCATTCTGACAACAAGACGTTTTTGGGGATTCAATGTTGGGGGGGAGGAGAGGGAAAAGAGTGTTAATACATCTGAGGGCCTGCGAGGCGCGTGAGTGCTCGCATGGGGAGGACTGAAAAAGGAGAGACGTAGGGTCGGCGCTCGGGGAAAGGTCAAGAGTTGTTGCCTCAGACAGCAAAAATCGGAGGGCGTGCCCGTTGAAAACTCTAAAAAAAGGAGTAGAGGAAAGGCGGGGAAGAACTATGGGCTTCAATAAGAGTGGAAGTAGGGACACGGCACGAATGCGTCTAAATTACACTAGGGAGGTCGAGGGGGGGGACTCAATAGAAAGGAAAGAACGAATCCGCCTGATTATGCAGGGAAGATTAAAAAGGGGGGGGGAGGATGCAAAGAACTTTTGGTTGGGGTGTGCCGGGGTGATGTGAATGCTGAAGGGACATCTAAAGGAGGTTTTGAGAGCTGTGGGCGACTAGCCCCTGGTTGTCAGAGAAAGTTCAACAAAAGATGAAAAATTCCACAAAAAGCAGAGGGGTGGGGTCCTCTTGGGAAGGTGTTCCAGCTCGAAATAAAAAAAAATTGAAGGGACAGTTAAAGAGCGTAGTTTACGTACCGCGAGAAAAGTGAAAATTTCTCAGACAGAGGAACCGACACTGGCTCCCAATACCAAGTTTGTCAGGGACGGAGTGCATCTTGAGAAAAAAAAAGGGAGTCTCCGGGCAAACTGTCCGAGAGGAAACGGTATAAACCGGAGGGCACTTTCTAACAGAGGAGCAACTAAGGGGGGAAAAAAAATAATGGTAGAAATACTTTTGTTCAGGAGGGAAACCAGAAAAGGAAAATTTTTCAAAAAATCATAAAGAACGAGTAAAGGAAACTACGCCAGGGAAAAGTTGAAGGGGGGAGGGGGAAAAAGGAGAACAGAATCAAATCATTTGAGGAATTTTAAAAAAAGGTAATAGGAGATAAGGCTTACTACGTGTATAGTGACGTGGGGAAGGATCTCGGGAGGGAAGATACAAGGAGCATTTCTAGGGCGTGGGAATAGGGGATCGCGGGGGGAGGACAGGGAGGGGAAAGGAAGAAGCTGGAGAGCTATATGGGGAGATGGAGACCTGTCGCGCCCTTGATCGCTTGCCTCTGTTTCCTAGAGGAATGGGGGAATTTGGGGGGTGGGGCGATAGGGAAGAAAGAGGAAAAAAAAGGATGAGGTGAAGTGAGGAGGGGGGGACTCGTCTTAGGTGGGAAATCACCCTTGAAAGAAATCCGATGTACGCAGATTTCAACAGAAAAAAGAAAGGAAAAGGAGGAATGATCCGCATACATGCTGCGATTGTGCACTAGGGCGGGGGGGGAGTGGACCCCCGACCGGCGTCTCCGGCGATTTTGTCGGCTAGAACAAAAGGGGGAGAAAAAAAATTACATAAAAAAATTTACTGCGCCATCAGCCGTAGAAAAGGGGGAAGCTGTGCGATCCATCGAGCCAGGGGCAATTCTGAGGGGACCGGGAACTTGAGGGGGGGAGAATTATGGGAGCCTTGTCCCAATCACATGCCGAGGATCTTGGAGAAACTCCTACAAAGGGCCGAACCGGGTTCCTGATGAAATTGGGATAGACGTGGAAAGGGAGCAATGGGGGGGCGGTACTCCCCCCGCATCGTAGCGGGGGAGACTTAACAGACCGGAAAGGGGTAAATAGACTGACATACAGGTCAGAAGAATAAGATAACGGGCTAAAAGGGAGAAGTGACCAGCCGAGCATCAGGGGGGGAGGAGGCTTGGAGTTAGCAGGGGGGCAATTTCCGGAGGAGTCGAAGGTATGACAAGCTTGGAGACACGAGGGAATCGAGATAAGAAAAAAAGGGGGAGGAGGATGCGACGGACAGGATTGCTGAAAATTACTCCATACCGGGCCGGAGCGGGTAACGACCCGACCATAGGTTTAGGACGAAGAGGGGGGTGGCAGGAATGAAAGGGGGGCAAGAAAACTCAGTCTTCATAGCGGGTATTGTATCTTCGGAAGGCGCGGTGGGGGGTTCGGGCAGGAAAAGGAGGGGGGTTGGGATAAGTCGGAAATGCGAATTACGGGAGGGGATCAGACAAATTAGATCAAGCGGCTCAGAAGAGGGGGAGAAGAGGTAGATGACGGCAGAGGTATTCTTGGGAATGTTCTGGAGGAAGGGGGGCAGTGTATCTCTATGGGGCCACCGAAAAGAAACCTGGGGGAGGGGGGCTCCTCGAAGCAGGATCTGGCAAAGAAAATATCAATTTTCTCTCCTTCAAGACAGATGGAAGGGGGATCTATTTTCGCCTGAGGCAAAACATTTTGTTGGAAAAAGTGAGAGTGAGTACTATGAGAAGTCAAGGGAAGGAAAATCAAAGGGGGAAGCCGGGGAAATTATGCCA
>Ga0179593_1281814_pt1 | contig 14442 bp, 25 predicted proteins | sample CZODoug2_1_08_16_FD_185931 | JGI IMG/M metagenome (GOLD analysis project Ga0179593, IMG submission 185931) | Vadose zone soil fungal communities from Angelo Coast Range Reserve, California, USA - CZODoug2_1_08_16fungal (PacBio error correction) | ecosystem: Environmental > Terrestrial > Soil >...
ATCTAGAAGAGGAAAAAATAAGGGGGAAGGAAAGGGGATGAAGTTTTGGGTTTCAACAGGAAGAAAAGAAGAATGACGAAAAGCAGAAGGACCAGAACAAAGGAAGATGTTAATAAACCGCTCCAAAATGTGGGTCGGTGCAAAGGAAAAGAAAGATTCTTGAAACAGTTCCTGCAAGGGGGGAAGAAGGAAAAGACGGAATAAGAAAGAATAAGCTCAGGAATCAAAACCAACCTTCGCCGACTAGATGAGAAAACCACGGCTGCCACCTTGCTCCGGAATACGGAGTTTCCGGTCAGTACCGCCATTAGTGGTGAGAAAATGAAGGTTCTTAGGAGCGAGGACTTAAATAAGGTTCCAACAAGAAATCTTGGGTAAAATGAGGGAACAAAAAAATGACAGATGAAGGTGCCCCTACAGAAAAAAAAGCAAAAAAGAAAACGAAAGAAGAAATGAGCGGGGAGGAAGAGGGAAAAGGGCTAAGGAGGGAGGAAAGATGAAAGAAGAGGCTGAACCGGGGAAAGCCAAACCTTTATTAAAAACCACTCTCTCCAACCCTCTAAAAAAACAAAGACCTTCCAAAAACCACTGGTCTTACAGTGTGATGAAGAGGAAAATTGCGTAGTCCAGAGACTACCACGCTCGTACTCTATCCTGTACACCAAAATAAGGTTTCGAAAAAACCCTTGAAAGAAAAGGGGGCGCGAAAAAAAGAATGAGGGGCCGAGAAAAAAGTGACGCGTCTATTCTGTCCATAAAAGGGTCTATAAAAAAAAAAACGAAACAAAATCGGGCAAAAAAAGGCAATGCGCCAAATAAAGCGGAACAAGCAGGGGGGGCAGGAGGGGAAGAGGGGGATCAGAAGGGAATCCCTTGATTGGGTCAGGAATGTAAGCAAGGTTGGGTACTTAGTCGAATTGTGTGTGGTAACGGAACCATGTGTAAGGAAAAAAGTGCCGATAGGAAAACTGACGTTGACGCCAAGGAGCGCCAGATCGAAAAGGAAAAAAAAAAAAAAAAGATGGGGGGAAGACAGATTAAATGTCGCTGGCCGCTGAGAGGAGAAGAACTCGTAGGGGCTAGCATGCGTTTGGGAGACAAGCACGGGTATCCGGGAGTAAAAGGGTATGAGAAACCTAAGAAAAACCTGAGGGGAGCGGGCAGATTCTGCATAACCCGGAGCAACGATAGAATAGAGGAGGCAAACAGGGAAAACGAGGGGGGACCAAATAAGAACGAAGGGCCCCCAGCAGGCACTGTCGCGACACATGTTACAACAATGGCCTAGACGGAAAAAGAGGATTGGGGACAAAACTGTCAACGCATCCGGTGCGGCAAAAAGAGAGAGAACAACGTCGCACAAAGGGGGGGGCAGGAGCACAGCAACAATCCAATAACAAGCTTTCCCCGGTGCGTTTTGGAACCTCAAGCCGTAGCAGCAAAAACGAAAAAAACGCATTGGCTTGACTTAAAGTCAAAGTCAAATCGGGAAAGATAAAGTGACCAGAGGCGAAAGGATCAGAGTCGAAACAACAAGGAGACAAAAGGAAGTGGGTAGAAAGGGGACGCAGAGAGAAAGGTCAAAGGGAACATTTTCTCATTCTTTGTGGATCTCAGAAACCACAAAAAAAAGATTAAAAAACGGGACCCTGGGGGGGAAGACCAGGTGGAGCTCTGCGGGACAAAACGAAGACAAATGGGAAATCCGGAATGGATGGGAAAGGGGACAAACCGAGGTCGTTCTCAGAAGGGGAACCAGGGGAGAGGAAAGGACAAAGTTCGGAATCAAGGGGGGAAGATCCAATGAGGGAAATCGCTTTCTCAAAATGACTTTCAAAAAAGAACAGGAAAGAAAAACCAAAGAAAGTGTTGGACAGACAAAAGGGGGAAGAAGGGTCGCGAAGCAGGGGGGAGGGGGGGACACCCGGTATCCTAAACTCGGTCACAGTGTGATCGTTGATGGAAGGGGAGGGGGGAAGATGAAAGTTGCATAGGAACCTTGCAACAGGGGAGGAGGGAAAAATGACGTTAGATCTTTGGGGGACCAAAGAAAAAGGGGAGGGAAAGTCAGCTCCTATAGGGGGAGATAGGACGACGGGTTGCAAATCAAAAGCTCCTCGCGCCTCAGGGAAAAAACGCACTCAAGCAGGTTCTGACTCCTCGGTAACGCTGAATTTGTGGCCGGCAAAAGCCGTCGATCAGACAGGGAGGAGGCGCAAAAGTACAGAGGGGAGAGGAAAATTTAGGGATCCGAAAAAGGTTTGGGGTGGGTAGAGATAGCTCTGGCGCGCTTGTCTGGACAAAAAGGGGGCAACCCCGAATTGAATTGGGTATCCCAGCACTGAGAAAAAAAAAAAAGAATCAAAATAAATACGAGCTTCCGGGTACTGACACAAACTAAAGGATTTGAGAAACTGGACTCTACAAGATAAAAAAGGTTAACAACCCTGAAAAGGTTTCCGCGGGGGGGGGAGCGCAAATCGCAAGGATGCCAGGGGCTCTTAGAAGAAAAAGGAGACAGAAGGGGGACTATGGACGACGCGGAAGGGAAAAAGACGCGACCAGAATTTGGGGTTAATGCATTGTCCGTAACAGGAGGGGGGACGTTACAAAAGTTTTTCGACGGAGTTTGGGAAGAGGAGAGGCAATAGACTGTACAAGAAAGTGCCGGGAAGCGAGAAGGAAAAGGAAAGACAAGGGGGTTGTGAAGGGTGAACAAGCTCGAGGGGTTTGCGGAGGGGTGAACCGATGCGCGTAAGTCAAAAAGATGGGATTTCCGAAAGACGCATAAAAAAAAAATGCGCATGGGTCCGATGCACGACTCTCGAGGAGGAGGAGGAAATAGTTGATGGGTGCGGGACGTCGGGGGAAAGGAAAAAATGGGGGCATCTCTGGGACGGGGGTCTAAGAGGGGGCAAACCCAAAACCCCAAGAATGGGAGGCGTTGAAAAAAAATCGTGCGCAAGGGAAGGAGACTACTAAAGACCAGAAAAAAAGGGTTGCAGAGATGGGAAAAGAAGTTTCGGGCGCCAAGTCTTAGGTCGAGAAGGGACCCCGAGGGTCTGAAGCTATTGGCGCAAAAGTAGCAGAGTGCGAACTGATTTCCTTTGATCAAGGTCAGAGGTCAAATCTCGACTTATTCCTGTATTGCGGCGGAAATTGAAGGGAAATGGGTTCAAAGAGGGGAGGGGGCTGGGAAAAGGGGCGAAGAAAAGACAAACAGGGGTGTGCGAGGAAGGTTATGAACCATCTTCAAGTCTTGGGGTGGTCAATTGGGGGAAAGAAAACTCTTTCGACAGAGGCAGTAGGCCGAGGACGTGAAAAAAAAAAAAGCCCGAACAATGACGGAGGTGCACTCTGGGGTGGGGAAGAGGAAGGACTCAACATTCCTACTGGGATGTACATGGTATTCAAGAGACGAGAAGGTCGGCAAATTTAAAGCCCCGTGGGGGAAGAGGTGAGTTTGTGACCAAAAAAAGCGCGGCAAGGGGGAAGGGAAAACGGAAATCAAACAGGCTTACTGGGAGCAACGAAATACGAAGGCTTGGGGGTTGGGACAAAGGGATTAACGCCGAAGGGGGGGGAAATAAAAGAAGAAAAGGTCACCGGTTGTTTGGGGGGAACTAAAAAAAGGAAAAGGAGGAAGTCCGAACGAGCAAGGCATTCGGCGTAAGGGGGGTGGGAAGTTTTGAAGGCAAATGGGAAGAGGGAGAGAGAGAAACAACAACAATAGGGAAAAAGAAAAAAAATCATGACCTCTTCAAGTTGAAGAAAAAGTGAAAAAAACTAAGGCCGCGGGGATCAGCAGGACTTTCACCTGGGGGACCGGGGGAATGGACACACTTTTTACAAGGGTAGGAGGGGAAACAACGGGCAGGGGAAGTTCCCGCGGAGGTTAGTCGAAACACAGACGATTGAGGGAGACAGGAGAGCAGGAAGGGAAGAGGGGGTTAAGAAATGGGGCAGAAGGGGAGAGAAGGCGAGGGGTGATGGTTGGGAGGGAAAAGCGGTAGGTGGGGGGGGGTAAGTGGTGAATGAAAAACAGTCGGAAGGAGCAGCTGGTATCATGCAGGACGGTTTAGGGGAGCTGTCGACAATCGGAAATGGAAAGGGATGAAAAGAGTAAAAGAGCGAGGAGGTTGTCGGGGAAGAAATGACGAGGCGAAAAAGTAACCAGGTAGGAGCGAGGGGGAGGGGGCGTGCGAAGTGCAAAAGAGGTTGAACTAGTAAAAAGGAAATGACAGAGAAAGGGGGGCAGAGAGAAGGAGGATGCTCAGTCAAAACAAGACAGAATTAGCGAAGTTGCAGCAAGAATCACCGGTGCAGTTGCGGGGACAGGCCCAGAAACTTGACAGGAACGGGGTAAAAAAACTGGCGCAAAAGAGTGTGCTACGAAACGCATGAAGGGGGAAAAAAAAAAGAAACCTTTTGGAAGCAAATCCCCTAGGCTCTGCCAGAAGACCAAAAACCCAAGCTGACGTCTACTAGGACAAAAGAATAACTTAAGTACATTGGTCGGGGGGAGTGGGGGGGGTTTCAACTTCCTCGGATAAGCATCCTGAGAAGAAAAAAAGAGGGCCGTGCCAATGGAAGAACAAAAGAAGGCAAAGGAAGAAAAGGAAGGAGACCAGAACACTGTTGTCTGGGAGAGACAGAGGGGGGAGCAAAAATGACTTGCATTCAGTGCTGTCCAAACAAGACATGAAATCGCTGGAAAGGAAAAGGAAGAAAGAAATCCAAAAAAGCACCAGAGAAGAAAGAGCAGGGGAGAACTCCAGTAGCAGGGGAGCAAGAGGGGGGTTGGAGTCCTGCAGGAAGAAGATTGGGTCCTAAAAAAACAGCTGAAATAGAGCAACACGTCGTGGCCGATGAAGGGATGAAGGTTGGGAAAAACGCCTCGCCAGGAGGGGGGGGGGGGGAAAAGGAAGGAGGGGGAAAAAAGACCCGAATTGAAAAGGGGGAGGGGTGAAAACACTTCAGAAACAAGAATAGAAGCAAATAGAAGTAAGTCTGCATCGGAGCCATCTAAAAGGAGATCGACGGAGGAAATAAATCGACTTTGAAAAGCCGCGAACCAGGTATTCACTGTAAAAGAGAGGAAAAAAAAAGACGCATGTCAAAAGTAAAAAAAAATCACTGGGGAGTACAAGTGGGAAGGAAAGGAGAAGGCAAGTGAGGGGGAAGGTCCAGGATCGAGGACAGGAATCAGTACTAACTATAAAAAAAGTACACCAACGGTTCGAAAAACCGAGGGGAAAAAAAAAAAAGGTGTTCCGGAAAGGACTTGAATTCATGAAGGGACGACTCTTTTAGGAGCGAGTTGGAAGAAAAGGGGGGAGAAGGATTTAGGAAAGGAAATGGAAGAATGGATAGGCAGACAATACAGCGGAAAAAATTGGATGCAGAGTGAAAAGGAAGGAGCCTGGTAGACTACCGTGTGAAAAATCGAAGCGAGCGTATGATAAATTCCATGAAGAGGTTGGGAGAAGAGCTGGGATAAAAAAGGGAAAAGGAAGAAAAGGCAAAAAGGTGGGAAAAAAGCGAACATCTCGAGCAAAAACAAATAGGGTTGGGGGCAGATATGACGCGAAGCTGCACGAAAAATAAAGAGGGGAAAGAGTTTGGACCGAACAAAATAGAGTGAGAAGGGGTAAGAACAGTATCGTGAAGGAGAACCCCGCAAAGGAGAAAGAGGGAAGAAAGATAAAAAGAATAAAAAGAAAAAGGGGAAGCCAGGGAAATATTTTAAAAAAAAGTCATATAATGGAAAACATAGGTAAGAATGCCAAGAAAGAAACAGGTGAGATAGAGGAAGATCAAGCTTTCCTATCCTATAAGACTAGGAAAGGAGGGGAAAAAGCGAGTAATGGCAGAAGGGGGGCATCAGCTGAGAAGAAAAGGAGACACTGTTAAGGAACACTCTTCCGCAGAAAGAAATTGATGGGACCCTTGTGCTTTTGTTAAATCAATCAATTAGCAAGCGACGGCCTCCAGTGGGGAAGTAGGAAAGGCCTTTGAAAAGGTAACGAGAACCTTTCCAAGATTCACAAGAAATAGGAAAACCGGACAGAAAAGATGACGAATCCACTTTGTGGATGTTGTAAGGAAATATCTCTTGACAAGGGAGGAACAGGGGTATTCGCCTTGAGTTTGTAATAAAAAAAACCACCAACAAAATTTATTATTAAAGAGATAGGAACGGAGCATACCTGGGGTGAACCTAAAGGACTCTGCGGCAACACGTACCAAAAGGGGGAAGTCGTCAAAATCTGTGATGACGGGGGGGAAGGAAGGGAACTTGAGAAGCGGGGAAGGGGCGTTCAAAGGGACGGAAAGAAAGGGTCGATCATCCAAGGCGGCCCTTCACGGGCAGGAAATGCGGCTCAAAGGGGGGAAGAATCAGGATCCTTGGATGCCAAAGATGGGGGTTTAAGGAAGGAAAGGGGCAGACGGGAGGAAAGAAGTTAGGGGGAACTAAAATGGAGCAGAATATCTGTAAACGACGTTTGGAATAATGATATGACTGCTTGTGGAAAGAAAAGAAGGATAAATAACTTGCAAAGGGGAGGGGGAAAAGGGACCAGGACAGGGGATATTGGTTGGAAAAGGTGGGAGAAAGTCTCGAAGAGTTCCGGTCTATCGGTGGACCAAGGTGCAGATCTCTCCTTAATCCCGCTTCCCCTAAAGATCAGGAGGGCTGCTCGCTCACCGGTCTTAATCAAGAGTAACGCTGAAGGGGGGGAAGTCCAAAAACGAGAAGGAGAAGAAAAAATCACCTTCAGGAGACCACTCAGGCCCCTCTCAGAAAAAGGATCAATCAAAATCGGGTGTGGGAATAAAAAAAAAAGTCTGGCCGCGCTGGGGTCGGACACAATTTTGCAGGAGGAGGGGAAAGTTCTGGGTGAGAACAGCGTCATGAGACAACCCCCACGCCTAAAAATGTACTAAAAAGAGCAGAAATTCTCCGAGAGGCAAAAATTCTCAGGAGGTCTACAGTCGTATCCCCGAGGGTCCAGAAAAAAAAAGAACAGGGGGATTGCGCGCATCCGAAAAGGGGGGGGACAAGAGGGAGAGTTAGTAAAATAAGGCGCCGACGTAGGGAGAAAAGGGAGCAGGGGAAAAGAGTCGAAAAGGGTAAAGCCGTGGTAATGAAGGAGGGATGAATTTTGTCAGAAAACGGGATTGGGTTTGTAACCTCGAGGAGAGGACGGGGGGGAAAGGGACTAAACGAAAGGGAAGGGGAGATCATCTAAGGACAAAGGGGGAGTACATTGTGTGGGGACCGGGGCCAGGCTAAAGGTTTTGCGATATTTTTACGCATCCGTGGGGAAAAAAAAAAATTGGGGAGGTTCAGGCAAAAAGTTTCAAATAAAAAGCCGTGCGCTGAGAAGGGAGGAAAAGGGGACGAGACGTCTGAGGAGGGGCGTAATAGTAGAGGGTTCCGGGACGAGGAAAAGGGGTACTTGCGCATGATGTACGGTTGAATGAATTAAAAACCAAGAAGGGCAGAAGGTAAAAAAGCCGGAATGGACGACAATAAGCCGAACCTGAAGTGACGTCTAGTGGAAAGAGGGAGGTCGCCAGGAACAGTCCGGAGGCGAGGCAGAGCCACCTAGGAGAGAAAACGATGGGCGAAGAAATCATCGTAAAGGTGACTCGGGTGGGGGTGGAAGCAGTCTGCGAGCATATTTCCCTGTCTTTGTCGGCGGAACATTGGCACTGATGGGGGGAAAAAAAGATTTAGGGGGGCGTTCCCGCTGGAGGAGACAACAGACAAAAGGGGGTAAGGCTCAATCAATGAATGACGGGAAGGTGTGATGGCAGTGGAAAGGGAAAAAACAAGAGTTCGAAGGAAGGGAGGAGTAAGGAAGGGGGAAACAGCCAGAGAAAAGGGGACTGTAAGTGAACTGAGGTTGCAGAACTTCATTTAATCTTTTGTGCAGAGCGAATCAAAAACCGATCCTTCGTTGATCCACAAACAGAGAGAAGTCCGGGAAAAAAAAAAGGCGGACAAGGGTGGATCTTTGTGGTTTTTCCCATGAAGGAATTGGCCTGTCCCGGAACGGACACAATGATTTCTGGTGGGGAAAAAGGGGCAATAAATTCCTTTATTGGGATGAAAGCGGAACTGCCGAAAGGGGGGGGCAAAAAACGCAGCCGAAAAATTGGAAAAAAGTTTGAAAAGGTCCTAGGCTGCAGGAAGGAAGTGGACTGCTGAAAGAATGGCGTTGGTTTGGATTTTTCAATGGCCACTGGGATCTCTCAAAAAAAAAACAAAGATGAGAATAAAATAAAAAAAGGAGGAAAAAGAAAGCCATGTGAAACGGAAAAAAAAAAAATAAACGCAGGGGAAAGAGAGGGGGGAAGAAGAAGAGGCATCCTTGACAGCAATAGGAAAAGGGAAAAGTGGGAAAAAGTTGAGAGCTTACCAACCTGGCAGTGGAAAAAAACGCTAAAGCCACAATAAGAATTGGTAGAAGGGGAAATAAAAAAAAAAGACTAAAAGGGGTGCAAACTGGCTTTTAAAAAAATGCCAGAAAGGTTGAAAAAAAACTCACCACTGCGCAATGAAAGTTAAAAAGAAAGAAAAATGGGGCTGAACAACGAAGACAGCTCTTCACTCCCGGTAAAAAAAAAACTTTAAGAAAGAGATAGCACAAAAAGTGGAACTTAAGTACGTGTCTCGGTTGTTGACAAAATCCTCAATAAGACATCCTGCTCGAAAAAGAAGAAAAAGGGGTCAACCAACGACGTCAAAATGGTACTACATACGCGCAATCAAGGGGGGAGGTGAGCGCAAGGGAAGCCAAGAGGCGTGAAAACATGATTCAATGTAAAACCCAAGTCAATTCGATAATAAGAATCACGCGCAAACCATAAACAAAAAAAGCCTACGATCTTGGGCCCAAAAATAGCTTGGAAAAAACCTAGGGGGGGAGACTTCAGCGAAGAAAGAAATTTTCCTGGAGACAGTAACGAGGTCCTAAATAGGTCCTAAGGTTTGTATTATTCGCGGGAGAGGGGGGGGGACCACCGCAACTAAATTCGGGGTAAAATGACAGTAAGGCACGCCAGATCGAGAAAAAATGGAACGGGGGCCCTCCTTCAGAACAGGCAAAGAGAAGGAAACCATTGACGGGGAGGAGCTGACATCGGGCCGAAGAAATACGGAGGATGCGAAAAAGGGGAAAGGAAATCCCATCTGACTTTGAAGAAGGAGAAACAAAGTATCCTGTACCCCTCTCTCAAACAACGAACTGGCACCGTTCCCAAAAAAAAGGGGTCTAAAGGGGGCCGGGGAAGACGCACTTTCGTTGAGTCAAGAATAGCCCAGAAGAGAGACTCGATGCCGGGGAAAACCAAAATAAGGGAGAGAAAAAGCTGGCACGCCAGTGGGGACCAAAGAACTTCGGGAAAATAAAAAAAAAAACGAATCTTTTGAAAAAAGGCTCGAGCTGAAAGACGAATTCTAATTATTAAGGAAGAGCAAAATCGGGGCATCACGAGAGGAGCAAAAAAAAGACGTCATCGGAAAAAGGGAGTTGGAAGTAAGAGGATCGCCGGTATAAAAACTTGAGGGTCGAGACAGATATTCTTAGTCCAGGGAGGGGGTGGAAGGGAGAAAAAGGAAAAAGGAAAGAAGGAAAATGGGGGACGGTGAACAAGGCTCCATATAGGCTCTCTCAAAAAAAAGAGTTGGAGTCTATCCTCTGTAAGGCAGGAAAGACTTAAGAACTCGGGTATTCTCCTAGAAGATGGGGGGGGGTGGGGGGGTGGGGGGGGGGGGGGGAACGGCACTCAGCGTTAGAAGAAGTAGAACATGTATGAAGAGCCGAAGAAGAAAGAAACTAGGGAAAAAAAGGAAGACCAAGTCTGCACGCCCCGTCTACAACGTAGAACGAGCAGGGGAAGACTGGCACAATAGGGGTCACAAGGGACTACAATTTGACCTGACCACATTGAAGGGAAAATGAAAAGGGAAATCTTGCAAAACAATTTCCTAGAATGATAAACGTTACCTTACGGCCTCTAAAAAAAACCTGTTGAAAAGCAAAGGCTTCGACAATCAAGGAGAATTAAACCGTCATGGAACAAAGACGTCCGAATAAAGATACATATTAGGAAAAGGGGACTGGGGGGAAAAACAGAGAGAAAAAGAGAAGGAAGCAAAATGTGGGGGGAGGGAAAAGAAAAGAACTTTGACTCCGGTCATTGAAAAAAATACAAGAAAAAGCAAATCAACGCCGTCATCAGATGAAAAAGGAAGGGTCTTATGTTTTGCCGCAGATTTAAAATTGGTCCAAAACAGGTAGAGACCGGGAAGGGGAAAAATATAGAGGGAAAAACACAAAAGAGGGGGAGGATGTATGAACGAGAGACCACGAAGGGAGAAGAAAGGGGTGCATACATTGAAAGAGCTCCAACATACTAACAAATTGGAAGTTCAAGCGGGGTGCGTTCGGACCGGAAACTTTCAAGACGTTTAGTTCTGGACCCGGGGGGAAATCAATTGGTAAGAGAGAATACAAAGTTCGGAAAGGAACTAGGAGAGAAATGCAAGGGGGGTCACAAAAAAAAGGAAGCGGAAGATCGGTGACGAGGGGAAGCCGGACATTTGCAAAAGTCGACGAAGCCTTTGAAATGAAGCAAGATATGACTCGACGGGTAAAAAGAATGTGAGGGGGGGGATAAGGAGGGGAAGGCGGGGAGGGCCTGGGTTGCCACGAAGAGAAAAGGGAAAACTGGCTGGAAGTGACCTTCGGGATATGGGGCAAAAACTGGGCTGCCAAGGGAAAAGAGTTCCGGTCTAGCTGGAAAAGGCAAAAATTTGCAGAATCTGGCTGTCCTACCCGCTCCCAACTCAAGGTCTCCAGGGGCTTATAGGAGAAGCGAAGACAGGTTAGGCGACCTCGGAGAACTCTTTAAATTGGGTCCAGAGAATTCTAAGAATAGTTACCGAGTTCCACAGCCAAACGAAACAGCGGTCAGCGCATTTACAGAGGGTGAGCCCTAAAAAAGAGGGGGGGGGGGGGAAAGATAGAGAGGGGGAGGAGTTGAGGACACGAAAAGTGTGCAAGGATGAGGCAGTTCAGGGGGGTCTCAAGAGGATGAAAACAAAAAAAGCGAAAAAGGACTACGCATAGCGCCAAACCGAATCTGACAAGAAAAGGGAAAAAGGATGGTCTACCAGGCGGACCAGACGAGAACATTCCAAGCCCTGCCAAATTGTAAAGGGTATTGACGCGCATCGAAAAAAAGTGGGAAAGATTTGCTCATTGCAGGAAATACTTCTCCGTCGGAATGGACAAAGAGAGAAGGAGTGCGCGCAGGAAGAGGGAACGAACACTTATGGAGTGTCAAAAGAGGGGTTCTAAAGAAAGAAAAGGAAGGGGTAAAAAGGAAATCGATTATCGGGAAGTAGTGGGGAGGAGAAGGGGGATCAAAAAAAAAAAGTCCTATCAAAAAAAACGTAAGACCGTGGTTTTTTGAACAATGCCATGCGCTAGGGGGGGTTTGCGAGATGGGTACAGGGGGAGAAAAAGGGGTTCGGGGAGGCGGAAAAATGGGAGTTGATGTCATCGCGGGTAGCATCAAATTCACGACTTTCTCAGTCTAACTCTACCGAGGGGGTGGTACGGGTGAAAGGGCGTAGAGGGCGCTGGAACCGTAAAATTTTATCAGATCTGATTTCAGGAAGGGTAAAAAAACAAACGAGGGGGCTAGGCGTTTGTTAAAAAAGACATTACTGAAAACTAAAAACCTGAGGAAAACAAACGATAGGACAGGAAATCTTCGTCGAGGAAGGGGAGAAAAAAGCGGGGGGGAGATACACGCAGGGGGGGCTAAAAGAGCGGAGGGGCTAAGGTGGGGCGCGGGGGTTAAGGGATCCTCAACTTCTCGCTATGATCGTGCGGCGGAAACATGGGGATGAATGGGGGGGGGGAAAGATTGGATTGAAAGATTGCGCTCAAAAAAAACAGTGAGGGGCGCGGTTTATTACATTCAAACTGAGGGTGATAAAACGCCTCGAAAAGCGGAATGCTTTCCGAGAAGGGCAATCAACTAGACCGTGACGGAGTGGGGAATGAGGGGAAAGAGTAAAAAGAGAAGCTGGGAGAGCGGAAGATCCGAGCAGGAGGGGGAGCAAAGGGATCGAAACAAATGCGAAAACACTGTAAAAATTTTTTAAACAAAAACAGGGCAGCATTCTGGGAAGGGACCGGAACGGCCCTGGGAGTCTGGGGGGGGACGGCAAAAGGTCGGGAGGGGGGAGGAACGAGAAGGGGAGACCGGTTTGTTGTAACAGCTCCTCCTCCAATGGGAAAGTTTGGCATGCAATAGGGGCAGTGCACTTAGGGAAAGGGGAAGCAGGATCCAAGAGGAAGGATGCGTTAAGGGTTTGGAAGGGGAATTCAAAAGGGGAAAGAGGGAGCGAGATGCAAAAAAACAGGAGGAAAAAGGAAAAAGAAAGGAGAAAGCTGAACCATTTGAGGGCCACAAACTTGGCACATCAGTGATCAGCATTGAAAGAAGAAGCAGCATAACTTGCCACACGTGGACGGCGTGGCGTGGTACAAAACCAGGGAGGAAGGGCATCGAGTAAATCCACAATAAAGAAAATGAGTAAGCCGTGGCCAAGGCACAAATCCCTCACCCAGGTGACGTCTGAGGCCCCAATGACTTCCCGGGGAAAAAAAAAAAAGAAATACAAAAAGACAGGAAAAGGGAAAGAGCTCGGGGGTTGGGAAAAGAAAGGACTATCAGGACAGCTCCTGCATAAAAGACTGGCCAAAAAAAAAAAAGTGCGGAGAAGGAAAAGGGTTGGGGTTCAACTTCAATCGGAATAAGGCACGAAATATCGAAAGAGGCGTCTTGACCGGAATCAAAAAAGACGGCAGAATGGTAATAAGAAAGCAAAAATAAGGGGTCTGTGGAGCAACAGAGGGGAAAAAAGCAGAAGATTCAATCAAAAAAAACGACAAAAGCCATTAAATACGGAAAAGAAGGAATGCATCAAAAAGGGGGGGCAACGAAAAAAAACGGCGCCTACGATAGGTTATACCACATAAGACGGGGTTAATCCAGAGGTGTGCAGTAACTACTAGAATACGACTTCGAAAAAACTCTTTCTAGAGAAAAAAACCCTACGGGTCTAGTATCTCTGCAATGCGTGAAATGAAAGGGGACAACGAGACGCAAATTCAGGGGGAAATCATTCAAAAAAACCTCTTCTCAAAATGGACGGTGCAAGGAGTCCGCAACAGACACATAGTAAGCAAAAATACGGAAGAAGGAAACTGAATCTGCATCTTAGGACATACAAAAGGCTTGAGGCTGAACGAAAGGGAAAAAGCCCATCTAAGTGGAAGACGCGAACCAAATTTATGAAAAGGGTAAAAAGCCTCAAACAATCGGAACCGTGGAAACCGTCCAAAAACCACTGGCTTACAGGGACTGAGAACAAAATTTATTCGTAAGGGCGCTCCCCGTCGAGAGACAGAGACTGGGAAAGGCCGGGAGGAAAAAAAAGATTGCACAAAACAAAGGGGGGAAGGAAAAATGGATTACAATTCTGGAAAAAAGGTGCATCATTTGGTCTAAAAAAAAACGATCTTGTCCATAGAAAAGGGGGAAATTCCGGAAGAACGCAAGCACAGTTCGATGCGCGCATACAAGCGGAAAAGATTGGGGGAAGGTGAGTCTAAGGATCGCCGGGGTAGACCGAGGGGAAAAGGGGTACCGAAGTCGCGGCGAGGGGGCTAGCCATCGTGTCTCAAAGACCCAGGAACGTGCCGACAAAAAATCGTGGGCCAAAAGAACGCCAGAGGAGCGCCCCCACACCCCAAAAAGGTGGGGGGAGGGAGAAGAAGGTAATAAGAGACAGAGGCACTTGAGCCGACGCGGAAGCGCGAGCAAGGGGGAAGGAAAAATCAAATATCAAAAGAGAACCTGTATTAGATCAAAAAAGAAATAAACCTAGACCTGTCGGAAAAAAGCGAAGAGATAACCGGCGCAAAAAAAGAGGAAAGGAAAGAAAGAGGCAGACCGGGGGCACAGCAATGAGGGAAAACAAATATCTAAGAAAAGAAGGGTCCTTCCAGCCCAGTGACCTTTAAATCTAACCGCTTTCCTATCATAGACAAAGAAAATTCTGTTGACAAAACGGGATAATCCGGGGGGAGGGCAGCAAATGAGTGGTCTGAAACCCGGAAAATGTCCGGCCTGAACACAGCGGACGAAGAAAAGAGACGATGGAAGGGAAAGTGCTTTGGGGGGGAAAAAAGACACATTGGAGCAGCGGCCAAATGAAGGGGTATAGGGAAAGAAACCTTCATTAAACACGGTTCAAGAAAGAAAGGAATAAAACGAAGAGAAACTACGGGAAATGTGTCAAAATAGGTTCCCTCAGAAGCTGTCAAGGGAAGAAACCAGAAAAGGGGG
>Ga0179593_1342295_pt1 | contig 14442 bp, 14 predicted proteins | sample CZODoug2_1_08_16_FD_185931 | JGI IMG/M metagenome (GOLD analysis project Ga0179593, IMG submission 185931) | Vadose zone soil fungal communities from Angelo Coast Range Reserve, California, USA - CZODoug2_1_08_16fungal (PacBio error correction) | ecosystem: Environmental > Terrestrial > Soil >...
GGGCTATATCACGATGCGGCACCTGGACTGGAGACCAAACCTCTCACGGGAATTAAAACAAACAACGGTCGGTGATCAGAAGGAGCGTTTGTCCAAGACACACCGTCCATCACCGGTGACGGGTTAGGAAGAAAAAAAAGCGGCGCTTAGGCGGGAGAAAACACCTGCAATCGAACCTTCCCTTGCTTGACGATCAGCGCCCAGGCTGAAAGACCGAAAAAGACCCATGGAAGTTCATCGACGAGGAAAACGACTGCTTAGAATAGCACTAAGGATTGGTAAACAAGCCAGGGAAAAAACCACCGTAGAAGAGAGTATCCTACTCTCCTGACACCTTGGTTAACCAAAGACGGTCCTCAGCGGGCTGTACAACCAAAGAAAACCGCAAAAATTTCAACAGGAGCCGCTTACAGGGGAGGGCTTCGAAAACGGCGCAGAAAAGGGACAGATGGTCCGGTGAGAAAAACCGGGGTATCCGGCCGGTCAGACGTGGCCGTGAAACGTTGCCAAAATCGTCTTGATGACAGCAGATTCCCTACGGCAGAACCCGAAACTGACGTCAGGGTATCAACAAAGAAAGGCGACTAGGGGGCCGAGGGAAAAATTGTCCCGAGACTGAAGACCATACGAGCAATCCATCGGATGGAAGAAAACCGTCACCGGGTGTACGGGCGGACTGGGAAGAACGTCTACAAGCCGGCATTAAAAAAGGAGTTCAGTCTGGGTCTGAGAGACGAAAACGGGCGGAATCACAGAAAAAAGTCGAGTGGCCGGGAGTGGGACAACCTTCGAGAAGAGCGAAAATGGAAAAGAAAGGCTGTCGGCAGGAAAGCGCGGCTACCACGAGCATAGGACGCGTTGGGGGAAAGAAATTAGGGCCTCGTGACAGCCCACCCTGGGAAAGGCCAACACGTACGAGGAGGTGGCACCAGAAGCACAGATCAGCAGGCCATCTAAAAAACTCTCTACCGAGACTGAAAAACCGACCCAAGGAAGCCTGTCCCCGGAAGCGAAAACGCCGGGTAATTACCAGATCGAGGGGAATTGAGGGATCCTATTTGGTCTCAAGAAGGGTCGGTTGGTCGACCGACAACTTGCGTGCTCCACAGGGAAAGGGACGCAGCCGTGGGAATCCTGAAGCGAAAAGCACTTCCCGGCCGAGCGGAAGGACCAAGGTAGCACAAGGAGGGGGCACAAAAAGGAAAAAGAGAAATCAACACCTATAAAACACCAAAAGAAAAGCGTGGAATCCTACAAACTGAGTCACTTCCCTAGTGGACAGAGAATTTCCGCCTCACGCAAGGAAAAAAACGGGGGAAAGGCCGGAGGGGGATTGGCCTATCGCACCGATAACCATGTTGTTGTGGTACAAGGAACCCTCCTTATGGCGGACACAATAGAACGCGGTAAAGTAATGCTACCCAGGGCCAGGAGCGGATGTAAAGGCACTAACAATCACACCGTTGCCAGGGTTCCAAAAGGAACGAAAGGGGGAAGGTGGCAAAGAGGGGGTGAGTAAGACAGTTACCCGAAACGTTAAAAATGTCGTGAGACAACGCAGAGAAGAAGGGGTTAAAGAAAGTTGGGTGAGACACAAATGAAAGAATCGCCTACGGCCGAAGAAGTAAATAGCGCCAGGGTCCAGGAGGGGGGACACAAAAGTGAGGGCAGTGTGTGAATGGCCGGGGAAAAACCCTTCACAATCTGCGTAAAGTAAAGGCTTGGTCAAAACGACGTCCCACCCAGCTGCTAAAGCCTTTGTTCCAGGAGGGCCAATCTCGCCAGAGAACTTGGGGGGTTCCAAAACCCCAACGGCGGTGGTTCGGGAAGGATAATACTCTTACGAAAAGAATGGGGGGGAAGAAACTGGGAGCGAATCAAAGGAGAAAATACGACACGGGGTGTGTATAGCAAAGAGGGTTAAGTCTAACAAGCATTTTACGACTGAAAAGAGAAAAATGTCGAACGCCCAGTGTTGTCCGAAAGGGAACCAGTAGATATTGTCAGGACTACACCGTGAGGGGGTAGGACACGGGAATGTCTAAAAAAAACGCCTTGGGCCGCGGGATCGGACTAACATTGGACCGTGCAAGAGAGAACCACCCTTTTTAAAATGCCAAGGGGTTTAGCAGGTCTCAGGCAAAGATCCAAGTGCCGGACATCGGGAAAGAAGGGCTGGCCCTGGACACTCCGCCGAGAAAAGAAAAAAAGTCTTAGAGTTGCTACCGGGACAGTAATCGGGAGGTGTAGAAATCGAAGTCGATCTTTAAAGACCCGAAAGGGGGAAATGCAGAGGACAAATCAAGAAACTTTGGGGAAAGGGAGGCTACCTGTGAACGGAACAGTCTTTATACACAGTGGAGACAAGATCGATAGAAACAAAAAAAGGATGGGATTGGGGGAAAATATATTAGGAAAAGTGTTGGAGCCAAGTGTGAATGAAATGGGAAGGGAGCAGCAAGTTGACCACATAGGGTGAAGGGGTACAGCGACTGGGAGATTGAATAGCTACTTAGAAACTGCGAGAAAAAAATCTCGATATCACGTTTCAGGAAGAAAAAGAAAGCTTGGGGGTACCCGGTGCCGGATAGGTGGAAGGGCCAGCAGCGTCCACGGGGCAGGCCCGGGAGAGAGGAAGCCCGGCCGCAACAACTTTCAGTCTGGGGGGGGTCAAATGTAGAGAGGCCAACTGCAAACAGTAAACTAGAAGCTTCAACGGAGGGGGAGGAGGTACCTGTAGACACAACGCAACCGTAGTTAGGCTCACACCAAAATAAAAGATATGGTAAAAACCACTATGCAGAGCGGAAGGCTTCGATTCTTCGGGCACAAGGGGAAAGGTTGCAACGGTTCCTGGAAACCAATCGCAAGTAGATATCATTCAGGAGCAAAAGGACCAGTCAAAAAAGAACTTCCCTTCGGCACCTAACGCAAGCCCTCAGACGTACGTTGGGTTTAGAAGGGGGAAAACAAAGGATCCTGAAAGCGGGAAATTTCCCCCGGCGTCGACAGAAACTGGGGGGACCAATACGCCGCGGAGCAAGGAAAGGTTCCAGGGAGAAAATGGGAATCGGTGGTGGAGCAAAAAGGGAAAAAACAAACTTCCCGCACGGGAATGGGTAAAAAAACACGACGGGGCCACCGCGGGGGAGTACTCTCTTTATGCGTAGAGATGTCTCTGTGAGCAGGGACTTGAATAAAAACAATAGTCTTTGGGGCAAGAAGGTGAGGAAACCCGGTGCGGGACCGTCGGAGAAGAGTCCAACTCAACTGGCCCCCCTGTAGTACTTGGAAGGGGGACCTTATGGGACAGGGGGGGCTGAATCGTCGGCCAAGGGGAACCCACCCTCCATGGAAACTCAAAAACGAAACCAAAGCAGGGTAAAAATGAGGAGAAACACCCTGGGGTCGATGTTGCGATCAAACGGAAGAGCCGGCTTCCTGGCCAGGCAAAGGTCCTTGAAGCCAAAGGTGGGGGCCCCCCGACCTGACCCAAGGGTATTCCACCTCGGGGGCATTGAAGAGAAACAAGGGAGGGGCCGCGACCCAAAACTGTGCTGTGGGAGAACTTGTTGATCATCTGGTGCTCCCCAGTGGAAAAAAAAAAAGGGAAGAACGACTAAGAAAGCTCTCCTGGAAGCTGAATTGAAGCCAAGGGGCAAGGGGAGAGTGGACTCCGTCCAGTTGTGTGGCAAAATCCTCACGTGTCGCACGACAAATAAGGAAACAGAAGGGATTTGGGAGGAATACATTGAAAAAAGGATCCGTCCGCCGTCCTTTCGGGTCAACGGTAGTCGTGGGCTGGGGTTAAGGGCAAGGTTAGAAAAGCTTTCTTTTCGATGGGTGAAGGGGGGGGCTGGGACTATGAAAACAAAAAAGAATGGACCTGTTTAAACAGGGGGGGGCTCAGAGGCCAAAAGCGGGCCGCAAGCGAAATGCTCGGGGCAAAAAAACGGGACTACATGACACCTAAACGGAACAGGTCTCTTGATCACGTGAGAAGGATCCGAACACGTCAAGGAGAAAGGGGTTCGGTCAGCATCAGAAAGCTAAGGCCAAAGGAATCCATTTCGTCTAAAAGGGCCCGGCGTAGCAGAAGATCAGGAAAAGAAGAAAAGTTAAGGATGACAACGCATGGAATGGAATACCGATGGCCGTGAACACGTCTAGGGCCAGAAGGGAAACGAGAAGATTCCACCAGGTCCTTTAAGGGCCTGACCGGAGGTGCTGGTCGGCAATAGGATCTGAAGGGCGAAAACAGAAAGGACTGCTTAAAAGGGGAGGACACAAGGCCTACACAAAGAAGTCGCACCGTCCTCCCGGATAGTATTAAAAGGCAGCGGGAGGAGAAGGTTACAACAAGAAAAAACGGTCCGAGGTCCGAAAACGGAAAGCTTGCAATGTTCAGGAACTTCCAGTAAAGACGCGGTAGGGGAAAATCCGTGTTTCACAGTAGAACTAAGAGTCTCAGCGCGAGAAGTGCGTTTGTTGACTTCGTGGTCCGCAACTGTGAACGACCTCATTCAGGCTATTATAGACTTCCTGCGGGCCCTTCGTTATGAGAAACTCCTATGGGGGGAAAAGATGGGGTCTTAAATGGCTCATCAAGAAGGAAATCAGGAAAAAAAAAAGGAGGGGGAAGATGTGCAGTGGTTCTACAAGACAACATTCGCTCGAGGTGTTCAAGACAGGGGGTAAACGAGTGATTGGCCGAGAGGGGTGAAAAAAGGCGGGGTTTATCAACGATGGTTCCGTTGACGGTGAGAAGAAAGTTAAGGAAAAGGAAAAAAAATAGAGGACCTCAAGCGACAACACAACACTATATATTCTTCAAAGAAGAGGGCCCGGGATCACTTCGTCTTCAACAAAAGGAAAACACCCCTCTCCACCTAAAAAAAAAAACACCACATCAAATTAACCACCCCGTCGTTCTAAACCCCGAATATCTTTGGGGAAAAAATGACCGCGTCGGAAAATAAATCGTTGGAAAAGGACAATCGGCTAGCTGGGGCACGAGTACCCACGCACCTAGTGAACCCTTGAGATAAATAAAAGGAGGCCGCAGAAAATATAGATGAAAGGGGGTTAGCCTACGATAACGACGAAAAAATAGGGAACCTGATTGTAGGACACGCGCCATGAGACATCCATACTACACACCCATGGAGGTCAGACAATCTTCCTACAGAAATGTGGGGGGAAACAAGGACGGCTTCCTCCGCTTTCTGTAAAGGGGGCCAGAACCACCGGACGACCCCTACATGGGAAAGAACACAGAAAATTTTCGCTCCGAAAAAAAGAAAAAAAGGGACGAAGAAGCATCAAAAAGTGCGACTTCTCAAGTAAACCGTCAGGGAAGTAAGTCACATTGACCGCAATCAGTCCAAAGGTCTGGCGTGTCACTCACGCAAAGAGTCAAAACGGCGAACCGCCACCTACGGGAAACGGGGTAGCCCACGACCGGAACGACGGGATGCCGTATGGACCTGGTGGGCAACCGGCATTCCAAGGACGGAGACCACATCGGAGAAGACAAGGGAACCGGGATCTTGTCGGTACGTTAGAGGACCGGCTAGCCCGGCTCTTTATCCAAGTGAAGCGGGTTTCGGACGAGGGCGCAAAGCAGAAGAAACAATAAGGGTCTATGGCGGGGGTGGGGAGTAATCCCTTCGAAGGGGCACCGATCACTTTAAAGACAGGCTGGCGGTCTGGACGGCGGGATCGCTAAAAACGCGCAGAGGACGCGGTGGGCCGAGCGGGACAGGTGGGGCTTGAATACCCCAAGGAATCACTGGACCAAGGCAGAAGCTGTGTCACCAATCCCAATAAGGGAACATCGACCCACTAGTAGCTAAACGGACCAATAACTACCCAACCTAAGCCGTCAAACAGAAAGAAGTACGCATGCCATCGGGAGTCAGCTGTGTTGTTCTGCCCTCAAGAGGGTCGGCCCGACAAGTTAGCTTTGGACTACAACCACCTTCACGGAACGAAGAAGTCCGCAAATCCGAAAGAAAAAAAGCGCACAGGCGAGCGACCGACGCAAGAAGCGAAGGGCGAAGCTCCGATTGATCACAAAAAGGGAAAAAACCTATCCTCACGCAACCATTAGGCGGTTGAGCGGCGAGCGGACCCTGAACAGTGGGGGAAAAGCATGGAAGCCGCACGAAGAACTGTCCCATTCCGCAGGAGGGGTCTGGACGTATCTCACCATCATCCCCGGTTGGTCTAAAAATGAGTTTGGGTTGTTGGGGTTGGAAAAAATCCTCGTTCTCGTTCTAAAACAGTTAGGGCCATGAGGTGAACTGGGAAATGGAAGAATAAATCAGCGCCAAGGGTCGCTTCGGGCTACACCGCAAACTGGACGGTGGTGAAAGGTATGGGGGGGGTAGTAGAAAAGGGCAGACCTTGGGAACCTTCCTGGGTAAAACCGCCTCAAAACGTGGGTTGTCCACAAGTAAACTGCGCCACCGACAAAATCGCCTACGGCAAACGACATCGAAGCTAAAAAAAACGGTGCCCGGCCTGGTTGGGGGTGGGGGGAACGCCCAATATTAGGGACCAGGGGCTGTGCTAAAACAAAAAAGAAAGGAAGTACATCAGTCCCCCTGTACCGGGGGAGGGTCCAAAAAAGTTAACACCGGCGGAGACAACTTGGAGAAAGCCTAGCCCTTCTCTACTTGGAAAAAGAACCCCAACGGCTGGTGGGCGAACAAACTGCCTCCGGAGACAACTACGTTTGCCGACGGTTCCGGGGCAGCAAGAGCAAATATGTAACTCCCACTTTTGTGACTCACCTCGAGAAAGGGACGAACACTGCCGAGTGCCGAGACAGAGCCCTGTCATCGGGCCCTAGTGGGTCGGAGCACCATCTATGATGCCGCTACCGGGCCAGGGCAGTGGTAGCTTCTAAAAAGGGGGGCACGGGAAAAAAGTTCATCTGTGCCCTCGAAAAAACAACTGTGCCCAAGCTACCTACAGTGGGGGGGAACACGGCTCCTGAGGAAATGGCCGAAGAGGAGCAGGGGCTTAAGGACCAACCGCCGGCCAGACAATTCAAAACACCGATTCTTGTGGAAAGAAAATACCGTGATATCGTGTCGTTGGGGGGGAAAGAACGAAGGTACTGGCGGAAAAAGAACGAAGAAAAGAGAAACCACAGAAAGAGGTGGGTCAAGAAGAGCCGGCACGGAACGGGGACAGTTTTTCAAAAACAAAAAGGTACAATGGATATCTCTCAACACCCAACAACGTAGGAGATAAGCCCTGGTTAAAAACTTTTTGAACGACGCTGTGACGGACCCCAGCGGCTTGACAAACGCGTGGTCGAGCGTACGTGGCTCGGATTGCAGATCGACATCGACGGTAACTGGACACGGGGTCCGGTAGTCGAAACACAGAATAATGTGGGTCTTCAAGGCTGCGGTGACAGGATGCACCACGTGTCCGGCCAGACGACGCGCCTATCCGTCTCAAACCAACTGGACGGTCTATGGGGAAGGGAGGGTCCCGGCGAACCAGGTCGACAGAACGGCGGCACAGGGTCGTACCGGGGGTACGCCCCCCGGCCTAACCTTAAACGCAGAAAAAATAGCCCGAAAACGAGGTCCGATCGGCAGGAAAAAAGAGAAAAAACGCGAACTCGGCCAGGGGCAGATAACTGGGAGAAAAAAGTTGACTTCCACCCAGGAGCATGACAATCACCAATCAGGCCAGATCAGTCGTCAATTGGCCCTGAAAGAAAAAACGACAACCAGCAGGGGGGCTCGTGACTCAGCCGAGAGTTTTCCGACTGTCCAAGCTCCTCCTGTGGGTCCCGGCGGAGGAGGCGCGGGTTTTACATGGTCGACGATGGAAAAACTGGGTATCAAAAGGCACGGCCAAACACGGACAGGAAAGAGTGGGTTTCCCCACAATCCAACCGGAGAGGTAGCTCTATTGAGGGGGACAGGGGTCATGCTGTAGTGGCAATCAGGAAGTAAATCGGACAAGAGCGGGGGTCAAAAGGAGGAAGAAGTTCGGGGAAGTCGAACTACTCACCAAAAGGGGAAACCCTCCAGTCGTGCCCGTTTCTGAAATTCAAGCTGATTCGGGAAAAAATGGGCAAAAGAACACCAGGGCTCATGGCCCTCAACTAGAAAACTAATCTAACAGGCCAGATAGGCACCAGAAGTATCGACCAAACGGGGGAATAGGGGGAAAGAAAATAGCAAACACATTAGGCTGCTGACGTAAATTGTGCCTTGCAGGAAGGGAACTCAGGGGGCCCACCTCGGGGCAAGATAAATCTGACGGGATCAACCGACCAAGGGGCTGAACTTGGAAACAGAGGGGTGCTCCGAATGGCTCGTAGAATTTCAGTGAAAGACAGTCGCGACTCGCAGCAAGGAGTCCGTTAAACCGAAGACGATGCCACGGTAGTTCTTAGGGGAAACAAAAAGGGCCAGAGGGGGTACGACCTCACGTTGTCAAAGGAAACAGGAAACGACACAAAACAGCTGATCGAGGGAAGCAGGGTCATGCCGGTCCCCGGCTTCTCTTGGTAAAAAGGCAAGAAAGTGGTGGGTCGGGGGGTCCGAGGTCGATGCGGTCGATGGCCTTGTGCTGGGGAGGCAACACGCCTCGAAGGGTTTCAACATGGGGAGCAAAAAAGGCGGGGTAAGGAAACAACTTTCGTGGGAAAAAGAACTGCACGGAAGGGCCTCGTGCCATCGTGGTAGACCGACAGCCCATCAAGACGTACAAGTTTGGCATATGTGATACGGAATGCAGGCTTCATTATCAGTGCAAAAAGACAGCCCGGAAAAGGGCTTGTGAAAAGTCTGGAGCCTCCGAGAGAGGAACGAAAGTTGCTCTCCAAAGGAGTCTTCAAGGGTCAATCCCTCAAACCCGATCAACCGGTGACGGGGAAAAAAAACCTGGGGTGTCGGCCCTATGGCCTTTAAAAAGGACAGGAGGGGACAAGGGAGGTGATAATACTCACTCACAGGTCGGGGCACCGGACCGTAGGTGAAATGTCGGATATGTAAAAGGAGGTCTTGAGTGAAACTGCCATACCACTTCGGGAAAGAATAACGCCGTCCTTACACCCAGGGGGTCGCACAGGGAACCAACAAAAATATAAAATGAATGCGCGCAGGGATTCGGCCGTGGGTTCTAAGACCACAAGGTCAAAGACGAATACGGAAGTGGAGGCGGGTGGTTCTTGCAAAAAGGAAAATGTATCCCTCTAGCTACGTCCGTTTGACCCGTAAAGCAGGACAAAGGGAAAGGAAGAGTCATGGTTGTGTGTGCGGGGTTACTAAAGGCATTCCGCACAGAGAAAGGGTAGACGAGAGGCGGCCCGTTGAGGAGGGGCGAGAGGGTAGTGCGGCAAAGAAGAAAGGGAGGCGGGTCGAAGGAAGTCAGCACTGGGACCAGAGAAGGGGGGGGGTCTCCCCCGCAACGCCGAGGCGGGCGCAAAAGGCAACGGTGATTGGGAAAAAGGGGGACCCAACCTGATTTCGGGGTGTGAAAAAACTTGGAATTCCGTTATCAGGGGGGAGGGAACAAAGTTTCAAAGAAAAAAACGACGAAGGGGATCGATTCCATCTCTCGAACCAAGAGGAGAAAAGGAGAGATGGCAAGAAGTAGAGGTGATAAGTCACTTCTCACCACTCACGATCCCAAACGTGCTCAACAGAAATATCGTTGGAAAGGAACCCGAGGCCAAGCCGAGGGAGTGGCAAGACCATCGGGCGCCTGCTGGCGGGAGACCCCACTTGCACAAACGTTAAAACTGAAGGTCGTGCAAAGAAAGGGGCGCATGCGGAGCCGTCAGAACATATATCAAAGTGATCCTCACGAAGGCAGAAAAAGGCTTATAGAAGGTAATAGGATGGCTGACACAGGCATTATGACACCATACACCAAACAAAAGGATAAAGCAAACGGCTCGGCCGTGCACCGTGAACAGGACGCGTCCGAAGAAAAAGGGACATGGGAAGTACAGACCAACGGGGCCCTACAATTGCCATGAGGCCCGCGGAAAAAAAAAGGTCGACCCGCCGCGAACAGAACGAATACTTAGCGGGAAGAAAACGTGCGACTGCTCCGTGGCCTCAAAGACAAGTCAGCAGGAGGGTCTGGGCGTGGTCCTACCAAGACGAAGATTACCCTACGGAACACCCGAAAAGGAACTGTGAAGTGCGAAAAAAGGAACGGATGCCGACTGGACAAATGGGCTAAAGGACATCGGCGAGGGAAACTCGAGGGGTAATCACCTGTCACACGGGAGCACGGGGGGGTGCGGATTTGAGTCTCGATACTCCCAAACCTGGGAGAGAAAAGGAGGTGCGAATTAAAATTAAGGGAGGCGCCTCGACTGCGTAAAAGAACAAAGGGTTGCTAGGCTTCGGGGGGGGAACTGGTAATCCCTTCTCTTCTGGGAAAGAACCGGAAAAAAGCACCTCTTGAGGTGTCTTGTGGGGCCGTGCTAACCCCCAACGAAGGCCGATGACGCGTGGGCCTAGACGTTCTTGTCCTAGGGGATTAAACACGCCCCTTGGGAAAACGCGGAAAGGCCTTTTTTGGGTAACAGAAAGCCCAGAAATCGACACATCATATCGAAAAGCAAACGAAAAACGAAAAAATATGCCGGGCCCGAACAGCCTCAACGGACTAAACGAGGACTTCTGTAGGGAGGGGGGGAGGGCCTCAAAGGAGTCGGGCCTGACACTAGGCCGGGGGGCCAACAAACACCTTGGCCGAAGGAAGAAAGAAAGGGAAGATCCAGGGTTCTCACGGAAGGGGGGGAACCGTCGTAGCTTACGTCCTACGGAATTAACAATAAAGAAAGAAAAAAAATCTAAGAGGAAAAACACAGGTATGACACCAACCAGGGAGACACGCACCAGTCCGGGGGACGACAAGGGGAAGATTAAGTGAAAGTAGGTGGACCGAAAGAGGCCAATGGCCGCCTTCACGTGGCTACTTCCCGGGACAAGCCACGGGCCCCGGGGTTAAGATCCCATCTACAAAGGGGGTCCTCCTTCTGGCTCCAAGGGAGGGTACTCTGTTAAACTCTGTATCTTACAGAAAGGGAGGGCAAAAGGGTACTGGGGCCAACTTTGGAAAAACAACAAAGGGTTCTTGTAAAAAAACACCGGAAAATATGTACTTTGGAAAAAGAAAGTGGAGTGATTATTCCGGACGGTACCAACGAACCGTGCGCTGCCGTGGGACACCGCCTCTAAAGGTTCCAGGGAAGTACGAGCCAAAAAAAAAGACAATCGCCTACGGGGGAAAGACTAGAAGAAAACCGCGGTGGGGCACCGGAGGGCAAGACCCAAGGCCGTGCGGGAAGGGTTAAAATACGGTGATACAAACAGCGCACCTCTTGCGCCAAGGGGAAAGCGGGGGTCGAAACGACGGGAACGCCAAGGGAATACGCAGTGTAAATTGGGCAGTCGCCGCTTCGGAATGGAGTTCCTTATCAGCACAACGCTGTTTGATGAGACACGCGTACGGGAAAGAAGAAAGGACTAAGGGGACTGGGGCGAGGGCGAAAAAAAGATATGGACAAACCAACTTTTTGTGGACTCCCCTCGTCGCGGACAACTGGGGGCAGGCAACGAACGAATCGCCTAACAGGGAATCCCGATGTTGGGGCCTTGGAATAAAAAGAGTAGTGTAGCGCTACCGGGTCGTGAAGGTGGGTGAGAAGATTCGACTCCCGTGACGGATCGTGTCACTGGCCATGTTCGCCAGGGAAAAAAAAATCTATCAACAAGGGACCAGATCCCTACAGTGTTTTACTAAGGGCCTCGGAAAAAGACTGGCCGGACAAATGAAACATAAGGCAGAATTGTGGGGCACTCCGCCTAAAAAAAAAAAGAACACACCGATTAGGGTTTCTGAGACCCCACAGGGAGAGAGAGCTGGTGGTAGGACGAAGGTGGAGAAGGAGGAATCGAAAAAGCCAAAAAAAGAGGCTCCCACCAAACGAGGTGGTCAACGACCAGAAAAAGCAGGGAGGGAAACCAGGGGGGGCACACGGATCTAGAGCAAAAAAAAAAAGAAGGGGGAAGAAGAAATCGCCTTTTTGAAACCAATGGATGAATATTTAAGTGACGGCGCGCACAGGGGGAGCCAGATGTGGGAGAGCAGAACTTTCAGAAAGACCCTTCGGGGGCCAAAATCTAGATAGCAAGTCCGTAGAAAACTGTGACTTGAGACGCGGCGTGCACATGGCAAAGACCATGCGTCCAGGGGGACCACCAGGGAGAGAGGCGCCGAGCGTCGAAAAAAGGTGCGGGCTAGTGGGACCAGGGGGGGGGAGAAGAAAAAGCGAAGGGGCGACGAGAGGACAACTGGCGGGGAAAGACCAGGTAAAAAACCCGGAAATAACCGTTAGAGCTAACATGAAGAGGGTCACACCGGAACAGAAAAAGGTACAGGCGGCGATAGGGGAAAACACTCAGGGGAAATTTTTTGAAGAACCTATGAGCACACAAGTGTGCTGGACCATAGGGGGCGCATAATATCGGCGCAAAAGGAAAGTCAAAACCGTTACTCATAAAGTCGCCCGATGCTACGCCCTCACCAGCAGGGGGGGTGCTCATGGGAGAAGAACAAGACAGAGAGAAGGAAAGAAAAGAGGCGCCCTTTCCACCGTCTTAAACCTGGGTACCGTCAAGAGGGGAAGAAGCACAGACTGGTGACGGGGACTAAGGGGATGGGTATCAACATCGGGGAAAAAAAGACAAAAACTTCAGGGTCCCCCCCGCCGGCAAGATCGATCGGGAAAAAAAGTGCGATGTCGGAAAGGGGGGGGGCTAAGAAATAGGGAACACTCGAGATGCGGTTTGGAAAAAAGCAGTCGAAAACATGGATTTTACCTGAGAGAATAAAGACAACTCCACGGCACAACCAAATGAAAAGCAGGCCTGTGCAAAAAACCACGGGCTGATGAGGGGGCAAAAGAAAAGGCCATAACAACTCCTGGCCCCTAACACGTAAGCGGAAAGGAAAAGAAGGACCAGATCGTGGGAATTCCAGAATGAGTCAAAAAAAAGGGGTCGAGGGGAGATGGGCAATTCCCACAAGGAATTCGGAATTTGCCAGGGAAAAAAACTGCATGCTGGGAAATTGCCGCGGAGGGGGTGTAACCCGAAGAAACGCGGACAGTTCGAAATCCCCGCCGCCTGTGCTGTGTCGGGGGGGGAAAAAGGGCTCAAGAAGAAAAAAAATGCGCGTAATGTTGAAGCCGTCAGCTTCCCGCGAAAAGAGGCTTACGTGCCGCCAGGAGAGGAGGCCGGCGGAGACAAAGACCAATGTGGGGGGTAGGACAAATCACTTGGCGGGGACGAAACTACTGATGGCCGACCACAAAGAAGAGGGGGCTCTTGTTCTGAGAACCCGCGGCGCTGTCCGACAGGGAAGAGTTTTACCGGCTTGTAGCAGGGAAAAGGTTAAATAAAAATGGGGCTTGGCGAAGGGGGAAAAAACCAAAAGAGAAACGGGGGCCCCTGGTAAACGGGGGACCACAAAAAACGGAAACCCAACGAGCGGAATAGTGGGCCGAGCCCGGCAGAAAAAATCCCCAAGAGGTCTCCCGAAAAAAAGGGGGGGTGATCACGTCCTCGGAATGGCTGGAAAAAAAGGCCGCCCTATACAAGGGCAGGGGAGGGCCGCATTACGGCAGAAAAAAACAAAAGGAACTCAGGAGCAGGGGGAAAGCCTGAGGGATCCGTTCAGAAACGTCCACCCAAGATCAACAACCAATAAATGTGATGAAAAACTAAGGGGGTTCTTTGAAAAGAGGCCTGGAAAGAACATTCACCGGAAGATGCATCCTCCGTCACCAGTAGGGCGATCAAAGGACCCGTAGGTTCGGGGGAGAAGGGGAACTGCGTGAGGAAAACAGACAGAAAGGCTGAAATGCATTCCAGGCTCCTACCTCACTGAAAAGAAGGAAAACCGAGCCTAAACAAAGAAAAAGCCACTTGGGCGCAGGCAAGGGAGAAGAAAAGGGCCGAGGGGGAAGAATAGGGGGAAAGGGGGTCGGTAAGTGGTGGCGTTCCCGGTAAAAATCCCAAGGAAATCCGTCCGTGTTTCACCCAGGGGAAAGACAAGCGACTAGAAAAAGGGGTTGGGTCAGTCGTGGGTCCCTCAGATCAAAACTCCAATCAGTAGTGAAGAGAGAGCCGGTCGTCGTGCCCGTCAGAAAAAAAACGAGAGATGTGTCGGGCCTAAGGAAAAAGGCCCTGCTAAGCAGCATAAAGAATGAACAGTTGCCGTGGGGTTATCAACCCTAAAGCAGGCGCTCGGGGGGAGGACAACCGCTACGAGGTATGGGGGAAGTGTCGAATTGGGGCCCCAGAGGAGAGGTGAGCACGACGTTGTCCGTACGGAGAGGGGTGTCGGGACGCCATGGGATAAAAGACGAGTTGATCGAGGCAA
>Ga0179593_1364267_pt1 | contig 14442 bp, 16 predicted proteins | sample CZODoug2_1_08_16_FD_185931 | JGI IMG/M metagenome (GOLD analysis project Ga0179593, IMG submission 185931) | Vadose zone soil fungal communities from Angelo Coast Range Reserve, California, USA - CZODoug2_1_08_16fungal (PacBio error correction) | ecosystem: Environmental > Terrestrial > Soil >...
TCATTTACAGAACAACGAGGGAGGGTAGGTATAACGTGTGATAAACTCCTTCCCCTTCTGAGCGTGCTCGGATCTTTGGGGACTCCACAATCACGAGTAAGGTGGGATGGTGACGGGAAGAAAAGGGCCTTTGTACAGTTAGGGAAAGGGGACGTATAGAAGGGAGAAAAGCCGCAAGGAGGAAGCAAGAGGGCGTTTTCACCTTCTGCGGGCGGCCATCTCTGTAAAAAAGGGGGTATCTGGGGAGCGCTGAAAAGGTAGCAAAACGCAAGGCGGCACGAGGGGGCAAAAAGCTGGGGACGCATAAGCAGAATATCCTCACAAAACGCACTGCAATAGGAAGACCGTAACGGGTGGATTGTTTCAGGACATGGAGAAAAAAGTTCGAAAATGCTTAAAAGGCAGGCCACGACTCAAGGCGGTGGCGAAAGCGTATTGGATTAGAAAAACACATGTCCCTGAGGAAAAAATGAACCACTGAGCGCAAAATCAAAGAGGCAAGCCGTGTCGAGTATAAAAAAAAAACCACCATGAAGTCTGACAGAATAGCAATTTGCGAGGAAGGGGGGAGGATACCAAGTGACCCGCTGGGGGGGGTGGGGAAAAATGGGGAGGATTAGATGGACCGATGAGGGGGTCAGATCGTGCAAAAAGATTCGGGTTCAAACTTCTTTTCAAGGGGGGGACTGAAAAAAAGGGGCGCGGATCAAACGGAGGAACAACTTCAAACAAACAAAGCACACGGGAAAAACACAGGGGGTTGACTTCACACGGATTGGGAACGAGGCAAATTAAAAGGGGAAACACGGGTCGTTTCGCGGGGAAAAGAGAGAAAAAAAGCGCAGAAGAAAAAAAAAAACGACGACCGAACGGGACGACAAGATCGCGGACAGTAGCGTCCGCCGACGGGAACAAAGGAGGTCGACGCCACTCCGAGAGGGGGAAACTGGAGGAAACGAAAAAAGCGACGGTGGCTCATCGGACTTAGGGAAAACCCCGGGCAGAGTCAATGAAGATTTTCCCTCCCTACGCAAGCCAGGAGCGGAAACATCCTTCTGGGGGTCGTGTGAAGAGACCGGCTAAAAAAAAAAAGCAATAAGCAATGCAAGGCGAAATTAGGCGGTCCACGGCCAAAAAGGAAAAAGCGAGCTAAGGCAAATCCGGACCGGGGCGCTTCTCAAATAGAAAAGAGAGCTCACCACCACTAAAAAATACGTAAAACAAGGAATCAAGGGGGAAAGAAAGTGGGGGCTACATACGGACATCCAGTGCAGCTTGCTAGTCAGGGCCCTTAAAAAAAAATAAGAAAAAACGGAAACGACCCTGAAGGGGGCGCAACTCCCCACCAGATTTCGCCGCAAAAGAGACGGGCATCGAGTTCACACTCGATAAAAAAAAAAACAAAGGGAGGAGATGGAGGGGGTGGACGCTAGGGACAACGGCCAGTTCTAAAGTGGTGGCGGAGCCGCCACTCAGTGTGGCGTCCAGTCAAGCTGCCAGAATGTACTGACGTAAAACTGCGACAGTGAGGTCCTTTATGTAAGGAGAACCTTGCCAGGGTGAATGACCCTGACGGCGAAGCAACCTCGGTGCATCGCGATATTGAGATGGGAGCGAGGGGCACCCAGGCAGAGGGAGTAGAAGATGTTGCCGTGGACCCCAGGTAAAAAATTAAGCGCCTTCGAGCGAAGAAAACGGGAGTGCGATCCGGCTCGGCAGAAAGTGAAGGAAGGAAGGAGGGTGGAAAATGCGGGTGGGACTCCAGAGGGACTGAAACCTTCTGTCTCGAATCCGTTTGTCTAAGGTAACAAGACGCAAATTCTTCAGTCGGAAGTCAGGACGGAGGGAAAAGAGGAGTCGGAAGCGCGCGGGGAGAATCGGTCGTAACGCGTAGTGGGAAATCAAAAGGGTTTCGCGTCGGTCGTCAGTTTAGAAAATTTGCCGAAATGGGGACCCGTTTGTGGTAGCAGTTGTTTTAAGACCTGGGAAGAATACGGGGTTGGAAGAAGGGGACGAAACTTTTGTTTTGGTTAATGGGTGGCAAGGGGGGAAGGGTTGAAGCCGTGGGTTTGAATCAAGAGAAAGGGTGGGGAAAAGTCCGTTGTTGAAGTGGTGGGGACCTCTAAGTTGTGTTAATCAAATGAATGGGGAACCGAATTGAAGCCCGTTGACGCCGCCAAGAAAAACCAAACAGGGGGAAGTGAGCCGACCCCTGCGGAAGAAATTCGCATTCGATTAGGCACGGCCAGCAAGGCGGGCGTTTCGCAGAAAGGCTGCCGGATGAGCGAGACCGGCATGGGGAAAGGAGTGACATGGTTTTGGGGCTAATCCAAAGGGGGAGGAAAAGAAGGAGACTCCCAGATGTGGAAATTGCATACTGAGAGGAAAAGGAACCCGAAGCTAAGTCCCGTCCAAGAAGAGGGAGTTCAGAAAGGGGAGAGGAAGTGTGGAGAAGGGTTGATTTAGGGTGGAAGGCAGAATGTCACAGCAAAAGGATGGACGATATGGGACGAGGAAGAAGGTCTAAAAAACCTCTTTAGGCGTTTGAGAAAAGGAACGCGCCCAAAAGGCAAAAAAGGTCCGCAATGATGGTCAGCACCCTTTCCAAGGAAACGAAAACCGGTCAAAAGCTTAACGGCCCGCTCAGGAGGACTGCAAGCCGTCTCCGTTTGGAACGGACCGGGGTAAAAGGGGAAATTAGAACGTCATCACCACCTGCCAAGCGTGACTTGGGGGGGCACGGGAGAAAACAACGGAATCGCACCGCTCCAAAGGAGAAGGGCAGGATACACCGAAGCGAAATCCCTTACGACCAGGTCGTTGTAGGGGAAAACCACGACAGAAAGAAACAAACCACAACTTATTATTAGAATATAGGGATGCTCTTGAACTAAACAGCTTGGGTAAGGGGGAGGAGACGGAGGAAACCGGGACCTTGAAAAATTGCAAAACTCGGTATGTAAAAACATCGGCGTGTGGCTGACGGTAAGAAGGGCAAGATCACAAGTAAGGCTGCGACGGATAGAAGAGTAAAGAAGTGGAGAAAAAAGCGAGGCCCACTAGGGAGGGGAAAGAAGGGTTCGGAATAGCTCGGCAGTCGGGGGTAAGGGGGTCCTCTTTCGCAACCTCACGAGGAGTCGCGGGGGAAACTCTGAAGACTAAAAACAATGAATAACTACCTTCCCGAACACAAGTAAAGGAAATATGGGATTACTATGGGGGGTTTGAATTCCTCCTGGCCTGACAAATTCGTAGTAAAAAGAGGAGGGCTATACGACTAATGGGTTTAGCTTTGTCAGACCCTTATTGATAAAAAACCCCCATGGAAAGGCGTGACACAGGGAAACGATTAATCGGATCTAGCAGAAAAAATTGGCCTAAACCTTTGTCCTCACTACCAGAAAACTGGCCTGCGGGGAAATAGGGATGCGAATGAAGCCAGGGGGTAGTCTCGCAACTTCCGCTTGTGGGGGGTTGTTTGGAAAGCGCGTCACGGACTATGCAAAAACGGATTCAACAACGGATTCTATTCAACAAGTCGTACTGCTGCAAAGGGGGGGTTCAAAAAAAGGGCTTCACACCTGGCTCGGATTTAACACGGCAGGAACAAAAACGGAAAAAACTGCAAAGGAAAACGGCAACAACGGTGGGACGGCGGCAAAAAAAAGGAAAAAACGTTCCCCAACCTTTTAAAACCCCCACTGCAACAACTGAACTTTCAAAGGTTGGGAAAAAAGATGCAAACCGACAACGACGAAAGGAAAAAAAGGCAAGACGACGACGCGACGACCGATTAGGACGCAGCAGCGGAGTGCGACGACAATTTTAAAGACGGGACGGATACGAATTCAGTCTGGATTAAAGGCCCGGTTCGAAGACTGCCGAACTCGGCAAAAGTGGCTTCCAAAAGAACCAATGGCAAGAGGTCAACCTCGAAAATTCGGACTGCCTATAGGCAAAAAGAATAATTCAAGGGGGCTCTCTCACCAGAAAGTACCTCAAATCTAGAAGGGGATAGTTAGGTCCGAAACTTCAAAACATATTGTAAGGAGGAAGGACTCTTCCTTGGCCCACTCTAAGAGAGCTCTAGGCAAAGAGGCTGGAACTCCGATCCCCAGCAGGGCAATGGAACACCCGTTATAAAAACTCAGGTTGGAAAACTAAAGTTGAAGTACCTTAAAAAAGGGGTCCAAGGAACGACCCTGAGGCGTAGAGGGCCAAGGAGGGGAATCCCAGGCGCAGGTGAGGATTGAAACAAAGAGCATAACAAAGGGGGGAGGGGAGGAAAAGAAAAAAGGGAGAAAAAAAGTGGGGGATCTATGCCACAGGCTCCCTGGACACTGGTGAGGATAACTGCACAGGAAGGTCGGGCGGTCATTCCGTTCGGACATCAAGGGAAGGAAACGGAGCAAGATTGCGGAAACGTCCCGTTATTAAGTACCGGGGAGGGGAAGTTCTCAGGCTTTACTAATATAAGCAAGGATCGCAATATGTCGGATGGAGGAGGGGGGGGGGCGGGGGGGCCCCTCCCCGAGGCTTAAGTACCGATGTTTTTGCAGGGACCAACTCACCATTCATGTGCATAGTGACGTCAAAACTCAGGAGGACGCGAGCACGGTACCAAAGCTGTTAGAAAGGGGGAGGGATGACAGGGAAAACCCAGTATTGAAGAGGCCCTTGGGCGGGGAAGCCGGGGGCTAAGCGCGCCGCTTCTAGGGGGTCGTGGCCCTCCGATTCGGGAGCGAAAGGCACCGTCACGTTTTTCAAGAGCCGTCAGGGGGGAGGAGCTGTCGGTCGGGTCAGTAAGTCGCGAAGGGGGTCGCGGAGTCGGGACGTTGTCGCCTCTGTGCCGAATGAACCCTTTGCAGTTTGGGGGTTGAGGGAAGGAACGAACCGTTTGAGCCGTTGCCGAACCGTGGCCGGGGTGGTTCGGGGGGGGAATTGTTGCAGTGAAGAAGGGGTGGGGGGAAACAGTGTTGGAATCCTGGGGAAAAAGACAGTTTGGGGAAACCCAAATCCTTTTGGGAAGGAAAAATCCAGTGTGGGTCAGTAAGTTGGCTCCGGGAGCAAAACCACTAGCCAACCAACCAAAAAAAAAACAACAGAAGAAAGTTTGAAACGCCCCGGCCATTCGGGAACGTCAGGGGAAGGAGAAAGTCCCTTTCGCGTGTCCTTCTCCATGCTACAAGTGCGGCTTAGAGGAACGAGAACTTCATATTGTGGGGGACTCATGGGAAACATGTCAGAATGGTGCTAAAAGGAGTCGCCAATTCTGCATTCAACGCTAATGAGAAGGGAAAGAGGAGGGAGGCCCCCAAGCCCCAAAAAGGGGGTCCTGATATGTCTATTTGGGAGGGGAAGGGGACTGAAAGGGGAAAAGTGGTTTAAGACCGCTCCGCCGAGGGAGCGTTGCGGACTTCAAGTAACCCCCGACTGCCTAAGTCATCCATACACGGAAACCCTTCTAACCACAGACTTCGGGGGGAGGAATGGATTAAAGTGACCAGAGGTACTCCGGAGGAAGGGGAGAATTCCCATTTACTACCCATTCAAGTCAGCACCGAAAAACCAGCCCCCTTTTTGGCTCTGGTCACCACCCACGAAAGAGCACCACTCTCCAGCCGTCTAAATGTCGGGACCACCTCATCGCACGGACCATAACCGAGGGGGGGTACGGAAGGACTCCCAGAGAGTAAAACGTTGGAACCTAACCGATGCTGGTCAGGAGGAAGAGCGGTGAGAATACCTGGCTCCTGGAGGAAGGTGAGAGGGGGGAATAGGTGGGGAAAAAGAAGTTTCAAGGTTTGCAGGGACTGTCAGGGGAAGTAGGGTCACCTTGGGAACGGCGGGCATCCGGAGTACCTCCGGAGCCAATTCTTTTAGGGGGTGAAAAGGGGGGCAAAGCATGACGGCCGAAAACCATCGCGCTCGGACCTTCGGGGGGGGGGGTACTGGGGGCGGAGACTGAAGGCGGCAGCTCGAGTTTGGCAACCTCTACACCTTCAAAGAGGTAACCTAAACCAGAGCAATCGTAAGTCACTTATTTCTGGGTGGGAAAAAAGTAGCCGAAAAGAAAGGGTCGGGACCTTCTGCAGTCAGGAAAAACAGGTGAAGCATTTTCCTCCCCTGGATTGGAGGATCCAAAACCAGTCCCTGGGCATGCACGCCTCGTCCGAAGAAAAAAAGGAGATACCCCGCCTAAGCCTGTCTTCGCCGGCGCCAAGAGCCCCCGCCCTGCCGGGCACGGGACTCTAATGCTATCGAATGGGCCAGGGGGAGGCGAATGCTAGTTGGGGGTGAGGTCCAACGCGGGGCTTCAAACACGATCGATGAAAAAAAAAACGATTAGGATTCAGACAGGTCAACAACTGAGGGTTTGACAAAAAGGGCAAAACGGCTGTCGTAGGAACGGAGGAAAAACAACGGCAACAAGGCAAAACGGCAACAATTTCGCCAAAGGTGCAAAAACGGGGGAGGAGGACACAACTCAAACAACTTGGGTAACGGTGCAAGTTTTACTCAACAGGACAACCGAGAAACGAAAAAAGAAACACTCAGAAGAGCGAGACGACCGATGCGACAAAAGGAGAGAAAGAAACGAAAAAAGAGGGGGGAACGACGGAAAGAGAAATATCTTTCAAAGGACGACAGTCTACCACAGGTATTAGAAAACGCTCCGTTGGGGACATCGGCGAAAAACACTACAATAGTCAAACAGCGAAGAAGGCCAGGAAAGACCGCCGTATCGACAAGTAGGGGAGGGGCGCACACGCTTAGCCCTCTGCTTGCCTCGGTCGAGTCGGGAAATTCACCCACATTGTCGAAAAAAAATCAAAACGGCAAAATCGGCTGGCAAGAGAGGCGCCAACAATCGGCGAGGCCCCAAGCGGGGGTGCCGAGACTTCAAAGAAGAGATGAGACCGTTTATAAAATAAGGAGGAGCCAAAATGCGAAGGGTTCCGGACAGGGAGAACGGAGAAAGAACCCAAGGGTGGCCAAAAACTGGAGGGGAAGAAAAAGGAGAGGGGATCTTAGTTCCCCCATCAAACAACACGGAGGAGAGATGTGCGCTGAGCCAACTGCGCCGGGGGGGCGAAAACCGGGGGGAAGGATCAGACAACCAGGGAGTGGAAGGGAGAGGCTGCATCGCAGAGAACGGATTTCAAATGGGAAAACTTTCTTGCATGGCGCCTTGGAGGACGAAGAAAATTTTTTCCTCGGGAGAGATGGAGCCTGTGTCACAAGCCAGGGAGGTGAAGTCGAGGGTGAAAGGTACCGGTGTTTGCCGTGTATCGACCAGGGATGCGTACGGGGGGCTCGAAGATCCGCGCGAACACGTACCAGAAGGGGTGTGGCGATCCTGGGGGGAGGCAAGCCGCTCAGGGGGGGGAAAAAGAGGGACCGTTGGGATACTTAACCGTCGCAAAGACGCCTTACGGCTATCAACGTTGGAAGGGGAAGGTCAAACTAGCCTAATGCTCGAGAGGGAGGCCTGGCGTCCTCGATCGAGTAGCGCCGGGACGCTAATCACTTCTGAGGAGGGTCGTCCGCGACTGTTGACTCGAGGGAACGGCGAAAGCGGGGGTGCCGGGAAAACGTTGTTGAACCAAGTTGTTGAAAAGAGTTTTTTAATCCGTTGCCGAAAGGGGGGAAGAAGGTGCCGAACCGGGGTTGTTGAAGGGTTTGGGAATTGTTCCACTTGGGGTGAAGAAGGGGTTGGCAACGTGTTGGAAGAATTTGGGAATCCCAGTTGTACCCGAATCAGGGGGGGCCGAACCATACGGGGGTGAAAGAATCCAGTGTGGGGGACCGCCGTGGGGTCCGCAATCAAACAAAAACCACGGCTTAGGAAACCACGGATTGGCTCCCGCATGAGCAACACCGGTGCCAGGCAGGGGGAGTCGTGCGTACAGGGGCTCCAACTCAAGTCTGTGGAGATGATATAAGGGCGACTCGGAATGGGGGGGGGGAAAACGCCACGGAAGGGGTCCCGGCGAACTGACTGTCGCGGGAGTCTGGGGAAGGAAAGATGTAGGCAAGAAAGCAGAAGAGGACGACCACAGCGCCACGGTCCTTCAAGGGGTGACAAAAGCGGTTCGGGCCGGAGGAAGGGGAGAAGTCAGGTTGCCACAGGCGCCGCACCAGGGCTGCGAAAACCAGCGAACCCCATTAACCCGAAGGGAAATCGTCGTGGTGCCCGAGCCCGGAACGTCACCGCGCTGCCGAAAAACCTAGGGCCACTGGAGCCAGGAGCTCACCGGGAAAGGGAAACCGTGGGTGACCCTACCCCTTCATAAGGAAGAAGAAAACGCCCCCCCCAAGTCTTGTGCGCAAAAAAAACCCAGGAAAGAGAAAAATCAAAAAACCGCCGGTGGGGAAGAAACCCGCCAAGTAACTAACCAGGTACGGGAGGGGAAAAAAGACGCAGGACTATCAAAAAACGAGAGAGAGATGAGGCGGGGGGAAGGGACGAGGAAGGACGGCGTTGAGACCGCCGGTCGCCGCTGAGGGAAAGGAAAAAGAAACGCTAACAGCACGGGAGAAGGGTGGGGGGGGGCGTTCTCATGGGCCGTCGAAACGTCGGGACCAAGCGAAAGAGGATAAAGAGACATATAACTTTCCGATCTCACCGCAGGAGGCGGTGAGGAATGCACTTCTGGGAGACCATGCGCTCAGTCGGGGGTACTGTTGGGAGGACGTGGCGATGGCGGGAAGGGGGGCAATCTGACTTCATCGACCGTCCGAACAGACAAAAAATAATCAGAAAGGGCTATCGGATGGAAGGGGGGCCTGACCCCGAGGGCTCGAAATGCAAAAGCATAAAAAAAAAAGTGATAAACAGGGGGCAAAAAACTTGTGGGGAGCCCACCCAAGGGCACCACCGTCCAAAGAACGAGGTCTCGGATCTGAAGGCTGGTCGGGAGCGGAGGAAAACCCCGACGCCCTGCCGGCTGCGATAAAAGAAGAATTCGAGCAGTGTGTCAAAAGCTACAAACGTCCACTCTGGGGGGTGGGGGGGGGGGCGGAGGTCCAGGCGGCTGCAAAAGGATTCGGAGTCAACAACGAATTAGGTATTGGTCACATGCTTAAAACTCTCAACAACGGAAATGAGGATTCAAACACCGTCCAACCAAGGGGCAAACAACGCAACAAAAACACACAAAAGAAAAGTCGCAAACGAACTGGGAACCACTGTTCACAGTCCGACAAGTCGGAACAACCAAAAAAACGAACGACTCACACCAACAAAAAAAGACACCCGAAGACCGGTTCGACAAAGCGCACGGGAGAAGGGGGACGGGAACGAAGGACCGGAGGGAAGGACTGGCAAGGGGAGGAAATACGGGCGCCGGGGATTCAAGGCACGACCAATGGCATTAAAAACCGAGAGAAGGGCAAGCGCAGCCGCAAACAGGATCGCAACCGTCTGGTCGTAGCGCGAAAGAAGGTCAGCGAAGAAGAACCGGAAGGAGGTAACGCAACCCATAAGGGTACCTGCTCCTAAAACCACCGGCGAACGGCACCAAAGGGCACCACAGCCTCAGGAAACCTCTTACTCCGATACCGAGGGAGCAAAAACTGGACAGCCCGGGAATTAACGGGACCGGAAGACATGGAAAGCCCGCGTGGGCTACGTACACATTGCAAAAAGAATGCCGCCCCTGAGGCGTATACGTCCAACGGGCCGACTCCCCAGGCCGCTTTGGCAGGAGGGTCAACCCTCTTGAAACTGAGAAGGGAAAAAGAGAGACTGGGGGGGAAGCTATGCTTTCCTTAGGCGACATCGTGTTGGAGAGGATCTAAAAAAACTGGGGGGTCGTTCCGGCATTCCGGGCAAGGGGACATAGGTCACGGAACGTAGGGAAAGAAGAACTGGATTTCGTTAACAAGGGTAGGGGAGAAGGAGGGAACGGAGGGGACACTCGTGGTTCCTCCGATTACGATTGAAAAAAAACGCAGGCAAATTGTTCCGTCTTCAAGGTAAAATAATGGGGGGCGGGGGAAAGCTCTCCCGAGTCAGTAGATTATGGACGTACCGCGCAAAATACAGACTGAGGGGGGGAATCCAGGGAGTTCTCATTCCCTTGACTCGTTGTCTTTTAAGGGTTACACAAAAGATCCACAGAGGGGGAAAAACGTTGTACCTAAGCTCCCCCTCGCCTTCGTCAAAAGAAGGAAAGACACTTCGGGAAACCCGGGAAGCATCGTCTAAGAGGTCGTCAGGGACGGTCTCAAAACTCTCGTCGGTCGTCCGGGGTACGCCGGTTCCGAAAAAGGGTAAAGAGTTGAGCAGTGTGTGAATCTTGAAGGAGTGGCAGTTGCGGTACCCGTGGGGGCCGTGGGGGGGCAAGGGGGGACCGGGGTTAAGAAGGGGGGGGAATCGAGCAAGGGTTTGCCTTGTTTCAAAAATCAGTGGGTTGTAACCCGAATCCGTTTATAAAAGAATCCTTTGTTGAGTAACCAAGGAAGAACCCGTGTTTGACCCGGGGAAAACGCCAATCCCAAAACAGACTTTGGAGCAACGACCTTCTGAAAGGAGACATTCTGCAAAGGGAAGAAGCCTCTGGACCATCTGCCGGCGGGGTCTATTCCTTTTTAATTGAAGAGGAAGGGCTCCTCCAATAATGGGCGAACAAGGGGAGTAGCGCAACATTAGGTCGTGATGCTGAATGAGCAAAAACTAGGGAGATTGGACCCTTCCCTCCTTAACGTGGATCATAGGGAAGCAACCGTACGGTTTTTTTCAAAGAAGTAAGGGGATGAAAATGCTCTCATATTCCATCAGGACAAGCCCCACGGGGCCCGCGAAGGACCGAGAAACATCCCCCCCCGAGCGCGATTGTCCCCGAAAACCCCTTCTAACCTAACCCCCCCGAGGAAAGAAGGGAGGCGCAAAGGAAAAGTAAAAAAAGAAAGTCCGCCGTTGCCGGCCAAAATCGACCCAGAAACCGCGAATAAAAAGGGGTGCGCTGCACAAAGAGTCCGCGAGCCAAACGATCCAAGCCTGAGGCCGGCCTTTTCCAAACATAGCAAAAGTAGAAGTGGGGGGTCCCCGACGCATACGAGAGAAAAAAAAATATCTTAGATATTGTGCCTTCGGGACAGAACGAGGGGAAAGGCAGTATAACACGGGGGGAGCCGGACCGGCGCCGGCCCGGATAGGGTGGGGTAATCTGGGAAAAACGCTCAATCACGGCCGTTGAGGTCTAATTGGGGATTCTTCAGCCCGTGCTTACCTAAAAAACCTGAACAAGAGGAAAACCCGCATATCTTCCCGGAACGGAGGCGTGAACGGGAAGGGGCACGTGCTACGCTGAACATAGGGGAGAGAAAAAGCATGAACAGGTTACTCGGGAAAAGAGGGCCCGAGGGAGAATCTCCTCCTTCACCTAAAGGGGAAAACAATTCTTATCAATCTGAGTACCGTCCGGGAAGGGGGGGGAAGTCTCCTCCCGATGTGCAGAAGACCGGGAAGAAAACCACCCTATTGGCTATAGTCAGGTTCAACAAAAAGGGGTGCCCCCGATGCGGTCCCAAAAATTCTCTGCATAGCTTCTTCACCGCCAAAAAAAGGGGGCCTGGTCCGGGTCAGGCCTGGCCAAAACCAAGGGGGGAGGCGACCGAATGCGCTGAAGGACTCACGTCCGCTTGGGTGGTGGGGGGGGGGATGGGTCGGCGTCCTTTCAACAAAGGATTCGTCAAAAAAAATCGTATAAAAATGGTCAGCTAAGTGCGTCGGGTCAAAACTGCTGCACAACTGACGGACAACAAGGCGGAGCAACGGGCAACAACAGGGGCAAAAGAAAGAAACAGGGGAGAAAAATCTTCACTCCGCTCAAACAACTAAGGAACAACTTTCAACAAAAAAGGTTTCGAAAAAAAACTAGAGACGATGACTCTACAACAGCAACGGGAAAGTGAACAGCGAAACAGTTCCTTCGAAGTCTACTACTATTGGAAACGACCGTTCACGACTTCACGAGAGTTAACATGGAGAACACTTAAGAAAAAAACTTAAAAACAGTGGCTTGGCGCGAAAGGCCAGATTCACCAGGAAAAAGAAAAGAAAGGCTCGAAAGCCCATATCCCGATGTCCGGGTGACGGCCTCGACACGGATAGCGAATCTGCAGGCCTCAGGGGAATGAGGGAATTCAAAAAAGAGGAAAAATGACGCCCTAGAAGGCCAAAACGCCGGCATGGTACCAAAGAGACTCTCCGAAAAATAAACGCTATTAAAAGGGGGCGCTAGGGTCCCGCAGGATCATTGTAAAACCGTTGATTACACATAACGCAGAAGGTCGCAACTTTTCCGTCCTGGATTCCAAAAACGGGTCCCTGAATCTGAGGGTGGCGGGCAAAAAAGGACCCCACAAGATTTTCTCCTCAATTCCCTGGGATAAAAACCATATGAGAAGCAAAATAAGCCGATTTGGTGAACGCTATGAAAATGTCTCCTTTGGGCAGCGGGGGGAGGATGACGCCAGGCAGGGTCGGCGGCGGGAACCAAGGAGAACATTCCGGCGTACAAGGGAGTTATGGGGAAAAGAGACGGGCGGGTGTTTTTTCAAAACAGAGAAGGTAAACAGCGAACCAGATGGGGAAGTCGAAGTATGTCTGAGGGAGACAAAAGCACAATACGGGCAGTCGCGGAACAGGTACTCGTGGTGTAAGTGGACGCGACTATCCCCGCCTGTTATCTCGCCGCGGCTCGCAAGACACATAAAAACAACGACTTCCTGTCAGCGCCAGGCAGAAAAGAAAGAAGGAACTGGCCTTGGGTACGGGGGACCCAAGACGTAGCCAAAACGGGGGGGGGGGGGGGCAAAACGTCGAATAAGGTGCGACCCTAATTCAGGACGTCCAGAAGAGGGGAACCGGCCAGGGAAATGCTTCTGCAAGCATGCGTCAAAGAGGTCTGTAATCCGGCTCGCCTGTTGTCTAGTCGGTTCGCGAGTTTTGTAGCAAAACAAGTTTCCGGAAAAAAGTTGTTTAACCCGTGAAGCAGGGGGAAGCCCGTCCTAGCCGCCCCTCGTTGGCCTTTTAAGGTTTGTGGGAATCCTGTTTTACTCAAGAAGGTGAAGGCCGTTTTTAAACGAGCATTGGAACCCGAATCCGTTTGGAGACGACCGTTTGTTTGAAAGAACGAAGCCGTTGGGTGAAGCCGCCGTGAGACTCAAAGCGGGGAGGGGGAGCAATTCGATGGCATTGAAAAAGTCGCAGCAACCTGAAAGCGAAGGGGGGGAGCCGGCTAACGGAACAATGAAAAAAGGATATATGTAAAAAGGCAGTGAATTTTACAAGGGAGGGCCCTCAAAGGGAGGGGACATTGGATTCGTGGCATGCGGAAGCCTGATCAAAAATCAGCGAAGGCCCCCAGCCTCAGGAAAGTCCCAAATTCATATTGCTCAAGACGGTGTGGAAAGGGAAGGGACGTGATAGCGGAAAATGGAAATCCGAAACGTTGAAACAAGTAACAGCCGCTCAAACAGACACCCCGACGGGACTGGCGATAAGCCGGGCCACCATAGAACAGAACTCAAGGAGAGAAAAAAGGGCGCGTCTTAAAGGAGGAATCCCTTTACCATCGCCGGGTGGGGAAAAGGCAAGATGTTGACGCCCAGGACCTTAAAAGGACACAGCACCGCCCGACCACCACCCGTGCAGGGGGGAAGCGTTTCCAAGATCACACACAACCAAAACAAACGGTCAGAAAAAACCACAGCAATAAAGAAACATACCTCGGGGAGGGTTAAAAGATACTAAGAAAGAAAAGAAGAAAAAACCACAAAAGAGGGCGTGAAATAGGGGGTTAGTCTTACGGGATTCGCGTGGGGGACCGACCTGCGAAGAAGGGGGGAAGGTTCGGGCTCGAACGAGGAAAAAAAGTCACTTTCTGGGCGTTTTGCGGAAGGTCTAACGGTCACCTTATACCAATCTGTATGACCGTTAAATCAGTATCACCCAGCAAAGAAAAAAGATTGCGGGTCGAAAAGGGAGGGCAGAAAGGGGCGAACAGCTCAGAAAAAGGATCTCAGTTGTCAGGAGGAAGTGTAGGGGGCCTCCCAAGTGAGGAGTTGGGCAGAACTAGCTCCCTCATCCCGACCTTCCAAAAAAAGAAAAGGAGACAATGGAATTACAAAGCAAGGTTTGCTTAGCGCCCCTCATTGACCTGGGAGCAGAGCATGCAAATGGTGGCGATAATCAGTGTTCCCCGGGGGGGGAGAACCAGGAAAGTCTTTCCCATAACTTCTCGAAATAAAAAAAAAGAACACCGCAAAGCCTGTGTCGCGTTAAACGACCACCACCCCCCGCCAAGGGAAAGGAGACTCATCAAAGCGATGCCGGGGATCCAACTTCCCTGTGGGGTGTGGTGGGGCAGGGCCTTCAACACCCGGCTTCAAACCGGGATTCGGATCAATGCGGAAACGGAGGTTCAAAAC
>Ga0179593_1443923_pt1 | contig 14442 bp, 13 predicted proteins | sample CZODoug2_1_08_16_FD_185931 | JGI IMG/M metagenome (GOLD analysis project Ga0179593, IMG submission 185931) | Vadose zone soil fungal communities from Angelo Coast Range Reserve, California, USA - CZODoug2_1_08_16fungal (PacBio error correction) | ecosystem: Environmental > Terrestrial > Soil >...
AAGCTGAAATGGAGAAAAAAAATAATAGGGCCGGCTGCTCAGGGGGGGGGCAAATCTAACGTAGTGTCGTAAAATCGAAACAGGGAGGGCTACCCAGGATTGTCTCTTTTGTTAGAGTCAGAACGCAGTTGAAGCAATAATTTAGCCCTGTACGAAATTCGAACAGACGTCAGATATCCGGGGTGGGGAACCAATGGGGAAGCAGGGTTTAAAGCAGGGTCCCGATTGTCCCTTACTGCTGCCGAATCTACTGGATGAGAAAGAGCTAGGGGGGAGTAAGGAAGCAGTGTCTCCCGAAAAGAACGGCTGTGGGGAAAGGACGGGCCTCCTGCTGATCATATGGGACAGGGGCTCGTCTCCGAAAAAGAGCGGGGGGGCCTGAACAGTTGATGTGCACGGATCCCGTTGGATTAAAACGCCTTTGCCCCGGGACGGGTGATGCTACTGCTGAAACCTGAAATTCAAAAACAGTTGAACAAACAAAAAACATCGTACTAACAGAGGGGCTCCCTCGATATGGACTTGGATCAAGAGATCTTCGTAGAGAAGACGGAAGACCGGCGCAAATTTGTCGCACTGCAGGATTGAGAAGGGGAGGGAGGACTGTTTTATTCGAAACAGGGGCAGAAAAAAAAAGGGGCGTCGAGGATTGCGCAGCTTTGGCGCTAGAGGAAAAAGGAATCAGAGTGAAAGGCAGAAAAAAAGAGTTGCAAAAAAAAGGGCACCGGCAAGGGAAATGGGAGAAACATGCTCTAAAGTCTACGTAGAGGGGCCTAGCCCTCAATGGGCACAGACAGACTGTCACGCGAGGGAGATGGAGGGAGAGAAACCGGAGAAGGAGATCGCAGCAAAACCAGGAGGGAGGTACGCCGCAAAACCATTTTCGCCTTCGCCACACGTGACCATCAACGCATGTCAGCAGGGGGAAAAAGAACCCCAACCGGTCTAAAAAACTAAAACGGGGAAGGAAAAAACAGGAAGACGACGATCAGAAGGAGGGGAAATCTGAGGAGGGAGTAACATCATCGGAAAAGGAATGGGGAGAAAGCTCCGAAGCTCTTTCCAAGGTTTGATCTCGGGGAAACCAACAGCAGCTGGTGCTCAACTACACCAAAAACTTTCTCTTCTACTTCTTCTTCCCGAGTTTGGAAACCTTCAACGAAACATGCTGGAGCGGAGGGGTTGGAGGCGGAACTTAACTAGGAACAGTTTGAGCACCGCGAAAAAAGAAAGAAAGCTCAAATAAGAGAAAAGGATACGCTCGGGGAGAAGGCTGAGTCGCAATGACGCGGTTATAACATCCAAGATTGAACATATTGTTAAAGGGGGCCAAATTCGGGCTATCCGGCCGGGGATCTCTGAAACAGAAGGAGTCAAAGTTGGAGCGCCATAGTGCCTCACCGCAGCGGTCCTGGCGTGGACCTTATTGGGGGTAAATTCGTCCGGACGAACTTGTCTGTGTCTCCGGGAGGGGGGACATCTTTTCTTCTTTTTCAATCGGTTTTTTGAAAAGGGGGCGATGTAAAAATCCGTCCTTCACTCCCGACGAGTGCTAAATATGTCTCGCCCAATCAAAATCAGCGCCTAGCAAAAGAAGGCATATGCCTTGGACAAGGGTGTGGGGGGAAGCCTCCCAATCTGGGAATCTCCCTTAAGTACGATCAGATCCTGGGACCATATCAGTATGGGGCTCGGACATGACCTTCGGCCGTCACGGCGTAAAGGTCAATTCTGCGAAGATGAAAAGGGGTCCGTAGGGATCAGGCAGGGATACGGGACGAGTGGGACCGGCAGAACCATAGCAGCGGCTTTCAGAAGGGGGGCTGTTAACCAAATCAATGATAGCGAAACCTATGGCGATAGTGTTTTAAGGGGGGGGGGGCCTGTTGGGGATATTGCATTCCGAATTAGGACAACAGAAACAGCAAAAAGGGGAGCCCACGGAGATTATCTGCAACCTTTAGGGGTGGGGGGACGCAAAAGAAAATCTTCGACGCTCAGGGAGCTGGGAGGCGGGAAAAAAAAAAAACGACTCACTTTGCGAAAACAAAATTTACAGCAATCTCACGACTGGTCCTATCGATTGGCACGCCATCCCCAGGGGTCCTACAAAACACACGCCTCTGAATTCGGCTCCCTTTACATAGAGAAAGGAGTTGGGGGGGGGCAGGAAATCAACGTTAAAAAGGATTTGTAAAAACCGTGGCACCGGCCAAAGACCCTCTCTAGCTCTTTAAAGGGGGGGGGGGTATACAGGAGGCACGGGCAGACTTAACTGGGTCTGGTTGAGAGCGGGTAGGGCGCGCGGGAAAAAAGGGGCGCCGTGACAAAGGGGAAAATGGAAAGAGAAACCTTGGTGGCCTCCGTGAGACGCTCTTTATTAAAGGGGGAACTAAAGGGAACAATAAAACGGTTTAGTTCTTCTCCTGTGCGGGGCGGGAACTCCGCTGGGATTAGAAAAGTAGGGATCATTCGGAAAGGGGATCATTGGACCAAAAAAAGCTACGACAAGGACGCACCGTCCGTCCTGCCAATCGTTTTAGAGAAAGCAGAAAAGCAGCGGACACCGCTCGCAATCTCCGCCGCTCTTAGGGGACGACGTAAGGAGAACAGGGAGACGAGGCGTTGGACGCGTTAAAAGTCGAGCTGCTGGATCGGCCCAATCGACCTTCTTCCGCGGCAAGACCAAACATTGTGAAGGATGGTTTGTCCTGAGGCTTTCTCAGCTATACAGCTAAGGGGGAAATACCGCATAGAAACCAAGCAGCAGCCAAAAAATTAAGCAGAATTGCAGAAGAATTAAAGACGACCAACCCGTGCCGCTCGAAAAGTGACTCTCTAAAAAAAAAAGATAGGAAAATAGAGACAAACGTAGAGAGTTCCTAATTGGCTGGACGTTTCGAGTACCAACGGTTTCGAGAAAGGATAAGGTGCTCTTGAAAAGGCCATGGGGGCAGGCGGGCGGGTCGCGTGCCACCTGAGCTTGATATAACTTAGAACAGCCGCTAAAAAAAGAAAGGAAAACTGGGTTTCACGCCGACAGGAGCTGGGCCCGGCATGGGGGACGGCCTCGAGAGACCTGAACACGCGGTGAACAACTCCGCGTCAAGGGAGCGGTCTCTGAAAGAGCTTCAGAGGGAGAGAGCGGTTGGGACAATCTTAAGGGACTCGTCAGTGGTCTCATAAACAAAGGAGGACCATTACGGCACAAGAGTTTTCTGCACCGGGGTGCTTTTTGACATCAAATTACAAAGGCAGAGCGACCTGACTGGAACTCCATAGGAGGCAGACGACTCCAACGGGATAAAAGAAAAAAAACTTTGCCGGCGATTTTCTCAAAAACACAACGAGATGGTCCTCCACGCGGACCAATTGACTCAAAAATTGACCAAGGGTGTCGCGGAAAGAGCAAACCAGATACAAAACACAGACAAAGAGGAGATACCCCGAAAACCACCAGCGCTGATACCGGAAAACCACTCCCGACTTCATATAGGGGTGATTGGAGGTGTCAGGCTTTGCAACTTGATCCCACGAAGGTACGGGTAAAGGGTAGGAAAAAACGCCCTTGGGCGGTACCTGGGTCACGCATCTCAAGGACGCTGGTGTGTGGGGGAAGAAACTTTGCGAAAAAAACGAGCTGGTCCAGGACAGGAGGGGAAATCGCTTCAGGGGGTGCTGTTTCTGGGGCGAGGGCAGGGACTCCAAGCACCTGAGAGGATGTCTGATGAGGCCAAAACCCAAGAAAGTCGCCTATAATAGACGGGAGCATGGAATGGCTTTTTCTAAGCTGAGCTGATCGCCCGGAGGCGACAAAGTAAAGACATCGGATCATCTCAATGGATTTGGACAAGAAAGATAGCTAATTGCTCTTTGGAGGACGGGGTTTGGGGAAAAAAAGCGTGGCCCTTCTCAAAGCAGAGCCAGACCGCGGTCTTGGAAAGAACAACACTACAAACTAAGACCAATCCGCGGCACAGGGCAGTACGCAAGAGACCGCTGAAGGAGAGGGACCAGGGATGTATTCGAGTCCATCGTAAACTGGCACAGAGGGCCTAATCAAAACCCGGGAAATCATGCATCGAGGGAGGGATCGCGGAATTACAAAGGGAGAACGCATAGTAAGATGCCCGGTCTTTCCAACAAAGGATAAAGAAAGAGAAACAGACACGGGGACAGCTGCACGAAAAAACAATAAACAGAGGAACCCGAACAACCACCACGAAACCGAAATCTCTGGGGTGAGAGGGGAAAGGATAAGACATTTGGCCGTCTTCTCACGGGGAGACTGAAGAGGTCCAGCAAATAGAAGCATTTGGCAGTACACGAAACTGTGAAAATCTAGGGGAGTGAGAACAACGGGACACTGCTTTAACCGGTCGTACGTACCGCGGCATAGGGTAAGAACGACGGAGGGAAGCCGGTCTTCACTAGCGGTGCTACAACCTGTTCCATAGCCTGCCTCCAAAAACGCTCCAAATTAGGACGTACGGGGATTTCGGGCTGACGCAGAGGGAAACGAAGGATGTCCGGGATGCAGGGAATCAGCTTAAGACGGAAGATGGGAAAGATAAGGGGCTAAAAACAAGAGGGCCGCAGGAATGGGGGAAAGTCGCCGTCTTCCTGAAGTAGTGTGCGGAGCGTGCGGGAAATTAAAGGGGGGGTTGTCAACACTAGAATTACGGCTCCGCGTTCCCGATTGTAATTGGAAGAGGTACAGGTAAGGGTTTTCCTCTTATACGAGAAGAATCTAACCGGAAATATGGAGCTACCCGCTGAACAAGGGACGCCTTGCTGCATTGCGACAGATGAGCGGAACGAAAGCGCTACTCGAGGAGCGCTTGTAAAGAAAACATGGGAAAAAGGGAGGATGAAACGAACGTTGAACTAGTTAGTTCTTAACCCAGAGCCGTTGCTGAACTGGAGCGGAGAATCGAGCAAGAAGGTGCGGACGTAGAAATAAGGACCGTTTTGGGGAAAGGAGGGGAGTGTCTTCTGCCTCCCCCAACATGCAGGGAAGACCTGAATCCTGTCATAGTCGAGGAGAAGGGATCCGGCGATCCTGACCAGAATGCCCAAGGGGGTTGGCACCATACCGCCTCTTGCGGGCAGAGGGGGGTTTGGGAAAACAAAAGGCGCGGTGCATCGGGATGTCCTTCTGACAAGTAACAAGTCAACGGGGTGACCAAAGGTCCAGAAAAAAACCTAGAAAGGGCCCCACTTAAACCCGGAGATCGCTCTCCAGGTTGAAAGTCACCTCGGGGTGGGGGCGCAATCTAACGAAGGAATGCGCCAACCGGGGGAGGGGGTCGCATAGGAGGCAAAGCTGGTGACTACCATCAACGTTACAGATCTTGATAACGTGGGGTGCAAATGAATTCCACCGAGGCGCGAGCTCAACAACCAAAGGAGAGGCAAGGCCGCCACACCGTTAAACCAGATTTCCATGTGGGAAGGAACAGACAGTTTTTTCCACACAGGGAGAAGCGTGAAGTGGGGTCCGGAATCCTCTGAAACAGCTGGCCGGGGAAAGCCTCAACTGTCCGCTACACCGGAAACGCAAGAGGTGTACCTCTACGATGTCTTTGTGTTGCGAAGATCTCGTATTGCTCGGCATAAATCGAATCCGCCCGAGAGGATCGGTGGTGCCGAAACACGGGCACGGGATCGGTTTTGATCCGCAAAAAAAAAAAAACAAAGAGGAGGAGGAAAAGATATAGAGAAATAAACATCTGTTAAAGGTACCTAACACCGAGAGAAAGAAGGGCGGCTTCATACCGGACAGATCCTTCTACGCGATGAAATTCAAGAAAGATATGAAGGATACCCCATTCAATTGGATCTTTTGGGAGGAGGACGAAGGGGAAAGGGCAAGCGGGAGCATTTCCGCGGAGTTCTTCCAACAACTTTACGGACCGGGTTCACAAGGTTTTCCCGGACTGCGATGGAACGTGGAAAGGACCTGGTGAGGGCACGCGAGCTCCGGGGCGGGTGAGCTTACGGTCGGTGGTGTCTCCCAGAAGGATCAACGCGACCCTAACGTTGATTGGAGGTTGAATCCAGGCTGGACGAAGGAGGAAGGCCCCTCCTCCGGGCCTCGTCCATCAGAGCCACCAGGGTCGGATGGAACACTCCAGGGGGAGAGGAGTAAGAATTGATTTGGGAAGGGGCCTCGGCCGAAAGGGGAAAAAACTGGAGACGGCACGGATTTTCCCTCAGGCAAATCACCCCCGTATTGTGGGGAAAAAAACACAACAGCGACGACTCAGAAGAGACCAAAAGGGGGAAGTTAAAACGGGGGACAATCCAGTTTCTTAGAATCCCTGAATGACCATTCTCAACTTGATCGCAACTAGGAGGACAAGGATATCTTTGAGGAGGACCGGGGGGAGATACAAAAGGAAATACAATAAAAAACAAGGTCGAGTCTGACGCGGTTAAAAGTCAAAGGATGGGGGAATCTGAGAAGGGCAGCCCAGGCCAGGGCCTCACGTGGGAGGGAAGAAAGTTTGACAACAAGAAAAGGCCACAAGCCCGGGCATTTTGTGCACGCAATCTAAGAGACGGAGCGCTGGAAGGTACGCCTCAATTTCGCCAAGAAGAGGTCGAGCGTCTTGGAAAGCTGGCTGGATCTGGAAAAAACTTTCTGGGGTAAGGAGCTAGACGGATCAAGAGGACAACACGCCGGGCTCCTGAGGGCACCACTTCAACTCCTTCTCCCGCGGCGCAACATTGGGAACCAGAAAGACCTGTGAATAATGTTAGGAACACAGTCTCCACGAGCACGACCTTGCAGAGGAAAGGACGACGGCGATCGGGTGAAAGTGAGGGATCGGAATGTCGAAGTCAGCACAAGAGGTAGAGCAGAATGCCGAGCGGAAGCGCTCTTACCCGACGAGGGAAGCAAGACGAAGAAGCTCCTTCTTGGATCTGATGGGGGGGGGGCAGGGAGCAAGCCGGAAACGTTTGAAACAACGCGAACATACAGCCCACCTAAGACGCTGATGATGAAAATACGAGCGAATTCGCGTACTTGCACTAATGGTTATACCTAACAAAGCTTGTAACAGAGGGTACTTAGTGGGAATGCATTCTATAGAGGGGGACCGGTTTGAACTACTTCATGACCCGTGGGGACGGGGAAAACGTTGGGGCATCCAGGCCTAGGAATAAAAAGATTAACGGGCCTGTTCGTTGGTGGTTTGAGGCTCGCTCAGTCAATTGGTCTGGGGGGGGAGCCGGGCGTGTCGCTGGGGGCAAGTCGTGGTTGAAGGGTGCGCTGGGGGGACCTGGGGGGATGGGCCAATCCTGTCATTCCTCTACGGAGGGGCCGAAAAAATTCGTTGTTCCCATAAAGGGCCGAAGAAACGCGCCGCCCTCGGAAGATGTGACTTGATCCTTGGGTGCAGTAGGGAAGGCCGTGCCAATCAATTGAAGATCATCATTCAAAGGGGGACACGATAATCATCTTATTTCGGGAAATGAAAGTAGCCTTACAAGGGGACACGTCTTGGTAGCCGGCGGCGAGCTGCCCAGAAAAGAGCATGAAGGGGGTGCAGGACCTGGGCAGGGCCACTGAAGAACCAAAAACGGGTCAGAAGGGGCTAGGTCCCAATCAACCATGTAGAAGGATATCCCGCAAATTGAGATCGTGGGTCGCCGAAGGGAGGGAGAGAAAAAAAGCATGTCTCCCAAAGGAAAAAGGAGAGAGAGGCCCCTGAAAAGGGGTGGTCAACACCGCCGACGGAGCTTGGCTAACCCCATATACGAATGGTTAGACACAAAAAAAGGGAACAGCGTAATCAAAGAGGGGCCTACTTGACCGAAGACTGAGGGTCCGAGCACCACGGTCTAACACGGCCAGAAAGATCACATGTGGTCCTTCCATACCAACCAAGAAACAAAGGAAAGGGGCTGTTTGGAAGCAAACGCCGGTGCAAAAGTCAAAAGACCTGGAACAATAAGGACGGGGGGCAGGATCCTGCGGCTCGGGACGCACGGTTAGGAGAAACGCCTGGGGCTGGGGCACTCAACGCGCTTCTCCTTGACCCAATGCAAAGGGGGGAAAAACCGGGAAAGGGGGCCGCCGGTAACTGACGGGAAAAGGGAAAAAGCAAGCGGCCAACGAAGGTGGGACTTGGGGATGGCGGCCCTCCCTTTAGTGCAGACCGGCTTCCTGCAGGAACCTATAAGGGTGGATACAAAGAACTCGGCGCAAGCAGGAATAAGGGAGAGCCCAGCAGAGAAAGGCCCTGGCGATCGGTTCGCGAAACATCAAAGCCGACTTAATGGAAACATCTCGCCGCGCTCCGCCGCTCTGATCTGGCGGAGGAGAAAGCAGGGCGGAAGGGCAGTCTTGGAACGAGGTCATTAATCTCGTCCGTTCATGGGGGGATCTTGGAACCCAGCTCCTAGTCGCTCCCGGCCGGATGTGGAGCCGATTACTGGCTCATGTCTCAACAAGAGAGGGAAACTCGAAAAAAGAGATGAAGGAAACGGCCTGCAAAAACATGAAAAGCACTTCGCTGGGAAAAAGAAAACGTGTCACTAAAACGTCCAGACCAATGAAAGAACGAGAAAGGGAAGAGAGCTAACAACAAATATTAATAAAAATGAAGGAAGCGGCGGAAGGTCTCATTGGCTTGACTGCTATTGACACGTGGAGAAAGACCAGTAAATACGGAAAGGTGCTGTCCGGGGAAAAGGCATCTTCACGGGCGGCAGGGGCGTGCCACTAGACGGTATAGACTAAGAAGAAATCGCAAGCCAGGACAAGGGGGTGCCGCTAGCATCTGTGCAAAAAAAAAATCGGCCCTCGGAGGAAGGGAGGGACAAGGAGGAAAGATTCCATCCCTCGTCCCAGTAAGAGGGCCGCCGCTTCAGATCACGGAGGGAAGAGGGCTAAATTCTGGAAAAAAACCGCGTTCATCGCGGGCGCCGTACCGATCGGCAAAGGAAGGAGTTCAGGGGGGAGAGGTCAGGTCTTCGTCTTCAGGAGGGCGGGTGTCATCAAAGGACATCCGTAAGGCCCCCACGCGGTAAACAGATGAAGGGTCATCCCCGAAACATCGGAAAAGTCCCACAGTGCCGCGGCCGTAAGGACGAAGTTCGCCTACCCGTACCCAGAGATCGGCCTACCACTGAGAAACACAAGGGGACAGGTAGCTCTGTGACAATGGGGGGTTCACGGGCCCAAACTCCGATTGGAAAAGGAGGCCAGCCAACCCAAAAAGCTATACCAGAACAAGTGTAAAAACAACCGATGCGGCCCCCCACTGACGCTGGTCATATTCTTCTGGAGGGGGTTGCCAAAGACTTCGTGCCGAAAAAGCAGAAAGGGAAGTTGACCTGTCGGGAAGGACGAACGGACTGGGCTTCGCTCCAGATTACGGTGTGGTGGGTGTACTTTCTCTGACCCTCAAGATCCGTCGAAGAGGTTGCGGAGGGACGGGAATTTTAACGGGGCAAGAAACATGAGGATCGGGGCTGCGCCTCAAAAAGCTCCATGGCGGAGAAGACTCAGTTGCAGACCCCCAATGAAAGGGAGGTCATGCGGAGTAATCGACGGTATCAAGGGGCCTGGCTGTTTCGACATGAGTGAGAGGATCTGATTCTGCGCTATCGCCATACGTGAGATCAATATAACAGATTGGGGGGAAACGACAGACCTTAGCAACGCGTTCTAGGGGGGAAAAAAGAGGAAGGGGGTAAAACCACAAAGATTCCCTGAGGACCCAGGGAAGAGCCCTCATCCTTTGAAGTGGAACTCGCAGAAGCAAATGACACGACACGGTCAGAAAGGTGAAGGAAACAGGAAAATACCGCGGTCAATGCTTGGGGGGAAAAATGGGGGGGGGAAAGGGAGCGGAGTCATCTTTAGCATGGCCCACGGGCTTTGGTCCGAGGGCAACAACCAGGAGCAATGCTGGCGCTGAGCAGGCGCAATGTGGCCCGAGAACATAGGGTCTCCCTAAGTAGAAAGGCTGAAGGACACGGCGGCTTGTTTCGCACTCAAACCAGGATCCCAACCTATCCACGAAACGAAAGATCCTCCCTTGAAAACAACCACCAGAACCGAAGCGCTCAGCTACGCCTACAAATACCGAACAGGGAACAGGACCTGCCATTCGGCTAGGGAAACTATGCCAGGAAACAGGGTCATGTGGACGACCTTTAAACGTGGGTATCCTGAGGATTACCGCCCTCGATTGCAAACTATGCTGTTTACAAGCCGAAAGGGTGGTATGGTAACCGGAAAGGAGGCTCCGGTCCAGATAAAGCCATGACGATCGTATTACTCATCCTAGAGGGAAAGCGTGACGGCGGATGTTCGCGGGTGCAACGATTCTCCGCCAAGCGCTCCAATAGGATCGAGTGAAGCACTCTAGGGAAAGAGGAGCTGAAGATTCGGCCATCAGATGGAGTAAACGAGTGGCGAGACGGTTCATCAGTTACTACAGTCCGTCCTACGATCGAGGACGTAGTGTCGTGCGGCATCGGGGGCTCTCTGAGAAACGGTGGGGGGTTCGGGCAGGAGAAAAGTTGAGTCTACGTGTGAGCAAAAGCGGCCCCATGATTGGGAGTCAGGGAGCAAGGCAATGCCGCAGGGCCGACTCTACCAAAGATATACCCCACTGAACAACGAATCTGCGGGGCAAAAGGGGAGGGGGGCGAGAGCAGCGCTACTTCGATTATCTGGCGTGGCCAGAAGAACCATGGGGAAGGGGGCGTGACTTAGTGGCACGCGTTGAGGACCCGAAATCACGCGGGTCGCTGGCCTCAATGCCAGCATCATATAATAAGTTGATACTCGGTCAGACATCGAAAGGGGGGGTGGGGGAGCGTTGGGGATCCTACAACCGAAGGCCGAATATCATAAGGGGCCGGCAGGGGAAGGGGGGTAGGATCAAAAGGGCGAAGACCAGAGTATGCGGACTCTTTCATACCAACTTGTGCCATCTCGATTGAAATATTGTGAGGCACAGTGGGGGGTGGGGTTCCCAACTCAACTGGGGCTCTGAGGAAAATTTCACTTGGAGAACGGTCCCGGGGAAAAAATCCGCGGCCTCTGAATGGCCCACGGATCCTGGGCGGCGTCACGGCTCCAAGGTGGCCATCCGCACAGCCCGGGTTTAGGTCTCGAGACACTGCACTGAGGATGTAAGTTTCCGAATGAGCCAACTGGATTCACAGGGTCAAATAAAAAGGTCGGCTCCGGCTACACTGCAAAGGGGCCTGAGGCCAAGGATCTCAGGAGCTCAAAGCCAAACGGATCAGTCAGGGACCTAAAACAAGACTCCAGCGTGAAACTAGGCCTCTCGGAACGCAAAAAAATGGTTGCAAACCAGGAGAGAAGGGAATGTTGTTCAGACATACTAGGAGAGAGATCCTTTCAGCAAAGGAGGGAAAAAAATCCCAAAGAGCCACGAGTCAAACTACTCGCTGGATGGACATGAAGGGGGGAGGAATTATCTCGGTGACTCGTGTCCCCATCGACGAAAACCTCCAGGATCGTGAGGTGGGAAAAGAGGGCGCGATTTTAGCGCAAAATAACACCAACAAACGGTAGGAGGAGGGAAAGAAGAAGAAAAATCCTATCAAAGAACATGAGCACACCGAAAGAGATGACGGCTGTCAGAGGGTGTACAACGGATCAAGGTACACTCTTCATGGTCCACACATCTTAATTATCAAAAGGAGGGGGAGATGGGGTGGTAGGAGTCGACGCACTGTGAGCTTTCCTATTAACGTTGCAAGTCCAGCTGTGGCTACCAGACGAACAATCGCACTAAGGTTGGAACAGTTTTGCCCGGACTCATTTAACTCGGGTTCCCACGATTTAAGGACGGGCTTCGCAGGAGAGACCTGGAGGGATAGATCTGCGGTGGCGGCAAAGAGGTAAAAAAATCACCCAGAAAGTTGATTAAGTGATAAGCTTCAAGAAGTCAATCACACCTCAGAGGTGACCGTTAAGAAAGTATTCCAAACGATCAAAAACGGAAGGGGGCAGGAGTGGAACTTAGACGCAGAGCAAGGGCCATTGCTCGTAAGCGGAAGTTCCCACCGCGGGTACGTAGAATAGAACTTGTCCCAAGGCACAAAGGAGGGAAGTGGCACAGAAAAAGAAGCCCCATCGTGTAACACTTGGGGATCAAAGAATCGGGGGGAGATCCGCCGGTGCAACGCCAGATTGAGAGAAAATGAAATGAAAGCAGGGTCGCCTTCCGGTTTCTAAAAAGCCTCACAGCAAAAAAGGAAAATTTCGACGAAGCCGCAAAGATGTGTGATCTTCTCGATGGCGAACAGCAATATGAACAGGTGCCCCAGAACCAGGCCACCGCACGTACAGTTGTGGTCGGGGGGGAAAAAAAACGAAAGAGAGTATCTCTGGGTCCTCGAAAAACAGTTACAGAAAGCTGGAGCCGCGGAAGGGCAGGGTAGCAGAAGGCTGCCGGCGCAAAACAAAGGGCAACCTGACGCCGGATCCACTCCAGGACCGCGGCGAAAACGGAAAGAAAAGCACGACTGTCCATGGAGAAAACCTCTCAAGATAGGCTGAACGGGGGAAGAAAAATTCAGACGACGGAAGGAGGTGAGGAATCAAAACCTTGAAACAAAAGAGGTGAGAGCTGATGCGAAGCGGTTACTTACTGTGCCCAACGAGGCAGCAGAAAGAGTACGGCTCATGCGTGGAGCAGCTGTGGGGGCGCTCGAACAGTTGGGCACGGGCGGAACAGCAGCCCGACCGCTCTCCAGGGAGGGATGAATACGCGGAGGGCGTAGGGTGAAGAAAGCTTTTTAAACGAAAAAGCGAGGCTGGGGGGTAAGTGTTACTAGTGCCATGGGTCTTCTCTCGTTCCGGGAGATATTAGGAGAAGAAGGTAAGAATAATAAAAAAGAAGAGGCCTAAACGCGATGGCGGGGGGACTGTGATTTTCGGGAGGGGGGTTGTTGGGGCGTCGCTCAGACCGAGGGTGAGGGGTTGGGGCCGTGTTGTCAAGAATGAAAAGGGGGTTCATGGGGTCGAGTTGATAAGAGGGGGAGAGGCCACAAGCCGAAAGGGCCTCACGTCATAGTAAGGGGATCCACGAGGGGAGAGCAAAAAGTTGCAATCACAAAGACCGCGTACCGCCAGCACGGGCAAGATTTGTGCAGGGGGGTAAAAAACACGTCGGCCCAAGCCGTGTCAAGCCTAAAAGGGCGAGGGTTCAGAAGACCCCTTTTTACACTCAAATCAGGAGTCATGACGGGGGGGACCCGCGCTTGTCAGGTGGTGTGAGAGAAGAAGGAAAAAAACGGAGGCCTGTGCGGATGAATGGAGAATTCAAGGGTAACCGGACCGAACCAAAAAAAAAAAAAAAAAAATACTCGGAAAGCCGAGAGGAAGGAACCCAAGAACCCTGTGAATCTGGACAGAAACGAGTAAAGGTTCTACGCCTCTAAATGCAAGACAAAATTGAAAAAAAAGAAGTCAAAGATTAGAGGGGATGAAAGAATTGAGGGGGGGTGGGCCACGCCAAATAGCCCGAGAGGGGGAGGCAAGAAAAAAAGCATCGAAAGTTCTGAACCAGAACCTGTAAAGGCGAAGCAGATTCCTCCATGGAAGATCTGAAGGGGGGGGGGGGGATCAAAAAAACAAAACGTCAGGAGCGCTCCAGGGAGCCTAGCACATGCTTGCCTCAGAACGAAAGTAAAAAAGGACGCGCTGTTATCTGCCACTACTGTAAATCAAGGAAAAAAAAAACACCTCCAAAAAAAAAAAAAAAAAAACCAACTCTCTCGTAACAACTGGGGGGGGGGCAAGGGTCCTGGAGGGGCTCGGTCTTGACACCGGGGGGTTTCTGTTATAAGAGAGAGGGTCCAATCTTTTCCTCGGGGCCGCTGGCAAAAAGTTAAAAACTTGTGAAAGTTTACCAATTAAAGGCAAAGGGGTTCAAGGGGTCAGTGGAGGGAAGAGTCGCGGGGTAACGTGGAGCTCCGTCGAAGGGGAACGGGGGAAAGTGGGAAGGTGCGCAGTCTTGCGTGACCATCTGTTCGAACCAGGGTATTTCTTAAAGGAGGTAAGGTTTATAAAAAAGACAGCAAGGGAAGGAAGACGAACGCGCACCGGCCGCCGACCTAAGAGGGTGACGGGGAGGAAAGAAGAGGAAATCAGCGGACCACCTCCTAGATCTTAAAAAAGCCATCTCTGGATTTACAGGAGCCAGACGGGAAGAGTACGCTCGGAGCGTGTGAAAGAAACAAAGAGGCCCGTCCTGGATGGTGGCCACAGCTCGTCCGGAGAGCGCAATCCCCCAAACCTTAGGCGGGGTTCAATATGGTCTAGGGCTATCAAATCTAAGAATCGCACAGACATTCAGAGAAATTCAAGCAAAGAAGTCGCCTGGATCAGAAAAAAGTTCACTCACCGGGACAGACTCAAAGACCCGGAACGAGAAAGGG
>Ga0179593_1533311_pt1 | contig 14442 bp, 25 predicted proteins | sample CZODoug2_1_08_16_FD_185931 | JGI IMG/M metagenome (GOLD analysis project Ga0179593, IMG submission 185931) | Vadose zone soil fungal communities from Angelo Coast Range Reserve, California, USA - CZODoug2_1_08_16fungal (PacBio error correction) | ecosystem: Environmental > Terrestrial > Soil >...
TCGCCCCGGTCCAACTATCAACACCCAAAAGTGGGGGGGGGTAGTCCGTCCTCGCCTCTACCTTTGTTAATCGGAAAAAGGGAGGGGGAGGGAAAAAAAATTGGAAAGGAACCGCTGCTGAATCTCCCCACGCCACTGGGGGGAAAAGAAAACTAGGGGGGGGTGCCAATCCACTCCTTTGATCACGGGATCAGGAGACCGCAGAGGAGGAAAAATACGAACCTCCACCCGGGGGGAGAAATAGGAGATAACGGGCCGAATATGGTCATTTCCCCCGCATGGTGGGAAAAGAAAAAAGGTGTCAAGTGGAGTCGGGCCCAGCGTTTGTCTTTCCGTCCACCTGGTGCGGCAAGAAAAAAGGGAGAAATGGGACACCCCAGAGAGAGGGGAGGGGGTTTCGCTGGTCATGCAAAAAAAGCCACCGAAAAGCATTTGAAAAAGAAAAAATCTCCCCCGGGTGGATATCGAATGAAGGGAGGAATTAAAAGGTTTACCTAAAAGGGGAAGGAAGATTCGTGCTCACTTCTGCTGCGGACAGTTACGAGGGAAAAAAAAAAAAAAAAAAGGCAACAAACCGGAAGTAAGGGGAAACCCGACCGTTTCTGCATGGGGAAAAAAGGAGTTCAAACGCTAAAACTTATTAGGAAAAAAAAAAAAAAAGGGAAGGGGGGAGCAATCTTCCTCCACTAATAGGGGGGGAAAAGGAAAAGAAGAGAATGCAAAAAAGGGCCCGATCACTTTCAGCAGAAAGGGGGGGAAAAAAAGGGGCGACGGTGAATCTTAAGTCCAAAGAGAAGGGGGGGGGGGGGGAGCCGCGTGTTCCTCAATGACTCTTTGACCGTTGAGGGGAAGGGGAAGGAAAAAAAAAAAAAAAGACCCCCGCCGCTAATAAATGAGGTGAAAGAGAACCCCGAGGAAAAAGAAAAAAAAAGATGCTCTAGGCTAGAAAAAAGGGGGGAGAAAAAGAGCAGTTTCTCCCCCACCTCTCTGGGAAAAGGGGGAAAAAAAAAAAAAGAAAAAGGTTTCCTTGTGCAAAGAAAAAGGGAAGGGGAAAGACTGGAGTTCCTCCCATTTGCCCGGCCAGCGCCAAAGAGGGGGGGAAAAAAAGAAAAAAAAAGAACCACGTCGGGCCTTAAGTTGTGAAAGGGCGGGCCAATGCAGACCTCGGAGAAAGGAAAAAGGGGGGGGGGCGGTCGAGTTCCCGGGAGGCTTGAGGGGAAAAGAAGGGGAGTTGATCCGTTAATCCAGCTTGTGTCTTGCACGCCCCTAAAAGAAAATGAAAAGGGAGAGGGCTGCCCCATTTTCCGTGGAAAAAAAAAAAGAAACGGGTCTTCTATCCTTTTCGTGCAGGTTGGCAAGAAAAAGAGGAGGGAAAAAAAGAAGAAGACGTTTTCGCGTTGGGGATTCAGGAAAGGGGAGGGGAAGGAAAAAGCTGTCCCATCTCTTGGTCCATTAGCCAGGGAAGAGAAGTGGGCGTGGAGGGGAAAAAAAAGAAGAAAGGGGAAAGAGAGGCCTGCCACGCCGACATCCAAGGAGGAAAAGGAAGAACAGAAGGGGACTTGTGTCTCTTTCCACTTGCGCGCCGGTCTGCCTGCCCGAGGGGAAGGAGGGGAGTAAAGAACGAAAATGAAAGAGCCCGACGAAACATCACAGTGGGGGGAAAATGAGAAGAAATTCAACAAGAGCCCGTTTTTCATCCTAATCCTTGCTCCTGAGGAAAAAAAGGGGAGGGGAGGAGAAAAATACCGTGTGAACAAAAAGGGAAAAGGAAAGCAGCGGCCTTCGTATCCGCCCGACGAAAAAGGGGGGAAAAAAAAAGGAAGGGGGGGGACACCGTAGGGTCGGCGTCGGATACGCAAACGGGCAAAAAGGAAAGACAGAGGAGAACTCCCTTCACGCGCTATCCCGCCGTGGTTGTTAGCCCGCGGAAGGAAAAAAAAAAAAAAAGGGGGAGGAGGGGGGAAAAGTGTGTTGTGCAAAAAACCTCAAATGGAGGAAAAAAAAAAAGAAGCGGGGTTGAAACGGCCCGCCAATGTGTCCTATTCCAACTCTCCGTTTTCGACGAGAAAAAAGAAAAAAAGGGGGAGTGAGAAAAAAGATCTCGTCCGGCCGACCGTAAGGAGGGGGGCAGAGTCTGTCTGCATCCATCCGTCCGAAAAAAAGGGGGGAGGGGGCGAGTTTCGGACAGCCCAAGGGCGGCTGCTTTAAAACTGGTGGGCCATCATCTTCTCGAAGGAAAGAAAAAAAAAAAAAAAGGAAAAGGAAAGGAAGGCAGCCGAGGCTGTACTTGGGGGAAAAAAGGGGTCACCGTTTTGGGTCGTCCTCCATGATTCTCTCGGGCTGGGAAAAAAAAAAAAAAAAAGGGGGGGGGACGAGACATCGTGTCCACCAGTTAAGGGCGTCCGAAAAAAAAAGGGAAGAGAAACCGATGCCTAATTCGAGTAATGCGCGCCCACTTGATCGGCACCCGAAAAAAGGAAAAGGAAAAAAAGGGGGGGGGAGAGGGCGTGGCAGGCCGTAAGTCATGAAAATCTGAAAAGGAGGAGTAAGTGAAGGTGTCATCCCTCCCTTCCCGGTGCAACGAGCGCTCCAGCAGGGGAAAAAAAAAAAAAAAAAAAGGGGAAAAAGGGGGGGGAAGAAAAAGTCGGTTAAACGGCCCGACCGCTTTGGGAAGAAAACCGGGGGGAAGCGCGCACCTGCCCTCCCTTGGGCTAGTCGGACGTTTCCAAAGAGAAAAGAAAGGAGGAAAAAAAACCAGGTTTTTTGTCCGGTCTTTTTCAAAGAAGGGGAGAAAATGCCACCATCGAGCCGCTGCGATTTTAAGGTCCATGAGGGATGGAAAAAAAGGAGGAGGAAAAAGATGCGCTAACGGCCTGGAACTTTGGTCCCTCAGCGCCCAAGGGGGGATAAGGAACTCGGCCACTCATCCGCTCGCCGCGCGCGTCCGAGGGAAAAAGAAAAAAAAAAAAAAAAAGGGAGGAAGGAGGTTGCTTGCTTGAGCAAAGTTAGGGAAAAAACACTAACAGGCGCCAATGTCCCCGCCCGGCTGTCCACCATGGTGTCCGTTTTTTCCAGGAAAGGGGGAAAAAAAAGGAGGGTGCGCCACCGAGACGCGACGGGAACCCTGAAAAAGATCAGTCCGGAAAGGAAAAGAGGGGGCTGCGTCCCCTTTCCTTGTTCCCTTGGCTGCCCCTTTGACCAAACTTAATAAAAAAAAAAAAAAAAAAAAGGGGAAAAGAGTGAAATCGACCTTTTAAACAGTATAGGTCCATGCGTCCCGTGGGTTTCTCCCCGGAAAAGGAGAAGAAACAAACACAACGGAGCGGAGGAAAGAGAGCTCATCTTCCTGTCGCAAAGACGGGACGCATGGACAGGAAAAAGGGGGAAAAACAGGGGGGGCAAAAATCGGGAATTAATTTTGTGTGGAAACGAAAAAGGGGAGAAACGCCCCCGCCCGGACGCAGCCCCCTCCCGTTCCCTGCCCCCGGGAAAAAAAAGAGGAAAAAAGGGGTTGGCGAACGAAGGAGACGCCTGCCCTGTTGTTGCTCCGCGCAACGGAACAAAAAGGAAAAAGAAAGCCGACCTTGTGTCAAGGCGATTTTGGGGGGGGAGGGGAGAAGAAAACTGCGCCGCAGCCCAACCTCATCTAACCGCGGGCCGCTCGACAGTTTTGTGGGCAGGTTTCATAAAAGAAGGACGCCGCGCGGCGAGCCCTTAATGTGCGCTGGCAAAAAAAAGAAAAGAAAAGGGGGGAGGAGCCCATTTCCCAGCCCTAACTGCCAGAAGTGGGCAAACAAGTCGCAGGGGGAAAGAAAAAGAAGAAAAAAGAGGGCAAGCGGGCTCATGGTCACGTTCTACAAGGCATCTAAGACCGACAACAGGGGAACAACGCTGGTCCAATAGTTTTTTGGACGGGAAAAAAAAAAAAAAGAAAAAGGGAAAGGTGCGCTCCTTTTCGTCCCAGTGAGACCCAAAACAAGCGTCGTGCCGTTTTAACGACGATCCGGCACTTCCGGCGGGATGGGAAAAAATCGTCCTGGCCCCGCCTGAAGGGTGGAACCGAGGGGGGGGAAAAGAGCCTCGTGCCAACGGACGGGCCGGCTGACACCGTCACCCTGAAACAGGGAAAAAGAGGAAAAAAAAAAGAAAGGACTCATTGGCTTAAACCGGAATTGCCAAAGAACCGCGACCCTGGTTTCAAACGGCACGTGTGGAAAAAAAGGAAGAGAAAGGCGGCGCTCCATCCTCGACTTCGGCTGTTTCGCAAGAATCCGGGTGGGGTACAACGATGGCGAGGTTCACGGGGTGGGACAAGAAAAGTAAAAAAAGGGGGAAAAAAAGGGGGGGACTGCGCCCACCCCCCAAAAAGCATCATGGAGAAGGAACACGGACCCCCGCCGGGCTACCATACAGCGCCGCGGAGGGAAAAAAGGAAAAGGACAACCCCCTATGGTCAGCCTTCCGAGAAGAGAGGGGGGGGACCAACCATTCACTCATCCTACGCTCCAAACTTGGGAAGAGACAAACCGAAAACCAAACGCACCGAAGGGGGAAAAAAGGGGTTCCGAACGGCTTGATGCAAATAATACGAAAGGAATCCCGAAAATAAGGGTTCTCCGCAGAAAAAGAAAAAAAAATGCGGGCCCGCGCTTTCCCAAGGAATGTTTGAGCTCGCCGGTGGGGTCCACCCAGTAGGAGAAACCGCGCGTGTGCCTCCCCCCCGCAAAAGGAAAAAAGCCCCGCCCCGTCTGTCGAAGGAATTGGGGAGGTTCGGGCCCCACGGTTCAATACTCAAACGCAAGGAAGAGGGAGGAGGAGGCAGAAGCCGCGTGTAACCACACCGTAGGCCTCGCATTACAGGAGAGGAAAAGAAGGAAGAAGGAAAAGCGCCCCCACCCCTTCTTATCCGACGGCCAGAAATACGGCCAGACCTTAATCCCGAAAAACAGGAAAAGGGAGAAGACCCCGGATTCCTACCGGTCGGGATTGCCGGGAAAGGGGAAAAAGGGGGGAGGCCACGATTGACGTCCGTACAGCCTTTCGAGCCCGAAGGGGATTCAGGAAATGCCAACCTCGTCTTCGTGGAAGAAGGGGAGAAAAAAAGAAAAAAGGGGAAGGTTCGTCGTTTCCTCGGCAATGGTGGTCAGTCCGTCGCAGAAAAAGGATGCTGAACCTCCTTCCCCGTTAACGGAAAAAAGGAAAGAAAAAAAAAAGAAAAAAGGGTCCCCCCCCCCCCCCTGACGCCCCCAAAGTCAACTGCGGTGCGCTCCTCCCCGGACCTAAGAAAAAAAGGAGGGGGGGAAAGGTAAAAAAGGAAAAGGAGGGCCTCTTCCCTGAGGCCGACAACCTCCCCGCCCCCTTCTATCGGGGGGGAAAAAAGCGTTTCCGCTTTAAGGCAGCCCTAAACCCTCAAAACGTTCTCCTTTCAAAAAAAAAAAAAAAAGGGGGAGGGAATCCTCGGCTCGACCGGTTCGAAGAGGGAAACCAACATAAAAAGGGGAAAAAAACCTTCCCCGACCGGCTCGAAGGTACGAGGCCCTTAGCGCCCCACGGAAAAAAAAAAAGAGAGGGGAAACGGTGTGCAAGTAAAGCCCACGGATATGGATTCCACGATCACCGACCCGTATTGTCCAGAAAAGAAAGGGAAAGGGGGAACTCCGACCCTCCACCTTTTTCGAGGGGGAGCAGGAAAAAAGGAAAAGGGGGGAAGGGTGCAGTCGACCCCAGTGAGTTTCCTACTGTTGGTCAAGTGGAGGGGGGGGGGGAAAGAGGGGAGGGACGGCACCCTGGTGCGTCCACTCCAGTCTGGCACAAGGAAAGGGAAAGGAAAGAAGGGGGGGTCGTTGCTTTTGTGTGATTGGGCCCAATGGCCGCTGGGAAGAAAGGGGGGAAAGGGGGGAAAGAAAGGGAGGGAAGGAAGAGCGCCCATCTTTGCAGGCCCGAAAGGGTAAGCCCCAGGCCGGGCGAGGTGTCGAGCGGATCGGGAAGAAGAGAAGGAAAGCGGCGAACTCCAGAAACCGAAACCGTGAGATGAACATAAGAGAGGAAGAAAAAACATGGCGTCAATTTGGCCCGAAATATCACCGGAAAATTTCAAGCGGGTGTTGGGACGAATGATGAAAAGGGAGAGAGAAGTGATCGAGGCGCTCCTCTGTTGGGTGCCTGGTCGGGCATCTCCGGAGAGAAAAAAAGGAAAAAAAAAGAAAAAAAGGGAAGGACCGAACATCCCAGCGGGCCCTCGATTCAACTTCCGAGCGCCTTGTTCATCATCGTCCGCGGAATCGACGGTGGAGAGGAGGGGGGGGAAAAAAAAAGGAAAGGGAGGGGGAATCGCGTTACGGTCCCTGGGAGTTTTCGCCGGGGGGACCGGGCCGGAGGGAAAAGGCCCCCGCCCGCCTTAGCAGTTGAGCACGAGAAGAGAACAGAGGGAAGAGGAAAAGAAGGGCGCCTTGCTCCGCTATCCCAGGGGATCAGGGGAGGGGGAACCCCACGCTCTTCGGCCAGCGGCATGAAAAAAAGAGAAAAAAAAAAAAGGGGGGGGAAAAAGGAGAACCGTCCTTGGCCCGCCTGGAGTGCCGCCAGTTGCCTGGAAAGCCCCGCTGCCCCGACGATGGCCGAAACGACAAAAAGAGAAGGGGAGGGAAAAGGCCGGAGCAAATGCCCTCTTTCAAACCTTGAGCACCGTTCGGACAAGGGGGGGGGTGGGAGGGGGGGGGGGGAAAGGGAGGGCCTACCCTCCCGGGTAGGTGATTCTATCCAGCCTTTCTTGCCACAAAGGAGGAAAAGAAAAAAGGGAAAGGGAAGCTCCATCCCTCGTGTGCTTCTAGCCCGGTCTAAAGGTTGGCAATCAAGTCGATGTGCTTTGTTCCCGAATTCCGACCCGGCAGAGGGAAGGGGAGGGGGGAAAGGGAAAAAAGGGGGGGAAAGACGGTGACGGGGGTCGGCTCAATCAGACAACCAACGCCGGGGGTGAAAAAAAAGGACCAGAAATAGACAGTTTCTGGTGTAGGGTCTGAAGGAAGGGGCAAAAGAAAAGAGGGAAGGGGGGCAAGACGCCATCATTCTAGTCCGGGGCCCGGCTCCCGCAAGGTGAACTTGGGCGCGGGCAGTTTGCATCGGGTCGGCCTGCCGGCAGGAACGTCTGGGGAAGAAGGGGAAAAAGAAGGCCACCATTCCTATATCGACGTCAATCCAAACGTGTTTTCGTGTTGGCTAAGGCCTTCAGAAGAGGAAAAAAAGGAAAGGGGGAAAAGAAGGGCGGCTCGAACCGGCCCTGTGACTCTTTTCAATCGGGAAGAAAGAAAGGAGGACGGCCCGCATCCGCGGCTTTCTTGATCCCGGTGGACGAGTGGTCCCGCCTACTTCCGTCGTCGGTTGAGGGAGGAAGGGAGGGGGAAGAAACGCTGGTCCGCGGGAGGGGCCAACGTCCTCCCCGCGCGAAACAGCCGGAAGAAGAAAAAAGGGAGGGGAGGGACCTGGCCGGTCCGAAGCGCCCGCGGGAAGGGATTGACCGTTTGCCCGAAAGAAGAAAAGGGGGAAGGGGGGGAGGGGGTCTGCTTTGCCCTCAGGGGGGCCGAGGAAACAACTCCTCGGTTACGACGATCGCCCTCTATCCTAAAAAGAAGAAGGGGAAGGGAAAAGAGGAGGGGAAGAGGGGAAAGTAGCGGTTCTTCCTGCTGTCCTTTCTGCAGCCGGGTCGACCAACTTCCACTAGCGCCGGCGGCGTGTAAAGGGGGGGGAAGAGGGGGAGGGGCTGCTTTAACTGGTTTGGCATCATCTTCTCAAAGTCTTGACCTGGTGAACGGGCAACGCCGTTCAGGCAGAGGAAAAAGGGAGGGGAAAGGAAAAAGAGGGGGTCCTGGTTGGTCGGCCTCCATGGATGCGTCAAGGGGCTGGCGCAGTCCAGTCCGCCCTTCGTGAGAGGGGGGGGGGGAGAGGAAGGAAAAGAGGGGGTTCCACGAGTATCGGAACCGATGCCGAAGTCGAAGGATGGCGCGCCAACTTTTATCGCACCTACCATCCCACGTTCACAAAGGGGGGGGGAAAAAAAGAAGGGGAGGGAGGGAGCAATGGCGCAATCTGTAGGCGCTTAGCTGCGGTCATGGTCCGGTGTCCAAAGTCCCCGTCCGTGACACGAGCCCTCTCCAGCGGTTCCCCCTTCTACCAGCGGAAAAAGGAAAGAGAAAAAAAAAAGAAGAAGAGGGGGGGAGAACGGGCCGAAGGCTCGCACCTGCCGCCGGGCTGAGTGAACTTTCCACTACTGCAGCCGCGGGACAAACACCTTGACAGCGTACAACAGGTGTGGAGGGGGGGGAAAAAAAAAAGGGGGAAAGGAAGGAACAGGAAAAAGGGGGGAAAAGAAAAATGAGATGTACGGCCCCCGGAGGACATTCCTAGGGCTTGTTGCCCCAGGAATGCGCTCTGCCTGTGAACTTGCCTCACGCCCAGGGGGGGAAGAGAAAAGAAAAGGAGAGAAGGAGGGCGGCGTCCGCCCTTTGGCAGGTACTCTCCCCACCACCTGGGAAGCTTGCGCGGCGATGAAGTTTGCTTGCGGCTCAGTTCGTAGACAAACAAAGAGAGAAAAAAAAGGGGGTAAGGGGGGAAGGAGGAAAATTGGTGTCCTTTTTCGCGGCGCACCCCGGTCCATCAACGCCTGCGTTCGACCCACCTCTACGCTACGGAAAACCCTAACGTATAGGCCGGGGAGGGGGAAAAAGAGACAGGGGAAAAAAAAACTTTAATTCCCGATTTCCCAGTGTCCAAACCCGGCCACCGTCCAATTTGCCCGTTTCCACAGGAAAGAGTCTCTACTTAAACAGTATAGGTCATGCTCCCGTCCCCTTTTTGGGAGCAAAGGGGAAAGAAAAAGAAAAAAAACAAAAGAAAGAGGGAAAGGGGCAAAGACTGGAGCATGACCTATACTGTTTAAGGTAGAGACTCGAAAACGGAACGGGCCCAACTGCTGGACGGGTTGCCGGGTTTTGGAACTGGGAGGAAAAAGAAAGGGAAAAAAAAGGGGGAAAGTGACTCCATCCCCCCCTCCCCCCGTCCCCTGCAAAAAAGGAAAAGGAGAAGGGGGGGAGAAAGAAAGCTCTTCTTCCCCCGGGGTGAGCCGCGCAACTAACTGACCAAATTAACGAAGGAAAAAAAAAAAAAAAAGGGAAGAAGTGTGGGTACGTCCTACTCAACTGCGCCTGCAGCAACCTCAACCTCATCTACCGCTGCCAGAGAAGAAAGGGAAAAGAAGAAAACCGCGCGGCGAGCCTGATGTGCGCTGGCAGGAGTTTCCTGATCAGGGAAAAGGGTCGCTGAGGCCAGTTCAGGGCCGAGCGCCCAAAGAAAAAAAAAAAAGGAAAGGGGAAGGAAAGCTCATGGAACTCCGCAAATCTTCAGCCCGGCCCTCGATGGGGCCCACGGTCCTACAAGGCAATCTGAACAATACCCGACAAACCCTTTTGTGGGAAAAGGAAGGGGGGAGAAAGGAAATGTGGGGGAAAAAAAAGTCCTAACTTTCGCCAAGCCGCAGTGCAAGTCCTTCGTCCATTTCTCCCACCCCGCCGGGAAAAAAAGGCTCCGGCTGGAATGCCACTACCTCGTCTGGCCGCAGGGAGAGGGGAACCGCTGGAAGAGACTCGTGGCAACGGAACGGTCCGGCTTGACACCGGGAAAAAAAAAAGCAGGAAGGAGGGGGAAGTAAGGAGGGAAATTAAACTTCCTGCCACGCCCCTGCCTACCTGTGGTCACGGCCCCTGTTTGAAACCTTCGAACTTGAGGGGGGGAGGGGGAAAGGGGAAGAGGGGAAAAAAGGAGGGGGAAAAGAGGTTTTCGCTCCTCTTGGAAAACGAGGTGCGGGAACACCTGTGGACAGCGAAGGTCGGACTGGCCAACACGCCCTGAAAAAAGAAAAAGAGGAAAGAAAGAATGGAGCCCGACCAACCGTAACCCCCGTCCGGGGCGAACCAGTACAGCCCTCTTCTTCCATCCTGTACTCTCCAGGAAGAAAAAAAAAGGGAAAAGAAAACGCCGTCCGAGAAAGATGATGTCCCCACCAGTTTAGCAGCCGACGCAAAGGAAGGAGAAAACTCGCGCGCCCGTCCGCTCGTGCCTTTGTGTCGAAACGGCTGAGGAGAAAGGTTGACGGGGTGCGCCGCTTCTACTATAATCGTTCTAGAAAAAGGAAAGAAAAAAAGGGGGTGAACATCTCTTGTTTTTGGGGGGTGAAGGGAGGGAATATTCCCCCCTTCGTCCCTCATCCCCCGCCGCCCGGAAGTAAGTCCATTGCGGTCGGTGCCACTTTCAATACTCAAACGCCGGGCGCTTCGACAGAAAAAAAAAAAAAGGGGAGCGCCCTAACCCCGGGACGAATCCTAGGTAAAGGGATAGGTAGCGCCTTTCTGACGTCCCCGGCTCCGCCCGGACGTTATCCTACTAGAAGGGAAGAACCTAAACACTTCCCACCTTCATCAAGAACCTACTGACGATTTTTCCACTCTTCATCCCCGATCAGAAAAGAAAGAATGGGAGAGGTGGGTAACGACGAAGTTCGCACGTATTTTAAAAGCCTAAACCAGCCTTTCTGCCTCACGTATTCCCAGGATGCCAACCCGAAAGTTGTCGGGGGAAAGAATGAATAATCCCCTCGCCCACACGCACCCACTGGGAGGGTTCGTTCGCTCTCCGCATGGTGGTCACATGGCCAGGAGAAAGAAAAGGAAGAAAAGAAAGGGGGAAGGAAGACAATGCGCACGTTCCCACCGCGCCCAAAACTTGCGGGCCCGCGCCGGCCCCTTACTAGAATTCTGGCGGCGTGGCAGGAAGCGAGGAAGAAAAAAAGAAGCGGACACACATACCCCCCTCCACCGCCTCCTTCCTCTTTTTTTCCTTTTCCTGACCCCGCCCGTCCGCATGGGAAAAAAAAAGGAAAAAAAAAAGGGTAAAAAGCTCAACTCTTCCGGTCCAGGCTCGACCTTGTCCCCGATCGGGACCAACGGAAAAAAAAAAGGAAAAGAAACCGGCTCGCACCCTCCCTCGGGGCCTGAGCGACCCACGGGCAACTGGCATCAGCTTCTTTGATTAGAAGAAAAGAAGAATGGATCACGATCACCTAACCCTGAGGTTCTCTACTCCCCACGGACCCCTCCCTTCAACTCGCGAACCGCCACAATTTGTTCGATGTGCTCCTACGTGAAGATGGCAGGGACCCTCCATTGTCAAGCGACCCCCGAGGCCAAAGAAAAAGGAGGGGGGAAAGACAGGGGCTTGTCCTTCAACCCTTGGCGGCCCACCCATGCCGGGCAGAAACTTTCGCCCCTGGAAAAAAAGGGGAAAATCGCTGGTCATGGAAGCTGGCACCAGCCGAGCGTGGGGCCTAAAGCACTGCCGAAGGAAGAGGAAAAAGAAACATAGCTCCATCTTTCCAAGTCCTTTACAGGGTAGGAAAAAAAAGAAAGGGGGGGCAGAGAAAGACGGATATCGTGTGCTCCCACACTTCTAGCGGCGGGCCGTGAAAAGAAAAAAAGAAAAGAACGCGGCTCTGAACAGCCCAGACCGTCCATCCTTCCGAGGACAAAGGAAAAAAAAAGGGAACAACCCGAAAAAACCTGGCTCATGTGGGCCCCGAGGAAGAAAAAGAAAAGTTAAGGGGAGGTGATGAAACAAGGCGCCTCGAAATTTATCGAGGCCCTCCCTGGCGGGGAGAAGAGGGAAAAAAAAAAAAACAAAAACCGGAGGAGATGTACAAGTATATATATGCCCGGGAACAGCCAGGGGGTCCTCGATACTTCTATCGCCTTTGGTTTCTCAGAGGGAGGAAACAAAACACAGGTCTTTGGGGGAGCAGTTGTCCCTCACGGTGATCGGTAGGAGGGAGGGAAAAAAAAGGCCTCGGAAAAAACGCCCGCCTCTTTAGCCATTATCACTATCCGCTTCGAAAAAAGAAAAGGAACCACTGTTTAAGCCCTTGAAAAGACTGGGCGCTAATGATTTCGCTTATCAACCGGTAGCAAAGTTTCAGCCCCACGAGAAAGGAAAAGAAAAAAAAAAAAAAAAACAGACCCAGCCGTTTCCTTGGTTGGCCAGGGCGGACGTCTTTGCCCTCCTTGGAGTGGCCCCACCAGGGAAGAAAAAAAAAAAACCCCCCGCCGGCCCAAGGGATGGCCGAAACGACCACGGTCGGCCTCGGGGTCGCTGGACCATGGAAAAGAAAAAAAAGAAAAAAAAAAGAAAAAGGACGCACCCAGGGTGGCTGGTCCGAGTGCCGCGCCCGTGCAGGGGGGGGGAAAAAAAAGAGAAGGGAGACAGAGTGCCTTGCACACCTAGGCCTTAATCAAAGAGGCTGCTGAAGTTTGCCGTGGGCTCACTCATCCAGCGGGCAGGCCAGAAAAAGGGGGGGGGGGGGGGGCCGATCGACCCCTTTCTTATCCGATGACTACTACGTTTGAGCAGGTGGAAAAAGGACTGTGACGGGGTCGGCTCAATGCTTCACGCTGGTCAGGACCAGGAAAAGAGAAGGGAGGGGAAAGAAAAAAAGAAAAAAAAAAAGAAAAGAGGAATGATGCAAGACGCCCATCATTCTTAGTTCCGTGCCGGCGCGCCCCGCCCAGGGGAACTTGTGCGCGGGCACGTTCTCCATCTGTCCGCCGGCCGCGTTGCCCGGTGCAGGAAAAGAGGGAGAAGGCCAGGACCCACCATTGCCTAGGCGAAAACATCACCAGTGGGTGCGTGTGTGCGAGTCTTCTCCTCTTCCCACGAAGCCAGGGGGGGGAAAATAAAAAAAAAAGGGGGTGAGGACTTCAATCGTGCCTCCCTCCGTAGTTAACGCCCCCCTGCCGCCCGCATCCCCGCGGCTTCGTATCCGGGCTGACGGGAGGGGGGAAAAAAAAAGGAAAAAAAAAAAAGTTGGGGAACCGTAAAGGTCGGCCGTCGGATACGCGCGGGGGCGCGGGACGGGGCCTGTTTCCCCCCTCCCGCGCCCGAAAGCCGAGAAGGGGGGGAAAAAAAAAGGGGGAAAAGAGGCAGTCTCAGAGCCCGTGCCGTCGAAGCGCCCGGCGGTGGTTTTTAGTATTGACCGTGCCCGTACCTCAATGTGACTCGACAGCCGGGCGGCGTGGCCCCCCTGGGAGAAAAGAAAGGGAAAAAGAAGCGCACAAGCGAAGACTCAACTCCGGCCAGGGTCCGCAGGCCTTCGACCCGAGAAAAAGTCTGCCCTCTCCGTATCGGGCTTCCAGAGGAAAAAAAAAAAAAAGAAAAAGAAGTCGCCGGCCGTCGTGTCGGGGGCGAGTTCCAACCAGCGGCGTCCGGCTGCTTGACTGGTGGCCATCATCGTTCTCGACGGGAAGGAAGGGGAAACGGGACAGGTAAGCAGAAGTACATGATTGCATCCTAGTCTGTACTGGTCAAGGGCCCGAGTGTCCGTTTGGTCTGCCTCCATTATTCCTCTCGGGGCTGGCGAAGGAAAAAAAAAAAAGAGGGGGAAATAGTGGGTACCACAAGTTTGACTCGCACTCGTTTTCCACGGAGGAGCAACCGAGGTGCCGAGCCGAGGATGCTGCGCCCCATTGAATCTCACCGACCATCACGTTCAAAAAAAAGTGAAAAAAAGGGAGAAGAAAAAGAAAAGGGACAGCCGGTAAGCCATGACAATCTTTTAGGCCGAGGAAGCGCCCAGGTTCCGGTGTCAGCCGGCCCCCTTTCCCGTTGGCACGAAGGGCCCTTCCAGAGGGGAAAAAAAAAAAAAAAAGGAAAGGGGACCGACGTCGGTAAACGGCACTGACCTCTGGTTTGGGAGAACTGGCCGGAAGAAGTGCCGCCACCTGCCGCCGTGCGAGTCGGACGTTCCACATAAGGAAAAAAAAAAGGAACAACAGGTGTCGGTTCTTGTTCGATGCCTTGTAGACCGTAACCCCTTTCGAGCCGCGCCGATTATTCCATTATGATTTACTGCCCCACGGGGAGGAAAGGAAAAGAAAAAAAAGAAGAAATTGCGGCTCGGCCCTGGAAACTGGCAGCAGCGCAAAAACTTTGTTTCGATTCAGAACTCGCCAGCGCATTCCGGCAGGGAAAAAAAAAAAAAAAAAAAAAAAAAAAATGGTCGAGCTGGGCCGCCGTGTGTCAATTGAGTTTTGCCGGCGGCGAAGATAGACGAAACACTCGCCAGGCTCGCCCAAGGTCCGGCCTGTCACATGGGTTGCGTGGAAGGAAAAAGGGGGAGCGGCGCAACCCCGGGCGCCGCCTCGGCTTTCGCCACCGCGGGGACCGCGGAAAAAACGAAACTATCAGGCCGGGGCATGTACTGTGCTTGGGCTGCCGTCCGGGCCGGGACGAAAAAAAAAGGAAAAAAAAAAAGAAAAACCCGGCCCAACGTGCCAAGTTTTTTGCCCGTTCCCGGAACGAGTCTCTACCTTTAAACAGTATAGGGCAGTCGTCAAAAGTGCGCCCCGGAAG
>Ga0179593_1275225_pt1 | contig 14441 bp, 20 predicted proteins | sample CZODoug2_1_08_16_FD_185931 | JGI IMG/M metagenome (GOLD analysis project Ga0179593, IMG submission 185931) | Vadose zone soil fungal communities from Angelo Coast Range Reserve, California, USA - CZODoug2_1_08_16fungal (PacBio error correction) | ecosystem: Environmental > Terrestrial > Soil >...
GCGAGAATAATCTAGGGGAAGGGCTAATTCGCTCACATGGCTTGATCGGGGAAAGGCTCAGGAAGAGGCTGCTGAGTGGTGATTTGTGTGCTGATTAGATTTTGTGGTCCGGTACAGACCATTTTTGGGGGGGGGAGGGGCAAGCCATAGAGGGGGAGGATGCACCCGCGGGGGAACAAAGGGCCCGCCACCGCCATTCGAGCCACAAAACTCTATTTTACACCGAGCAGGGGGTTCTGTGTTGGGGGAGTTGTCAAGAGAGGGTTGCCGGCACAGTTTTGAAACGCAGGGGGGCTCATAAGAATGCACGCGCAGGCAAAGGAAGATTTCCTCCCTTCCTCATCAGAGATAGTTGAGAGATGGAGTGGGCCAATGGGGGGGACGAGTTGGGAAAAAACTAATCTCGGGTGGATCCTCACCACTTGCCGTGCGGCTGCTCGGGTGGAGCAGGAAGGGGGGGGAGGTCGATCAGCGAAAATCCGTGGTTGGACGGGAAAGGAGGAAACGGTGGAGCGTGAACCAAGGGGGGGCACGAGATGGAAAGCCCGCGGATGGGGGAGAAGCTCAATGGGGGGAAAGACCGGCGACGGGGTACTACTTTTTTGGTTGTAGAGTTGACAAGAGGGGGTGAAGGAACATAAGGGTCTAATCAAAGTACATAGGCACAAAAAGGAGGGGATAGAAACTCGAGTGGGCGAAAAGAAATTGAAGCTGCGGAAAAAGGGAGGATCCTCCACAAACGTAGGAAGAGAGCAACAACGAAATCAAAGGGAAGCTCATTAGTGACATTTAACTGCAAGGGGGGGGAGAGGGGACCTGCGGAACTTTGAACAACTCTAAGGAGGTGGACCTGGGAGGGAAAGGAAAACGCACCTTGAGTCTCCAGGTTGCCTTCGGCGTTTGCCAACGGTCAAAAAAAAAAAGGTACAAGGTTGATAGACAGGGCAAAAGGAAAGCGGAAGGAGGCAGTGAAAACTGGCGGGAGTGTCCAACAGATTGTGTGGGAAAGGGGGGGGTGGGGAAAAGGCATTGCCTTGTCGGCGTGCCAAAAGAAAAAAAGAAGGGGGACCTCTGGTTTTGAAAGGAAGGACATTGCATTTCGCCCGGGAAACGGGGGGAAAAGGAAACGGAGGGGGTCAGAGGGGGAATGTCGAGTATCCATTGCCTGGTTTTCAAGGTAGACTCGAAAAGATGTTCGGCAAGTACAAAGGAAACGGCCGTAAGGTCAAAAGAGGATCCATCAAAGGGGGAGGGGAAAGAAGGGTCCAGTGAACGTGAGGGTTCACCCGGAAACACCAAAAAGCGTATCCTCCTGAAAAAGCCGGGCCTTTCGGTTCCAAAGGAAAAAGGCAAAGGTTTTGATTCGCGATAGAAGAAAAAGGGGTTGCAGGGCCGGCGGGGACCGTGAAAAAGCTAGGCATGGAAGTGTGTTGGGGGGAAAGATAGCCCAGAGTAAAAAGGCCAATCGAAGCGCCATCGGAGCGGGTACATTGGGTTAAGGGAGGGGTGATCGCGTGGGGTTTGAGGGAAGGGGGAGGGAGAACAAAACGGAGGGAGGGAGAGGGAGTATCATCGGGAATGGACGAGGTTGATAACCACGAAAAAAAGACGCAATGGAAACGTCCAGAACGAGCGGAAGGGAAAAAAAAAAAAAAAGGGAAACTTCAGCTTGGCATGAAGAAAAAACCAAACTTGAATGAAGAGTGAGGGAAACGCAAATGAGAAAAAAACGGATGCTATAAACCCAGAGGGTGGGGGTGAAAGGTTAAAAGGAAGGGGAGGAAAGGACAAGGGGAATCAGTGGGGCGATTCTACGGGAAACGGTAAAAACATGAAAGATGGGACGGATGTCAAAAAGGACATTGATTTGGCACCAAGATATTGGGGGGGGGGAAAGGGGGGAAACAAAAGGAACTTCAATGGGGAGACCCAAGGGACTTTTCTTTCTCCTAAAATCAGGTGGGGAGTATATTTTGGAATGGGAAAAAACGAAAGCATGACTCGACATGAAACACAGGACAAATTAAGGGGGAGAAGGTGTAAAAAACGCCGAAGGGCAATGATACTTTAGAAAGATCTAAAACATTTGAATAGGGGAAAAAAAAAGGGGGGGGGGTCAATGCAGACTTTCAAAAAAAAATAGCAGAAGGACCCAACAAATCACCTGTGGGAACGGAACTCAGACCGGCAAGGAGACGGAGTCTGAGAGAGGGAGGGAAGCACCCTTTAGTGTGGGGGGGGGTGAATGGGAAACGCAAGAATTCAAAAAGCCGATTGAAAAAAGGGGAATCTCAGGGGGGAAACGGCCGATAAGGCTTCAGTTTTGGGAGGTAAGGAAAAAATGGCAAAATAAAATGGTTCAGAGTGGAAAAGTGGAACAAATCGACCGCCCGCGGATGTGTTGGGCGTAACGGGGGGGAGGGGGGGTGTTAAGAAAGGTCGTGACCTAGTTTCAAGAGAGGGTCATCCAAAACGCTTTCTCTCGAACGCAGGGGGAGCTAGGCCTTACTTCCCAGTGCATGCAATATGAAAGAAAAAAAAGGGGGGATTTACGGAGGCAAGGAAAAAAGAACCAGGAGTGGACAAAAAGTACCGGTATCAAAGTGGCAGGACCGTAATCAAAAATCGCAGATTGTCCATGGCTATGGTCAACCATGGGGTGGAGAAGTTCAAACGCTCAACGGGTCTTTACAGCACAGAGAAGAGATGGGAGGATGAAGTGAAGAACGAAGGCAAGAAAGCGCGCTTGGGGATACGCGAAGGAAACGGAGATTAAGGGAGATTGATTGCTGAAGAACGGTGACAACAACAGCTGGTCAGCAAAACCATATCTAACTAAAAAATCGAGGGAGGCAAGCTAAGGAGGGAAGATAAACGCTCTGTCGATCGAGAGAGGATCTGGCACTAGGAAACTAATCAGTTACGAAGGAACCTATCGGATTCTGACAAGAAACAAGATCGAAAATGCTGCTTGAAAAAATCTCTAATTAGGTTTTCTAATTGGGGTTATAAAAAAAAATTGAATCAAAGAGAGGAGTAAAATGAGAAGCATCAAAACGAAGTCTTGGCTGACTTACCGCAAAAAAAGAACAACCTCAAGAAACGTGCAATCAAGAAGGCGCTCGACGTATCTATTCAGAGTCAGTGTGGAACAAGCAAGAAAAAACGGGAATTAGCTCAGAAAGGGGCCTTTAACAGACCATGTCTAACAGGAATACAGTGCGAGCAGGTGGAATTGAGAGGCTCAACGGGTTCCTCCAAGAAATTGACTCGGGGCCAAAAGGGGTAACCTGAAGGGAAAAATTGGGGGGCCCAGTGTAAAAAAAGAACAAGGGGTTGGAACAAGAGGAGGGTCCAAGCTTCAAGGGGAGGGGGGTCACATTTTCCGGAAAGTGTGTTCGAACGGCAGGGGCTGTAAGGGGCTGTCTTGTGGGGTGGTGCCCTGTGATCGTGGGCGGGCGAGTTGGGGCAGACATCACCGCAGCACTAAAATTAAAGGAGGCGAACAAAATGCCCATAGAAACATGTACGCTTTGGGAAGGGCAGGACACAAAATCGATAATATGGAGCGAGGTTACAAACAACTGCAAAAGCAGCAACGGAAGGGGGGAAAAAAAAGTAAATGTTGGGAAGCATTTGGCCAAAAAGCTCCCAAAGCGGAAAAACCACCGGAATGGAGGGGTGATCGCTTTGGAACAAAGGAGGACCCACGTAGGTGGCTTGAGCCAGAAAAGGAAAATCAAGGGGGAATTCAAATCTATTTATTAGAGAGGGAAAAGGGGGTGGGACGAATTCCAGTCACTCAGTTGTTAGGGTTTCATGGTTGTAACTACAACAAAAATGGTCAAAAAGAGGAAACTGGACTGCAAGGGGCTGGTATTCCATTTGCACGAACCGGGAAAAGATGCCGAATAGCGGTTCAAAAATCAAGACAATGCGCAAATGCCGGGGGGACCCCAATTAAACATAAAAAAAGAAGGGGTTGGCATCCTCTGTCCTACTGGTGTTGTGGGACCACCCACTCGGGGGAACAAATTTTATGTTGGCGGAACCTCGATGCATGTGCCAAGGGCAACGAAAAATGATAGGAAAACGCAAAAGACTCGAATTCTGCTTTTAGAAAAAAAGGGACGAGTAAATTTGAATCAGAGGAGAGTTTGAGAGGGCTCTGTCCTGCGCTGAATCGCCCTGCTAATCTGCTGGCGGGGAGTGCAGTGGATGGGTGGTCAAAGGGAGGGGTGGAAAAATTTTTTTTCCAAGGGGGAACCAGTGGCGGCCCAAGCTTGCCTGAGGGAAGCCGAACCAGCGAGTTGTAATCTACCTCATACCGAGCAACATCCAGTTCCGATATTGCCGCGACAGCGCTGGAGGGTTGTGGCAAGGTAGAGCTTTCCTTCGCAGGGAACGCGGCGGGTTGGCGCAACGAGGGAACAGCATGAGCAGCTCGACCGAGAGGGTTCACAGGACTTCCTTCATAGGCCGAGAATTTTTCGTTCGAGAAGTTGGCCTCAAAAAAAAAAAGGTTGGTTCAAAGATTTGGCAACGCAAACAAATAAGAAAATTTTATCCTGGAAAGAGGAGGGGAGATGTCGGAAGGGGGAAGAGGGAGGCCTCCGGAGTCAGAGAAAGATAATGAGGGGGCCGAAAGAAAGGGGAGCGTGACCTCTGAAAAAAGTGGGGGGGGCAACGGGAAAAGCCCGAGGGAGGGGGTGGATTACTTACTGACCATTGGAAAAGGAGAAAAAGGGCCTTGGAAGAAACTGTGGGGGTGGGAGAAGAACGTGGGTTCCGATTTCTCCCTTCAGGATCCGGGGAAAAAATGCATGCAACCAAAAGATAACGAGTTATTGGCCAGAGAGTGAAAATCTTCAGCGTTAGAGAATAAACGAAGGAAGAGGAAAACTAAAAGACGTTCAGGCGGGGAAGGGGGGCAATCTGGTCCATGATATTGGGACCTGCCCCCTTACTACACAAAAACAATCCCCTTAGGAGTGTCCCTCTTATATGGAAAAAGGTAACCGAAGGGGGGGAGTAGAATTTCCGAGGAATGTCAAAGGTAAACACACTTTACGGGTGATCGCCGTCCAATGAACGAGGACAGCCGGTTGAAAAGTTGGACCAAATTTATTTGTTGGGGGAAAGCGGGTTGGGCATAAAAGGAGAAAGTTTGTAGGAAGAACCAAAAAGGGAAAGAAAACAAATGGCCGAATGGGGGGTGGTAGTTTGGGCGACTAAGACTCACTTTAGGCTTTGATGAAAATAGAATTCAACTAGGTTTAACTAGGGGGGGCTTGAGGGATCCTTGCCTTGATTTTGAAAAGGAAACAGAAAAATAAAAAGGGCTGCTAGGATTTACTCCCATTTCAAAAGGGGCAAGGGCTTACCGGGCCCCACATATTTAAGGGTGGAAAAAAGAATGATTAAGATCGTCGAAGTGACCTTCGCTTTGAAAAGGGCAACAAAGTCGCCTCGTCGCAAGGACTGTAAAACTGCTGCCGGACTCCATGACTTTCTGGCGGGGACCCCGGACCGGAGTGAGTTTTATCACTTTTTGACTACAATGGGGAAGTTATCGGTTCCCAAGGGTTCACCACTGCGATAATCGGGGGTGGTAAAGGCAAACCAGAAAGGGAACGAGGTCCCGCAAGAAGCGATCGAGCGTTCCTCTGTACTGTCTCCAGGGAACTCAAAGTTTAGAGAGCTAGCAAAAAAACCCCCTTCTTCCGGAAAGAAGAGAGACGAGGGGAAGGGACAAAACCGGGAGACCCACGAAAAGACATCATTTAAAACAAGTAGGAATCTCCAAGCTTGGCCTGAGAGGGGGTAGGCTTGGGCTACAACCACGTAAAAGACGATGTCAAGGGGGGGTTGAAGGGGAAACGAAGAAAAATAACGGGGAAAAAGGGGGAGAGCAACTCAACAAACCTGGAGGAAGGAAAACGCAGAACGGCAATGGAAAAGGCAACGTTAATAAAGGATGTAAGGAAAGCTACTTTTAAAGCAGAAAGGAACTTCGCAGAGGGTCCAAAATTGATTGAAAAATCTGGACGGGAAAAAAAAGCCGAAAGGCAAGTGAGACCCAGTGGGTATTCGTTGCCAATAAAACCTTTGGGGGGGGGGGGGTGTGGGGGGAAAATATATTTTTGACGGGGAAAAGAGGGAAGTGAAAGTAATGAGAACAGAGGACAGCTAGAAGTAGGGGGGTACGAGCAGGAGTAAAAAAAATCCGGAAAAATGCAAGGACTTCACAAAAAGAAAAAACAAGTGAGAGTCCATTATTATGACGGGAAAAGGGACTTCAAAGGACTGTGGTACAAAAAAAGGGTCATTCCAAAAAAAGAAAGGTCAACGGGAACCCGGAGAAAGGAATACCCCTCGATTTAAAGGGAACGTTCAAGGTTGGTGGGAACGGGGGGGGGAAAAGGTAACCAAGGGCAAGAAAAGGCCGATGTGGACCGGGACCCAAGCTCAGGGACCGAAAGGGGGGCATCGTGGGCTTCGTACTGGCGCAGGACGCAAGGATTTTTTGGGAAGAACAAATGGGGGAGAATGTCAAGGGCAAAAAACCGACAGCGGATGGTTTGGGGGTGGAGACTGGGAAGGGAGGAGCGAAAGACATGCTGGTTCCAGAGAGGGAGACGGGGCAATAAAAGGATGCGAACTCACCGGTTTGTTCAGGTCCCAAAGACGTCAGGAGGGATGACTCGGATCAAAAAATGTTGTACTGAAGAAAACAACAAAAAAGTAGGGAATCACCATGCGAAGGGGGGGGGGAGGCGAAAGTGGCAGGAAAGAAAAAATCAGAATGGTGAAATCTGGAAACCAATGGGGGAAGAAAACGCTCAACGAGAGAAAAAGTTCGCACAGCATCAGGCGAAAAGAGAGATGGAATGTACACCAGGCGCGCTTCCTTGGACGAAGTAACGAAAGGAGGGGAGATGAAGCAAGGGTGGGTATTTATTTCGGAAAAAAGACCGGGACAACCTCGGTGCCAAAAAATCAAAACGAAATAAGAGGAAAAAAAGGTCAGATCAGAAGAAAAGCGTCGTCTGCAAGACTTCTCGTGCAGCTCGATGATCAAACCGCCGCGGAAAACTCGAAGCAACCGGGAGGGACTGAGCACACAAAAATAGGGAATGCTCGTAATCTCACTGAGTGCGAATGGGAGGGAAAAAAAGCGTCTCGAGGGCAAGGGGAACTCTCGGGATTCAGGGGAAAGAGGGAGATCTCAAAGGCTGACGAAGGCAAAATAACAGACCGACGCAAACAAATCAGCCAAATCATCTGCTCCGTATAAGGGGTACTATGAAAAATCGTCAAGACCCCTCTAAAGGGGGCCGCCAAGTGGAAAGGCGAAATGTGGTCGAAAAAAGACGGGCGCGTGAGGGGAGGAGTTCAGCGTGTGACAGTTTCCACTGCTGACTCGGTTTTCCAAGAAAAAAAAACGAATAAAAAATGTGGGACCCGGGGGGGGAAACGAAGCAAACTGGGGGCCAAAGAGGGGGGCTGTAAGGTCGTCACTGTGAAAAGTATTTCTTTTCATGGTGTCATGCGGGGGGGGGGAGACGCCATGGGGGAACTGTTCTCATTAGAGGGGATATGGCTCTGGGTGAAACATGGCCGACAAAAAAGGGGGGGGGGGCAGTCCAGCGAAAAAGGAAACCTGTCTGTGAAAAAAGGAAACACTCAGAATGGGGAGGGGGGTTTTCTTCACCAAAGAGGGGGGGGGGGGAAAAGCGAGCATTCATCGCAAGTTGCAGGAAAAAGGAGGACTAGAAAAGGGGAAGGGGGGAAAACCACTTAATAAGTTGGCGCAATTTGAAGGGAAACTCTCCAAACGACTAAAAGGAGGGGATAAATATATTAGCTCTTTGGAAAGGGGAGGCCAAGGAGGGGAAAAAGGGGCATGCAGGGGGCCTTGGAGAGGAAGCAATTAATGACAAAGAGATGAAAATTGGAAAATTCATTCGAGGGTGCCTAGTCCAGCCCGCAAGGTAGTGGGGGTAGGTTGTGGAGGGTTGGAAAGACCGTGGAAATGAAGGGACAGGAAGGGAAATGCGGATGAAAGGAAAAAGGGCAGTCAAAACGCTTGACCCTCCGCATGCGAAAACACGGTTGAAAAACACCCATACCCTGAAATAGACCCAATGGGAAGAAAAAACCTAAAAAAAAAAAAAAAAATACACGGGAACACCAAAACAGCCAACCTTAAATAAAGGGGGGAAGCACTTGATGGGGGGGCAAACAAAAACTCACAAGGTTTCTCTCGTGGGGGGTCCCACCTTAGACCCTGGGGAAGTTGCCCCACTCTTTGAAGACTACTAAGGACCAAGCGAAAGAACAAACTGGAAAGTTTTCGAACAAAAAATGGGGAGAGGGAAACAGGGGTGTTGCAGAAAATCATTGACGGGTGTATTTCTGAGAAAGGGTCGTCCAGTGAAGAAACCAGAATTATTCTCTGCATGTGCAGGGGGGGGGGGAAAAATGGGGGTGAATGATTTCGGTGAAGGGGTTGTAAAGTCCGCCTGGGAAAAAGCTCCCTCGAAGGGAAGGAGGATCTGAAGAACGAATTTTATCAATCTAGACTAAAAGGATCAACTCAAGTGTACGAAGTCGGTTCGAATCTAACTGGGGTTGTCTTTGGCCTAGGGACAAAGGAGAGTGCCTTGATCAGTTTGCAAAAGAGCGCTGGTTTTTGTGAGCTGTCACAGAATCAGGTCAAATCACGAGAGTTGGTTTCAGAAAACTACGGACCAGCATCAGTCGGCGAAGGCTTGGTTTGAGGGGCGAGACTGGGGCTTTCAACTATGTTTGGGGGGAAACGAGTTGGGGAAACTCATCGAAAGGGAAAGACTCTCCAGAGAGTGTTCCGCTCGGGCCAGGAAGAGGGGTCTGCAAATGCCGTGGGGGGATAAGGAGAGAAAGATTACTGATGCTTGGATCAATGATCCGCTTGAAGTCGACCAATTTGTTTCCCGAGAGTACCAAAGCCGCGGGGGATTGGGATTACGGAAAAGCCACTTGGGTCGAAAGAGGGGGAGGGGGGGACGCTACTGGTTTGTTGGTCAAATAAGAAGTAACTCAAGGGTTTTTCCTGCAAAAGGCTAACGTCGGTACGGCATTGAACAAAGTCGTGTGAAACCAAGTGAGGGGGGGAGAAAGAAAATCGTAAAGAACACCCATTTCGGTCCTCACCCCAGGGGGAAAATACGAGAACCAACAACCATCCTCTTGGAGGGTCTTTAGGGAAGGTAAGCGGGCCATTTGAGATTTGGAAAGGCTGGCCCAATAGAACCCCTACTGCCCCCCTTTAAAGTCGTTTCCCTCGAAGGAAAATAAACGCAGGCACCAGGTAGAAAAGGGAACATGGAGAGGGTTAAGGGTTCAACACTAAGGGAAATCGAATCCGGAATTCGGCATTGCCTGAAGAGGGGTCAACACCACATTTTATGGGTGGTAAGGAGAACTTTGGGGGGAAATCTGATTTGTCAGGCGTGTCCAATGAAAACACGTCCATATGGCCCAGATGGTGGTAGGGTCTTGAAGCAATGCAACTGTCGCTTTTTCAAAAAAATAAAAAAAACCAAAATTAAAAGAGCCGGGAAAAAAGGAGGGGGGGAAGACGGAGGGGGAGAGATGCTTGCCTTTCAGGGTCCCCCGTTCACCATCAAGCCCAAAAGTGTTCGTGCGAACGGTAAAGCACAGCCACCTGGGGTCCTCAAAAAAGTGAAGGTTCGGCGGGGTTTTAAAAAACCTTGGAGAAAAAAGAAGGGGGTGGGGGGCATAAATGAGGGTCAAAAGAAGGGATCCATTGCCTTGAGGGGGGATTCAACCACGGAAACTCGTTCTTCCTTCAGACAGAAAAAAGTCGAAAGTCTGCCTTTCGGAGGGTTTTCCCAGTGAAAAAAAGACAGGGGGGGGGATTTCAGAGCAGAAAAGGGTTTGTCTCAATAATTCGCAGTTTTCCAACGTTAACGAATGTCGGGTGGGGGGGTTCCTGAATGAGCCCATCCAAATTGAAGGGGGGGCACTCAAAGCAAGGGGCCTCATGTAAGAGAAGGGGGAGGAGAAGAGGGTGGGGGAGAAAAGGTGGTCAAGGTCCCGAAGAAATATAAACAACAAGGGAAAAGATGATTCAACTCGTAACGGGGTACATAAAAAAAAGGGACCACGGTGCGGGACAGCAATTTAAAATGAGGAAGAGAAGCCTGGGGAAAAAGGGAGAGAACAGGTGTGTGGGCGGGACATTCAGAAACTGACATGATAGCAATGGGAAAAAAGCAAAGGCAATGGGGGAAACGTGGATGAATCTGAAAATCACCGGCGGTTGTGAGGGGAAAACGAAGAAAAGAGGGGGGAAAGGGATCACGGCGAAGGGGGATCAGGAGGAGTAGGCCGACGTTTTAAAGGGAAAACGCTAAGGAAAGTGAAAGGGGGGGTGTAAAGCAATTGATTTGCACAGGAATAGGGGGGTGAAAAAAAAAAAGTAAGGATACCCATGGAGCGGGCGCCGAAATCTTTGTGAGAGTGTGAAACTAAAACTCTAAGGCAGGGGTATGACTCTAAGGACGAGAACAAAAGACGGGACGGCTCCTTGTAAAGGGGGAAAAAATAAAGGGAGGGCTGAAGTTAGAGGAAGGAGAATAAGGGGGAAAACGCCGAAGTATGAGTGGGTCAAAACGGGGAGGCCTTCCCCCACCAAAGAACTGGGACAAAGGCCAAGGGGGGAATGCAATGCAGTACCGTGTCTCTAAAATGGGGGACTTCACCCTTTAAGGGGGTGGTGAACAGAAGACTGGAGAAGAACCAGGTGCCGGCTAATTTTCCCACCAAAAACAAAAAAACCAAACAAACACCCTGATCAAAGGGGGGAAAAAGAAGGGGGGTCTTGGGCAGTTTGTGTCAGTGAGGGGGGGCAGAAGTAACACAAACAGATTTGCAAATTGCTATACCTGGAACAGCGGAATGTTGTACTTACTTTTAAGGGGGGGGGGGGTCAAAAGAAGGGAAAGGAGTGGAAACTAGCTGGGGATTGACAATAACTCGGTCTTCTCAGGGGAAAAGACTATGAAACGTCACAGGTAAAGAATTGGAAACTTCTCGAGGAACCAAAAAAAATAGTGAAGAAACGAAAAAGACGGTTGAGTGGTTCCAAGGGAGTCAGGAAAATAAGAGGCTTGTCCATCTCGGCCCAATTGGGGAAGAAATCAACAGAGGACTGTCAGGGAAGGAAACAGAAGAGAGGGGAGATTAAGGCGGAGGCAACTGTGCAGTCGCAGAACGCGGGAAAATGAAAGTCAGACGAACGCAACTTATATTACAAATTTGGGGTGAGTGGATTCCACGCGGTGAAAAAAGCGTGAAAAAAACGACAAATAGCGAGAAAAGCTCGCGGCCGGAAACTTCCGAGGGCGAGTTAAAAAAGCTAGGTCGGTCTTAAGTGCCATCATAGAAAGGATCAACAAAAAGAGGTTAAAAGGGGCGGGGACAGGCAAAACATCTTTAACTTCGAAAAGTAAAAACGCACCAGAATGAAAGTTAAGGAGAAACTGTATTTGGGGATCTTCCGTGGGAGGAGAAAGGGATCCACGAGGACCGGGGAGCGGCAAGCATTCAGAATAGGGGTCGGCCTCAAACTGGGATGACTAAAAAAAAACCCTAACGACAGCAACCCACTCCCGAAATAAGATCCAGGCCAGGTTCTGGAAGAAGGAGACTCTCTAAGACCCTCGATAAAAAGGAAACCAAGTTTTCACCAAGGGGCCCTTCTGGAAAACTAATACTTGCAGTGTCGAGGATTCCAGAGGGTCCGGGACAAGAAAGGAGGGGACATAATGGGGGGGGGGGGAAAGACAACAACGAATGAAGTGGTCCCCGATTGGGGGAAAAAAACTCAATTATGAAAAAAAGAGTCAAGGGGAAGTTGGGGTATCCTTTTCTCACTGGAATCAGTGGGGAGGGGGGGAGAGACATTGGGAGAGAGTCTTATTCTTGAGGGTGGTAAAAAGCGCAGTCGATTGGTACGTGTGGGAAAATGCCCGATCAAAGTCCAAGACCACTCAGCGAGTGTTACACCAATGACCAAACTCAAAAATAAAAGTGGATGATGGAGGCGGACCAGAAATCCTCTGACGAAGTTCAGATCTTGCAGAAAAGGACTTGAAAAGAGGGGAGTTGCCGAAAAATTTCAAGACTTTTAGAAGGGAAGAAAACCACACCCGCCACCCAATGGCCCAAAAAAACCCGAAGAAAGATCTCTCAACAACAAACAGAGTATAAAGGGGGAGAGTTGGGGCCAACTTACTCCACTTCTTGAAAAGGGCAAGGTTCTCTTAAGCAATTTGGGCAACAAATGAGGAGGACGAAATGACGATGGGGTGGCCGGAAGCCTCGCACAGGTAGGTAGGGGTAATTTGTAGACATACTGGGTCTGGATTGCGCTGGACGGGGGAGGGGGTAGATGAGGCCATGCGCAAAACGCACGCAACCGCCATGCGAACAGCTGTTCAAAAAAACTAAAACTAGGCTGCCCAATGGCCTCTACCGAAAGGGGTACACACGACCGAAGAAAAATCCGCGGTGGAACCCGCTACCCTACCTTGAGGTGTCCCCAGGGAGAAAAAAGTTTTACTGCATCACTTATGTACACATGATGGCCCATAAAAAGTCACAAGGGAAGAATGGGGAACTAACAACGGCTGAAGAATAGACCGGGGACCCCTTACAGTATGTTACCACGGGGGAGCAAGGAAATGGGAGGATTGAGGAGAAGGGTGGTGAGAGTCTCGAGGATCGGCATCGAAACCCGGCTATGAGGATGGACAGTTTTTGGTTTACTTTCTGTCGGTGATTTGTGGTAAAGGTCAGGTGACGGGACAAAAGAGATGGATAAGCCGGCAGGGCCTCACGATGGAGCCCGCCGGCCATTTGCACGACCACCACAGTCTGATGAGGGTACCTAGCAAGTTTCGAAGGGATTTTGGTCTGCGCAGGGAAAGATGCGGGGCAAGTGAACGTTTTCACCGTTGGGCTCAGGATGAGAAAAAAGGAGGGGAGACTGTCAGCTCGACATCTTTTTTGCCGAGGCTTCAGAAGAACGGGAAGAGGCACGAGCTTTTGTGGTTGCGTTCGCTAGGGGGGAGTTGGCTGCAGAGGTTGTGAAAGGGCACAAAAAGAAGATCCCGTTGATCTCTCAAAAAAGGAGTGAGCTTGGAGGGGAAGAAGAGGGAGGAGCCCTGGCCGTGTTTCAAGGACTGAAAGCAGATCGCGATAACGAAAAGAGCCGAAGGTAGCGTGGAACAAACATTGTGGCAGCGAGATGGGGACCATCACCTCTGGAAAGGTGGGGAAGTGTACTTCCATGGGAAAAGGCTACACAGGAGCCTTGTGACTACTTTGGGGGTGTGAAAGGCGATAAGTATAAAGGGGGAAAGTCCGGGTGGGTGGCATCCCCTTTCAACGTCTTTGAACTTCATAAAAACCCGAGTCGAGCACCGCGTGCGAAAAGAAAGATCGGAAAATCGGCATACCAGGGAAAAAACGATCCTCCAACCCAACGTTACGAGTAAGGCAACCATCCGCTTGCGGTCCTGAGGAAAGGGTGGGCCAAGCACTTGGGGACATGCTGGACCCAACAAGGGAAAAAATCTGCCCCGCAGTTCGGCGTGTGCCAGCTGAGAGGGCAACCAGTGTTTTAAAAAAAGGAAATGGTGAATGTCCAGGGAGTTCGGGATTTTTGACCCGTTAACACAATTTACAGTGGTTCGACGATTCAAAATGAAAGAAGCGAAGTGAAAAAAAAAGAAAGGGAGGGATTCCCCTTTGACCACAGGTGATGGGTTTTTATCTTCTAGTGTGGTTATAATCGGGGGAGGTACCAGTTAGACCAAAAGTAAAATGGCCCGAAAAGGTGTTAGTTCTGGGAGAAAAAGTTCAACATGGATTCGGAGGGGGGTCACGTTCACAAAACAGTACCGGGGAAAAAGGAGGGTTGGACCAGGTCATTCGATCTCCATTTGAATGGCGGAGGGGACCCGTTCATAGAGCACAAGAGTCTTGAAACAGGAAGGACGCCATGGGGCTAAAATGGGTGTCCTTTGGGAAAGTCCTCGTTCAAAAAGGGGGGGAATGTTTTGAAGCATGCTTGAAAAATCCAGTCAATTTCTTGAGTTTAAAAGAGTCGAAGGAAGAAGGATAAAAACTGCTTCGACATTGACCTTTAGGGGATTTTGTTCAAACCGACACCACCGCCACTTGGGGGAATAAATAGTGGGGGGGGGGGTCAGAAAAAATGCCTTTCGTCTGTCCCGTTCACCACGCTAGGAATGTTGGGTGATGAGACAAAAAGTCGGTCTAGTCCACTCGCAGATTCAGGGAGAGGGCAATCTTGCAGGACTGTAGCAGGCCAATAGGTCTAACTGGTTATTTCGGTCCGAGGAAAA
>Ga0179593_1369253_pt1 | contig 14441 bp, 13 predicted proteins | sample CZODoug2_1_08_16_FD_185931 | JGI IMG/M metagenome (GOLD analysis project Ga0179593, IMG submission 185931) | Vadose zone soil fungal communities from Angelo Coast Range Reserve, California, USA - CZODoug2_1_08_16fungal (PacBio error correction) | ecosystem: Environmental > Terrestrial > Soil >...
TATCGAGAGAGAGCGCAAGACAAAAATAACAAGTGAGGAAAATGAAAGGACCACAACGAACGCTGGATTCTTCCGAAGCCCGCCACCGGCTTGAATTGACGAAAGAACGGATTGGGGAAGAGTCGGATGACGAATCTAAATAATAACCAAGAGAACAATGTGATCTTAAGGGCCACGAAAGGGGGAGGGATGGACATCATTGTCCGAAACATCTGTCTTCCGTTGGTTTTGTGTGTTGCCGCTGAACATCGCCATAAGAAGGTGGAGGGTCCAGATGTGCCGGTTGGAGAAATTGGGCTTTAGAGGGGGAAAACGAAGCGGGCCATTCAGCGGTGTAAAACGTGAGGTGGAGGTTACGATTTCTGTGGGGGAGGGGGACAATACGGGGGTTAATTCCATACAAAATCAAATCATATGGGACCACCACTTTTGACAACGGATCGTGGTCGAGGGTGGGGGGAGAATGAGGAGGTGAAATAGGAGAAGAAAGAAGGACCTCTTATAAATTGGTTGTTGGTTCATCCTCAAACCAAAGGGCGCATGCGAAGCTCGCCAACCTAAAATTGAGGGCAGAGGTGGTCGTTATCGTGTGGGGGAGGGGGCCAAAGTTTTGAGAAGCCTCATCGAGCGAAAAGTTGGAATCTTCGAAGGGGAGCAGGGGTAGCGCTGCTTTGAGGGCGAAACCCTGCTAGGGGGAACCTGTGTTCGGTTCGCGGACCATATAAAAAAAAGGGGTTTGCAACGGTAATGGTGGAGGGGGGATGCCAGCGAGAAGTTTTCGTCTTCCCGTCGATAGGGGACGTCGGGCACGATTCCCCTTCTTGATAGGGACGACGAGGCGTGGACCTTACGAATAGCGGATGTGACTGAGCACAAAAAGGGCGGGGGGAAGGGGTCACAGAGATTTGCCCGAGCCTTTTCAATCATGGCCCCTTCGTTGGCTAGAAACGGCTCGACCGCGTTTTTTCAACAGACCTTAATCAGGGGACTGAAGGGCAGAAGAAACAACGAAAGAAGCTCCTAAAACAGGTGGAAGTTCTTCCGATGAACGTGGACAAACAAGGGGCGACGGGGGGGGGGGCCGAGACCTTGGCGCCAGCTTAGCCTTTGCTTGGAAAGACTTCCCTAAAAATCGGCGTCGTTCCTGCATCAGTCAAACAAAAACCTCGCGAATGCCCAGAAAGGGAGGGAAAATCATGGACATCCTTTCTGGGTGGGGGGGGGAAAAGAGCGTGTTTTCGCCTTGCGCTAACATTAGGGGGTTGGCCGAAAAAAGGGGGATGTGTTGAAGCTTCCGGGGGGAGGGGGAGGGGGAGGCTCTTCATGTGCAAGAACATTTCACAGCAGACGGCCGGAAGGGAAGCTCAGAAGTTCAACCGGGGGGGGGGGGGAAGTCAATTCTTCTTCCCACGAGGGGGAAGCTTAATTTAACAACCATCGCGGGCGGGACGAGATTTCATGCGCGTGGCATTCGAGCGTAGAGGATCATTAGAGGACCTGAAGGGTGGGGGATCACTCCAGCTCCTGGGGTCTTAATAAGGGGGGTGTGAATCTTTCCACTGGTGGGTTGGGGGAGGAATCAGGAGGGCAAGAAAAGAGGCGAAGGGAGAATGAAGGACCGCGGGGACCCCGTCCTATTTCGGTCCTGCCCTTCTTATCTGGGGGCAGGGGATTCCGGGATCGAACTGCTATTTTCCGCTGGCGCTTTGCTCAAGGGGGCCGTCTGGAAAAAAGACTTCCGGAGGAAGAGAAAAGAGGTCCAGATCATGGCGGCGCCCCGTGCTGCCATCTCCAGAACGACCAAGGAAAGAAAACAGGATTAGGTATTAAACTAGGAGGAGGAGTTCGGGAATGCTCAAGGGGGGGCGCAAAGAAAGGAGCGTTTGGGGAAAAGGGGGAGGGGCTTCACTTAAGAGTACGATACGGAGAGAACTGACTCTAACATAGAACAAAGGGTAGGGCCGGCATCCAGTTTACCGGTATCACGGGGCGCGGCAAGCGTCAAGGGGGAGGACCGGGAAAAAGTAAGGAAAAGAAGGAGGAACTGGAGTTTGCGCCGCACGGCTTAAACGAAAGGGAACCAAATGTCTTACGAAAAGTAAGCTGAAAGGTCGTTGATGAAAAAAAGTTCGATAGTATAGGCAAGACAAGGGGGTCAAGAGCATCTAGAATCTGGAACAGAGGAATGGCAGGGGGAAAGGGGGGGTTGAAAGCACGCCCTCGGTCAAGGTAGCCACGGGGGAAAACTCCGGCGGAAGCGGAAGCAAACCTAGGGATAGGAGGGAAAAACAAGAGGCCCGCCTAGATAAAGCTATCTACCCGAAATCTTCCAGACCAATGTGCTCAAGCAGCACAACCGTCTTCGGGCCAGAACAAAAAGAAGAGGTGGGGAGGCAAGAGGGAAAAAAAACCAGAAAAGAGGAAAAAGGGAGAGGGGATAACGAGAGGTTTTTTTCTGGGGCACTCCCCAGAAGGTCATGAAAAAAGGAAATCACGTGGGGGGGTGGAAAAAAAAAAAAGGGACGAATTAAGGGGAAAGCGCAGAGACGTTTAATCGAACCTAGTTCTGGAGGTCCCAAAATACGTAATAAAAGAGGGGAGTCGGGTAGGCGAGCAGAAGTGGGCGCGGAAAGAGAAATTATTAGGCTGTTTTAACCTTAGATCTCTATCAACCAAGAGTCCTTTCGAGTGCCTGGGAAAGATAGGAAACAGGATGTGACAGGATTTGAACAAGGGAACAGAGAAAGAGGAGATTACGTAAGAGTACACGGAAAGCATTGCACTTTAGGTCGTTGACCCGCATAAGACTATTAAAATTACAAACTGGGAGACGCTGTCATGCCGCGAACGGCATCATTAGACAAGCGGGGAGAAGGGGAGAAAGCGGAACTAAAAAATAAATGGGTTCTGGGGTCGCCGCAAAGCTCAGAAAACAGAGAGCAGCCACTGGCTGCTACTTATTAAGGGCCAAAGGAGTGGCCCGAAGGAAAGCGAAAAAATCAAAAAAAAAAATAAGAAGAGGGGAAGGGGAGGGGGGGAGGATCGCGGCCTCTTTTGGTCGTAGCAAACATCTAGAGGGAATTCTCGAGAAACGACATGGGGCATAGGGTATCTCACTTGACCTAAAAGGAAGGTTGTCTCCCACAGGGGTGAACTCTAGATTTGCGGATTTGGGAAGAGGGAAGAATGCAACTGAGAACCCACCACAAAGTCTGACCCGTCCCGACTCCCAGAAACCCCGCTGCATGTAAGCGGTCAGTAGGCAATCCTAAAGCAAAGGGGAGGGGGAACAAACAAAGAAGAGTGGGAAAAAAACCTCCAGGCCTACATGCTGACTCAATCAAGACAGGAGAAAGGTTCAGAAAACAGGGAATCGGACTCCCACCACAACAAGGCAGGGGGGGGAATATGATTGGGGGAAAAAGGGCTTCATCAAAAAAAGTGAAGGGGGGTGGGGGTATGAAGGGGGGGGTAGTTTCTGCTACCCGACCACCCCAAGACGCTCTGAACTAAAAACAAAGACTTTAGGGCTGCTGAAAGCGGTGAACGTCCACCTCATATCCTTTCCTTTCTGGGGGAGGGAAAAGAATTTGGTGAAAACTTGTAACGAGTTGAAGAAGGAGGGGAGTAATCTCTAGAAAAAAAAGGGAAAGGAAAAGGAGATCTAGATGATCTACGGAGCAAGCCTTTCTAAAAAATACCAGGCGCGAAAACGCCGTATCTGCCACTTATAATTGGACTCGCTTGGGGAGAACGAAGAAACGCTCAAAAGGAGGGTGCGAAAAAGAGAGGGGGCTATCCGGATCACTAGAAGAACAAAATAAGGTGCCCATCCCCTGTCTCTGGAGAAAACTGAACTCATGCCAACTGATTTGGTTTTCTGGAATTTTCAGAGGGGACTTGTCGAAAACTAAGAAGGGAGGCGAAAGGTCAAAACGCAAAAAAGGGAAGGGAGGGAAAAAGGGGAATTCATGGAAAATGTTGGGGGTACCGGCCTGGAATAGAATGCCTAAAGAAGCGCTAAATTCAACGCGGATGAGGGGAGGCCGGGAATGCTTGGGGGGGGGGGGGGAGCATGACTGGGATTCATAAAAAAATAGATGAGCCACCAAGGAGGGGGGAGACACGAAAGGTATGACACGGTGAGAAAAATGAGTATGCCTGAGCGGAAGGGAAAGAACCGGGGGAGGTGCAAGAAAAGGAGATCAGCGAGGAGAGGGGGAAAAAAGGAAATTCTGCTAAGACTTTGGGGAGTGGCGGTTCGAAGAAGGTTGCCACGATGGGGGAGGGGAACGCATCTCGGGGCGAAGGTCAGGCATCTTATCTATCTGTGGCGAGGCTAAGGTTGAGCAGCGCCAGGAGGGAGCATTGTTGAGGGGGAAGAGGAAAGAATACCACATTGGCGAAAAAACCACAACCCTTTTCTGGAAAGGGAAAGGGCCATAGGGGAAGATTAGGAATTTCCTCTCGTCTTATGCTTGGGTCACGAGAAGCGCAAATGCGATAATCGCACTCGGAAGAGACTAGGATAGCGAGGGGGAACTGAAACCACCAGGGAAATCAGTTGGAAAAGGGGAAAGCAAACGTGGGAAGAGAAGTAGGAAGCACTTCGGTTGAAATAGCAGCGGCGCTTTACAGGTCAATTACAGCGCTGAACAGGGGAAAACAAAACCTGCGAAAGGATCGTTGGGGAAGGGGATGAAAAGGATGAAGAGACATAAAAAGAAGGAGATGTGAACCCTTTGCAGCTTGCGCTGTGTGCCTGAACAGTCTCAGCGCAACAACAGGGGCGTGCCGCCGCCTGAGAACAAAAAACACAAAGAACGGACGAGAAAAAAGGGGCGCGGTGAGCAAAGAGGGAGAACACAGGAGCGGTGAGAACTAGCGAATGTTATAAAGTGAGAAAGTTCGAACGTCAGGTGGATCGCTTCGGGAAGTGGCGGAGGGAGCGTGAGGGAAGATTGATCAAACGGTCCAATTGCGCTTCCGGGGGGGTCGTGGTCCGTCCTTCGAAAAAGTGTCGCCGAAGGCGCTGACTGACGGTGAAAACCATAAGAGGGGAAAAAAAAGGAAGGAAGCTAGATTGGGGGGAAGATGCTAACTCCTGCCTTCCCGATAATCGTCGAAGGGTTTTTGGGGGGGAAATCCAGGGGGAAAAAGGGGGTCGTAAAAGGGGAAGGAAGTTCCTTCGTTTTGTAGCCGCCGTGGCGCTAATAAGGTATCGTCCTATCCTGGGGCCCCAAAGCGCCAAAACGGCAGGGTACGCGGGCAAGAAAAGGCGAGCAGCAGTAAAAAAAAGAGGGAGGCTACCGAACTTTCTATTGTTGTGCGTTCTATAAGTATCCTTACTGTACTCTTCCGGAGGACCCTCGCAGCGGGTCCCAACGCGTAGGGGGCGAGGACAAAAAAAAGGGACATCTCCAGAAAACGAAGGAAAAAAGTCCATCGACACAACAACATAGGAATATCGTATCAGTTCGGTGTTCTCAAGGTTCACCCTCGCCATTACGCGTACTATTTTCTGGCGTCAAGCGAGAAGGCGCGGAAGAAAGGGGGCAGGGAGATAAAAAGAAAAGGGGGAGGACAAATAGAAAAAAGGGGAGGGGGAAAAAAAAACGGAGGATTTTTTACACCTGAGCAAGGAATGCCGGCAATCGTAAATATGAATATCCCGAAGGCGGCGCTATAATTGTCAATTTAACTCGGAGACGCAGAGCGAAAAGGAAAAGGGGGGGGAACGGAAAGGAAAATGTAGAAACAAAAATCATCTGAAACGGGTAAAAATTCAAAAAAAAAGGGAGATTTAACGCGACTTGACTCAGGGAAAACAGCTCTACAATCTTCGAGAAAAGGATTGGCGGGGGGGGGGGGGTGCCCAGAAAAAGCTCGTTAGGAAAAGGGAAGAAGGATCTAGTGAAAAACTCCGTCGGAGGATTCCTTGCCTATTTGATATTATGAATTGCCAAACAGAACCAATTTAAAAGGCCCACCCACAGATCGAAAAAAAAAGGAAGGAAGATACACTAGTGCCGCTTCAACGGGGAAAGATCCATCCGAAGAGGGCTTCACTAGATTGGCGAGGGAGCCTCAGAAAAAAGATGTGGTGTTGGAGGCGGAGCACGAAAAAAAAAACGAGGTGGAAAAGAAAAGGAACCACAAAGAGGGAGTCTCTTTCTCATGCACTCAGCCACACGCGTTAGAAATGTAGACCACGTGACAGAGAGGAGTTATAGAAGGCTGGGGGTCGGAAGGCGAAGAGAGGGGGGAGTAATGGGGATGGGGGGGTGGGAAACGGGGCTTTTCAGAAGAGGATAACCGAGACCGAGTGCCTCACGAAACTCAATGATCTTTGACCTGATGGAAAAACCGCGGTGGCGGACATGAAAATATCCGTCAGCAAAGAGCAGGGAAGAGCAGGGCGATAAAAGAAGGAGCATCGTGACCACAGCAAAAGGGAGAAAACGGTCTCGGGGCCCACTTTAACAAAAGGAGTTCTACTAAAAAAAAAACCTCATTGTCCTAGGGAACCTCAAAGAAGAGCGCAACATATCGACAGGGAGGGCCTGAAGGAGCGAGAGGATGCCGGGAAGAAAGCCAGTCGTGGGAAAAAAAAGGATGATAAGTCCGCACCCAAAGTAAGATGAGGAGTAGTTGCGCACTCGCTTCTAAATTGGCAATTCTAAGTGAGTCTTACCGAGCGCCAGGCATCATTATCCATGGAAAAAGAAAGACCACGAAAAAGGTTAAGGGAGGTTAACCAGAAGTGTTGCAACTAATAGCTTATTTGCTGGAAACAGAAATAAAGGAGAAAACAACCACACACGGGACCTAAACTCCCTGAAAGAGGGAATGGATCGCTTCGTCGGCATCGAATAAAATCATCAAAAAAAGTAAAAAGAAGGGGACTGGGAACGAAACCCCGGGGACTCAAAACAAGGAATAACGATCATTTGCAGGATCAGAAAACGCAGTTGCATATGAGATTGTCGAAAAAATAAGGGGGGGCTGCAAATTTGTTTGGGGGGGGGGGGGAGAAGAGGGGAGAGTCCGGGCCCCCGACGCAAGTCACAACCGATCGCAGCTGTTAAAGGGAACAAGGTAGGGTAAATAATTGAAAAGTGAACAGCCGGCAGCGGTCCGTTTCGTGCGCACCTATGGGAAAAAGTGTCGCTTGATCAGAGGAAGTCTAGGGGGAGAGAGAACAAACAACGGAGGAGGGAGGGAAGGAAGATGGAATTATAGGTAATCGCCTCACAAAGATACCAGTTCTAAAATCATTGCGACGACGGCCCCCGCTCGCCGGGAAGAAAGTTTCACAATCGCTTGGCTCACGAAAGAAAACGGATGGGAGGAGGGGGGGGAGGGGAAAAAAAGAGCTGCCCCATTCGCCATCTGTACTGACGAAACGATACAATAAACCAAAGAGAACCCTCTTCGACAATCATATCCACCTGACCTTTGGGGGGGGGGGAGGGGGAAGGTGTCATCAATTCCTTGAAAAAAAGGACAGTTCGGTAAAAAAATAGGGAAGGGGGGGAGGGTGAAGAGCGGGTCGTCCAGAATAGTGACTCCGTGGTTTTTTTAACTAAAATGGGTGTCTGATTCGGGGTCGACAAGCGCTGAAATGGCCAGGGGGGGCATCGGAGGTTTTCGGCGGGAGCATGGAAGAAGGGGGGGGGGCGAAAAGAGGAAGGAGCCGGACAAATAAGCTAAAGCCATATGTAACAGGCTGGGGAGACCAAGGGGGCTTTTCACGTTTAAAATAACGGATACGCGTATCAACTTCACCTCGGTATAATTTGCAAAGAAAAAAAAGAGGGCGGAAAGAGAAGAAGACAAGAAGAAAAGTTTTAGGTGGAGGGAGGGAGGAGACGGGCGGGTTGGTAAGGCATCTCGCGCCAGTTTCCCTCAATCAGTGTTAGGGGAGGTCTGGGGCTGGGGGCCGGCATTAAGGCGGGCAGGTTGAGTTCTCGGAAAAGCGGGGGCGCAAAAAGCGGATGGAGGAAAAAAAAGGGATTCATTTCCTCCGCGTCTGCGGGGGAGAGGCTCTTGAAGGAAAGACGCCCTGGCAGAAAGGGTCATGGGAAAAAAGAGCGCATGTAGGATAAAGCAGTTCCGATGTTTCATCAAGGGGCAACTCGAGACTGTGTTTATACCCGCTTGACGAAGACGTTGTGAACAAGCCGGGAGAGGAAAGGACTCAAATTAACTGCTCGCCCTGAAGAAAATGCGGGACTTCTAAGGGGGAGAACAAAAACGACCTCTCGGGGGGGGAAGGAACCCCTTTGCGTAGAAAGAGACTGAACCTGAATGGCTAAGGGGAAGAGGGCTGCTCCAATGATCAGGGGGGGTTCTTCTCCTCCAAAAATTCAGAGCGCGGACTCATCAATCTCTTTCGGAACGACATAGTGAAGTCCAGGTCGGCGTGGGGAGGGTGGCCACCGAAGAATCAAAGGGGGGGAAAGCTAAAATGTCTTGCACTGTAATTTCTGGCGTCGGGGCTTGTAAAGGGGGGGGGCGGAGGGGCGCGGGACAGGTGGTGCAAGAGAGAGAAGACACAGAGGCACAGGAGGAAAGATGCTGTTCAGGTTTTCCTGTGAGCCGTCCTAGGGATTTCGCACGCTGCTATAAGGTACCCAACCAATCACCGAAAAATGTAGAAGAGGGGAAGAAAGGGAAGGAGAGGTGACCCTGCGATGAGCCGATAATCCTCACCTTGTTGGGTAAGGGCACAAAGGAGGGGGGGGAAAGCATTTGAGGGAAGGTTGTGGGAAAGGGAGTTCGTTTTGTCAGCTCGGCCGGGTTTGGCAAGATAACGCAGTACGTCCAGCATCTGCCGGAAACGAGGAGACCAAAAAAGGGAGATTGAGCAGAGGGACTTGACGGGAGCTCATTGGGGGACAGGGCCCGGCGCTACAAACTGGGGGTTAAAGGGGCGAGTTTCTCTAAGGTGCCTTCTGGGAAGAAAATTAGAGACTCATCAAGTTTACCACGTCGCTATCGCTGAACACAGCCATCGCACACAAAAAAAAACGAAAGAACCTAGAGCTAACAAAAAAAAAAAAGGGAGTATGGTCTAGAATTAGGACTGTAAGGGTCTGCGAACTTGGCATCGGACTGAGGGGGAAAGGGAGTCGGACTTCCATGCGTAAGATGGGAAGAGAAAAGGACTGGAGAGAAAAAGAAAACGAAAGTTGTTATCAGGTCGCCCCACAACACCTTATCCTGGGGGGTAAATGAAGTAAGAGGGACGTCAATAGGGAAGGGAGACGTTTTGAATCCTTGGAAGCATCTATACCTCCGTGTCTTCCTCAGGCGAACAAACTAATGAACTAAATGGGGAAACCGGTATTAAGAAAAGCTAAATGAAGGTATTAAAAAATACTTTCTATTATCGTACATCGCAGGTCGCATGACCGATCTCGAGACTCCGGGCGGTTAGGGGGGGGGGTGGGTTAAAAACAAGAGGAAAGAGGGAAGAGTCAACTGGGGTTGGGAAGATACGGAACCATAAAACGGTCGGGAAGGAGTGCAGCCTGGGCGATGTTTAGCATTATTCAGGGCACTGCCACAGACCAGCGAAGGGGAAAGGAAGAGAGAAAGAAAAAAGGGACTGAAACGGCAAGAAATCATTTCGCGCACGGGCTTCAACAAGGACGCTTGGGGCGCAGCAAACCTAAGACTTTGGAGGAAAGATGGGGGCAACAGAAAGGGGCATCGAGGAAGAGGAGGGGGGTTGGGTTGGGGGGGACCAGAAGATCGCTGGAGGCGGAACGACATTCCACTCAAAATCGGGAAAGAGGGGGAGGAAACAGGCTCTTCCCACACGCGCCGGAGTTGAGGGGGGGCGCACGTGAAAGGAGAAGAAAAGGGGAACGAGTTACGGAGAGCAGAGGGGGGGGGGGGACGCGGCAGCGAACTTGGATCTGGTTGGAACTGGCTCGGCTATCACAAACCAAGTGGGGGCCTACGGGCAAGAACGAGCTAGAAAAAGAATGATTTACCAGAGGGGGGGGGGGATCAATACATGGAGTGCATCGACAGTCGGGACTAGAATCACTCCGGAACGTCATGACCCATCAGACTCGATGGAAGAAGCTTCTCGCTGGAAACGTACTTCATCTTAGGCAAAAGCGGGATAAGATAACGAAAAACTGCAAAACCCAGGGAAAGGGAAAAGGAAAAAGACAGCAGCAGAAAGGAAGAAGAGAGAAGTGAAACGAGCGCTAGTAAACCAAGTTGCCCCCAAATAACAATCCAAAAAAGCGAAGAATGTAGGGAGCAAACTTGCGCCTCTTTTGGGTTTGGGGGACGGAGTACTTCTAATTGGGGACGACGGAAGGACTCAGAGGAGAAAAAAAAAAAGGTTAAAATTAAAAAATTCGTTGTCTCCCGCAGTTTGTCTCATCGAAGGGAGCTCTTTGCTGAGGCTTCCAGCCAAAATTCTACCCACACAGCATTCCATACAAAAGGCACAACCTCCCGAGACCCCGCGGAATGGGAAAAGGAGGCGGGCTAAAGAACAAAAAAAAGAGGAAAAAAGGTCACTATTGGACGAAAACGAAAGCCAACTTGAAAAATAAACGGAGGGGCGGATGTTTCGACAGATCGATGACACTTCAAGCCGAGGATTGGAAGAAGACGATTGTGAGAGAGAAGGGGGAGGGGGTTATATGGAGAGTTCAAGGTGTCCGAGCCACCCGAAGCGCAGGACACGATCCAGCCGGTGAGGTCGGGGGAGCGGGTGAGAAAGCGATTGAAAAAGGTTCGAAACCGAAAAGGGCCGGTTGACGAAAAAAAAAGGGGGGGGGGAGAACTTGGAGGAGCAGGCGATTCATCTCGCTCTCAACAACACCGGAGGAGAATAGATCTTATCGATAAGGGGAAGAGAACTGGGACAATTTCAAGCAAAAAGGGCAGCGCCAACGAGAAAAAGGAGACAGTTCAAGAGGGAGGGGGAAGAAAAAAACACGCGAAAATTCGCATGGGACGGGTGAGTAAGTCGGGGGTTACGCGGGACGGACGAAACAGACATGATACAAAAAAATAATGTGCAGAAAGACTTCGGGCAATCTCAGATGAAAAACCAGAAAGGGGGGGGTCAGAAAGGGGAAGAGGACGGTGGCGAGGACCTTTCTTATTTAGGATAGTCACTCATTAAGAAAGGGAGGTTGACGGCCAGAATAGGGGGGGACTTTTGTTTGGGTGAACCATCCAGTTTTGAGGTTTAGTAAAAGGAGGGGAAGAACAGCCCTCGGGGGCAGAGGTTGGGCCGGGGTGGAACTTTTGTTTTCTCGTCAAGGGACAGAAGGCCATAATTCTAAGCAGATGAAAACCCAGAGGGGAAAAAAAAAAAAAGGTCGGAGGGGGGGGAAATGGAAAAAGGGGGCCTTGGAATCCTCGTACTTCACAAGACTTAAAGTGCAATCCGCAAAAGAGGCGCAAAGTCCTACAAAATTCTTATTTGGGAGTGGCGGCGGGGAGGAGGTCAGGAAGGGGGGGCCCGATGGAAATCATCGAGGGAAAGGGGAATCGACTGCTCTATATTTCGCCTTTTGAGGGGATCCAGAAAGGAAATTCGGGGAGATTTTCGTTCAGCGGACTATCACAAGGGAAGCTGACGCGGGGCGCGAGAAGTTGGGAAACTTGAATAGCGTCTGCTGTGTCAACGAATGCGTTTTCCAGGAGGATCATCGTCAATGCTCGAACGGAGGAGGACGGAATAGCAGGTAGCTGGCAAACAGCGGTAAAGAAAAAGGGGAACGCACCACGTCAGTTTTCCAAGATCTCACAGAAGGAGACACGTCGGGTTGATAGCAAGCTTCGGGACAGGAGTTAAAAAAAAACAGAAGGGAATTCGATGGGAGAAGGGGAAAAAAAGATGCAACGAGAAAGGGATCGGTTTCCGGGTTTCATAACGTGTAGAAACAAGACTCCCGCGGGAGACCCTTGCGTCCTCATCTCTGGGAGCCTGGGCGTTGCGGGCGCAATAAAGAAAAGGAACAGGGAGGGGGAGGGCCTAACAACAAAAACCTTCGATGGAGGTGCCCCAAGAGAATCGGAAAGAGTAACGTACAATCTGTGCTTGATGCCACCGAAGCGGATTGAAGAGAAGGGCGCGAAAATGAGGGGTAGAGGAAGGAAATTCTATCGCTTGGGAAGGGAGGGATGTATGCGTGTCAGGGGGAAGGATCAGGAAATCAAAGAGGCCCAGAGGACTAGGAATCAGGAAGGGAGTTTGCATGAGGCCGTCTCTCTGATTTCGGCAACGAGGCGCTGAACTTCGGTTAACCCAAAAAAAGAACGCAGGGCTAGGGAAGATTGAAGAGGAGGGAAGGCGAGCCTAAGAAGACCCTGAAATGGTTGGTTGGGGGGGGGAATCACGCAGGTCCGCGTCGTTGTAGGACGGTTGCAATTGAGGGAATTTCGGGGGGGGGAAAGCTTGCGGGGAGACCAGGTAGCAAGTAAGAGCCGCATGCGCCACCCCTATTTATAAGCTGGGGACGCCCTCGGACCGTAAACTGATGCGGCGCTAAAAAAAAAGGATGGGGGAAGAGAAAGTGAGACACTCGTATCTTAGGGAAGGAATCTAAGGAGTTACCTCTTTGAAACGCGTCATTGCGCTACTAAAAGGAACTCAAAAGAACTCCCGGAAAGAAGCAAACAACAAAAAAGAGAAAGAGAGAGAAGGATGAGGGCCGGATTCTCTCAAAAGGGGAAGACGCATGACAGCTGGAATAGGGTCTTTTCATCAGATGCCGTACAGGGATATCAAATTTAACCCAAACACCGGGAGGGACAAAAAAGGTTCACTGAAGAAGGCTATGTTGAAAAAGAGAGGAAGGGGAGTAGCTGGAAGCTGGGGAAAAGATTCGCGGCGCTGAACCTTCTCACTCACTTGCGGGGCGCAAAGGAAGAACGAAAGGGGAAACTTATTACGACCAAGGACCTGCGTTGATTAGAGGAAAGGGGATGAAGAGGGAGAAGCTGCGAAGGAACTCAGACTAAGTACTAGACAGACATTTGGGATAAGTTTGGTTTACACAAAGTAAGTCGCCTCTCGGGCGAGAATTAGGTACTGCTCAAGTTAAAAGAAAAGGAGAAAAAGGAAGAAGTTTGCCGAGTGGGCTTTCACCTGACACCGAAAAGGTACGGAGCTATCGAACCGAAAAGGACCGGTCCGGCTGAAACCTCATGGGAGGCGCACGTTAAGAAAGGAGATAGTTGTCATTAAAAAAAAAAAAAAAAAAAAAAAAAAACACAAAAAAAAAAAAAAAACAAGCCACCTAAGACTGGAGGCACTATGATTCAGACAATCGCAAGAAGGTAATAGGGGTGGTTGAAGGGAGGGAGCACTCCCAAGCCAAAAATTGTATCGTGTGTAGGAAGGACTACTTCCACGGAAAAAAAAACGGATTAACGCAAAAAGGGAGCTGCCAAAAAACCGCGAGTGCTGTATAAAAGGCATAGTAAGAAAGGGGGAAAAAGAGGGTCGGAGAATCTTTTTGTCTGAGGACAGCGAACTGTGATGGCTGGTGGTAAATTGTCAAGCGATCAACCCGAATTGACTAGGGTGCAAGACGAGCTGAACTGAGGGGAAGAGTTACCGGGAGGGGGGGGAGAAGCATGGCTAGACAGCACACTCCGTCAGGTCGTAGAAACAACCTTACATCGTAAAATAGGAGAGAAGAAAAGAAGAAACTTCTCGCTGGAATCAGGCGACGCAGTCTTCGCCAAAGCGTGGTAGAGGAAAAGGCTGCAAAAAAGGGGAAGAGGCTACGCAAAGAAAATCAACCGAGCTGGAGGCTTAAACTGGGGATATCGGCCTAAAAACACATATGTCCAGGAATAAGCCTGCCACCGGGAAAAAAGTAGCAGGATCGCAATTGGGGGGGACGCAGAGAGACTGCAGAAAAGGGGGGGTGTGTTGTCGTATGGCAATAATAGTTTAGGGGCTCTACTATCAGTCTCACCCGGGTACAAAAAGAAGGGAGGGGGGGGCTACCCAGCCTGTGGTATAGAGGGGCTTTAGCTTATTTGCAGGTTCCGGAAAAGGAAAACTGAGGTAAACCCAAAAGAAGGCAAGGAGAACGAACCGAAACCAGAAGGACCGCTGAATTATCTTCCTCTCGAAAACACACGGGAGTGAAAAAAAAAAAAAAAAATTGGAACTAAACCCTCCTAACTTAAAGATTGACTTCTCAGAAGGGAAAGAGTTAAGGGACAAGGGAGAGAGGAAAGGAAAACCGAATGGTCATAGGATATTGTCTGAGCTGCTGCACCTTATGGTGGGGTTTCTATGGAAGTTCTCCTACCGAGGCGAAAGAACGACAAAAGAAGAGCTTCTTGAAGAAAATCGAAAAAGGGGAGGTGCTTCGGGGAAAGGGGGAAAGGCCCACGTTCGCGCACCGGGTAACTTGTAACGTGCAAATTCCTCTATA
>Ga0179593_1449070_pt1 | contig 14441 bp, 6 predicted proteins | sample CZODoug2_1_08_16_FD_185931 | JGI IMG/M metagenome (GOLD analysis project Ga0179593, IMG submission 185931) | Vadose zone soil fungal communities from Angelo Coast Range Reserve, California, USA - CZODoug2_1_08_16fungal (PacBio error correction) | ecosystem: Environmental > Terrestrial > Soil >...
TGGCGATAAAAATATTAAAATGGGGAGGGGACAAAGACGAAAAATTATTCGGGCCCGCTTACGTCGCCGTGCAGAAAACTGAAACCGTGTCCTAGGCGAGCGAAAGCGATGGAAAAAAAAAGAACCCGCGGAACTAACATACAGAAGGGGGAAAAAGGTTCCTATCCCACATCACACGCACATAGAGCTCAGTCGTCATCTACACGGCGAGTGAGGATAAAACGGCAACCTGCAAATTCTCACTTTCACGACTCTAGCCGACACCCTCTCTAGTAGGGAAAGGAGGCCCGACGAACTGCCAACTCAAGGGGAGGTAAAGGAGCATGAAGGTAGTGGGAGCCAATTTTGAAAAAAACGAATCAAAATTTCATCACAAGCTAACGTAACCGCGCTGCAACGTGTCACGGAAAGCGGAGCAGGTCCAAATAGAAGAGTCGGACTTGAGGGTGAAAGTGGAACTAGAATGAACGAACGGATCGGATGGAAAGGAAGGTCGGTGCTTAAAAGCCAGAACGACAAAGGTCGGTTACGACACTCAGGAGATCGGTTGCAAGGGGTCTAGTAGGCTTGAGTACGATTCGACATTAAAAGAGAAGAGTGCTTTGGTAGGAAAAGAGGACCGAATAAAAGGGGGGGAGCATGGTCAGCTTCCGATCAGCTTGTGCGGTTCTGGCTCTCGTAGTAGGCGAGCGGCGGGATGAGCCGCCCTAGTCTCATAACTATAGGAATTTTCTCACAAATTGCTATATACAGAGAACCTTAAGGCGGGAGCTGGCGCCTCCAACATCGGAGGAGGGGGCATAAGGAGTATATGAATACCTGACACGGCCGGTAGACTGCTGTTCGAGGTACAGGAGAGACAACTGCATCAGAAGCCGAAATGCGTACAGAACTTCGGCAGATACCATTCACACACCCTGACTTGCCGAGGCTTGGCGGCGGGGGAAACCTAGATGGAAAAACTACCAGAAGCTGCGCGGTCTCAAAAAACCGCCCTCTTGCCTGTTGCTACCTATTTCACACAACCGTTAAACGTGCCACTCTCACCGGAGGGGGCGTTAAATTATTAAAGTCCCCTCTTCTCGCACATAAACTGCGCTCTAGAACATTCTGTCAATGAGGTCATCGTGTTGTGGTAGTTAGCAAAAAAGGGTGCACAATCGGTGGGTTAAACCACCATATATGCCGGCAGAGAGCGAGGCCAAGGGAAATCCTCGGGGAGAGGTTCGCACTTGTCTGAGGAGCGCTCTGGGATGAGTATCAAGAGCCGTTTCCAAAAAATCGGGAGGGGATCGGGACTGAAACGCGCTTGAAAAACGGGATGAGAGCGGACTTGTAGAGATATGAAATCAAAACAAAGTGGAGGAGGAAAAAGAGGAACTAGACGCAGAGGAGGGCCTAGATCAAGAGGGGGAGAAAAAGTAGGAGAAAGGGAAGTCCAGCGGACGGTTGAAGGGGGGAAGGGAGAGGGCAAACTCATTAAAACGCGGCGCCTCGACATGCAAGAGCTAATCCTGGAAGAAAGTAGAAGGATGCATGCCTAGGGAAGAACCCTGTGGGACCCTTACTTTGGTCGTGAACCATGATGAACACAAATGTCACCTTCTCATAAAGGGATCAAATGACGAGAAGATTGATGGAAGAATTCAGAATCGGGAAGAAAGGGGGGGATAGGAAGGACCAGTAACGAAAAAAAACGGGGGGCGCCTTTGAAATGCAGGGCGGATAGAATTTACGAGCATTAAAGGCCTACGCATAAGCAAAAAGAAGCTAAAAAGTCTCAAGCAGTGGGGAGGCGACACAAAAACCCGAAGTACGGGGGGGAGGGGACCAACCGCTTAATGAGGGCGTAGGAGGAAGCCTCTCCCGCGACGACTAAAAAGAAACGAAAAAAAAAAATCGCTTATTCTGACCTTAGGACAGGGAGACCTAAGAAACACCCAACTAAGGGGAGGAATGTCGAAAATTCAGGAACGACACGGAAGAATGTCGCTATACAACGCAAGTCAAGGCCCGACCCGGGAGTTCAAAGGGATCTCCCACAGTCAGAAAATCTATTCAAAGGAAAGTCTAAAGGAAACACCTGGGCTAGCTAAGACCTGTACTTAGGGTACGGGTGAACGTTTCACGAGAAATCGAGAACGTAGATACTTAAAGAGGCTCAAGAAACCTCTCAGACCTTACTAAATATGTGGGAGTTTTTCGTGTCGGCGTAGGCGCAAATCTCTTAGATCCGGAAGAAAAGGGTGGAGACCAACTAAGAGACATCCTTCACCTGGAAGTCATGAATTCTCATATTTCGAAGGATAAACCCCCCCAGGAACGGCACCGTGGAAAACTTCCGGGGAGACTCTAAACACGAGCAAGAAACCAGGGCAGTCGCGCCCATCTTTGGCCTAAAAAAAGAAGGGGAGAAGGGGATCCGCCCTCCTACATCCAGACGAGAAGAAATAGATATCAACAACCACAACTTACATTATGAAGGAAAAAGAGGATTGGCGGAAGAGGATAGAGGTATATTACGGGGGTCCAGGATAACCGTAGAATTACTATCTAAAGAGGGAGGAATCAGAGGAAAAAAAGCTTAAGTACGCGCCCGTTCAGTTGCCACATGATAAAGGGGGAGCTAACTCACAAGGCAAGCTAGCGTGAAGTGGAAAGCCTCTACTGTGCCTGCATATCTGGGAAGCCTGAGCGAATGAGGGTCTGACCGACGACAGCGAGATCTTTGAGGTGAATTGTACTGGGGTGCTAAGCAAAAAAAATGAAAGGTCATCGGAGTTTCGTCCATCGAGCTGTGGGAAAGGAAAATGAAAGTACTTCCAGTAGATCGGGCGGAAGCTACGCCCTCTTTTTTTGCATTGAGCAGAGGATGGAAGTGAGCGTATCGAGGAAGGGGTGCTCGTCAGAGCGAGTGAAACCAATCGAGAAAAAATGAAAGGGAGGCGGAGGAACCGGTCGATTTCTGGCAGAGATAGCATCGGCGCCAGCGTATGGTTGGGAGTCCTCCTCCTCCTAAGGAAGGAAAGTTTCAAGCTCTGATTGTGAATCTTCGTGAAAATGCAAGCGCGGAGGCCGAACGAGAAACGACGAGCGCAGAAGGGGCAGTCAATCAAACCGGAGTACGTTGTCCGAAGGCGGGAGGAAGAACACTAGTTTAGAGGGGGAAGGGGATCGGATCTGCAAAGGGAGGAAAAACAAAGAACGACCGGCATCTCTCGTCGGACCGAATGTCCTTGACGGCGATCAAACCCCCGTTCCTAAGAGTACGGGAGAGATCAAATACTATTATCTCACGGAAAGAGGACGAGGCCGAAGAGCGAAACTGCATCGGAGAACGCGGATCAGAGGAAAGGATGCTTTGGGGGTCTGTTGCCCATGTCGAACTGGGGGGGGGGGGGAAACGGGGGGCAGGGGAAGTTAAACAGTGAATCCTCTTGAACTTCAGGGAGAGTCGGTTGAGGATAACCTCTTGTACAGACACGTGCTCGGCAAGCAGGTAGAACAAGGGGATCGGACTTACGCGATGTCTGACGGGAGAACAAGCGATATCCAAAACATATTATTAGTAAAAATAGGTGTATGTACTCATTCTGTCTTAGAGAGAGAGCAACATAGATAAAGGCGCCGCGAATCATCCCGGGTAAAGGGGGGGAGGACACTGGAGCAAAAGCCCGCGCTATCAATCCACTATGAGAGAGGGAACCTTCTGAGACAAGGCTAACCAAAAAGAAAACACCCAGAAGGAAGAAGAATGATAGCAGCAGGTCAGGAGTGAGATCGTCGGACTCTCACTGATTAGAGAAAATGGCTATAGTCCAGTCAAAGAAAAATTTATGAGCTAAAGGGAAATACGCATGGGAGAGGAGGAGGGGAGAAGGTTTACTGAAGCAAGCTCCAAGAATAAAATCCTACCAAAGAATAGAAGAGCGTGAACAATCTTACTTCAATAGGGAGCGGCCAAGGAAGGATTCAAAGTGGCTCAGGAAGGGAACCGGCTAAAGAAAAAACGCAAACTGAGGGCTGACCTATTAGTCTTTCCGTACAAGTTAAGAGGGGGGGGGCTCGTCTAAAATGAGAGCCTCGGGAAGGGGGAAGGAGAGATCCGTCTGGAAAGCGCTACCTCCGTGCAAAGGCCTGTGCTTCGAAAGCATATGAAGGAAAAAACTTCGAGACAGAATAACTACACAGGAAAAGGAGGAAGGCAACTTCACAAAAAGTCAGGGCAGGGAACACCCACTACGCGGTTGGCGATCAAAGGAAGGGGGGAACTTGTGAGAGGGGGAGAGGAAAGAACTCGATGAAAAGGAAGAGCGAGGCCGCCAAAGAAAAAACAGAGGGGGGATGGCTGGGTCTGCTCTGAGGGGAAAGGGGGGCAAAGTAAGCGGCAACGACTTGCATCAAAAGCTCACCCTTCTCCGAGAGAATGGGAGTGAAAGGGACGAAAATAGACACATCCAAAGGTGGGAAAAAAGGGAGGGGAAGCTAAAAACGCCGCGCAGAGGGAAGGCGCGCCCGCAATCGGCCGAGGAAAGGGGGGAGAACAGGGGGGATATACCGAAGCAATCAAAAGGATAACAATAATATCAACAACAACAACTATAAGGTATTAAAAAGAGAAAGGAGGAATTCGTCTTATGTTAGAGAGGGGGACGGGAGAAAGGGTCACTACCTATTATATCCCATGTACGGCGCGACGACCAGGGAGTGTATCAACCCACGTTCCAGGTGGGCCAACAGGGAGGATAAGGGGAGGGGGTATCCCATCAATAGGAAGAGAGGAAGACTGGGACGGTTAATGAAACCGGTAGGGGAATGACTCGAAGGAAAGACTGCGATGAGAATTCAAAATACTGAAAGAGGGTATATGAGGCCAGGATGCGCTCAAACGTCATCGAGGGTTGACAGAAGAGGAGGAAAATTGAACCTTCTGAAAACTCTTTTAGACTCTCCCGGGATGAGCTAGCAATTCTCTGGGGGAAGTGACCGTCACTCGATGCCTAGCTGGTACGCACCTGGGCGTTGGGGGGTGCTCCCGGGACAAGACAAACAAACATTTCTCTGAAAGACGAGGGGGCACGCTACATCCAGGCTGGACCTAAGACGATCGAGAATCGCGCCAAGTGATTTTTCTGAATAGCGGAAAGAAAATAGAAGGAAGCAATGGGGTGTGAGGGGAAATATCGAAACTATGGGGGGAACGAACCAGCAAGAGAATGCGGGCGCCTCAACGCCGTAAGGAATGGAGAAGTGGTTTCACCGTGCTTCTCTTAGCACAAGCAACCTAAAGGCTAGTGGGGCAAACGGATGGGTAGAGCTATCAACGAGAGACGTGAGGGCGCTACTCTTCAAAGAAGGCGCGAATACTTAAACAAACACAACAATCCCCCTCCTAAGGAGGGCTGGGATACAAGGGAAGAACGAACGATACTCAAATGGGTCAAGTAGATATTGCTAATTGGAAGAGTAGGACCTCGTCTGCGGATGGAGAGAAAGTTTCTGCAGCTAGACAGCGCAGGTATCCCAGGTATTCGTGAAGGGAATGTCGATGAGAGGATGGACAGCCGGTTAACTGTCGGGCGGAAGAGACGAGAAGTCAGAGGAGCTTAGGGGCGAAGGGGAGCGATTCTTGATTTGTCAAGAGATAAAACAAAAACAAAAAAAAGGAAGGGAAGATTATATTTCGAAACGGGTACCGCATCTGATTCTCTCTAGAAAAGGCATAACCTTCAATGAAGAATAGAAGGTGGTAGCACTTTCGTGATGGGACAGAGATACTAGAAGTCACCTCAAAGAGGATACTGGAACCCGGCCTGCTACCGAGTCACTGCTGGAAAAACTCAAGCGACATGGGACGACCACACCAAACTCATGCATACATGATCCGCAGGCTATGCCGTGAAAGAGAGGCGAAGACATAGTGAAGTCGTCTCGGCTAATGCAAGGACTAGTCTTCCTGTATAGAGGAAGGACATCATGTTCATCGACGTCTCGTCAGAAAAGTAAGAACAGAAAATATATAAAAATATTCAATAAATAGCTCTGGGGGGGTTCGGAGAAAGGAAGAGGATTTCAATCATGTTCAGGGATGCGTTACCATGACAGAGCATGAGAGGAGGAAAAACCTGGGATAAGGAAAAACGACAAGCCAACACCATCATGAGAAAGGCTACCTTCGAGGAATTCAGAGGATCTCCAAAAAACAGCTGCTCTCTGCGCGGCTACTGCTCCGCCTCAAGAAGAAGGGACTCGTACTTACTAGAATGTGGAGAAGACATGGTCGTGAAGGAGAAAAAACTTAACCTCTACACTAACAACGCCTCTAGCTAAGGAAAACCAAAGAAAAGCTCAGAAAGAAGAAGAGAGGGGGCCTCAATGAAGGTGAAAGGGGAAAGCGGGCTTGCACGAAGAATAGGAGAGGAAGGCTTTAAACTAACGAAGAAACATGTGGTTGGAAAGAGATAGAGGGAGCCTGCGTGCCGAGACTGAAGAAGAAGCTACGACAAGGAAGAGGGTCCAAGCAAACCGAGGAGGGAGCTCGATGTTGGAGGGTGCAATTGGAATCCCAAAAGGGAAATATCTAAACCGCAAAAGGAAAGTTGAAACCAAAAGGGAACGGTAAGCGACAAAGATCGCGAACTCTTCCTGAGACTGCACCGACATAAGAAGGGTTGAGGGGAAAGAAAACAGAATAATCCTCAGAGACATCATCAATATAGGATTAAGAGGGAAAAGGGGAAGAGAGAGGGAGATCGGGGGGCTGCTGATATGACAAGGGGTCATACCCAGTCGAAACAGGATGTCGGCGAAAGGGGGACGTTCCTCAGGACAGGAAAAGGAGGTCCTCGAGGCGTTGAGAGGAAAAGTTTATTGCCCCCTTCAGGGAAGGGGTCGTTTCTCAAATAGAAGATAGATCGCGGATTAAGTTGAGTCAAAAGCGATCAGTCGTTCATTCCTACTCGCAGAAGGAAAAAGATAGAAAAAAAAAAACAAAGATGTCGTACTGTAGGCGGCTGTAATGCAGTCCAGAGAGAAGGGAAGACTATTCTCTTAGGACGGTAAAAGAAAGGGGCTTCTAAACAAGAGTGAGCAGGGCTTGAAGATCGACCCGCTGAGGGTTTAGGTTCGAAAGCCGGGAGAGGGGGAGGGTAAGGGGGGTTCTCAAAGAGAAGAAAAAAAAAAAAAAACAAACCCTGGCGAAGGAGAAAACAGGAGTCTACCCTCGGGAGAGGTCTAGAACGGGAGGCTTTGCAGGGTAGAAGAGAGAAGAAAACGGGTGTGACGTGACCTTCGGTCCCCTACAAAGAAGGTCGCAGAAAAAAGAAGGGGGGTGTTTGGGGAGTTTTAAGGCGCGGATGACCAATAGGAGAAAGGAAAACATTTGAAGTATAAAAATGTAGTGGGGAACAGACGGGAGGTTCGCCACACCACTAGGGAGGTAGTGGGAGAAAGATGATCGGCCAAAAAAGCTCGGTACAAACGACCGCATCTCCATAAGTCAAAGGTCAAGTTGAAACGGCTAAATCACAATTACAAGAGGACTGTCTATCGTCACGAGAGGAAGGACGGGAAAGATGCGGGGCCCGACGATCTCACCTTCATGTAGAGGACGGCTATCATATGGTGGGTGGTGGGGTGTGGGGAACATGTCCGGTCATTTGTGACAAAAAGTAGAGCGGAATCATTAAAGTGACCTCGTATCAGCAGGGGGGAGGGGAACGAGGAAGGAGACTCTCCCAGGGTAATAAACAGTTCAGGGAGAGGGGCAAGAGAGAAGTTTGGGAACGAGTGGAGCGGAGGAAGAGATCTCCAGTGCGAGCATCTCGAAGAAAAAAAAAAAAGAGGAGGTAGAAGATAGAATGTCTAAAAAAAAGCAGCTCTTAATCGCTCAGCTGCCCTCACAACCGTTCTAGGATGCCCGCCTCAGGATGGAAAAGGCAGGCACCTCATGGACACTCCTAGACATCACTCCCAAAGAGACACCTGAAATGCACTCGCTGCAGGGGGAGAGGGGCAAAAACCAAAAGGCAAGAAAAAAAAAATTAAGAATATTATCTCTCAATAGATAGGAAGGGAATATCCTGGTCGGATAAAAGCTCGTGCCGTGATCCGGACAAGTTGAGAGAAAAAGACGCGCGGGACCGCGCGAAAAGGACTCTGCCATAGCTCTAGGGAGGGAGAATGGGGACACTTCATATAAGAAATAGAAAATAAGTATGGGGTGGGGGAAGGAGAAAGAAGCGCTTTCCAACGGTAGGCATGCGGGGTTGGTGCAAGGCCAGGAGGAAATGCGCTCGGAGGCTCCTTACTAAGATCCAGACCAAAAAAACAAGCTGAACCGGATGGGGAGAAGAAAAGGGGGAATACACCAAAAGAGAGAGTCTACCTCTATAGGGGCACGAGGGAGAGGAAAGAGAAGATCAGAGGTTACGGGAATTTGACGGCTACGGGAAGGACACCAAACGAAAACTAAAGAAAGGCATTCAAAAACTCCCAGAAAAAAGAGAAGAAATCTCGCTCTTTTGAAGAAAGTTCTCGAGAGGATGGACAGAAAAAAAAAGAAGAACGAATGGGGGAAGGAGGAAACGCGGAGACACAAAAACTCTTAACAAAGAAGGTAAACTCATAGATAATCGAGCGTGCAGGCCGCTCGAGGAGGACGAGAAGAATGGAGTTCAAAGGAAAGAAGCAAGGGGAGCTCGAGAGCCGGGCTCACACAACGACAACAGCCCTGCAGGTGGCCCCGCGGGAACGGGTCGAGAGAAAAGACACTCATATCGGGGGTAAGGAAAATCAAGGGACTAAATATATGTCTCCGGTTTAATAAAAAAAAAAAATGAAGGAGGAAACCCGCAGAGAGAGAAAAACAAAACACAACGTGAAAGGGAGGGAAAGAGAGAGATGGCTTATTCGATTGATGGGAGGGGGATGAGATTTTTCACGTCGACGATTATTTTTTCGACGGAACCGAGGTAGCGCGGCGCGCTGCTGACGGACACCAGTTCAAAGGGGGCTTACCTGTTCGGGGGAGAAAAGGCACTCAAATAGAAGAGCGAAATGTGGGGGTAAGGGGTGAAGCTGCGATCCTGTGCAGGAAGAGAGAGGGGAACGAGGGTTCTCGATTGAAAGAACAAGATTTCAGATTTAGTGCGAGAGTGAAGATGCATTAACGTTATAGTCTCGGGAGATGCGAAAGCACCTCAACGGAGAGGGACCGCTGGACGTAGAGAGGATTCATCATCTCCATAGGAGGGGGAAAGGGCTACTCCAGGGGGAGAGTAGTTGTAGGAAAGTGTTTTCTCCTTCCACTCGAGACCAGGGAAGGATCTGAGATGAAAAGGTGAGAGCCGTTCTCGCTCAGTTCAGAGCAGGAAGAATGCAGAAAAGGGGAGGGGGGGTGCCTTACAAGACGAAGAAAGGGATCAGATTGGGGGGGCTTCTCTTAGGAAGTAGGGAATCCTAGCCTGGAATGAAGGCGGAACGGAAGAGAAAAATCAAGTCACACACGTCTGTTCCAAAGGGGCAAGATCTTTAGATAAAAGCCGGTCAGCTCTATTTCACATGTATCTTTGGGTGGGAGGAGGGATCCCGCTTTCCTATAGGATCGGATCATCAGGAAAAGTAGAAAAGGGCAAATTTCAGAGCAAACGATTGGGCGAGGGCCCGTTCTTATTACAGGCCAAGGCCTGGAAAAGAAGGGGGGGAGAAATATCGAAAGAGAAGAAAGAAGGGAGACTCCTTCTATCTCACCTCGAGAGGCAAGAGAGAAAGAGTAGGGCCTGGTGGGTGTAGGTTCCATGGGGAGCGGGGTTTGGGATGGGGGAGCGGATAGGAATGCCGTTCCCGTGAGCGTGCTGCTGAATGGGTAGGAAAGCGGAATGGAAAAAGGAAGACATAAAAAGTACCGAGGAGGGGTCAGCTTAAGACGTCCGTGGAGGCCTCAGAGTTGCTCTCGTACACTGAGAGTGACAATGCACTGGGTATAATTTCTCACAAACAACAAAAAAAAAAGGGGGGGGAAAAGAGGAAATTACGTGAGAATGTCAGAAGCCGCGTCGGAGGAGCGATCCCTAGCTTTCTGAAACGTCGGGGGGCGCTATGCCGTCGCCTCATAAGTGAGGCACGGAAGCTCCCATTTTAAGCGGGTCATGCCTCAGGGGAAGATAAAGAGGAAAGTAAAGTGATTGAGATTGAAGATTAGACTGGGTAAAAAACCAGAAGAGGAAATGGCATGAAGAGATGATAGAAAGAAGATGACCTTTGTAGAATAGAGGTGGCCTCCCACGCTTCCGTGGGGAAGGGCGTTTAATAGGGGGGGGGGAATAAGCCAGAATCTTCAAAGATTTAGTTCGGAAGGGAAGGGGAGAGATAGATGATGGTAGTACTTTAAGAGAGAAAGAGACAGGCTTCTCCATAAGAAAATACCTCTCACAAACAAAGAATACTTTCTTCTCTTTTTCCTCATGTTAAGCTTTTCCCTCTTTCAGCTACAGTCTCAAGGAAGAGGGGAGCTCTTTTGAGTGTGACGTTGGCGTTCGTGTCGCGCTGTGGTTGTGTCCTTGTCTGCGCGAAGGTAGGCCCACTTGACCGAAGTTGAGTGAGCAAGGTGAAGCACCTGACAGCAAAAAAAAAAAGAAAAAAACAATCCTGGGGAGGGGAAAAGTGTCCGGAGAGAGTTGTCCACGGGTATCTTTAGTCCTGAAGGCAAGCGGGGACTTTGGGGGGGGGAAAGGAGACTCGCCTCCCGAAGGGAATGGCTCGGAACCAAAGAGGGGGGGGGGCAGAGAAAAGGGGACAGACGGGAGGGGCCACCTAAAAAGAGACACGACGCGCAACGACGCACGGAAACCCACGAAGGGAGAAGATCAGAAGAGAAAGAGGAGGGGGCCACTAGGGACCAGAGGGAGGGGGGGCTGCTAAGAAAAAGCCCGCTCTATGAAAAGGTTAGCTTTCGTAACGCGGCGGACGTCGTGTACTCTGCGTCAGCTCGGCTCTCGTGGGAAGAAAGAAATCGAGGCTGGGAGGAGGGCAGGGGGGCAGGGAAGTACATTAAGCTCAGAGGGGAAAAAGGAAAGCATAGGAGGGGGAGTCACCCTGCAACGGAGCGAGGGGAGATCTAAGTGAGGGGTAGGAAACCCAAAGTTCGGGGGGGAAAAAGGAAAGGGGGCGCGCTACACTAGGGGACCGAGGGGACGCCGTTCTCGCAACTTGCCTACATAAATCCGGGTCGAAGTTTACAAGACCATTTCAGCGAAACTTGAAGCTCCTCGCTCTCACACAAAAACGGTCTTCTTCGGGACACAGGAAGGACGGCTGAGTATGGGCGTCTCGAAGGGAAGATGGGGGGATCGGTAGTCAACAGGGATCACCGCTGCAAGTGGAAAAGAAGGGGGGATTGTCCTCAGCGGTGTAGAGCAGAAACGGGTCATTTCCACTTGGGAAGGGGGGGACGGGGTTATTTCCTTCGGAAGCACTAGACGAGGGAGTCAGGTTGACAGGTGCCGGGAGGGGGGCAGATGCCAAAGAAACTTCTTGAAATAGAGCTGCCCGCGAAAGGGCAACCATCTTGGAGTGGGGGAGAGCTTGAGAAGAGTGACCAGGGAGAAGTTCACATTTCTAGAGGGGGGCAACCAATGCCTTTACGGCAAAGGAACTAGGAAAAAAACGGGTCGGCAGAGACTCAAGAGTGAGGGTGAGGGTTCAGGGAAGAGGTAAAAAGAAGGAAAAGGAGTGTGATATTTGTGTAATTACATAAGAGAGAAAAGGGTTTCTCTTACCCAGATGTAGGGGAGAGGGAGAGAAAAGGAGTTGGGCTAAGTCGATCAGGTAGAAAAAAAGCCAGTGGCTGAAGTGGAAAAGAAGGATAATTGAATTTTGAGGGGATGACTAGGAGGTCTGCGCGGGGCGGGAAGAACTCCAAGGATCATAAGGAGGGATGGGGAAGATAAAGAACTAAGACTGGCTAGTGGGGAAAAGAGGCGGCGGTCTCATCCCAGATGAGAGTTGGGGGTATTTAAGAAGGTGCGGACGACGTAAAAGTAGACCAGACTGGGCGGCGGCTGACTCACGTAAGGTGAAGGTAATAAAGGGAAGATATTACTGAATAGAAAGAGAGGAAGATCAGACTTCAGAGGAAGGAATAGTTCAATCAAGCTCTGGGAAGCGGGGGGTTTTCCGTTTCCTTAGAGGACTGGTGTGAAAACCTGGAGATCTGCAGATGGGGTTCCAAGTGATCTCGAATACGGAATGTCGAGGTCTCTTCTAGGAGAACGCGCACCCTTGTACTAAAAAGGAGAGGAGTCTGAGTTGACGACCTGTGTCGACAAGGTCGGGGGTTCAGAGAGAATGGGTGGGGGGTTCGTGGGATGATCTAAAAAAAAAAAAACAGAGGTAGGTAAAGTAGATTCGAAAAAGTACACATCTGCTTCTTCAGCCAAGGGAGAAACGGCGGAGCTTAAAGGAATCGTACGGTAGAAACTGGGGCTCGGGCCAAATTCCGAATTATCTCCAAACAGATAACTGGAACAGCTTCTGCATGAAGACCAGTCGTTTACAGAAGAAATGGACTAACAGAGGATAGCGGAGATCGTATGAAGGTTATTCTTCGGAAAGCAGAGAGGACCGTGCTGCTATCTTGCAGGGGAAAAGTAACGGGAGAAGGGGAGGCAAGGACTGAAGGGGCGCTATAGTGTCTGGAACTTTTGAATAAGACAAGGAATAGGAGGTATCACCACATGAAAAGTTGACGACCATAAGGAGGGGGACCATAGTAAGAGATGGGAGAGGACAACTGAACGTGCTAATGCGCTGGAAAGGATGCAAAAAGCGGCTAGACGAGAGCACAAAAAAAGTATGATTAAGGCTTCTTCTTTCAGGGGGAGCAAGCCAATCGGGAGCCTCTTACTACAAGGGATATGCCGAGCAATTCCCTGGGGAGAGACACCTCAACGGTCAAGAGAACCATTGTCGAGTAAGGAGAAAAAAACAAAGCCATGGCATTAGGGAAAAAACTTAAAAAAGAAAGCCTTGGACGCACGCAGCCGCGATTACGAGTATTGACTGAAAAAGGGGAATGAATTTCACGAGGATGCGAAGGGATAACAGGGGGGACGATCGGAACGGGCTCCTGTAAAGGAGATATAAGACCATGACATTAGGGGAATACTCCAGGCGTGAAGATCCGAGAGGAAAGAAACTCATCTAAAGGAAACTCCCGTCGTAATACGGAGAATGTAGGTGGCAGGAAAAAAACCCATGACTGCAGGTGGAAAAATAAGTTCAGAAAGGGAAAAAAGAGACCTGCTAATGGTAAGAGTCTCTCTCAAGGAAGAAATAAGAATGGTCGAGGGGATCCTACCAAAAAGACGACAAAGACATACCGAAAAAAGAATAACTAAAAAAAAAGGGGAAGAATAGGGGGGACTGTGCGCGGCTAATACTTAGGGGGAGAAATGAAACGTAACCGCCCGATTGATATCTCCAGGAAAAGAGAGAGATGGGGAAGGATGAGAATTAACAGGGGCCATCCACACATGGGGGACATGAGCGGGAGGGTTTAGCCCGGAGCAAATAGAAGCCCTCGTAGGGGGAAAAGGGGGAAAAAGGCATGAGTGCCTACATGAAGGATGCCGCAAAAGAAGTCTCTATACGAAATGAGAATAGTTGGCTTAGTAGAGGGATTGACTAAGGGGGGCGGTGAAGTCTAATTGAAGGGTCTCGGAATTCAGTAAGCGAGGGCACGTTCACTACGTGAGTCGGACAAAAGAACTTAGCGAGCTAGCACCGGCTTCATGGGTTGAATTTTAGAGGCAGGGCGAAGGAATTGGTTTCTAGGAAAGCAGCGGGAGAAAAAAGTTCAATTACACTGAGTAAGGTCGAGCAAGGGAGGGTCGTAAGAGGTAAGAATAGAGTCCAGCTGCAGGGTGGCCTGAGGAAAGGGACTCATCTTATTGTTGGTGACAGTTATAACGTCGGGGCCAAGTGAAATCCACGCCGCAGGGAGAAGTAGCCAAGGGGGACAATAACCCTCATCCTGTAAGAGTGGCAAGCATCTCTTTAGTCTAAAACAAAACTCAGGGAGGGAATGATGGTTTGTGATACTGAATGACAAGGAATGATGAGACGACAAAGGAAGAAAGAGAGACACATGAACGGGAAGGAAGAAAAATAAAACTTCCTAACAATAGGATCCCACTATAGAGGGCCGACGAGAGAAAAAAGGCAAGAGGCAAAAAGCTATCAAGAGATTTCAGGTCATGAGGGGGTTTGGGGACGGAAACTCATGGGGACAACGAAAGGAGAGACTACAGGAAGATTGATAAGAGGTGCTTCTCGAAGGAGAGAGGGCATGAGAAAGATACAGGGGTCGCCTCCAAAAAGTCGAGGCACTTGGCAGACGCGCCTCTAGTAAAGAGTAGCGAGCGATGAGGTCAGTGTTAGAC
>Ga0179593_1610970_pt1 | contig 14441 bp, 17 predicted proteins | sample CZODoug2_1_08_16_FD_185931 | JGI IMG/M metagenome (GOLD analysis project Ga0179593, IMG submission 185931) | Vadose zone soil fungal communities from Angelo Coast Range Reserve, California, USA - CZODoug2_1_08_16fungal (PacBio error correction) | ecosystem: Environmental > Terrestrial > Soil >...
GGTGGGGCAAGTCTGGCCGGAGAAGATGGTGGCTGGGAACTTTAAGGTACGGATGTTCAGACATCGTGAATCGGGACGTGAAGGGACCGCATACTTAATTGCCGATAGGAAAAAAGGTATAAAGCGTACTGTCGTGGCCGTTTTACGACCGGGAGGAGTTCGCGAGGTGCGTCGGAAGCCCGGTCTCTTTGATTGAAAATACGAGTATAAAACCCGCGAGGAAAGCGCAAGGTCTGGAGTGGGCTGGGGGCAATATGGGAAAAGGAAAGAAAAGAAGACAGACATATCGAATCCGCGAGTGTCTTGCGAAAAGGGCGTGACACAGAAGAAATTATCGGCTGGTTAAACGTCGGTCCCAGTTAGGACAGTTGGACGAAAAGATCTTGGGGGACTGCTAAAAAAATCCAATGGAGGGGGAAGGGGGGAGACAGGTGGATTTTGGGTTGTGGTCAGTCACTCAGCTAGAAGTCCATTGGGAAAAGATACGGGGATTTCGCGGTGTCGGTGACAGGATATAGTAAAAATAGTTCCGAGATTATTGAGCGGGAGGGAAAGCTCGGGAAATAATGGTTGGAACCTAAAGGGACGCCAGAGAAAAAAGAAGGAAGAGAAAGCGAAGCACCAAAAATAGAAAGCTTTAGGCAAAGCCGGGGGTGTAAGGGATAGGGAAAGAAGGGGGCCTCTCTTGGAGTTGGAGGCTGTTATTTGCGGGAAGACAAAAAGGTGTGGAGGTCTCGGGGACCCGTGAACGATATGGACGAGTGGCGAGAGAAGGGGGGGGGACTTTTGTGCGAAAAAAGATTGACCTACGGAGTTTTTTGGGGGGCTGAGGGAATGGCAGTGCTGTCGCGGGAGGAATGTGCGGGGAAAGGGAACAGTCCTCGGGGCCGAGGAACTGGGCTCACTGGCAAAAAAGGAGGGGGTGGTGGCGGGTGGCTATCACAACACGAAGGACTATCAGGGAAGGCATCATAAGCTTTACACTTAGTTCAGAGAGTGTAGTAAAACTTCGGCGCTCGCGAGGTTGTCAAGTCGGGGAAAAAAAAAATACAAGGGCACGCGGGGGTGGGGATAAAAAGATGAGGTCCCGAAGGGGGAAGCAATTAATAATACGCTGGAAGAATCGACAAACAACGACCTTTTTGAAGGGCAACAAATCAGGCGAAAATCACTACTGTGTTGTTTCGCCGTTCTTCTTAAGGTGGATTCTTCAGAGGAGTAACTACAAAGATTCAAGCAGAGCCCCGGGGAGGAAATTCGGGGACAGGGGAACGACACGTGAAACTTCTATTCCTGTCAAAAGGAAAAAAAAAATACCAGAAAACAACAACATGAGGAGGAAAGAAAAAATGGTCATGCAAGGTTGCAATCGCAACTGGGTGAACATTATGCGCGGACGCAGGAGAAAAGAAAATCTTCCCATGCATATCGGGGCTCAGGGGAAATCTATGACGTATGGGGGGGAACCTATGAAACCGAAACCGCAGAACATTCAGGCAAAGGGAAAAACAAGAGTCGGGATCGACATGCGGAGGTTCGTGAGTGTCAACAGTGTGGTGATCAAATTCCACACAGCGCGCGAGGGGGAAAAGGGGGGTCTGGGGGACACTCTCCGGGGGTTCGGCATACAACAGAAAACCACGCGCATAGCCGTCGGCAAGGGAAAGGAAAACCATCCAGAGGTCGAGGGGACGCACCGGGGACCACCGTTGTCAAGATGGGAAGTAAGTCTTAACTCAGTTCATGGGGAAAGAAAGGCTACACGCTCGTCGATGGGGCACGGTTAAGCCACCACAAAGCAAAAAATCGAAATTGAAGACCGTGCGCCCCAGGAGAAAAAAACCCGGAGGCACACGTACAGTACAAGAAACCATTTCCTTACCGCGCAGGGTACGCCGCCACCCAACATGGTCCAAAACTAAAGAAGGGGAGCACGACATCTTTTTTGCGGACCATAAAACGAGGGGTCCTCTCGCGTCTGACAAAAGAAAGGGTCTGTTATTCTGTCAAACGTGCAACAGACAAGAAAGAAAAGCAGGAACACCGAAATAGCCAAAAAACAAAAGGATCAAAAGGTGAATACGAAAAAAATTACCAAGCACGTAAGGCCGGGAGTGATTGAGGTCGGCTCTTCGCTTAGGGGTAGACGGGCAAAGAAATGGAGAACGCATCGATGAGCATCGCTTCAAGGACACAGAAAAAGCAGCGGAAACTACAATGATCAGAGTCACAAAACGCGCACATCTTCTTCTAAGCAGAGGGCATGGATGAAAAGTAAAGGGAAAAAAAAACACAGAAACCGACTTCCCGAAGACATAAAATGGCTGGGGAGACCCGGAAAAGCATCTTGGCCCCCACATTGACTTGCATCCAAAAGGGGGGGAAAATAGGCATACCGGCGGAAACCCCAATACGAGGCAGGAGTTGATATGTTCGGGGTTCAGTGGTTTTTCTGGCAGCGGAGGAAAAACTAAAGCGAGATGCCAAAAAAAACAGCAAATCTGCGAGGGTGATCGAAGGTGGGGAACCAAGGTCTATTCCCCTCCCCCCCTAAAAGGGGGCAAGACGTAAAAGATCACCGGGGAGAAATCGCCAAAATTTCCTAGGAGGAAAGGGGATTTCTTCACTGCTCTTCCGGGAAGTGGTCCCCCATAAGGAAGCGAAAGCCGGCCCGTAAAAGCGCAAATCGGTCGACATCCACAAAGGAGGCCGCCACCGCGAAAAGAGGAAGGTGCGCCCAACCAAAAGATCGAAACCACCAACGTATATAGGAATGTGTGTTCGAAAGGCTGGACGGTGGAGAGGATCGGGGGGAGGCTGTATGTCGTGGAGGGTTCGAACCGTCTGTTGCGGAGTGCCGCTAAGGGAAGGGAAGTAAAGATTGGGGCCTAAAACTAAACGGGGAAAGGAGGACAGCGACTGGTGAAGGGCGCAAACCGAGGAAATTTTTGCAAGGCAGGCGTTCGAATGAGGTCACTGTTGATTTTGGCAACTGACTAGGAAAGGGAACCGCTTAAGGGTCTGGCAGTGGGTGTGCGGCCATATCAGGAAATCGAATGGCGAAAAAAACCGCAAAAAAAAAAAGATCAAACGTGGGCCTAGGACCGGCGGGTGTGGAAAGCTATGGGGCTGGCAGGGGGTTGCATCGGGGGGGAAAGAGGGTGAAGGACGATCGGGGGGGCAGGGGGAAAGGAGTGGTGTTTTTGGGGTGGGGGGACGGTCATAAAAAAACAGTTAGAAAGTAAGAGGGAGGCCAATCGTGTCGGAATTACTTTTCCGGGGAGAGGGGAATAGCGTTGGGTCGGGTAGATAGAGGACATAAATGAGGGGACCATGAAAGGAAAAAAGCGAAGAGCATGAGACACCCGAAAAAAACAGAGGGAAAAGTAAAAAACTGAGGGCGGTTAAGGGGGGGGATGAGGAAAAGGTTTATACCTTTGGCGGGGGGGATTGCTGTGGGGAGGAGGCGGGAAGGTGTATGCTGGGAATCGGCCCGTTTGCAAAAAGCGACGCGATTTTAGACGGGGGCGGAAAGGGGAGGTTCTGTTTCGCGAAAACGGGATTGACGAAGGGAGTGGGGGGGGGGGGGGGGCGCGAAGGAGGGACGGGCGAGGGAGTTTAAAAGGAGAGGGGGTACTATCCGGGGGGGGAGGGGAACACTTGATACAGGGGTATGATGTTTTGCGGGGGGGGGAGAGAAACTGCCCAGAAGGAACGAGCAGAGTAAGAAAGGAACGTCAAAAGGAATCATTCTTGACACCTTCTTGATACAGGGGAAACTGGTTCAAGCGGATACGGGGGGGACGGCAAGAAATCTGTGTGATGCCAAGGGGCAAGAAAAAAAAAAAGAAGGTCTAGCATAAAATATGGGCGACTATTGCAGACCGAAAAACATGGAAAGGGAAACACTAAATCATATGGGAAAAACTTCGCGGTGTTCGCAGGGCGGGAGGGAAGGCGGAGTGGGGGAGCAGAAGCGGCAGCATAAAGAGGATTCACAAAAAATATTCTTTGAAGATATGGAAGGCGGATCGAATAATTCCACTTATCAAGGCAGCATCAACGAAAACAAAAACGAGAGAGTATGTGGGAAAGGAATGGTGCACGAATCGACGTGGGGAACTGTCGCGTACCGTCTCAAGAAAAAAGCGTCTCTTGTAAAGGTGGAAGAAGAAGAATCATGCCAAGGCCTCGCGCCAGAGGGAAGGAAGGGGGCAAAAGCTCACTAGGGAAAAAGAAAGAGAAGATTTTCGTGAAGGCAAAAGGCGAATGAGGTCCGCAGGACGATGTGGGAGGGGAGCCGCCGCCTTCGGGGTGGAGGGGAAAAGCAGAACAACCAGACTTCAGGAAGCGAGAAAAGCCTTGAAAAAAATTCGCGCACCGCCGTTGTAATAAAAGCAGTTGTCAAAGGGATGCAGGACAGGAAGGCGAATGAGGAGATCCTGCCGTTCTCGGAAGGGAATGACAGAACCACCATAAAAGTTGTAAAAGAAAGAAAAAAAAAAAAAAAACGTTCTCCCCGCGGCGCGGACGGTAATGCCGGCACAGGAAAACCGCTCCCGAAGGGGAAAAGGCCTAAACCCCCAATTCCATAAAGGAACGGAAAGAAAAAAAATCTTTTTCAGGGGAAACAGCCCCTTTGAAGGGAAGGAGGAAATAAAAAACGCCATTATCGGTGGACTCATGGGGGAAAAAAGGGAATATCCGACAACTGTCCGCAACTCAGAGGAACCGAAACAGCCAAAAAGGGGACCACAAATGCGACTTACCAGCACGGACGCCCACTGATTTATGGGGGCGAATTCGAGCGATGTGAGGGTTAGGAGGGGTAGGAAAACATATGGAAGAGAGGCACGACAACCGTATCAGAAAAGAAGAAAATATATTCCTGCAACAAGCCAAAGAACTTAGCTCTCAGATTAAAGGAAAGCGAAAACAAAAAAAAAAGAAACCAGCCGAAAACCTTATCAAATCGGGGACCGACCCCTAATCAGAAAAAAAGGAGGAATCAAAACCTCGGGGGTCGCAAGGAATCCTGTCTGTAGAACCATCGACAACCAAGCTTTCTATATTTTCGGCTGACCTTCTTTTGGAAGAGGAGTCTACAAGTTCTCTCGCTAGACCTACGGCAACGAGGCACCAAGGGGGTAAGCCAAATCAGATACAGCTCTTACAAAAAAAGAGTCCAAGTAGACTCTGGCAAAGTTTCGGTCCGAAGGTCCCCCCCAGCACACAGTGAACAGGGATCCCACCGCCCGAAACTCGCCAGTAGGGAGTCAAAGCCACTAATTCGTGTAAGAAAAAGGGAAAAAAGAAATTCGGATGTCCCCGATATGGGGGGGTAGAGGGAAAGAACACCCAACAAAAAGGAAGTCAGGGCCCACGATCGACATGGCGCCAGTCAAAGAATGATCGCCCACCATCGAATAGGGAGAGCTCCCCCAACAAGAGAAAGAAAAAAAAAGGAAAGAGGAAAAAAAGAGAGGGGGGGGGGGGGGGAGAAAAGGAGGGCCGAGGGGGGGGGGGACGAGCTACTTTTTTTAATGGATGGATGTACAGCTCCGTCTCCTGAAGAATTCCTTGATGGGGGGAAATACGGGGGAGTCAGGGGAGAACATCGGAAGGTGAAAAAAACGAAAGTGAGGGGGCTTGCACTTTCGTCGGGGGGGGGAGGACGTTGTTTGGGTTGCGACTAGAAATGCCCGCGAAAGTCATAGGTAGGTGGTGCTGCCAGAGCCTAGGGGTCGAAGGCGCCGTACCACCCTAGGAACGCTCACACCCATATCAATCTCTTATTGCCGGACGGGGGGAATTCAGATTTTTGTCCTAGCACGGACCACAGTGCAGGGTGCATCAAAAGGGGGGGGGGGGGAAAAAAAAGATCTTCGGGGGAGAAAGAAAAACCTATGGAGTCAGTGTGGGGCTGGGAGGGGGGGGGGGTCCGCCGACTAAGTGCCGATATAAAGACAAGGGGGAAGGAGCACGCGAATAGGCTTCTGGAACGAGGGTGAGAGGAGGGTTTCGTGGAATCTATTGGGGGGGAAATACTGTTGGCCGCAGACCACTAAAGAAAAGAGCAAACCCTCAAGAACCCTGGGACAACGTCGAGTCCTTTCTGGGGGAAGGGGAAGTCCTGGGGAAAAAGTTGCATTGCGGGGGGAGGTTTTCGTAGTGGGAGGCGTACAAGGGGGGGGAAAGGTCACAGGTCCCGTTTTGCCATATAGAACAGAGAGGTCGTTAATTTTTTTGAAGAAGTAAAAGGGACGCCGGGGCTTTTCGCGATTGCGGAGGAACAGCAGGGGAGGTTTGGGGGGGGAGTCTGAAAAAGGGGGGAGGGGGGAGGACGAGGAAATTTTTAGGGACGCATTTACGAGTCCGATGGAGACCCTGGGAGGGAAAGGAGAAAATCTTTATGGGGTGCTGTGGGAATTAATCGGGCAGACAGAAGAGAAAGGCATCATTCGAATGAGAGAGAACCAATTTTTCATGGCCACGGGTAAAATTCGGGAGGCATGGGGGGGAAGCGCATGGGCACGGGAGACGAACGGCGATTCAGCGAAGACCAGAGTGATGGCAAGGTCGTCTATCGAAAGAAGTCGCTGCCGACGAGACACACGAAGTGCAATGGACACATAGCAATGGAGTGAACCGCTCAGGGAAAAACTGCGACGTAATGGAAGCGATTGGCTCAAAAAGCTCAGATACTCCTGGGCAAAGACAATTAGGAATGGGGATTCTGTAGACGACAAGACAGAGGTTACTTCGAAAAGAAAAGGCTGAACATCTCTCTAAAAAAAAACAACAAGAGGGTTTAACATAATTGGCACGAATCGAAAGGGGAAAGGAAGCGACGTGACTAAGATTCAAGAATATCAGGGGGAGAGGGGGACCTCCTAGAGGGGTACAGTCTCGCCTCCACCTCCTGAATTCCATTCCGAAAGGAAAAAACACGACGGGGGGACTCCATTCGAATGATTGGTTAAAAAGGAAGTCGATGTGGTCGGGAAAAAAGGGAGGATTGCTATTGCTGGGCTAAAAGGCCTTCTTGGCGCCTAAAAAAAAAGGAGAAAAAAAAAGGCTCGCGCTTGCAGGACCGCAAATCCTTGACCTAGATCTCTTAGACCGGTAAGATTGGACAAAAATGACCGCTGTCACGTCGGGGAGAGGAGATCCCTGCTCGTCGTCAGTGGAAAGTTATATCCACAAACCCCACACGAAATCTTTGAGGGAAGTTCGCCCCAGGCGGAGACATCGAGGCGCTGCCGAACATTTCCTCCGCACAAAAAAAAAGCGCGGGCCACCCCAATCAAAAAAAGCGAAAACCGAAGCCGTTTCTCGAAAAAGGCCACCCGCTCTACGAAAGTCTCATGAGCGCATGACTGTTCTCAGACTGTGAAAAAAAAAAAAAAAGACTACACAACCGCGCCCTCAAGAAAATAGGCCCAGAAAAAATGAATTACAAAGGAGGCAGCACGGCCTAGGGGAAGAGAACACGGAATGTGCCAGCTGCGGCTGGGAGGTGTAAATAAGGCGAAAGAAGAACAGCGCAGAAAAAAGAAGCAAACCGCTATCACTAACATTAAGGACCTGTTCGGGGGAAACCATCCTTCTTATCGCGGAAAAGGGGCCTCTGCGGAGTGAAGGGAAACCCAAAACAAATCCCAGAACGTAGACATCCGTGGATGGAGTACGCTACTTTGGAGGTCACCACCCTCTGACTTAAGAGGGGACCCAGCCCATGAAATAAGTGCTGTAAAAATAAGACAAAGCCCCTCGAGGGATAGGGGGGGTCTGCGTGCTGTCTTAAGTCGAATTCTCTAGTCAGAACCTCCCAAAAAAGGGCAAGCTTTCCACTCCTCGGGAAATAAGCTAATTTGAAAACAATCAGAAGAAAACCGCTCACAAGGGATCCTCCCTCCTAGGAACGGAAAATGCGAAACGAAATAAGTCTCGTGTACCAGTGTTAGAACTATGTAACCCAAGGGGAGGAAGGGTCGGGGAAAAGAAACCGACGGCGCAAAAGATCTAGAGGGGGTCGATGAAAATCATTACTCCAGAAACTTTCAAACGTTGCGCACCACCATATAAACAACAACAAGATTAGGGGAAGAGGGTTTGGTGTTTCGAAAAAAGGAAAACGAGTCATGGTGTGCGGGGAGACTTAAGGGGAAGGACAAGGCTATCGTGCCTTCTGTGTCTTTACCGACTAGGAAAATGACCGATGTGGGGCGAAACGGGGAGGCATTTAGGAAAAAGACTGGAAACGTGAAAAGAGAGACGAAAGTGGGCGAGTGACGCGGGCGGGTTTTATCGACGGAGAAAAGGGGGTGAACTTGGGTAAGAAACGAGTTTCAACCTGAGCCGCAGATTTAGGCGTGGAGGCGAGCGCGGGCCTTAGGAGTCAGCGACACCAGCTGCGAACAGAAAGCTCACTAAACCGGGACTGGCGGAACTGGATTGTGTCCGTCTATACAGATACGTTTGACGGCGAACCAGTGGGTTGAAAGCAGGGGGGGGGGGGCGCACAAGGGAGAGGGGGAGGTAACACATCCATAAAGGAGTCAGGGAAAAACATAGGGGGTTTGAACTCAGCCTGAAGGGGAAGAGCCATTTCGAGGAAGGGGAGTCGCCCGTGGTGGGGGGAAGGTTGACAGTAGATAGGAAGGGGAAAAGCGTGCGTTTCAAGGAGGAGGAAGAGTTCCTACTTTCTTCGGCATACAACGAGAAAGAATAGGCAACCTCAAAAAGGCCAGTGTATAAAAAAAAACGAGGGGTGAGCGTAGTGTTAAAATGCAAAGGTGGCGGAAATGGGAGGGGTCCAGGGGGGTGGTGGCGGCGGGGGAGTTTTAAGGAGGAGGTCTCAGTTTGCAGGATAACATCTCTAAGAAAGTTGAAGAGCGATCTAAGGGGAACCTGGCGTCGGGAATAAAATAGGGGTCGTTAGGGTTTGCAAACGGCCTGACACTCTGGGGAATCTAAGCACAAAAAAACACTAATACACACAACACCACTCAAAAAAAAAAAAAAAAAAAAAGACAACGGTGCAGGGAGGAACTGGGACACGTTCGAATTGAAAGGCACGTGGTTTGCTATCAATCCGGGACAGCAAAGGGAACGAGAAGAGAGCATCAGTCAGACCTGGAAAGAATAATTTTTCTGTACCAAACTTGAAAATGCGGAAAAAGAGGACAGGCGGGGCGGTTGACGGAAATACCGGAAACTGTGTGATACCAGGGTGGAAACCAAGATAAAAAAAAACAAGAAAATCGAGTGCTACGATGCAAGAAAAGGGGTGGGATTCACTAAAGACCTAGATCGATCGGTGGTTCGGGGGAAGAGCAAGTGAAGGGGCGGTGGCTCAGAAAAAGAAAAAGATAAGGACAACGGGGACAATAGCAAGGGGATGCTGAAAGAAACGGGCTCAGGTCCAGGGAAAACGCAAAGAAAGAGAAAGTCGGCTCAACAACAACAAATTATGAGAAGGGCAGCTGGCATTGACAAGGAAGAGGGGAAGTGGTAACTTAGGGCGGCGCCGTCTCCATGCTAACGAATATCGGATCGGGAAAGGGGGGGATCCGATGAGGAACTTAGAGGGGGGGGAAAGCGTCTGCGCCTCAACAAAGGAGGGCCCAAATTCCGCGCTGCGAAAGAGAAGTCCATGCGAGGCCTTCCACAAATTGGGATGTCGGAGAAAAGTCGCAAGATTCTGAAGGGCTGCACCGCCTTCTGGGGGTTCGAAAGAGGGGAACACCGCGCGCTGCGGTCCGTCTCGCACGTCAGCCCAGGGCGCAGCTGAGCAGAAGTGGGGTAATCAACAGCAGTTGGTGGGGGAAAAAAAAGGATTCCGCGTCCCGCAGGAAAAGGATGATGCTCTCCGAACACTGTCAGTGAAGGGGTGGAGAAAGCCACAACCCACCATCGAAACATGTTTCTCAAAAAGCGCCCAAGCAGTTTTCAACACGGCACTCGATGTCTACCTAAAAAGCCCAATAAGGGGAACCGCCTGAAAGAGAAGGGCCAAAAAAAAACGAACCCGCCGCGTCACTCCAAAAAAGATGTTCCCTCGAAACCATCAAAACCGTCCCGTCCGAAGCACGCTTCAAATCGCGAAAGGGAAAAGGTTTGACTACGGTCGTGTCAAACGGAAGAGACCCAGACACAGGTCGAGCCCAAAACCAAGGATGCCATTTTAAAGACGTATAACGTACATGGGGGGGTGGGGGGCCTGCAGGGGGGGGAGCTTGATGGATGGTGGACCGCAAAAAAAGGATTGAAGGGGTCTCGCGGAAAGAGAGACTTCAACAAAGGGGCTAACGAAAATAAGCCAGAGGAATGTCACCAACGCGCAGAAAAGAGGAGGACAAAGGAGACCCTGCTATGATTTAAAAAGGGAAAAAACCACACAAAGATAAAACCTGACTCACCAAAGAAAGTCTTTAGTCCCCGAGGACTTGCCATCCACTGGTTCAGAAGCACAATTAGCTTAAAAATTCTCTAAAGAACAATACCGGGAAAGCCCATCGGAGGTAGATATGGGCTGTTCAGTCTTGGGTCGTAAGCAGCGGGGGAAATGCTAAAAGAGACCTGTCCACTCGAAAAAATCTCTTTCAAGACCTAGTGGGAAAAATCACAAAAGCAAAATACCGTGCCTCTTCAGGTCTCCCTAATCACGGCGGGCGAGAAATTTCGTCAAAGGGAGAAAAGGAAAGTGTCCCCCTTACCCGACAAAGAGGGGCCCATCTACTTCCAGAGGAGGTCGTAAAGACCCGGAACAGCGGACTGCGACAGAAGGCGGACAATTCAAAAAGGGGGCTTCGACGCCACCATGCTAACCGTCACACGAACAAACCCCAACCACTCTCGACAAGAGGAAGGAGGAGGAAAGGAGATGGTTTGTGCTCAGGGGCCTATTTGGGGTAGGGGACGAGGATTAGGGGGGGGGGGGGAGGAATTCTCGCCGGGGAGGCCAGGGGGCTGACGGCGGGCATGTTGCATATTCTGAAAACAGAATTGGGAGACAGCGAAGGCAGTGCCAACTAAGGACTGAAGTTGCATAAAAAAACGGAAAAATCGATCAAGGAGAGTTCTCTGTGTTCTTGGCAACGTATTCGGACCTCGAGGTAAAGCTAGGTTTTGCTTTGGGTTTGGCGGCCACGAGGAAGAGGGGGAATTAAGAACATATGCACGAACATATATCAAAAGGATTAAGTCCGCTATGTTTCTATATATGAGAAAAAACTTGTTGGGAAAAAAAAGTGAGCCCTTCCTAGTTGGATCTGGAGTTTCTTGGAAACCATGGAGGGTCGAGGGGTTTTGGGTGTAAGTGGGTTGGGGGGGGGTCGGCTCCGAGGTCGAATATCCCTTTGCTATATAAATTGAGGGAGTGAAGAATATTTTGGACGGTTGGTCGGGGCAACGTGAGGAGACTATTCGCAAAAAAAACAAAGAAGCGAAGAGCATGGCAAAAAGAAAAGAAATTCAAGGTATCTTACAAACGGCAGCCGCGGAGGGAATGGGAAAAATTTTCAACCTTTGGCGGGGGGGGCTGTATTGACCGGAGGGGGAAAGGGGGATTCTAGTCTCGAAAAAATTTTCAAAAAGCTAAAAGACGAAGGGGAGAAAGAGAGGAAAAAACGGTTGCTGGGGCTAGAGGAGGTGAGCTGTTGGGAAAGTGGGGGGTTGGCTTGAGACGCCTGGCGGCGGGGGAATGTATGGGTAAAGGGGAAGGGGAACTAGGAAAAAATCGTATAACTGGCCCGAAGAAAGTTCGGGGGTGGGGGGGGGGTTTGCTATCACGGCAAAGCAAGAAAAGATATATCTCTGCTAGAAGAGGCGAAAGGGACAGGAGGGAAATGGCGGTTACAAAGCTTTTAAAGCGCAAGGACTCGCTAGGTGCGACGAAACCGCCTTTTGGTTATTAAAAATATTGAGGGAAAAAAAGGCGGCGGACCTCAACCGCGAGAAGAGCGACTATTGAGACTAAAAAGGTGTCACATTGAGAAAAGATTCTCAAATGGAGGCACGAGAGGTGGGAAAAAAGCGGTATGTACTCGGCGTTTGGTAAGCTACCAGAGTAGTCACCGACAAAGGCAACCAGATTCCATTGGAAAACTGAGAGACCGGCACGAGAGGGGCCAAGGATTCCATTTCGGAACTGAACCTAGCCAAAAACATAGGGAAAAGAAGAGATGTTCTCATTTTGGGGGGAACGGAAGAATGATTGTATGCGCGTCCGTCTCCCAACAAATGAAGATGGCTCTTCTGAAATATCGTATCTGAAAAAAAGGCTGCGAGACACAATCGCACCATTAAAAACGCTGAAGTCCAAAGGACAGGCGAATGGGGGATTGCAAAAGGTCGATGGGGTAGGTCTTGCAAAGGGGGTCAGCGAGAAAATGTCGTGGGAATAACCGCCTTCTGGGGCGGAAAATCTTTGTCAAGAACAAAAAGGCGCGGGAAGGGGAACGTCACGCCGTGCCCATGCGCGTTCGAACGGAAGGTGGACTCAGGGGGCAGGGAAAAAAGTTATTACTCTGTTCCAGCGAAAAGTTCTAAGAGGATAAAGCAGCAAGGAAAAAAGTTGGTTTTTTTTTGCCGGGTGCTCACCTCCCAAAATTGGGTGAGAACCCCTACGAGCACTCAGAGTTCAGAAAGCAAAAAATCCCATGGCCCAACGCCATCTTCCCGACCCCCAATTCCAAAAACTCCCTGGGGAAGATCATCCGCCTCGGAAAAGGCAAAAACAACCCCCTGGAGGTCTCTCGCCGTCAGAATTCGGGAGTTTGAACGGGAGGGACCCGCTCTAGTCAATAAAATTCAAGGCGCCCTCCAAAGACAGCCGGAACCCGCCAAAGGAAAAATTTTCCAAAAATACGGAGAAAAGTACCAAAGAATTCCGTTTTTAAATCAGGGGTATTGGAAGGGTGCCCTAGCTCAGGTTCATAAATTTGGGGGACAGGGGTCAAAAAGTTCGAAAAAACTAAAAGAGAAATACGTAAAATAATTCAAAAAAAAAGGGGGGGGGGTCTCGTAGCCCAGTAGGCAAGTATCCAAATATGTAACCCAAACACACAAGAAACATCCTGATAAGGGAACAATCCATGGATAAAGACCAGTATCTGTGAGGGACAAACCACAATACCTGTGGCAAGAAAAAACCAAAATGCACTTCACTAAAACAACCTACGTACCGGCCGAAAGCAATCAGATATTTTGAGGTGGGAGTTTCCGTGCTGTTTGGGGGAATTCCTGCCACGGGCTAATGGCCACTGGACCTCAGATAGATTAAGAATTGGGACGGTCGTTGCAAAAAAAAAGAGCACAACGTGACTACCTCAGGAAAACTAAGCCCGAATAACTACCAAAATTCGTCTGGAGGAAAAAAAAAGAAGCTGTCTCCCACAAAGGTTGCCGGGGTAAAAACGAATTCCCGGAGTCCACGCACAATACTCTCAAAATGAGCAAAGGTTCTAAAGAAGAACCGTAGCCGGCCACAAGAACTCGACCAAACCATCTCTAACAAAAGGGGGGAAAGGGAGATGGTTTGGAATGCGCAACTAGTTCTTGGGAGAAATTACGGGGCTATTTCGGGGAAATACCACCGTCGTGCCTGCTTCCTAAAAAAAAAAGGGGGAGTATGGGGAGAAAAAGGAGACAGCGACAGGAAGCAAAGGGATTGGAGGGTCGAGGCGGGCTTCGGATCCGATTATAAAAGGGGGGTGCGGGATTGGGCAAACAACGAGATAAATAAAGTTGTGCTGAGTTTTTAAAGCTCGGAGAAGATGCGAAGGAACTCGAACGACCAATAAAAATATCCAGATTGGCGGTGCGCGGGCTTAGGGGAATCTATTATGCTACGTTGGAGGCACGCAGTTGCTTTCAAGGCAGAGGGGGTTTCCACCTCTCAACGGGGGTCTTTCCTACTTACAACAGGAAGGGTCTGTCGATGTGGGTAGCCATCCGCCGAGGAGTGGTGGGTTTGGTTGGCCGTCACTCAATTCATGTAACTCTAACGTTGCGCGAAGCCAGGGGGGACTCAGGGGGAGCAGTTGGCCCTGAAAAAAATGGGCGTGAAGGTTTTCGAGCTATGAAGAAATAGATGGGGAAGAATTGGTTCCACGAAGCAGGGAACCAAGAAGAGGAAGAGGGTAGACTTACCAACGGCAAGGAGGTGCATTGGCGGGGAAGTTGGTAAATTTGTGGGCCGTGGTAATGGTGGTCGAGGGGCGGGACTTTAAGGCCTAGGTTCGAGTCCAAAGGAGAACAGCCATGAGAGGAGGGGGGGGGAGAGGGGATAGTAAAGGGGGGAAAAGGGTTAAAAAAGAAGCTTAGTGAATTTGGGGACAAAAGTGGCGGCGGGCGAGAGGATGGGGAAGGACGCAAGTTACGAAGGACTGAGGGCGGGGAACGAGGGCGCACTTAGAAAAAAGTTTAAGGGGGGG
>Ga0179593_1548954_pt1 | contig 14440 bp, 22 predicted proteins | sample CZODoug2_1_08_16_FD_185931 | JGI IMG/M metagenome (GOLD analysis project Ga0179593, IMG submission 185931) | Vadose zone soil fungal communities from Angelo Coast Range Reserve, California, USA - CZODoug2_1_08_16fungal (PacBio error correction) | ecosystem: Environmental > Terrestrial > Soil >...
AAAAACTTTAGGAAGATTCAAGGAAAAAAGAAACTACGAGCCCTTTGGTCCAATTGAAAAGAAAAAAACAACAACCACGTATTAGGAGAAAGAGAGAGGGAAAAAAGGGGGAAAAATTGAGATTGAGGGTCATGACCGCGCACGGGCTCCGGAAACAAGAAAAAAGTATCCCTCTTTTTCGGGGAAAAACGGTGGGGGGTGAACTGGCTGTTAACCGCGAGGGGGAGGGAGGAGGACAAAGAGGGGTGGAAGTTAAAGCTTTATCCCGCATAAAAAAGAGAAGGTAATTTTTTCGATAAATGTAGGGTATACGAATAACATATAAGCAGGAGGAGAAGAAAAAAAATTTTGACAGGGATTCATGGGGGGGTAAACACGACGTTTTCCAGATCTACATCAGGGGGGGTCGCGTCGTTCCCACCGAGCTCCATTGTGAAAAGGGGTTGGATCCATCGGCTGACAAGCGGCCAAAGGAGGAGGGGAAAAAAAAAATCCGGTGAACTAAAAACTGGAAGACCGAAAAAGGTTCCCCACTACTACGGATAGTGCATCGGGGGAAAAAGAAGCCACTGTACGCCGTCAGGGAGAAAGGGTTTGGAACACTTTATCATCCGGGACGAAGAAGGACGATTTTGAAAGTAAAAAAAGGGGGTGCAAATGACTCCACATGACCGATAAAAAAAATCTTCCAGTCCGCTCTGGGGGGGGGTATCACTCTCAAATAGGGGAATCGTAATTCCTCCGAGGACGTATGAAAACTCTCCCATCGGGCCCCTCGGAGGTGCTTGTTCGATGGTCCATAAAAAAATTGGAAGATTTATTCAGCTGAGCTCAGAAGGGAAGCCGAAGTTAACGATAGAAAAAAAAAAAAAGCGGAACCATCTCGGTAAGCCTAGGAAAAGGGAAGTTTCCAAGGTCGGCGCGAAAGGCAGGTCGGCGTCACATGGGGTGAAGAAGGGAGGAAAACCGGTCGGGGGTACGAACGCCCAAAGACAAAAAAAGATTATTTGAACCCAAAAAAAAAGAAAAACTTTCGATATTTTCTTCGGCGTTGCAGAAGGAAAAAAAAGCCGTTCTTACTCAAAAGAGGGGAAGGGGTGGGGGCGGAGGGGTGAAAGTGGAAAATCGCCATGATCGTCTCAATGGAAAGGGAAAGGATATTCCGGGCATCATCGATCCGGAAAAATCTCTCCCCCCAAGAAGAGAAAAGAGAAAGAAAAAGAAGTGAGGAAAAGAAGACCAACCAGAGGAAGGAACGACTGCCTTTAACCTTTCGTATGAAGGGGAAGGCCGTCTTACCTTCGGGAGCGCGAGACAAGCAGAAAAAGAGGGGGGTGGCGAGTGAGTTCATCTTAAGCGGAAAAGAGGAAAAGGTGAAGATCGCACGTCAGCAGTCCTTGGGAGAGAAAGGGGAATCCGCATATCGTAGCCGAAAGGGTGCCATCAGCTTTCAACCGGTGGGCCATACTGCCGGGAAGAAAAAAAAAAAAAGATGCTGAAAGAGAGAAAGAGGAAGAAGGAGGGCACCCCCAAGTGGGGAGGGAAATTCGCTCGAAGCATGCGGCAAAAAGAAAAACTGCCGAAATCGTGAGAGATGACGTGCCGAGAGTACATCACTAGGTTGAGGGGGAAGGGGTAAAGAGGAAACTCACTGAAAAAAAAGTAAAAAGTGTTCTCGCCCGCTCCCGAAGGAGAGGAAAAAAAAAAAAAAAAAGACATGTTTACCGGCACCAACTGAGAAAAAAAAGGAGAAAGGGGTGGGATTATTATCCTAGAAAGGAAAAGAGAGGAGAGGGGGAGGGGAAAAAGAAAGAGCGATGATGCCCGGCATTATCAGGGAACCATGCCCGATCATTGGAAAGGATCGCGGTGTTTCCCGATGAAATGGGGGGGAAAAAAAGCAAGCAAACCAAGAACGCGGTTGGGTTGGGGAAAGCTGGAAAAAAAGCTAATACAACTATCGAAGTGGGTAAAAAGGGGATTTCAAATACGATGCGCCCTATGTGAAAGGGGAAAAATTGGTCCCTGGTGGGAGAGGGAAAGGAAGAAAAATCCGCGAAGGGATGTGAAAAAAGGACAAAACCGACCTTGCCAAAGAAAGGACTCAGGCTTCCCGGGGCAAAAGGGGGGAACTCGAGGGGGGAAGAGAGAGCCCTGCCGCGTGAGAGGTGAAATCTAACAATTCCAAGCCAGGGGAGAATGGTATGTTTTCCTGAAACAGAAGGGGAGAGAGGGCAGGCGGATGTAAAGGGAATGAGAAAAAGGGGAGAAAAAAACGTCTGACTTGTAATGGTAAAGGGAAGATCGGGGAAGGGATAAGGGGAACAAAGGGAATCTGAAACGGGACAAGGAAAAATTTTCTCAAACAGCAAGGGAGAAAAAGTGTTCTCAACCAGACGAGGAGTGCCAAAGGGCAAAGAGGGTGGCTTATCAGGAAAAAGGGAAAAGGAACCCACACAACGATAAACGGACCAAAGGATTATCTACTCAGCTATAGAAAAAGGCCGAAAGGTGGAAAAACGGAGCTCGCTTTTACCAGGGAAGGAGGAAAGCGGGGAAGACTAGAGAGAACGCGCCGACACATCGGGGGAGGACCCACGTCGGGAAAGGAGACCCTTATAATTCATGAAACGGGAAAAAGGGGCTCTGCCAGTACGCTTCAGGAAACTTTCATTTCATCGACAAAGGGCGCTTAAAGGGTGGGGGGGGACAGAAAAAATCAGATGGTTCCGAGGGAGGAAAAAAAGGGATAAAAAAAGACGATGAAGGCCTCAGAGGGAAAGGGGAACACCGGTTGGAACCCGCAAAAGAAGGGTCAGCCCAAAAGAAGATGGGCCGGAGCGGCCGCGAAAAGAAAAAAGAAAGGGGGCCCAAGTGTGAAACATAGAGAAATCAACGGGTTACCCACTTGGCCAAAGGGGGGAAATGACCGCGCCGAAAAAAGGTGAAATACCTTGTGCGGACAGTAGTAGAAAGGGGGGGGGACATGCTGTTTAAAGAGCCTGCTTTTACCGCATCGGAAAAAAAATCGCTTTGATCCGAAGGGGAAAGAAACCATATGAGTTTCGGGAGCCCGCCAGACAAACCTTGAGACAAAATCGTGTCTGCTGGCCTAACAGAGAAGGAGGAAGAGCAAATTTGACGCGTTCATGAGGAGAAAGGGGGGGACATCTACGTGGGCCAGAAGAAAAAAGGAGGGCACTCGTAAAAAGAAGAAACCTCTGCTGACAAAGCGGAGGAAAAAAGAAAGATCGGTGAACGACACCTTTCAGGAAAGGGAGCGATCGATAGCTCAGAGGGGGAAAAGAAATAGGCAAGAGTGGGGAAAGCAGATCGAAGGAGAAAATGGGAAGGTTTTATAACAATGATCATCCGGCGAGGGGCGACCGGTATCAGGGCCGAAGGGTGGCAAAGACGCCACATTACGGATAGGCTCTTGAAGAAGGCCAAGACGTGGGGGGGGGCAAGAAGACTTCCTCCGCCGGATAATGTGGAGGGGTAAAGGCAAAAAGAGGGCCGATCAATGGGAACCGGGGACTTTCTCTATGTATTCGAGGAAAAAAAGGGAAGCCTCCTTTCCGAGTATTGGGTTTTCCCTAGTTCCATCGGTGGAAGGAGGAAAAGACGCGGGAAGACGGGGCTAAGAAGGGGGGGATCAGGGTCGGCTCTCTTGCGCAGGAAGGGGGAAAGGTTCCATTAGCCGAAGAGAGGCTCCCCAGGGCCCAAGGGAGGGAGGAAATAGGGCGAAGGGAAAGCAAAGTCGATAGTTTTTCTTCGGCGTTTAGAAAAAAAGAGTTAATCCAAGAACGCTGCTGGGAATAGGTTCCCATCATGAGGGGAAAAAAAAGGGGGCGATCGGGGGCAAATCGGAGCAACTTTATAATGCCGGGCAAGGAGGAAAGCCTCTCGACCCCACGCACGCGCGAAAAAAGCGGAGTCATCATCGCACCCGTGGTAAGCAAGGGTTTTTTTTTTTTTTTTGGGAAAAAAACCTGTCCGGATGAATTGTTCCAATTGAGGAAAAGAAGGCGTGAGAGGGGCAGACCACTCGGCAACACGGTGAAGAGAAAAGGTGGGGGGAGGGAGCGGAAGCTACCCGTCCAAGGGGAATCAAGAGGCATTTCTCGTGGAAAAAAGATTCCGCGCGACCTTTGGCGCTATGAGGAAAGACCGTTTTGGGCACATAAGAAACATCGAGAAAAAACAGGGGGAGGGGAAAAGGATAGATGGGAAGGTGGGGGGGCTAACCTCTCGCGCCAAAGGAGGAAAGACGGATCCCGAGACCTGCCGAAAAAAGGAGGGCTACTTTCCGGGGAGAGGAAGCAAGGGGGGGGGAAGGGGAAGGAGGACAGCGGAAAAGGAGGATAAGTGTTTCTCTTTTTCCGCCCGCAAAAAAAAGGGAACCATTCATAAAAGAGGGAAACCACTTGCACAAGAGAAATGCAGGATGAGAAACGGGGAGAAAGTGTCGAAAAGAAAAAAGCGATGATGCCGCCATTATCAGGGAAAAAAAAGGCGCCGATCATGGCGATCGGAAGAGGAAATCATGAGGGAACCTCGAAAAAACAAGAGCCCGGCTTGTTCGTTGGCTAAGAGAGACGCCGAGAAACTATCGAATTGTAAACCGATGGGGGAGGTTCAAATAAAGATGCGACTATTGAAGAAAGAATTGGGCCTGGTAGCGAAAGGGGGGGAAATGTGATCGCCCGACCTGCCGGCAGAAAAAAAACTTGACAATAAAATAGGAAGAGCAGCCTCAGGCTTCAAGGAGATGGGGAAAAACAAAAGATAAAGGGGAAAAAAGCTTCTTGAGCGCAGCGAAAAAATGACCAATCGAACAAGGAAGGCACTCTTTGAGGGAAGGAGAGAATTAAAGGGTATGGTCGTAGTGATTCAGCGTCTGACTTGGGGGGGGGGGAAAAAGGTAGTCCTGTGGGCGGTAATTGAATATCAGGCCCTTATAAAAAAATGTCGGCGACACACTCTCTGGAATGCTCAATTGTTCTCAAACCCGACCGGAAAGGGAAGGCGCTAAAGGGTTGATGGGGAAGCGGAGTCCTTCTTATTCGTTTCACAGGAGAGCTCATCGGCTTCAACCTGTCTCAGAAAGGGTGGGGGAAGGAGAAACGGGTCGGAACTGGAAAAGGGTAAAAGGGGACTCGTTGTGCCCGGAAAAAGAAAAGAGTCGATGATCGTCGCTCTGGGAAAAAAGGGCAACAGTTGCGCGCAGAGAAAAAGAAAGTGCCTGCAAGGCATGGGGGCAAAAAAAAGAATCGACACAATTACCACGGGAAAAGAAGGTTGGTGATGGAAAAGGGGAATCCGAAAAATGGGCACGTCTTATCAAGCCGATGGAGAGGAAGAAGGATGCGTTAAAAGCGGCGCAAAAAAACCAAACAAAGATTGCACTAACTGCCAGAAGGGAATTGGCAGGTGGAGGTCAATGAACAAGAAAAGGGGAAAATTTTGTTAACCATCTCTCTCAAAAAGGAGGGGAAATATCTAGATTTGGTAAAAGGGGCCAAAAAAGAGAGGGGGCCTACTCCGAAAAAAATACCGTTGGCTGCCATTCGGAAAAGAAAGGGGCGATGAGTTTTTCCACCAGTTGGGGGGCGCCTGCTAAGGGAGGGAGGGGATCTACGTGGGTTCGAAAAAAAGGAATCCCGGTACACACAAGAAAAGACAGCCGGCCTGAATTTTGGAGAAAAGGATGTATTCTTAAAAGGAAGAAAAATTTACGCGGCTTTCATGAATTTATAGAGGACGTGGTCCAGATCGGAATTAGGGTAGGAGAAGGGATCCAGTGTGGGGACCTAAAAGGAGGGCGGAGAACCTATAATATCCGTTTAACTACACCGACGCGATGGGAAAGAAAGGGTTCCCCGAATTACGACGAAATGAAAGAGGGGAAGACAGCGAGGAATCAGTAAAAGCTCTTTTTTTATAACCATTGAAGTGCTGTTTGCGTTTCGCCCGGGGATCAGAGTAGAAAAATCTGCTCTTGACAACTATAAATGGTCGTATCACTAGGAAAAGAGCCTCCTTCCTCACCCTCAAGGAGAAAGGGGGCCAGGCAATCCAACGGGGGAAAGGACTAATCTGCATTACAGAAGACGCTTCGCCACGAGACGCCTTTCCGAGGAAGGGAAAGAGGTCCAGAGGGGGAAAAGCAGGAGGGAGGAGGGTCATGTCGGCGCGTCGGAGGAAAATTTTCCATTCGACGATTTCTGAAAAGGGGAAGAGCCCAAACAGGCCCAAGTGAAAAGGGGAAAAAAAGAGGGGCGGGGGAAAAGGAGAACTGTATTGACCACTAGGGGTTCGTCAAAAAGAGAGAACCGAGGCGAAAAGAAAAAAGAGGGAAGGAACAAGAACCGTTGCTTTGAGGGGGAGGGAAAGGGGGAACCCAAAATAGGGCGCATTGTTGTTCCAGACCACGAAAAAGGAAAAGAAGGAAGACCGAAGAAGCAGAGAAAACACGAAAAAGGGGCAAAAAACGCAGGAAATTCTACATCTGCCGACTGGATGAAGAAAGGTCGTGAATTGTTACAATTGTCTCGGAGAGAAGAAAGGAGACCACGCGCAACACATTGGGAGGGAGGGGGAGGTGAGTGTGAAAGAAAAGAAAAGGTCCTCTCTTCACGTCAGTCTCGTTGATCGAAGATCGTAGAAAAGAGAGGGAAAAATAGGTTTAGCCAAGAACGTTGCACAAAAAAGAAGAAGCAGCTCTACACAACACGAGAAAAAGAACCGTTTTCAACTCTGATGTTCTACCTAGAAAGCGAGCATGCGGCTAACGAAAGACAAGAGAATTCCTTCGTCCGATCCCGGCAGGGACGAAAAGAGGAAAATCATATGTGAAGGGGAAGGAAGACTCACCCTTCGCTGAAAAGGTGGAAAAGGGCCCGCTCCCGAAGGTCAGGGGGAACAATTCAGCAGACAGTTACCGCACCAAATTGGGAAAGGGAAAGGTGCGGAGGATCCCTAAAATTGGAGGGGTGTCTATAGTCTTCGAGTCTTAGAGAAAGGCTTATCAGGGCGAACACCAATGAAAGGTAGAGAAAAAGCGCGGGGTTTTCCAAGAGGGGAGAGACGCAAAAAAGAACGCGTTTCGCCAGAGAGTTCGAAAACGCAAGAAACTATCGGGGGAGTTGTAGTTCAATACGATGCGCGAAAAGAAAGGGCAGAATGGTCCCTGGTGGGAGAGGGTAAAAGGGGGAAGCCGGTCGGAAAGAGAAGGAACAGAGCCTACCTTTCACAAAGAGATCTGCGGCAAGCCATCATGCTTCAAAAAAGAAGGGCAGGAAACACAAGGGAAGAAGAGGAGGGATCTCAGTCGATCCATCGGACAAGGCCAGTCGCGTAGGCCCCGTGGGAAAAGAATCGGTAAAGGACGGGCAGTTATCACAGAAAAAGCTGCGGACTTGGGGGAAGCATCCTTCGGTCCTGGTGGGAGGGTGAAAAGCCCTTCTCCCCTTCACGCCACATCCTCAGGAGGATAATTTTTTCGAGAAAGAGGGGAAGGGGGGGAAAAACAAGCGCGGGAACAAGATCCGTTCTTATTCGGGGACCAAAAAATCACCTGTTCATCCGAAGGTGGAAAAAGAAAGGAGAGTTCCATGCTACTGCAGATTGGGGAAAAAAAAGTAAAAATGACAGCTGTGCAAAAAAGACTCGATGATTAGAATCGTGGAAAAAGGATAAATTCATGAACGCCGGTCAAGATCGGGGAACCGAGGAGGGAAAACGACCTTTTCATCGACAAAATTAACGACTTAAAGGTGGGTGATGGCCAAAAAAAATAAGAGGGGTCCGATGTCCGAAACCCAAGGGGAGGAAGAAGGGGAGCATAGAGAGAGGAGGAAAAGGCGAAAAGAGTTCTACTACTTTCATCCCACCGGAAAGGGAACCGCGGTCATTAACTAAAGGAAGGGGGAAAAAAAAGTGTTGAACCATCTAGAGACAAAAAACAAGGGGAAAGAGAGTGGGGTTACCAACAAGGGCCAGGACGGAAAAAAACGGAACATCGTCCAATACCGGAAAATCTTTGTCTAGCGGTTTCCACCTGGGGGTTGCGCCATTTTACCGCATCGGCGACGAAAAAAAGCGGATGTGAGAGACGTGGGAAAGAGGGACAAAGAGAAAGGCCATCACCCACCTTTAAGGCGCCAGCGGGGAAAGTCGTGTATGCTTGCCTGAACATAAGAAATGGCGAAGAGCAAATTAAGGGCAGAATGTAAAAAAGGGGACCAAAAGACATCATCTATATGATGGGAAAAAAACGAGCCCATTTTTACCTGGGGAAAGAGAGGGACAAAGCGGCCAGTAGCGTGAAGAAACAGGGAAAAAATTTAGGAGGGACCGGCGCAGGGAGGGGAATAGAAGAAGGATATTTCATCTGTGTAACTCCTGCATCGGAGGAAAAAACAATTGCACTTCCTCGTCTGTTTGGGTACCTGCCGGGAGGGAGGGGGAGAAAAAAGGGTATAAGGACTTAAGGGGGAGAAAAGGCAACGATTCCAATTCCGCCGCGGGGCACTCGCCATAACTATGTCCTTCCTCCCGGACCGAGAGGTAGCGTGGAAAAAATATTTGGGGTGGGGGGCAAAAGGCTTGAAAAGAATTGCGCGATTGATTCGCGGAAAAAGGGCAGCCGCCTTACAGTGAAACGTTCCATCGTGGGAACAGGGAGAAAAGGGGGGAAAGGGGAAAGAAGGAACGGCGCTCTTTTCTCAGGGCATGAGAAGGAGGACTTCTTTCTGGGGGAAGATGCCATCCAGGGAACAGTAAAGGGGTGGAGGGCCAAAGAAGAAGGAACTCTTCCAACATCGGAAAAGAGTTACCACTGCGATAAGTGGGTAGGAGGTTCGACCGAGGCATAGAAGCAAAAAGTTTAATAAAAAAGCTTCGGGGGGCGGGGAGCGGAAGGAACCCCGCTATAAGAGGATCTTCTCATTGGTGTGAAGCGGGAATCATCTCTCCGGAGACGGACAGAGAAAAAAAGAAAGCAAAGAAAGGGAAAACCTCCGGAGGTAGACAGCTGCCTGACTGGATGCCAGTTGGTGGGAAGGGGGAAATTGTCCAATTGCTCGTCGGAAAAAAGAGGGGGAGAAAAACCGCACACCGTTTAAGAGAAAGGGGGGGAGTGTAAAGAAGGAGCAGGACCAAAGAAAAGGGATGAAACGGTATCCTCGATCGGCGGTCAAGGAAAGGGAGTTCCGCGCGCTTTGGCCGAGAGGGAAGGGTAAAAGAAAAAGGTGGGAATAAAATTTAAAGAATCTAAAAAAGGAGGGAAGAGAATAGAGGAAGAAGGTGGGGAGAACCTCATCTCTCAAATTCTCGAGGAAAAAGAGATTCCCCTAGACTGCCGAGAAAAGGGAGGGCTTACTTGCCGAGAGGAACAATGGGGCAGGGTAACGTCATGAGTAAAAGAGAAGAAACGAAGGGCTCCCCTCCCCCCCCAGAGACTTCGACTAGCAATTGGAGAGAAAATGTTACCGGCACCAGGGGAGACAGTAGGAATCTCAGAGAGAAAGAAAACTTTTTTGTACTCCAGATGCTTCTAGTCTTCGACTGAAAAAGGCAGTGCTAACACCAGGGAGGAGGCGAGGGGCAAGTGGGGGTGGAATCATCGCGCGTTCTTTGATTAAAGCCCGGCTTGGGAAAAAGCAGGAGAACGTCCGACGAAATATAGGAGGGGGGACGAGGGGGGAAATACAGAAACTATGGGGGGTGGGCTCTTTAACCCTACGCGGGAAAAGGGGGAGGGGGATCGCCTACCTGCCCTGGCGCACCGCTCAAGGAAAAGGGAGCGCGAAGAGGGGCAGCAGAGGCAACCAACAAAGGGAAGAATTCGTCTTCCAGGAGAGAAGAGAATCCATCGCGCAATTCAAAGACAAAGGGCATCCAGTAAAGAGGTGCCCTTTACTCCCCTACATTATTCTACTGGAAAGGAGAAAGGGATGGTCTAGTTATAAGAAAGAAAGAGAATGTAATTTGGGGGGGGAGAAGGCGGGTCCTTTTTCGTGAAAAGGTAATCTTCCGGCCCTGATTACCCGGGGAAAAAGGAAAAAAAAAAGCACTCGCGGGAAGGGGAAGGAAGAAGTGGGGAAAACAAAGGGACGGCTCTAAATTTGGCTGATAGAGTCCCACCGATGCAACTCGCAAAGAGGAAGGGGAAAACCCTCGAGATATCGAAAGAAAAAAGGTCTCACTAATGTCCTTTTTTTTCCCCACCGGAAAAACTTTCCTCTTTGTCATCCCGGGAAAAGGGGAGCTCTTTGGGCACGCGCAGGGAAAAGAAGGGGGTGGGTGATCTGAAAACAAGCAGGAAAGTGGGGAAAGTTCACCTTTGAAGAAGAAGGTCAGTCAGCATCCACTACCCTGGGATGAAAAGGGGAGCTGTTAGGGGGGGGATGCCGGGAGAAAAGAAAAAAGTGGGGGGGGGAGAACCCACTTCTTAGGAAACCTCCTGGAGGGACGCCGATGCTGTAAAGGCAGCACAAAAGAAAAACGGTGGAAACAAGGAAAAGGGGAACACTTTCATTTTCCCGAGGGTCTTTCATGACGAAAGATCCCTGGAAATTTGTGTGTAAACATCTGAGAGAGGAAAATAGCTATATGGGGGGGCCCAAAGGTCTCTTCGTTGAAGAGGAAGACTCCTGAACATCGGACAAAACTAGGTAGCATACGGTTGGAGAAGGGTTTCAAATGTGCTCCTTCTTTTCCTAAGAAATTGCCTCCATCGCGGAAAGAAAGGGGGTTCGACATCGACAACATATGAGGGGGGGAAGAGAACCTCGCCCTGTCATTTTTGTCAAAGGAGAGGGCCTTAACATAGAAGCGCGGAAAAAAAAGGTTTGAACCGAGGGGAGATGGAGGCGGACTTGCCAAGGGGGAAAGATGGTCGTCGCTTGAAAAGAGGGGGACCTTTTGTCCCCTCGTAGAAGAAGAAGGGACCGACCAGGAGAAGGAAAAAAACGTCGATGACAGGAGGGGGGTAAAAAACCTATACGACGGACGTGGCATCGGGGGGGAAAAGGGAAATCAGCCACCTTTCGCGCCGGAGGGAGAAAAGGGTTTGTAGAACAAAGGGGAAAAAAAGAGAGATGTGAAGGTGGGCCGGAATATCTCATGGTGCAAGAAAAAGGTGAACAACATTCCAAGTCAAAGAAGGAGTATCACAGACGCAAGAGGGGGGGAAGACAGAAAGGAGCGTCTCCATTCCACCCTCAAAAAGAGGCTTGCCTTTGGGACGAAAAGGAGTGGGGAAAACGATGGAGGTAGAGGGAAAGGGGGAAAAGGACGGTCCGAATGGGAAAAGACGGGAAAGCTCCGTAAGCCTGAGTGTCAATGTCGGCGCGCTTTTCGAAAGGAAAATTCCATTCGCCGGATTAAAAAGAGGGGAAGGGGCTCAAAAGGGGATGCAGGGGGAACTCCAACATCTTCCATCTAAAGGAGAGGGGAGAGTTTTCTACCCGAGGCTAGTCAGGGGGTGAGGAGAAAAAGAACGCGTTCTTGGTTTTGTGGGAGGGGGGAGAACAAACATGGAAACCCTCGAGCGTCTCATTTTGTAAGAAATAATAATTCGGGCGATAGAACGAAGAAAGTAATACTCGAAAAAAAAAAGCACGCTAATCTCCGGGTCCATAACCGCCGTGAAAGAAAAAAAAATTCTACAGCTGGAAGGAATGGATGAAAGGTGGGATGTGTTCCAATTTCTCGTCCGTCTGGGGAGGGGAGGACAAGAAAAAAAAATTTCCTCTAAGTGTGATGTTAGAGGTAAAAAACGGACCTAAATGGAAGAAGACGGAGAAATCTTCATTCTCGTGGAGAAGAAAGTACCTCATGCTCCGGAGGAGGAGGGGGGGTATCCATCATCGTTGCAAAGTTTTGCACAAGAGACGGAAAAACACAAAAAGGAGGGGGGGGGGGGTAGTTCCCACCCGGGGAAAATCATCGCTCCATAATTCGCGCGGAAGCATGAAAAGAGGAGAACACCGATACATGCAGAATAGTAGAGACAGAGAAAAAGAAGATCAGGGGGAAGGGGGGGGGAACATCACCTCCTGTGAAAAGGTGTTGAAAAAGCCCGCTCCCTAATTCAACGGACTAGGAAGGAAAGCAGAAGTTTAACCGGGACCACAATGAAGAAAGGAAAAGGAAACGAGTTAGGAAAAAAAAAGCTTCGTCTTTCTTGTTTTCTTATAGGGAGCGATATGCCCGTCATTATTCAGGAAAGAAAGAGAAGGGAGATCGCCGATCGCGGGGTTTCCAGGGAAAAAAGCAGAGCACCTCAAATGCAGGGGAGAGCCTCGTCCGAAACTCCGAAGAGGAAATGCCGATGTTGGAGTTCAATACGATAAAAGAAAAAAGAAAGGAAGAAATTGGGCCTGGGGGGCCGAGTGGGGGGAAGGACAGGAAGAAGGAAGGGGGATAAAAAAAAGCGCTCCTACCTTGACACCGCGCTCGACGAAGGATGAAATCGCTGGAAGGCTGGTGGAAAAAAGGGGGAGGAGAGGAAAGGAAAAGCTAATCTAATCCAATCGCTCAAGTCAGAAGAGAGTCCCTCTTGAAGGAAGGAAAGCTGACATTATCGACTGGAAGAGGGAAAGAAGTGGCGTGAGAAAGAAAGCAAAGGGGGCAACTATCCTATGTCCTGGGGGAGTCCTTTGCACCATGAATGTAAAGAGGAAGGAAGAACCCGGAGAAAAGAGCAAAAGCAACTCAGGAAGGGTAAGGAAAAACTATTAATTGCCCTTGACGGAAAGTCCTCGATGCATATTTCCCCGATGCAAAAAAGGGAGGAGAGTGGGAACCCTCGGAGATGATCGACGCAAAGGTAAGGGGAAGAAGAAAGGGTAAGTTTGAAAGGAGAAAAAGATACTGCCGCTTGTCCATCCGAAAAAAAGAAAATGTGTCACCGCCTACCATCATCGGAGGGAGGGAGATGGACACGTCGGGCAACAGTGGGCGAAAAGGGAAGAAAGTCTTGAGAAAGAAGGAAAGCGGAACACGACCTTTAAGGTGGCCCGCTGGCGGGGGAAAAGGTATCCCAAAAAAGAAGAAGAAAAGAAAAAGAGGAGGAGGAAAGCGAAGAAGAGGACGAAAACTAACCACCGTTTGAAACGCATCGACAAAGAGGAAAAAGGGTGGCCGATGTTCCGGGGCCGAAGGAAGAAAGAAGAGACGGTGAGGGGGGTAAAAAGAAAAAGGAAATGAAGATAGATGTGGGGCTCTTCGTTCCATGACCGAGAAGAGGGAAAAGCCGTGGCTGACCAGTAAGAAGAAAAAAAAAACACAAAAAAAAAGCTTTTTCCGATGCGGAAGGGGGTTAATTTTTTGAAAAAAGGAAGAGGCTAAGAGCGCGCAGAGCCAGAGGGGAGACTGAACAAGGGAAAAGGTTCGGGGGGGAAACCTTTTCAGGCCCATCGGCCCAGGAGTGTATTCTTGCTGAACATAGAATAGAGAGAAGGAGAAATTTGGACCGGGTGAAAAGGAGAGGAAATACTGGGCAAAGGGGGGAACAGATAAGGTCGGCTCGTGCCCACAGGGGAATCGGCTGACAAGCGCCAAGTAGCTAAAAAAAGGGAAAAAAGGGAACATTTCTATGACAGGTGAAAGAGAAGGAAAAAAAGAAGGAAAAGAACGAAAAGTGGTGAAACGGGGAGGGGAGACTTCAATCACTTCCTTATCATCAAGAAGAATTTTGCAGACCGAAAAAAACCGGAAGAGCAGTGAAAAAAAAAGAGGGGACAACTATTCAATTCAGGGTTATCACTCGCCAGAGGAGGGCTCTTCCTCCGCTGCAGTGGACCGGGCGGAAAAAAGACCAGAAAAGGGTTCTATGTTTCATGACTTCTCGAGAGCAGGGAAGCCGCCTTTCCGAGGAAAAAAAGAGGGACAGCCTCAGCGCGGAAGCAAAAGAGAGGGAAGGGCAAGGAGGAGGGAGAGGAAGGTCGGCGATCACATGTTTCCCAGAAAGGTCCGGGTACGCGGGAGAAAAGGGAGGGCCGCGTTATGGAGAAAAGAGGGGGGGAAAACCAAGAAATAAAGAGAAGTAGGGGGGATTCTGCTTTTCGACCGAGGAGGGACAAAGACTCGTTCCTTGTTTGGGGGGGGGAAAATCATTAAGGGAAACCCCGCAATCGCTACGAAAGGGGGGGTTAAGCCATGAGGAAGGGAAATCAACCCTCGACACCCCTCACTTCCGAAGCTCAGAAAAAAGAAATCATCCCGCACCCTTGAGCTAAGAAAGAACCTGTCGATAATTGTTCCAATTGCTCGTAAAAAGGGAGGGGCAGAGGAAAAACAGCCAACACAGGGGAAAGGGTGAAGGACTTACCCTCTCCACTACATAGTGATAACGGTCTACGATCGCAGTCGAAGAGGGACCTCATGCTTTCCTGCGCGACTGGGAAAAGAAAAGAAACAAAAATGGGAA
>Ga0179593_1551939_pt1 | contig 14439 bp, 23 predicted proteins | sample CZODoug2_1_08_16_FD_185931 | JGI IMG/M metagenome (GOLD analysis project Ga0179593, IMG submission 185931) | Vadose zone soil fungal communities from Angelo Coast Range Reserve, California, USA - CZODoug2_1_08_16fungal (PacBio error correction) | ecosystem: Environmental > Terrestrial > Soil >...
CTTTGTCCATGTCTCCAGCAAATTCACAACAGGTTAATGTCTGTAAAGGACCTAATGTGCCATGTTTACACCTGCGCACCAGGCCAGTCGCTCGTAACCCGAAAGTCCAGACAATGTTGGAAACTGCAGCGACATCTTTTTCAAATGTTGTCATAACCATAGGGAAAGTGTGGGTCCCTTTTGGGTTTTGTGGTGTTGTTTTTTTTGTTGTTTTTTATTTGGGGGTTTTTTTGGTTTGGGTATGGCTACTTCTTTAGTTGATGTAAGAAAAGAGGGTACCTCAAAACTACAACGCCTGAAATCGATGGAACAAACTGCAACTGATAGATATGAAAAAAGACCAAGGTCCTCCCATACCAGGATTCGGTAGGGGAGTCCCTTTGATGTTAAAAGAGGGGCATGATCACATCGTGTTTGAGATTATACATAGCGTCTGGTGAGTTGAGGGTTTAAAAGTAATCCTTTGCTATTCAGAAAGGTTCTGAAAGTCATGGACCGGTTTACGGGAATCAGAACCCTTTCTTCCTCTGGTGGTAAAAAAGCGTGGGGGGCTGCCGGATGGGGTATAAACGGGGCAGGTGGAAGAAAACATGGACTCCCTTCTGATATTAAGCCAGGTCCAGTCGAAAACAAGCTCGCTTCAAGATCGGGGGAGGAAGGCACACGGCTCCAAGAGGTCAGGTATCTTATTAGGGGAATTTTAAGCAAAGGTAAAGTACTGACTTAACATTGATAAGAAATATTTCTAAGTTTTAACGAAGAGGAATGCCTCTTCTTACTACGTAAAGCTTTAGGATAGGAGGGACCTAAAAATCTTCCATGAAAAAAAAGGTTAAGAGGGGATTATTGGGGGTTATCTCCTTTTTGATGCAAGAAATAATGCAAGCAACCTTCTTGCTTTTAACTGACAGTATTGCAAAGGAAACAGGGAATGATCCGAACACTGCTTATAAAGTGGGGTATGGAGTGTTTGGGAATCAGCGCAAACGAGAAAGTACAGAGAAACAAAACAGCGATAATTTTTTCTGAGACAACAATTTACAGGGTAGGTTTATGATAAAAAAGGAAATGGGGAGTGGACCGACATCAAAAGTTAAATCCAAAAAAAAGAAAAAAAGGACCACACGAAAAACAAAAATAACAAACAACAAACTTCACCGGGAGTGTCGAAGTTCATGATATCTCAATCTATTGGGGAAAGGGGTTTATTAATGGTGGGAAAAGAAAATTGAAACGCCGTGCTTACAATCTAATCATAAGCAACTACAAAGCACCGGGGGGTTAGGATTTAAATTGAAAAAGGGGAAAAGTATGAGAGTGTTTAACTATCAATGGGAACTGTACTGAACTAGGTGATTACATGTATAATGAGAACGTTTTTAAGGTTGGAATTTGTTCAGAAACATGGAAGGCAAAGGTTGGGAGGACGGGAAAAGCAGGAAAATCCGTGGAGGGTTTGGCTGTTTAAGGGCAAGAAAGAAAACATCATTTCCTCATAGGCAGCTAGGGGACAAGAAGGATTTGGGCTATTAAAGGGTAACACAGAGCAAATATTTCAGTACTGCGAGGCGTGGTCACGCGAAAGAAGGCAGGCCGAGAAAACTCGAATACAACTCACCAACTGGCACGGCAAAGCGCGTGCGGAAGGGAACGGATCCTAGAAGAACGATCACGGTGGGGGGAAAGAAAATAAAAAGTGGCGCGTTAAAGTCCAACCGCAACTAAAACATGAGGCCGGCAAAGATGGAACTGAAGGGGGAGATTGAAGAGGGGGAAAGGTCGAAAAGATGGGCAGAAAGGGGTTCGTGAAGGGCGGGGTGGGGAGAACAATCCACCACGACCGCTAAATCAGGCGCGACGCACCCGCATCGTATCAAAACCGGGGAAAAAGACAATACGGGCCTCTCCGCACAGTGAGCTCTCTTAAAAACCACCACCTCTCGCTGGAAGATCATGCGGAGGAAAAGTGAAAAGTCACACTGTGGAGTTTGGTTAACCAAAGCAGAGCTGTTAAAAAGGAGGGGGACAGGAAAAGTCTTGACGGTATTTGACGTTGAACCCACTGCATCCAGAGATTCGATAACGGCTCCAAAGCCAAAAGCTAGGAGGAGCCGTGTTGCCAGCTTTGGGACCATAGGGTCGTCGAAGTCTGAAAAAAAAAAAGTACAACCGAACGGCTCAAAAACTAAAAGAATGCCACTTTCGCACACGGTTCCGCCGCAAGATAGGAATACGGGCGGTCTTCAAGTAAGATCGACTCGAGACGCAGGGGAATGAGCTGCAAACCAAGGGAATACGCGCCAAAAAACTGGCCGCGGAGGGCAAAGTCGTGTAAGGATGAAACTACAAAAAAAGATGAGGGCAATCACGTAAGAAGAAGGACGAAAAAAGTTGGCTGAAAAAAATTTCGAGGTGTGTGCAGAGAGTTGAGGCGGCAAGGAAGCACAGAGATAGGGGAAGCGGGCGGGTTGTGCTAAGACCCGCTTTGGGGTCAGGGCGGGGGCAAAGGAACATCGGGGCTGATTGGCAAAAGAAAGAAGGGGAAAAAACGTTTTTCTATCCTGATCTTTATTACTACCTAAAAACCTGGGGAAACGCATCTAACCAGAAAGAAGCAGGGCTAGCTCCCAAGACGGCACGATCGAGGCATCAGCCCTTGTAATCAAGTTTGTGTTGGTGAAAGGATCCCCCGTGCCAAAGAGAAAGGGCCGAAGGGTCTTTGAGCATGTCTGGGTCACGTCAGGGAAATTAAACGGTGGAACGACTTCGTCACATACCGAAGTAAAAAAAAATGGGGGAAGCAAACTATCATGGAATCGATTGGCTGTCCCGAAAGAAAGCGCAGAGAGGGGGGGGAGGGCCGAAGCACCGCAGAATGGCGCCTTCTGAGTTGAGATAGCAAGGGCCTCGCTCTCGGAATTCAAATGGACGTGGGATGAGTGTCAGTAGGAAACTATGTCGCAGACTGTGGTGGGAAAAAACCTGCCAAGGGAGAGACGGACGAAGCCGTTGCCGTAAGGGGGAATTCAAGTCAGTTCGAACGCACGAAAAGAAGGAGTGAAACGCGGCCTAGCAGCGCTTATGGAGAACGCGACGCCAGGAAAAAAACAGGGGTACGTCGATCTCACACGGACAGTGGGGAGACCCGTACTCGTGTCAGATAGGAGGGTGGGGGAACGAGGGCTCAAAAAAGAAGAGTTATGGGGGACCTCCTACGCGAACAGGGTCGGTCTTCGGCGCGAATTCGAGAGGAAAAAACAAGCGAGAACGACGGCGTGCGTTAGAAACGGTGACTCCGCTAAGGGTGCAATCGTCAGAGGGACCGTCGGCACCGGCGAGCCCGGGCAGGACATGCATTCTCATCAAGTCCATGGGGGGAGTTGGTAATGCAACGTGGCAAAGGCCAAAAAGCCGAAGGACTAAACCAAACATGGCCCAAAAAAGGGAATCCTCGGAAGAAAACAAGCGTGGCAAACATGATCTCTGATCAAAAGAAGAGGAACTTCAGGGGGGTTGACGCCCAGCCGCGGATCTACGCACAGCCGAAAAAAATCGTGGGGCCATGTGTAGTCCAAAGGGGGGGGGAGGGGGGGATGGCACGCATTCAAAGCAAACGGGCCGGGGATTTAGTGTATATAGGGGGGGGAGGAAAGAATGGCCGAACGACAGAGGTTCTGCCGTGCCCCACTTGTACGGTGACGTATCGTTCGGTCTCTTGCCGGTAGCGAACAGATAGGTTTTGTGTCCGGGGCAAGGGGCGCGCAAATGGAGGGGACTGATACTTCCCTGACGTCTAATCTACCAGGAGGGGTTTAGATGTCGTCCATACGAATGCGGCTTGGGTTTATTCAGCGCCTCCTTACGTGTTCTAGAGATTGAAGAGGCTATCCTCGGGGTTTGGGGCCGTCAAATGTTTGGTCGGGGGAGAGGACCATAATCTGCTTAGAATGCCGTCGAAGTATTACCATCGTTTCTATGTCGTCCTCTTCAACATAGGGAAAATTCGAACAAATTCTTCGAGGGAGTCAGATCGGGCTACGGCGGGACGGAATGTGCAACAGTTGTAAAAAGGGGAAAAATGAACTAAAATGAAGGGAAAATGAAAATTACCATGGACCGCATCAAACAAGGAAATGGGAATGCCACTGCAACCATGAAATAATGGACGGCGACGGAAAGACGCAGGACGGAAAGTGCTTCGAACACCAAAAAAGGAGACACCCGACGGGATCGGGGAAAGGATAGCCGTTTGTTCGGAAAAACTCTGCTGAAGCAGGACTTCAGGGGTCGAAAGGAGAGCCAAAAGTGAATGAAAGCGTTCGGAACAAACTCTCTCAGGGTAAAAAAAGGTGCGAGTCCGGAGAAAGGACAACAACACAAGGGAAAAAAAGGGCTAAATTCGACCCGGGGTGAAAGAGCCCTCGAGGGAGCCCCGCTCGCTGGATTTCATAGAACACTCTTTGATTGGGAGCGTGGACCCAGAGCGAGGGAGAATGAGCGTTTGAGAAAAATGAACGTGTCGTGTCTTCAAATCCCTCGAGAGGTGCCTATGGAAAAAATGCAAGGGGGAGCCGTAGGGCTCAACAAATAAAAAGCGGAAGCTACGGCTTGTAGATGGTAGGTCTGCAAGGTCAACCTCTGCGGGGCGAAGGTCGCACCGTCGAAGGAAGACCGGCTGCATGATAGGTAGTAACTCCGGTAGGGCCGGTTCATCTCTTCCAAACTGGGAGAAGGAAGTTTTGGGGGGAGGTCTTAAGGGGCTAGAGGCGAGTGCGGAGATTTGTCCTTGAAACCGAAGCACTGGATCATGCCGATTTGAAGGAGATCAGGGAAGTGATGTGGGGAACCCGTTTTCGTTTGGGAAGTCGGACTGGGTTGGGGGGAAGGAAAGGCGGCGAGAAGGAACCCAAGAGGGGACGAAGAAACACTTGGGACCTTAAAAAAGGAATCTTTCTGATCCGTGAGGAATCTTGGGAGGAAAGTGGGGTGGGGGCACAAAAAAAACTCAAAGAGAAGGGGGGGGGACGTGCTGCGTGGGAAAAATGAGGTGAACGATAAACCCAAAGGGGGTTTTAAGTTGAAACAAATTTCCCGCACGAAAATCCACGTCGAAAGGGAGCGCGCTCTTCACCACGCCGGAGAAAAAAAGCAGCTTCAGAGTGGGTGGTAACATAAATGTCCATTGTTACTGGGCCTTGTTGGGAAGGGCGTCAATTTATAAATCGGGGTTGGGAGGGGGGGAAAAAAAAAAAACCTTTGTCCGAGACTTGTGGGAAATGCGTGAATCAAAATTCCTCGTCGGGAACTCTTTGGAAGAGATGACGTCCTTGGGCAAGTGATCGACTCAGTTCCAACCGAGGGGCAAAGACGGGAAGGGGCGGGGGGAACTGATCATTGTGAACTTGTCATCCAGGACGGGAAGGGGAAAGCACTCGATCGTTTCTTAATAAGCAATGGAAGGTTTTTGGCAAGCGGACGTGCCGGCCATTGGCTGAGGACGGTCTAGTTTAGGAAGGGGGGTCCTGAGGTGAGGGGAAAACGACGAAAAACACCGTCCAAGGGCAGGGAAAAGGAACAATTAATTGCTAAGGTTGAAAAAAGAAAAAAAAAAAAAAGCCCCCTGATGGTCACTTAGATTCCTTAAACGGAAAGGGATTGGAAAAAAAATGAAAAAAAGAACGTACCCGGCACTTACACAAGGGTTCTTTCCGGTATTTTGAAGTTTTGTGTTATGATAAAACACGGTAAAGAATGATACTGGGAATTTAGTCTCAACTTAAAGCATGTGAGGGCCTCCAAAATTTCGTTCTCAACTTATCATTCAAACAGAGAACATTTAATTTTGATAAATAATGGAAGGAAGAAGGGGTTTACTAGGGGAGGTGAGTTGAGATTAGTAAGGAAAAGAGACTAACGGCGGTGGAGGGGAGCCGTAACAAACATTACTAACACCGGGGTTTGGAAAATTCTTGCCGGAAGAAAATGGATAGGCACCTGGATTACTGGTGACAAGCGGTGGGGGCGGTCAGTGGGTTGGGGGGGGAGTGGTTTTTGATTAAAGTTTGGATTAGGCAACTTTGGGCGGGAGGAAAAAATCTCAACAATATTTTGATTTGGGGGACAAGGAATCCGCTGGGGGGTTCCTAATCGCCGGTCAACAAGTTGTGAAGAGTATATTTCTGAAAAGGGGTAGAGGACAGTTTCCAAATTAAGCCATACTTTTTAAAAGAAAGTCAGGGGGGAACCGGATAGGCATGGTTCCAAAAGGGAAATGGTTTGGTCCTGAGAGGGGAAAAGAAATAATCCGTAATTGAAAAGCTGCTTGCAGTGAAACAGGAAGAAATAGAAAAAGAGACGTCATGAAGCATTTAGATAAAGGAGAAAATAAAAGAACTAAGGTCGTGTCCAGAAAGTACCCGTAATGAGAGAAAAGCCTATTGATGGCCCTGGGGAAAAAAACTTTTAAAGGGAAGATATTCTAAAGAAATAATCCCCTGAGGGGATCCGGGGTCATGGACCGATCTGCATAAATTGCACGAAAAACCGGGAAGACGGTCTTGCGGTGATATCAGAAGGAACTTACGAATTTGTATGCACCAGTGGGCAAGCTGGTCCAAAAGTCCCTTATAAAAAAAACGGAGAGATACATCGGGTATTCAAAAGAAAAAAAAAAAAGCAAACACGTGAAGAACGAGTATTTCGGAAAAGATTTTAAGGAAGGAAACATCCAAACAAGAGAGGATGGTATAAGCACCGAATGGATAACAAGAATCGTAAGACTCCCTAAAATCAGAGTGGCGAAGGGGGAAAGGTAAGGGGGAACAGACTAGCGGTGCAATGGGGGTTTCACCAGCAAGATGGCTGTTTGTAATCGGGGGGGGGGAACAAAATGAGATACGACGAGAAGGATTAAAAAACTACAAGGGGACACCAGTTTTCAGAATTGGGATGAAAAAATTAAAGGGCATGCATACAAAGGTTAGGCAACCAGGCAGGGGGGAGGGGGTAAGCGCTGTAAGGGGAACGCTGGGGGGGAAAAAAGCAACATTTGTGAGTACTGGAAGAAATTAATTCCTGGTTGGAAGGGGGTAGTGGGCGAATATGGCCAAGAGATAAGAGAGAAAAAAGGGGGAGGAAAAGCGAAGGGAATATCGCCTCAAACAGGACACAAGGTGTATTCATCACGAATAATGGGGAACAAAAGGGGCACCTGCAGCAACCGTGAGCGTAAAGAGAGAGGAAACAACAACTTTAAGTGTGCACCAGTATCTGCAGCTACGGGGTTTTCGTCTCCAATATATTTGAAAGGGGGGGGAAGTGTAAGGGTTGCTAATCTTGTGAAAAGTACGACTCTGTAAAAAAACTCCTGCAAATATTCTCATGACTGATATATAATATGAAAAAAAAGGATACGTCCAAAAGAGACATAAAAGAAATTTTGGGGAGTCCGCTGGGATAGAGATGGGGGACATTGAGACATCAGGGGTACAATAAAACGCGGGAGGAGGGTGTCCTAAAATATGGGGAGTAACCATTAAGGAAGTAGAAAATAGTTCTTCACGCGAACGGGTTTACTTGGAACCCAGAGACCTTACTTTAAGCAGGGGGGTAACTTAGTGCTGCCGTAATGGGGAGGAAAAAGGTCTGAACGGGGGGCAGAAAATCAAGGAGGGGAACCTGATATTCCTTCCTGCTAGAAGAGATCGCACTCTTTCCTTGCAATATTCATCGACAGGGGGGGAGACGCTCCAACTACATTTTTTCATTTTAAGGAGGTTGAAAAAAAAAATAGTTTGAAGGAAAAAAGGGGAACGTGAGATTGATAATCATAGGGCTAAATGGGGAGGGGTCTTAACTACATAGGGGTTAGGGGTAATTTTAAGGAGGCGTTACTAGGAGGAAAATGGATGGTGTAAGGGTATAAGAAGCTGGGGAAATACTTCAGCGCAAAAGGTAACTGAATGCAGTAAACAAAAAGTGGAAAGGGGACCCAAGTGAACAGTAAGAGTGAAAAGACAGGTATGGAAACAGTAAGTTTGTGTTTGGGGAACGGACCTTTTTCAGAATGAAGATCACTAACAACTTGGCGAAAAGCAGAATTTGGCGGCTGTCAAAATGACCCGGGTTAGATACCACTGAAAATTGGTAGAAATCGAATACAGGAAAAGGCTAAAAAAAAAAAAATCAAACAAAAGAATGGGAAAAAGGACACGAAGCACACTTGAAAAAACAACGGCACCGCAGAAAAACAGAGGGGGAATGACTGCTCAATCTATTTACCAGAAGAGAAAAGATGTTATTAAATGGGGGGGAAAAGAGGATGAACGAGCAGGGCAAAGCTAAGAAAGGCAACAAAAAAGTAAAGTCACTTCAGTCATTTGTTTTAGGGGGGACAATGCAGTTGAAATGAGAAGGGGGGGGGGAAAAGAAATAATGCGGAAATTAATATTGGAAGGAAGGGTCAGCACATCCTTCGACATTCTGAGTGGGCTTTTTTTAGGCAGAAAAAAAACATTGACAGGGAGGACTTAAAAATACCGGCTAAAAAGGCGGGGGGCGCGGGCCAGAGTAATTGGAGGGGGGGAGAAGTGCAATCACTACTCAAGGTCCAAAGAGACAAGGTTGGGCATTCCCTTAAACCAGTTTCAGTGACTCTCAAAAGGGGACGCAAAGCCAGAAGGAAACAAGGCCGAAGGAAAGCACAGGATGAACGACCTGGCAAACACGTAGACTCGCATCTAGAAAGAATCGAATGGCAGAACGGAGGACACTCCAGGGGGAAAAGGCATCAGTACAACCGCAACGAATCTAACGGAGGGAAAAGAGTGAACTGGAATACGATACACGGGGCCAACAATCGTTCTAAAAGAGGTCAGAGGAACTAAGTTCGTGGGGAAGGGTGTGGCAATAAGCTCGGCAAAAAAGCCAACCACAAACCTGACAAGGAAAAACTAAAAGCAACAAGAAATATCATGCCCGACAGGAGACCGCACCGGAACTGGAGAAAGGTCGACAAAACTCCAAGACGACGGGTGGTAATCTGGCGGGGCAAAAGGGCACAACACCTGTTAGCAACTTGGAGGGAACGGAGCAGGAGATTTGGGGGGAAAAACCACCAATTCGAAAATCAGGATAAGGAAGGGGTGCACACAACCCCCGGGAGTCCTACCGTCTCAAAGGGACATGTCCGTTAAAAAAGCTGAGGAAACCTTGACTGTATGTCCCAGCAAAAAGCTTGTCGTCCCCGGGAAACTACCTGCCGGGCCAAAACGAAGCAAAGTTGAAGAAGACGAGGTGGCCAGACGGTCGATGGGCAAAATATCTAAGTGGACTTTCTTAAGGGAAAGAAAGGGTCGACGCAGCTCCGCTATTGGGGGAAAAACTCAATGAAGAAATATGAGGTTCGAAAGTCCTTGAATAGATACACTACCGGCAGCCCTGATGAGAAAAAGTAAGCTAGGCAAGCGCCGTGGCTGTTTAGAGGTACGAAAAGTAGTCAAGAGCCAATTAATCCTAAATCTACAAGACTGAAGCGGGGACTTGTTGCGATTTGCTGCAAGAAAAGGATAAAGCGTTATGGCGGTGCCTAATAAGGCAGGATTTACATAAAGCAAATCGGCTGAACGGGTCCATTGTGAAGTACAGAGAGGAACGACCTCACCCCGGGAAGGAAGATGATCAGCAATCTACAAGCGGATCAATAGAGGAAATGCAGAACGAAGATCAATCCCGGGGATGGAAAGTAACGGAGGGGGTGTTTGTCCCTCCCTTAAAAAAGTCAAATACTATGGCCCCGACTGGATGATGTCTGTCCGCCAAATCAGCCATCAGTCCGGTGGAAAAGAGGGAGGCTTCTTCACCCGGAGAAGGAAACAGGGGTTTCACCGAAGAGTCCTATCATGAGGGGCGTTTTAACAGCTCTACGGGAACCCGAGATGATTCTCGCTGGCGACTTCGGGGGAAATTGGAAAGGGGGGAAAGGCTATCGCCGCGACGGAAAGAGGTTGAAATAGAACATGGAACTCTCGCGGGGAAGGAAAGGAATTTGATCGCCGGGGACCAAGGTAAAAGGGATCTACTGAGGGAGAGACGTCCACTGTTTGCAAACCGACGGGAAGGGGAATAGCGAGACGAAAGACGGAGAAGAAAAATTCCAGTAAGGGGCGGGAACGAGGAATCGAGCTCTACCCGATGGTAGATAGCGAAGGTACAGCTCGATTATGGAACGAAGGGGGAAAATCCGGAAAAACTGAAGGCTATCAGGACCAGTGACGCCGCGAAAAATAAAGGAGGTTGGGAGTCCGAAGACAAGGAGAAAGACCGGGGTTGACAGCTAAGCCCTCTTTGCGCGAAACGGCGGGAGGATCGCGCGCCCGACCGGTCGTTCAAGCCCAGATTGTCTGGTGACTGAAAGTCCCGCGAACACTCAGGGAAAGGGAATGTCTTTTAACCGAAGATGTCTCATTCTGTTGAAAAAAATGAGAAAAATAATCCAAGTAAAGTGGAGTTGTTGATTAGTGGGGGAAGTCCCACCAGAATCAAAACAATTTGCCAACACGGGACCATACAGCTCGATCCGCGATCCGTTCGTCTGAAAAAATGAGAACCAAAACGTAGGGGGGGTATAGATCTTTGGGGTTGTCGTCTCCCACACTAGGATCAGACTCCTGCCATAAGGATTAAGAGGGGGGACTTGTTGACGCTCTTCTTGGAGGTTGGGAAAGGCGAGAAAAAGCTTCATGATTGGTGGATCTGTGCGTACAACAGAAGAGCCGCACAAAGAGTGGTTTCTGAGGGCAAGAAAGGGAGGAAAGTATCCTGCAGGTGAGAGCGAAGAACGTAACACGAGGATTTGTGAAGGACAATCGTCGGAAGGTCGTGCACCGACGGAGGACGCAAAAAAACCATCTTGAGCTTTAGGAATGTCGGGAAAACGGCGCCTTTAGCGAGTCGAAGGGCGAAGTCACTAAAAACGGGAAAAAGTGAGTCTATTTCTCTCTTGGCACGTCATAGGGGAGATCCTGAAGGGGTCCTGATTGGGGGGCGTATCGGGCCGATCTAGATGTAACGGTGGACCTTAATTCAATTGTAAAGCAATGATTGTCGGGGAAGTTGACTAATTAGGGAACGCCAGAAGGGCAGTAGCGCCAAAGGAGCGCGTAATCTATGCGAATGCCGAGGGGGGAAAAATGGCAAACTTCGCTAAAATCCAGAAAAGAAGGGGAACCAAATTGAGCAGAAGCTCAAGGATGAACATGGAAAGCCCGGCCATTAAGAGTCAACTCGGATAAAAAAGGAAGTGAGATAAGGACCATGCGGCAGGTTGCTTACAAAAACGGTCTACTAGCGTAGCAGAGGAGTCGAGCCGGGAAAAAAGGAGAATGCCATGATTAATGGGAAGAGGGGACAGCATCACCAAAGTTAGGAAAAAAGTAGAGCCGACTCGAACGATGAAGCGTTTTGGAGGAAGAAACGCGCAATCTCCTCGGCCACTCATGCTCTGCGGGTAAGAGCTTATCAGTCTGAAGAGAAAAAATCGGGCTACTTTGCAAAGGACGAAAAACAGTAGCCTCTGCGATGTATAATTAAGGAGAAAAGGTGTGCAAGAAAGTTGACAAAAGTTGCTTGTTCAGATACTGACAAAAAAGGGAGTCGTCATCAGCGCGGGGGAAGAAATTTTGCCATTCTGCAAATAATAAGATCTTTTTCGAAAGCCCTAGTTTGAACCGCAGAAAATCGTGTCAAGGTCAAAATGCCGTTAAACAACCGTGAAAAAGGCGCGGATAGACGGTGAGGGTAGAAAGTGTGGAGGGTACGCTCCAAAATGGACTTGAGGGGACGACAAGACAGTAGGAGGGGAACCAACTCTACTTGAAAAGGTCTTGGGGAAGTGAGGAACCGGCGCCGGAGTGGGTGGGTAGGGGATCTCCCGACAAATCTGAGAAAAAGAGGGGAGCCAGTTTTTTTGCGCTGGAAAAGAATTGGGGTTGCAGAGAAGAGTCCCGAAAGGGTTCGGCGGGTCGAGGAAGCCTTGAATACCAAGGGAAGGTAAGGCCTATCTTGTGCAAAAAGGGGAAACGAGGCAATTGGGGGAGGGTTCGAAAGGAGGTGGAGGCCGGCGGGGTGTGGCCAGAACGAAAGAGGCAAAAGAGGCCATAAAGCGAAAGGGAGGCAATCGCATTACTTTGCTAACACGGGTAGGAATGGAAAGTGGCAGGGGGTGGTAAAAAAGGAAACGCAACCAAGGACTCTCCGCGATGTCTCGGATATCTTGGGGAACGAAAAACGTCTCACAAGTGGGGCGTTTCAACGTCATACTATGAAAGAAAATCCAAAGGACCCACTTCGAGGCAGTTGGGGAGAGCCACCACGCTTCCCGGGAAAAGGAGGCACTTCCTTGGATGTGAAAGGGAGTGATTCTGGTGGTGAAGCTGTGTTGGCTCATCTTGGCGGGGGGTGATACTGGGGCAGGGGAAAGGATCTTGGGAAAACGGCTGAGACATACTTAAAGAGTCATTCTTTTCGCCAGGGGCGCGAAATAACTTACTTGGGGAGGAAAAGTTCGTATCTGGGAATTACTCTGGGGAAGGAATTGAGGGGCGGGGACTGTCGACCAAGCAGGGGCCCTTGTCAGGTCGGAGCGCTCGTCAATTCAGGAAGGGGGAGAACTGAAGAAGATTCCGTGAGCCGTTGCTGCAGTTTGAGGAGGAAAAATGAACGTCGGCCGGTGTGGGGGTGAAGGGAGGGCTTGCGTCGGCGAAGGCAAGAAGGAGCAGGAAGGAAATGCAAAAAATTATTGCTATATGGGAAAAGCCAAATCCTTCAGCCAAGGAATATTCCGAGGTGAGGGAGGTAATATTAAAAGTGCGGACGCGGAACTATGGCAAGAGAAAAAAAGGTTCTTGAAGGTTTTTACAAGTAAGCCACCCTTCCGGAAGGGGGGGTAAAAAAAGGGGGAAAACAGTCAAAGAGGAAGGGTGGATACTATGAATCGAGGAAAAAACTGTAATCATTTTAAGTTCCAAGTTCGTTTGATACCCTTATCACTTCACGGCACGAAGGAAAATAATGATAAGAAGGGACTGAAATGAAGGACGGAGGGGAGGGAGTTGGGGGTATTATTAGAGGGACTGCCCTGAAACTAGAGGGAGGGGACTTGGCATCCTGTATAAAAAAGTAAAACAGACCGGGAGGAATGTAAAATTGAAAAAGAGACATCATGCAAGGTAGGAAACAATCGGGGACCAGGAGGGAAGTGGGGTTGCAAAAATTGGGAAAAGGTTGGGGGGAAGTCAGGGGGAAGGGGTTTTTTTTTTGAAATGACATGGGGGGGGGGGGGTGGAGCAACTTTTGCTGTAAGAGCGAAAAAAAATGTGTTGGGGAGAAGAAACTTAAGGAAGATTTCAATTTTCGGACCAATGTTGGGTTAGAAACTTCTGAAAACATGGTTTAAGGAGAAAGGTGGTACCCCAACTCCCATCCAGGTGGGGATAGCATTTGTTTCAAAACAGGATACATGGCAAGAAAAGGGGGGGTTTCTGCAGCAGTTAAATCAGAGCCGAGGGGGGAGAAAAGAGTATGGACTGAAGATAACAATACAAAAAGGGGGCAAAGCATTTAGGAATAGACGAGGGAAGAATAAGAAACTTGTATTAAAGAAGAGGGGAAAGGGATCGGGCACTGGTCTAAAAAATTTTAGCAATAGGGATGAAATTTTAAGTGTGGAAATGAATTTGGCCTGGAAAAGGGGGACTAAAATAAGAAGAAGAGGGGAAGGGGAGGAAGCCGTTGCAGTAGAAAGGCAATTAATATTGCCAAGGAAATAATTGGGGGAGGAGGGATTGCCTTGATATCAAACGAGGAGGCAAAATACCAAAGGGGATTTTATAGGAGGTTGCTGGGTGCTAAAAAAAAGTGACCGGGTCACAACGCTTATCGTCAAACAGAAAAGGAATCTAACGAAAGGGGGAAGAACGCATGACACGTGACGGATCGGGGAAAGGAGGTACTCAAATGAAATGGTTATACGAAAAAAAGAGCTATTAAGTCTTGGAGAAAAAAAGGGGGGCCATGCATCTCGGAGGAAATCAAGCGAAAAAAAAATCGAACATTGGTAGGGGCGGAAAACATTGGAAAAGGGTTAAGTTATCTATCATTTGATGGGGGGGCAAGGCAAGTTTCAGGTGCGGCGGAATGGGGAACGATGAGATTCCATTAAACAAGGGGAAACGGTCAAGGAACAAACAGGTGGATGAGGATGAAGACAGGAAAGGAGCTGGATACAATGGTAGGGCAACACTACATTTTGACTGAGAAGCTGGAAGGTAAGACTCAAAAAAATGTCAGGACATTTGGTTAAAATCAAAATTTGACGTGATGAAAAGAAATTTAATTCAAAAGGGGGGGGGGAGGTATGGGGAGGAAGGGGAACAAATGGAA
>Ga0179593_1563375_pt1 | contig 14439 bp, 11 predicted proteins | sample CZODoug2_1_08_16_FD_185931 | JGI IMG/M metagenome (GOLD analysis project Ga0179593, IMG submission 185931) | Vadose zone soil fungal communities from Angelo Coast Range Reserve, California, USA - CZODoug2_1_08_16fungal (PacBio error correction) | ecosystem: Environmental > Terrestrial > Soil >...
ATGAAGGTCTTCCACATTAGAGGATCGAGAGGGGGAAAGTGCGCCAGGACATAAAAATGAACGAGGGAAACCCAGAAAAAAGGTATTATCCTTTGGGGAAGCGCCCGGGGGGAAACGTTCGGCCAACTAGAAATTAGAAAAAGAAAAGGGACAAGAAGAAAGAAAATTACAAAGGTCAGCGCTTTGAAACTAAAAGAGAAAGACCTAGAAAGGAGGAGCTCAAGGACACAAAAAAACCTGCTCCAAGTGCTGCCAGGCCTCGGGGCGGGAAACCGAATGCTCCTTTATCGCCGGAAGCGCCGTCGAAAGGGAATCAAAGAAGACGCCTTCTTCAAGGCCTACTAAAGTCTCCCGCCCAAAGAAAACTCAAGAAGGGGACCCGTCTCCTCCCAAGAAGGCAGGGACGCCACCTCCTCAGGAGTCTCCCCTCCTCTTAAAAAGCCACAATGATGTCGGGGTCTCAAAAAGCAGGATGCCAGGTCACAGGGAGGAAAAGAAACCAAAAAAACCGGAAACCCACATTACATCAGAAAAGAAAAATTCGCCTAGGGCCGCGTCCAGGAAAACCCCTCACAGATTCCTAAAGGGGCGATCTTAAAGGAAAAAAGAAACTGGACAGAGAGACCAACGAAAACGACTCCGGAAAATCTACACCTAAAGATCATCCACCTCTCCCCGGGGCACCTGTGGCCTTGTACTCCTTGGGGAAGCTAAGGGGGGAAGAGGAGAAATCAGGGGCCTCACCTCCTCCTGTCGCGAAGCAGAACCTAATAACGAACTCCGACTGACTGCCTTTTTCTCTGAAGGGCCCTCCTCCTCCTTCCCATTCTGGGGGCTACTAAGGATTGAAAAAACACAATAAGAACCGGAGCCTTCTGGGATCCTTCCGCCTCATCTCCTCCGGACCACTTCAAAAAGACCTCGTTTTAAGGGGAACTCAAAAAAAAGGTTCATAAAAACAAAAAAAAAGACAATCCTCATTACTCAAGACCTCAAAAGGAATTCGAAAGAGAAAGTATCTGTCCCTTTCACTACTCCGAATCGCCGCCCCCTTCAGAAAAAAAAACTACTGGTGGGAAACGGTCTCCGTTCCAAAAAACGTTCACAAACACACTTGCCTGAAGCGAAAAAGGAAAACCTCGAAGAAAGTAGAAAAATGGTCGGAGAAAAACAACAAAAGGGGGGGGAAGTAGGAAAAGAGTCTTCCTTCCACCACGCAGAGCCGATGGCGATCGGAGAAGGGGATCGCGACAGAGGTGGAAGGGAGGTTTTGTGTGACTTGTGGTTCTGCAAAAGGATTGGGGGAGGGGTCGCTTTCCTTGCGTAGAGGGCAGCCGCGGGAGGTTGTGGGGGGAGGGACGATACTTGGCGGGTTCGCCGGCGGGATCGGAGGAGGAGGGAGTCGTCGGAGGGTTAACGGTTCGGGAAAGAGGGGGGGGGAGGGGGGGTCGGCAAGGAAAAGCTGTCGTGTCGAAGGTAGCTTCACCGGTGCGGCCGGGGCGCAGAAGGGGAAGGAACCCAAAAGGGGTCTTTAGGCTGAACCAGATGAGAAAAAAAAACACCTCGAGGGAATGAGGTGTTTTACCTTTACGGATCCTGTTGTGAAGGTCTGAGGAGTTCCTTCCTAGCTTAAGGGGGGGAGAAGATGAGGGGTGAGGCCGTGGTTGGGGTTTTGGAATAGCCCTCATTCTATTAAACCTTCTTCCCCGGGAAAAAGATTTTTAGGGGGGGAGGAAATCTCTTGGGCATCAGTCTGGAGTGTCTGTTTTTCAAGCTATCAATCTGGGGGGAGGGGGGAGATAAGGGGAGACAGTTCCTCTAATCTTAATTAGAGTGGAGGGCTGTTTTTTTGGAAGCTCTGTGCTCTCCCTGTTGGAAAGAACCTTGGGTTCTGCTCAGAGCCTTTTTTGTGGGGGGAAAAAATGAGTTGGGGAGAGGGGCCCAACAAAAAAAAAGGTTTCTTTCGTTTCCTTACTGGGGGGGGAGCCTAACGGGGCTTTTTTCTTTTCCTGAATTATTCGGCCGCAGCAGGCGGTAGCCGTCGTGGGGAGCAGAGGCGGCTGCTGGGTTCTTTCTGAGGAAAGAGTGAGGGACGAAAAGGGGAAGGGTTGCAAAAGGAAGACGTAGAGAGGAAGTGGTGCCTTTCTCTACCAATACTGCTGAGCGTTGAGAGGGAGGGGGTCGCAAAGAAGAAGTCTTAGCGATGGGACTAAGGTTTGGGTAAATGCTGGTTCCCGGAAGGGTTAGGAAGAAGGGGGGGAGAACGTTTAGGAAGGTCAAAGGGAATCTAAAGGTTATTGGTTGGGGGACGTGGAGTCTTTGAAGACGCAACAGTGCATTGGTAGAAGGAAGGGGGGGCGGGGAACGCATTCGAAGGACAAAAGGAAAAGCCGAGTCTTGGGTAGGGTGGGGGGGGTCCGGGCCAGCGGGCACTGGAAATGAAGAAGGACATCTTGCCCGGGCAAGGGGAAGGGGGGGAGGCTGGAGAAGCAATCGAGGGTCACAGGGGTGACGGATTGTCCTTAGGGTTTCTCGTCGGTGCACGTGGAGAGGGAGGGTTTATTAGAATTCTGAGGAAAATCACGGGGACAGGTTCCCAAGGCGAGGAAAGAAAGTGAGGCGGAAACGGGACGGGGGGGGGGGGAAACCATCATGTTGGGAAAAATACGAAAGAACGACTTTAATTCGAGGTAAATGTGCAAGGATTCAAGGGGCAGGTTGTCTCGGCATGCGGCAATGGGCTAGGGAATGAGGGGGAAGGGAGCCTCAAATAGGATTTCTGTTCTTTTAAAACTCGGCAGAAGCGAAGGGCGCATGCAAGAATGACAGAGGGCGAAGATGTTCGATCAACGACCAGACTGAGAGCCGGCAAGAAGCCGTCATGATCAGGATCAAACCCTAAGCTTAGGGGAAGGGGCAAGAGTGGATATGCTCCGGCTTTGGGAGAAAGGCGATGAAAGAGGCACCAAGAATGGGTGAGATTTCCTGCTTTTGAAAAGGGGAAAAACCTGGGATCAAGGGGGGAAAGCTCGGGGGAAAGTCGAAACCAGAATGGTTCTTCGGGCCGAACAGTTGTTCATTTTTCACATGGGGGGGAGACGCGGCATGGGGGTCGAGGCCAGGGGCTCATAGGGAACGGGGGACTCTATCGGGGAACGGAATAAAAGCCACATTTCTCTAACAAGCGCGTAAGTTCAGGAAAGTGCATAAACGGACCTAACTTCATTCGGGGGGGGGCTGCGAAAAAAGACCAGAAAAAAACAAGATTTGGGGATTCGGGGGGAAAGAGGGGGGGCGACCCGCTTCTATTTCTCAGGTTATTAGGGCCGTAGACACCTGGCCCGCGCTAATCAGATTTCCCATAATCAGGAAAGAGAAACGCCCCGCGTTCGACGACCAGCTGAATTCTAAACGAGAAAAAAAACTCTCAAAACGGGGGGGGGGGGATGAGTAACGCTATCAGGGGCGCACCAGGAGAGGCAAAAGCGGCGTGAAAGACTTTCGAGAAAGGAGCTATGGCAAGGGCTGCACCGGACGCAGTCGTTTCGGCTCTAAAAAGAGAGAGAACAAACTCTCTCTGAGAGGTTCAAGAAGACAAATTTTTGAAGGGGGGCGGCATACGCCGATTCTTAGTGGGAGGGGAGAGGGGGAAACCAAGCGAAAGCGAGTGGGGGACTAGCACAATGGGAGGGCTCTGAAGGTTGATCGCGATCGCCGAGCAGGGGCCTCGGAAGAAATAAGGCCGCGTCGAGCCCATGTTAAACTTTTCTGGTCAAGCTGAAGGGTTAGGGGTATACCGATACTACAAGAGGGGCCAGATCGTCATCGTTCCATTCGAAAGGCTATCAAGGGGGGCAACCGTCCGAGGAGAGATTCTAAGAAGGCGATCGCCTGTATCTATCGACGGTCTGATTTTGGGGGAAAAAAAACTTACCGGAATCGTGAAGAAAAGATAAAAGGACGCTATGGCCGGTCGTGATCGAACACTTGGAAGGGAGGAAGCGGAAAGGGAAAACTTCGCGATAGACTAGGCCGATACGTCAAGAAAAGAAAGGGAAGAGGTTGCGGAATCGAGAAGCCATGGGGGAAGAGGGAGAGACACGAAACCTGCAATCCTGTCACATTAAATCCGAATTGATTAAGCTGCGGCTAGAAAGACCACAACGTTTTCAGGGGGAGAAGAATACCGGTCCACGGGACTTGAAATTCCTCTTTTAATCGTGGCAGTCCATTGGCCGATCAAAAAGCCCTAAAGAAAAACTGGAGAGACCCAAAAGCAACAGCGAAGAAGCAATCCGAACCCGAAAGGGGACGTGCCTGAGGGGGCCCGGAGAAAAATCGCCTCCAGGAGAATTTCAAGGAAAAAAAGCCTTTGGGGGCCATTGCTCGCAAAAACGTAACATAAAAGAGGCAGGGAAATATTATCTTGATAGAAAATTCTTCGCCGAATTCGAATGAAGAGGAAAACTGGTTGGCATCTAAAAGAAAAGGTCCCACAATCCGGCCATGATTAGCGGGGGATAGACGCACGAAACTTTGGGCACCAACAGGTTCCTTGGTCTGCCAAGGGCCGGAAAATGACAAACCAGATAGGCGCAGGGAAAGACTACCGAGATGGCTGGGGAAAGAAAGAAGGGGGAACGATACAGCCGAGGCCAAAACTCTCGGGCGCGAAAGAAAAAGGAAAGGTGACCTGACGGGAAGGAGCGCCTCAAGAGGGAGCGAAAGCTAAGAAAACATACAGCACCTACTCCGAGACCGGCTGCATCTCACTCCTCCTCAAAGACACAAAAATAACGCGTCAAGCCGGGAAAGATTACTCCACCTCCTCCCGCTGCGATCCCCCTCCGCGTCCGCCTCAAAAAAGGACCCCTCCGCGTCAAAAACTCCTTTCTAAAAAAACCGAAAAAAACCGCTCAAAAAACTCCACTGCGCAGGAGGAAGAATCAGGAAAAAAAACACCGCCGCCTCCCCAGATTCTACTCCTCCTCTTTAAAAACGAGCCTCCTCACAACTAAAAGGAAAGCCAAAAATCGCAAGTCCGACTCCGCAAACGACCCTGTCACCTCATTTCACTAAAAAATGTGAAACATCGCAGGAGTAACTCAGGGAACACCCCAAGTCAGAGGAAATCAAAGTACCCCTCCCATCAGATCATAAGGAAGAAAACGTACTCCTCCTTCCGGGAAGTGCACCGTGCGCTTCGCTTAAAACCCGCCGCTCAAGAATGCTGGGCTACTAGAGATCAACATAAAAGGGGGTCCATCCTTGCCATATTATGGGGAAAGCCGCAGCATCAGGCGAGCCGTCCGACATCCTTGGGATAGACCGCACAGACAAAGGGGAAACACCAGAATGGTACATCACAGCCTCACTAAAAGGAAGAAGAAGGGCCAGAAGGAAGAAAACTTCCCAGGGCCAACGCCAAGTATAGGTCCGGCAAAACGAAGGAGAATCTAAAAACCTCAATTCGCACTCTCTCACTGTTGCACTCGGCAGTCGTGGCCGCGAATTGACCAAACCACCAACCCCCCCACCCTAAAAGCGAAAAACTGCATCGGCGGGGGTGGGACGTCTCTAGAAAAAAAACGATTAGTATTAAAAGGAAGATATATGCCTGCCCAAAAGAAAGCGAAGGGGACGAGGAAGAGGGGGCTGCGCTTTCTTCAAGGGGAAGGGGGAAATGGGGGGGGGAGAATGCCGGGAAAATTCGTGAGCGAATTGCTGCCTGGCCGCGAGGAGAAGGCATAGCAAGGGGGACTGCCATTTACTGATGGCGGGCCGGGGGGAGCCGTCGGGGAGGTAGAGGGGACTACTGGGGCCGTGCGACAGGCGGTTCTGGGGGGGTGGAGGGAAAGCCGGCAAGAGTTATATGCCCACAGTAGGGAAAGGTGCGCGTCCTTATGCGCGGCTACCCTAGGAGTTGACGGAGGTGCTCTTCTCCCCTCTGGGGCCGGTAAGGAGGCGGCCAAGTTGCGTCGGCGGGTACTCGGCTGTCGGATGGCGTCCGAGGGTGCGGGCGAACGGGGGGGTGAGGGGGGGTACGGGCGGGAAAAACGGCGTCCACCCAAGATTGGGGTAGTCTTCCCGGGCGGCGGTGGAGGAGCGCTGGCTGTGTAAGAGTTGAGGGGGGGGGCGGGACAGGCGTGGTCGGAAGGCTTGCAGAAGGGGAGGGGTGCAAAAGGAGTAGATTCTGTTCTGGTTGGTAAAGGATGCGGCGGGGCGCATGCCTGGCTTTCAGTCGGAAGGAGAGCCCCAAGGGTGTGGTAAATGAAGTGTGCACCTAGAGTATTGGGAAAAGTTTCGGGTCGGAAACCGGGAAGGGGGGAGTTAGTCTTTTTTCCGGAAAGAAACAGGAGGGAGAAGAGGGTCGTTCTCTAGGCTAAGGCCGGAGGCGTATGTGCTGGCTGGGATGCGAAGGGCGGCTTCTTGCCCTTCGCGGCGCCCTGGTCCCGAAAGAGAGCCATTCCTTCCAAAACCATAGCGGCGGAGGGGGCGATTTGGGGGGCACACCCGTAGAGGGAGGGGGAAAGCACGCCTATTTCATGATGAAAAGCTTGGTCCCGGGGAATGGGGGGGATGGTGTTTAAAGGAAGGGGGTAGTCACGGAGAATCAATTAGCTGAATGGGTCTTGTGGGAAAGATTGGGATTTTTAGCGATGACGCAACAGGTTCATGCGAGGGGAATAAGCGCAGGAGGCCATGAATATCGTCAAAACTGGGCCTGGGTGGAGGCAGGGGCGGGTCCGGAGAAAGCATTCAAAGGCATCCCCGGATGAGGATGCGGGCGCGCCTTTCTAACGCATCAGGCGACGGCACCTCGTGGTGCGTATGGAAGTCGGGAGAAGTTGGCGTTGAAAAAATGCGGAAACCGTCGGATTGAGTCAGTGGAGAGGGAAAAGAGGAACAGACGATGGTTAACAGAATGGGAAGAAACTGCCTGGAGTAACCTGTTATGGAGTATGGCAAGGCCGGAGAAGTTTTGGCAAAAAAAAAGACGTATAGTAACGATGAAAATTGAGGGATGGGGGGGGGAATCGCAGCCTGCTGCAAGGGAGGAGTAGAGATTGGGGAGGGGGTCAGCCTCCGCACCAGCAAGTGCTGCGGGTCTGCCGGCACATAGCCGAAGAGCAGAATAATGTAGGCCATTCTCGGAAATGTTATCCCCATTGAAAAAGAAAAAATAGGGGGGGGGAGCGTAAGCCGGAAGCGCGGTCCTAAAAAAGAGGATCCTTGATCGCATCACATGCTGGAAAAAAAAGGGAAAAGGCGCGAATAAGCAACGCACGGGGAAAACCTGAGGCTGGGAGAGGAAATGCGCTTGACCTGGGGGTAACCATCGTCAGAGGATTCTCCAAAGAGAAGGTCCCTTCTGCGGAAGGAAACATTTTCAAAATCTGACGCTTGAAAAAAAGGAAGCGAGCAACAGCAAAAGAGGGAAAAAGGGAGAGAGAACCTTTGCATGGAAGGGGGGACATGGAAGAACACATCGCTTAATTGCCCATTGGGGGAGCCGACAAAACACCCGCCGATCAAACGTGAGAGAAATCCAGCTCCTCGATGTTGTGGAAGAGAACAGCGGCAGGCCAGGGGGGAAGATGAGAAGAACGAAACAGGAAGACCAAGGATAAAAGGGAGGCCAAACGCCCATCAAAAGATTTCCAGCCGCGACATGCGGCGGAAAGCTTGCGAACGGGGGTCCAGCGCACAAGGAGACCTTGAAAGGAGAAAAGAACACAACAACGGAAAGGGGGAAGAGATAATGAACAGTCCAGGGGTGAGAGGGCGGGGCGTTCTCTTCTGAACGGGGCGTTCCGCCCGATGAGTGTCTCGGAAAGGGGGGGACAGGGGTCCTTTGGTAGGAAAACTATAATTCAAGAGGGAGGGAAGCGGAGAAAGAAAGCTCCACGGTCTCGCTTGGTCAGTCCAGGATACAATGGTGAGGAGGTACTGGTTTTTTGAGACAAGCACGCCGGGCAAAGTGTTCGGGTAAATGTAAAAAACTTGAAAGGCGAGGTGCCGCAGTAGGAGCGGGAGCCAAGTTGACTCGTCGGAGCACATAAGGTGGCATGAAAACGGATTGAGGAACGGAAAAAAAATAGGACGTGTTCGGTTTCCCTCCTGAAAGGAAGATGAGCGGATGGCGCAAGGAACTCGTAAGACAAATCTCATAGGGGACAGGCTCGAACAGGAGTGCCGTACTGATCGCTGCACGCATTACTCGGGAGTGTCGATGCGCGCAATAGACTGGGAGGGGAGGGGAGACCGGCTTCTGGGCCGACAAAACCCGCAGGTCGCTATTGCCCCGTCTTAATCTACATTGTCATCAGGACTCAGAAGGGGAAAGGCGTGCGCTCTGAGGATGCAAAAGAAGGGGAGAATCAGCAGTACTAGCTGGAGAAATTCCTCAAGTGCAGTGGAGGGAGTAGAAAAAAACTGCGCTCCACAATACCGGGGACCTTATCATAGAGGGACGGGCAGAGGAAGCCCAAAAGTTATTCGGGGGAAGAACCGGGGCAATACTTGCTGGGGGAAACGGCCAAAAAAAAAGAAGAATGGATCGTGGCAGCGGTTAATCAGGGAGTATCGGACGCGAGGGGGAACGCCAACGAGCCACGCGGAACCCTAACCCAATGAGAAAAAAAGAACAAAAATGGGAGGGGAAGCGCCACATCGCCTCCGCATTACGCCGGCCAATCAGGAGAATTTGCACACCTTCACATACCCTCCACTCCGACCTGGCCACAGAGCGTCAAAAGGGGGAAGTGAATACGAGGAATTCTAATGGAAAAAAAAAATCGCGCGGGGGCCGTTTAGTCCTCTGAAAGGAGAAGAAATCCTCAAATAGGACCGTTGATCATACAGCCGAAACGTCGGCACGATGATGCGCTGCCCAAAGGAAAATATCAAAAAAAAAACATTCGCAATCGGGTGCCTGCTAAAAACAGGAGACATCTGACGTCCGCATCTCATCAGCGGGTCTGATGGGGTATGTAATAGCTCGGGGCGGGAAAACGAGGAGGGACTAGGGGACGGAAGGAAGGTCCAACTCTAGGGAAAAGAGGAACGTAAAGAAGACTTCGATCATCCCCCACCAGGCCTGGAAGCAGCCTGATGGCGACCATCCACCTCGGACAGTCACCTGAAAAGCCTAAACCCAGAGAGGGACACCGAAAACACCTGCATTCGTTCAAAGCCTGAAGGGAAGAAAACTCACCAGAAACTTGGTGGCGCCCTAAAACACCAGATACCACACCGGAACACTTCTTCTCCTCCAGCGTCAGAAGTCCTCCTCCGGCGCCTCCGGAGTAGGGAAAAAAAAAAGAAAAAGGGCCTCCATCCGAACTACCTACTCGTAAGCACCAGCACGCAAAGAAAATCGAAAAGACAGAGAAAGGAAAAGCGCCAGGAGCCTCCTTCTTTGGGAAAGAGGGGGAATGGACTACGGGAGAGCTTCGTTAACGCTGCCACCAACAAGCCTCCGCCGCCGCACCTCAGCCGTCGAACCCTCCGAAAAAGAAGAAAACGCCTCCGCGTCGCCCACCTTCTCTTCACTTTACAATCCGGAGCACGGGGCGACGACGAAAATCAGGGGTAAAGCCCACCCGCCAGCCTTCGTTTTCGGACGCCTCAGGCTCGCCTGAACGGCCGAACACCGTGTGAATCCCAGAAAGGGGCCGGGACCACGCGCTCTGGTCATCCCACACAAGGCCAGAAGCACGACCGGAGCGTATATCTCCTCACCAGCTCCAGCGGCCGCCCGGCGCCCGGGGGGGGGAAAAAAGTACGAAGGAAATCCCCAGGCGGATCAATCTCTCCACCGACTTTGGGAAGGCCTGTCCTGCCGCAAAAAAAACAACCGCGAAGCGCCACAGCCCGAGAAATGACGCGCTCTCCATAGGCGCGGGGGGAACAAGGGGGGGGAAAGAGAGAGATGCCAAATCCCAGCTCAGATTTCTATCTGGGAGAGTCATTGAGGCAAAAAGGCTGTGTCTCTTTCGTCATGGCTGTGTGAAAGTTTGAGGTCACGAAGTGAAAGGGAATACTTGGAGGGAAAGGGGTTTCTCCTTGTCAGGGCTGGTCAGAGTTTAAAAAAGGGAAGACGTGCCAAGTGTAGCTTTAAGAGGAAGGACTACTGACGGCTGTCGTGCGGCTTTTGGGATGACCAGCGTCGGCGTGGGGGTGCCCGCAAAGGGAGGGGACGGGTTGCTCGGTAGATGAAACTCGTTGGGCCGGAAGAAAAAAAAGCGCCTGCAAAAGGAATGGTCTTAAAAACCGAGAACGGTGTCTTCCCCGCCTGAGGGGCGGCGTTGTACCGGTGCTCCAGGTCGAAAAAAAGCAGGAGGCGTAGGGCTGTCCGGAGAGGCGAAGGGAAGGGCGGGGAAGCCGGCCGGCGGTGGTTGGGGGGTGGGGGAAAGTTACAAAGGCGCCTGCACCCGGGACCCAGGCAACACTGCTTTGGGAAAGCCAAGGGGGGAGAGGGGGAGGGGCGGAGACTTCGGGGAGATGTTGGGAAAAGCTGGAGGGGCTGCTGGCGGAGGGGGGTTGTCCTCGAAAGCGGGAGAAAAAGAGGGAGAGGTTGGTTGTTTCTTACGAGGCGGCGCAGCCGTGGAGCGGAGCTGGGGGAGGGGGGTTCAAAGTCCGCCTGGGGGGGGGGGGGGGGGGGGCGACATCGGAGGGAGTCAGCATGTGTGGCGTGGTTAGGAAAGGATTAGGCCTCAGCTTTACGTTTTCTGTGAAGGACGAGGCTAGAAGGGCTTCGGAGCACGAGTTTTTACTGGGGGAGGAGGAATTAGATGAACCTTGCGGGGGAGCCGGTGCTTCTCTGGCTGAGGCTCCCTTGGGCCGTCCGCGCCTTCGGAAAAAATATCGAAGGAAGGCTCTAGCCACGAGAAAAAAAAGCGTTCTGAGGGACTTAAATGTCAAAAGCTACCGTCAGAGGGGCTTGGCAAAAAAACAGGAGTTTGTGTCATTATTATCTTGTCCCTTTGAATTAAAAAGTAATCGGGGGTTTAGGAGGGAGGAGATCAACCAGGCATAAGCTTATTGGAGGTGTTGGAAAAGGGGGGAGGGGGAGTCCAAAAATCGTTTTTCAGCATTCAGGCTTCATATCCAGATTCATCCTTCCCACTGGAGAGTTGGAGGAGGACGTGGGCGAATTCCTCCTGTAAGGAACGGGCAAAGGCAAAAAAAGTTTGCAAGAAATAGGGCGATGGCCGGCACAAAAGGTCTACATCATCGGGACGTTCACCACTGGGGTCGCGCGTGGTCATTTGGGAGGGAATTCTGAGAGTGGGGGTTCGGGCAGACAACATAACGTGGATCCAACTTGTGGAACCGATTAAGGTCTAAAAGGGAGGGGAGGGGGGAAAAATTAATTCCGTGATAGGGGGAAACAGGCCGAAGGGGATCGAGATGCGAACGCGTCCAAAGTGTAAGGGTCGGATATGTGGCCACCGTATTGCAGGCGGAGCCGTTTTCGGGCCTGAACGGGGGGGTCATCTCCGCCCAAAAGCATCTTATTTCCTTGGGGGTATGGGATCCGTCTACCGCTGGGAGGCGAATGGCGGGCGGCCATTCTTGATGACAGATGTTCGAGACACGACAAAAAAAAAAAGGGAACTTCTTAACTAGGCAAACTCAGGAAGGAACGGAAAAAAATAAGTCTCTGTGAAGCCGCAGAATGCCGTATGCGAAAGAGGAAGAATTCGCTGCTCCTCAGCGAAGCACCTTGGGGGAGTATGTGAAGAAGGGGCCAGAAGGGAGGATGGGGGGGGGCTAAACGGGGGGGGATAGGGGTCCATCGGTAGCGGCATCTAGTCAAGGCACATGAGGGGTGCAAGCGGGACAGTTTTCCATCGGTGTAAGGGAAGTATGGGAGGCAGACGGGGAAGAACTTCTGAGGGGGACGGGAAAATTGCAGACATGACGAGCCAGCAAAAAATATGCAGACATGACGCCGACACGACAAACACGGGAATCCTGCCGGCTTAGGAGTCTCGGCAAAAAGAAATCGTAGGATTGAAGGAAGGCGCTCGGTTGCGAAACGCATGAGAAAGGCACGAAAAAACCCTGGATATGTCAGATCCACCGGCGCGACACAAAAGAAGACCAAAATGAGAAAGAGGGGGGGGCTCACGCCCCCAATCAGCCAGCTAAAGGGGGACAAAGGGAATAAGGGTTCGATGACACACCACTTAGTGGTATAGATAAGGAGGGAACGAGAATCATTTCTCTTCTCCGAGGGCGTCGGGGGCTGGTTCGTATTCGGGGATCTTGCTGTCCAATGACGGGAACGCGGCCGGGGATCTTCCCGATAGGCTTTCACCAGCTTCTGAACCAAGCGTCCACCGAGCGCTGCGGGGGGTTCACGAGAAAATCGAGGAGAAAGGATTTGGTTTCGGAGGGAAAAGAGCCGAAAAAGGGGAAGATGACGCATTTCTCAATTAAACTGGGCTGGCAAAAAACAGTCGGCGCTGGAGGGGCAAGGGGTATCTCGTCGAAGGGGTTAAAGGAGCCGGGAGAATCAGGGGTCCGCTGGAAGGAGAAAAAAAGGAAAGGGGAGAAAGTAAGCCCTGCCGATGGTTGATCGTCGGGGGGGGGATTTCTACAAGAAAAAAGGTTACACAAAAAAAATGGGAAAAAGGCGATCAAGGTGTCCGTCTCTTGAGGGACGGAGCTCATTGAACGAACGGCGCCTCCTTTGAGACCATATCGCTTCAGGGGTTTGGGACCGGTCCCCTGACCGTCTTTGTCCGAAAAAACGCAGGTCGCAGAGTGAAGAGATGGAGACCAGTGTCATAGGAAGGGAAAGGCCGAATCGGGGAGGCCTATTCCTTCAAGACAAGACAAAAAAAAAGGAGTAGGATCTGAAAAGACCCTACCTAAAAAGGCCAGCAGAAGGAGTGAAAAAAGGCATCCGGTCACATTATCATCAAGGTGACGGAGCAGGGAGTTGCCAGTAGACAATTGAGCCCATACTCCTGAACTGTGGGTCAAGGGGACGCAGCTGTAAAGATTTCCTCGGGTCAGTGGCATCGGTGGCGTTATCTTTAGGCTATAAAAAACCTAAAGAAAAAAACTAAGGAGATCAAAGACGTCAAAAAACAGGGGAGAAACACTCTGAGAAAAACCCAATAGAAAGAGTGCCTTCGCCAAAGTTGGGGAGCAATAGGAAAGAGCCGAAAAATTGCCGGGCAATCCGTATGATGGTCCATTGCGACCCGGAAAAAAAAGGAAGGGTAACATATCGGCCACATGATATTATCTGAGAGGGAAAGAGAGGAGTTAATGACGAGGCTCAGAAAGGTGACGTAAAATAAAAGAACTCCACGGGGGGCCCCGCCACATCCGCCCAATTATTTAGTCCGTTGCTCGACTCGCAAAACTAGAAGGGGAAAGTGCCAGAACATTCCAGAAGACATCATGAAAAACCTGAGGAGAGGGAGCACTTGAAAATAAAACAGCAGTGAGCCCGCACGCTAACCTCTCGGATAGGGGGTCAGAGAAGGAGAAGACGAGGAAACCGAAAGTCGCAGGAAGGTATCAGACGCCGCAGCCGCAAGAAAAAAAAGACCGAAAAAAGACCGCCTCCTCTCCAAAAAAACCCTAAGGAGAAAGCCTCCTGACAGGAAAGGGAACCTCGGGGAAGGGACCTCCGCTAAAAGCATACCCCTAAAAGACACCGCGCCACCTGCGGCTCCCCCTACGTCGAAATCAACACCCCGTCAGTCAGGAACGAAACAAAAAAAGACGAACCGAAAAAGACACATAGGCAGCCGCGGCCTACAAAAACCCCCGAGCAAGCAAAATTTCTACTCCAGGAAGAAGAACCAAGAAAGAAGCAAGGAGGGACCTAAAACGCCGCCGGAACTCATTAAAAAACATCTACACCTCAAAGAGAAGGCGCCAAAGCACCAAGCTTTAACGTGCTACCGGGTAGACGCCCCGGGGGAACGCAAACCCAAACACCTGTCACGCCGGACGCCTAAAAAAAAAAAGAACCTAAAGACAGCCGCCGCCTGAAAAAGGCCGGAAAAGGCCGGGGACTCCTACTGACTGAGACAACAAGGAGTCCCACCTCCTCCGCCAGCAGGTAGGGGCACACCTCCGTTGTTCCACCACGACCCTTTCAAACTTCTGGGGGGGAAGATCAAGAACCGGCAACTCACCGGTGGATCTCCTCCCTCCCTAACCTGATGAGAAGCAAAGGGTCAGACACGCCCTCCAAACGCCGATGACCAGGATCTAAGACAACTCCATCTCCCTCCTTAGCTCCAAAGTAATCGTCAATGCCGACGGGGGGCAGAAGCCAAAGGAGGATCTCTCACGCAGAAGACCCGGCAAAGGAAAAAAAAGTTCACACAAGGAAAAGGAACATCCCGCGGGGGACTAGAACATTAAAAAAACCTCTCGCAATCGAGGAGGGGAGTTGGTAAC
>Ga0179593_1563959_pt1 | contig 14439 bp, 16 predicted proteins | sample CZODoug2_1_08_16_FD_185931 | JGI IMG/M metagenome (GOLD analysis project Ga0179593, IMG submission 185931) | Vadose zone soil fungal communities from Angelo Coast Range Reserve, California, USA - CZODoug2_1_08_16fungal (PacBio error correction) | ecosystem: Environmental > Terrestrial > Soil >...
AAAAAAAAAGAAAAAAAAAAAAGAAAGGAATAAGCCTTCTCGATCTCTAAAGCTTCGTGGAACCGTTACAAAGAAAAGAACTAATGTTCTTCACCCAGTTCCTCGCTCTCGAAAGCTGCACGGAACGCCGGAGAAAAAAGAAAAAGGGGTCGTTGCAGGTGGCAGGGCCAGGAAGACTCTTCCTATAATTAAAGAGGGGGGGCGTGGGCGTAATCCGAAGCCTCGGGTCGATTCCTTCGTCCATTCTGATTCAGAGAAACAACAAAGAGGGGAAGGGGAGATTGAATCCTCAGGGGAAATGTAATCGCCAGCCCTCCAAAAAGAAGGGAGAGTAGGATTTCTCCCACTCATGATTTTGGAAGGTGTGAAAGTAACACGGAGGGGGGGAAAAAACTGAAACCCTATTATCCTGGCATGACCGGGCAGTGAGCTCGATCTGTATAGGAGAGAAGAGTGCTAGCCTAGTTGTGCGAAAAGGGGGGGAACGTTTTCAACGTTCCCGGGCGCTTTTGATCTTCATCAAGGGGGGAATGTTAGTCGTGGAGGAAAGAAACCTTAGTTGCATCTTCCATAGCCGATAAGTTCAAAACTCATATCTTCAACTTCATGGCAAAAACGGCCGTAGGGAGGAGATTACCGGCGAAGGCGGATTGCTCCGATGGAACTGATGTGCGCCGAGGTACGGCTTCGTCACTGGATTCTGAGAAGAGGAGCGAGACGCGGCAAACCGGGATTTCGGCAGGGAAACACGGACTCTCCAAAGAGGATGATGCCTTCCAAAAAAAATGCCGACGGGAGAAGGCACGTATTCCAATTGTCTCTCTAAGAGGCGCGGACTCGTAGGACAGACGGAAGAAAAGTCTTTCTCCATGGAGGATTGACAGACCATGATGCGAGAGCATTAACTCGGGACGGAACATGGCGAGTTTCCAGCTTACATGTTTGGAAAAAGGGGAGAACGGTGACTGAAGAAGTGATAGAGCGTCCGTATTGGAATCCGCTACCCGCCTCAAGAATGGGGAAAGGAAAATCTGGAGCAGGATTGATCTAAACCAAGAGCTTTTCGCACGATTGCAGGAAAAAAGAGCCAATCGAGGGGCCCGGAATAGGGCACAGGGGTTCGCGTTTTAAGTCGGGAGGAAATCCCTGTACGGGGGGCGGATGCACTCAAGGGAGAGTGGTCTACATCTTCGGAGAGGGGAGAGTGCCAAATATGCACTTTTTCGCTGAGCCGCGGGAAGGTGGCGTGCTGAATTCATACTGGGGGGAAGTCTTCTAGAAAGACTGTCGGCTGGAGCCTGGCCTATAGACAGGGCCATCGCTAAAGGACGACCTCATAGACCTTCATCTTAGAGGAATCAACGGAGGGCTTAAACTATTCGCATACTGACGCAACCATCCCAAGGGGCCTCTAGGGATTCGGGAAGAGGGGGGGGAAGACTCCGAGTTTTGGGGGGGGGGGGGGTCCCAAGGCTATTGGATTCAATATGAGACTCCTTCCTCTTCTGTAAAAAGAAGGGGGGGAGAAAAGGGAGCTCGGCAGAAGGGGAAGGGGGAGAAGCTTTTCATAGTAATCTCCATCAAGGGAAGCCGTTCGCCAGTTCTTAGAGAAAAAAGTGCCGGTGGAAGGGGGAAGAGGGTTTCAGGAGTTTGGGAACCGGAGAGGGTGGATACATGAATCCTGATGTCTTCGCCGTGGGGGGAAAAGAGGGGGTCTGCGAGGAGGGGCAATTTCCACTCGAGTCCCCTATTCAGCAGAGAAGATTAAAAATCATTGCGAGATAATTCGGGGGGGGGAATCAGAAGGGAAAGAATTCCGAAGCGCTTGAAGACGACGACGCAGTAAGAGAGAGGTCAGGCTAGGCACATTGACCTACGGAGTTGAGGTCGCTCAGGGAAAAAAAAGGTCTGGGAAAGATTGTCGAAGTCTCATGACGCCTGTTGTCCATCGTGGGGAGGAAGTTTGCGAAATGGATGAAAAGAGTAAGCGCCGGAGAGGTCATTTCAAATGGATTGGGGGAGGGGGGGGAGGCTGGAATTTGAAAGAAAGAGATTCCGTAGATTGGAAAGAGCTCGCAGAAGAAAAGAGGAGTAACTTAGTCTGATCATAAATCATTCGAAGAGGGAAAGAGAATACTTAAGGGGCTCCCTAGTAAGTACCTTCTCCACAATCTTACCGGGGAGAGGGGGCCATGCTTGTGAAGGGGAATGTATAATTATCGTAGAAGGGGTCGGGAATAAATACTCCTCTTATTTATCTTAAAAGAAAGGAGTACTTCTTTCGCGGAGAGTAATAGAAGGAAGCGCGTTACTAGCCTGTACCAAAAAGAGGGCGGAAAGAGAAAAAAAACAAGGAGGAGGGAGAAAGAGAAGATATGACTTTTTCCGTTTTTAAGGGAAAAAAGGAATGTTCCCGGGGCTCGTAAAGGGGAGCGGATTCATTACAGCCGCGAAAGTTCTATAACCTGTACGCGGACCTCCAGTGAAAACAACATTTCCATCTCAAGAAAACGGACACCTGGGAAACGCTGGGGGACTTATGAAAGGTCATTGAACTTAAGCAAAGGGTCAAGGGAACTTCAGAAGAGTCTTAAGAACTTCAGAAAGGAAGACGCATCCTGGTCGAAGACGAAGTCAAACGAGGATCGTATTTCTGAAACGCTGGGAAGAAGTTTGATAATATCGCAGGGGAAGCGTACGTTTTTGGGGAGGACACGCTCATTCGGCAAGAGGACGATTTACACCACCCAATCGTGGAGTCATTGAATAAAAGGCCGGGTCCTGAGAAATACCTTAACTCAAAAGGGGACGGCACGGAATCATGTCGCAAAGAAGGTATTGCCCAAAACTAAAGAAACCGTATGTCCCTAAGAAAAAGGATCCGCCGAAGGAATACATTCAAAAAAAGGCTTTGCCGAAAATTGAATAGGGACCAACGCAAAAAATTGCCCCGCCACCAAAGGAAAAAAAGGAGTACCCGCAAAAGGGAAGGTCCATCAGGACTTCATGGGGAAGGGGAGGTATCGAAACCGGGAAGGTGACAAAAGGGAGGCATCCTGCACCTTCAACGAGAGAGGGAAACTCGGCGACGCATCAAATGGTAGGGGGTGCTATACTCTTATAAGAGGAAAAAATGACCATCCTTTCAGCAATTGAGGGAGGGGATGCCGAAAAGAAAGTTGACATGGAGGGACCTTAGTCTCATATTTGATCCAGAGAATACCAAAATAGAGGGGGGCCACAATCTCTATCCCTAAAAAAGACTTCCTGGATGGTGGGGGACGCAGGCGAATGGGGGGGACCGATTTCTCTACGATTGGGGGGGGGAGCTACGAGAGGAAGTCAGAGGGAAGAGCTGCAATCCGGAGGAACATGAGGAAAATCCAGCCTCAAGAACGGACCCTAGATCCATCTGGGAAGATAACAAATCCCAAACCCTCCGCGGGAAGGAAAGGGGACCCGCAATCATTTTCGGATGCTGGTGGAAAAAAAAGAAACCCCCTTAGAAAAAAAGAAGGGACTCAATGTGATTTCAGAAGGGGGGAACCTCAGCTACGGAAAAGAACCAGGTGTCCATATGGGCTGCCCAGTGGATTTCAGAGCAATCGTGACTAAAGAGGGGGTCTATAAATACAAGGCGGTTGGACTTATAGTAGTGAGGCAGGGGGATTAACTCCGCTAAAAATATCAAGTGCTTGCTGCAGAACTCCTTCACGCCATGCTGCCGTCGAATGGAGAGGCAACAAGCCCGCCATGCGCGCCGGGAAGGCGGAGTCAACTTAAGAGGAACCGACGTCTTTGAGGAACGTGGCCCGGTCGCGAAAAGGAGGGGGGGGGAGGGAAGTATAGAGGAAAGCGTCCACGGTCTTCTGACGCCCGTGCTCGGGAAAAAAGGAGATGCCGTGTCCGAATTTTTCGGCGAAATCAGCGGCAAGAAGGAGAAATCTCACTGCGAAAAGAGGAAGAAAGACATCCCCTCCTTGATTCGAAGATGCGGAGTTCCCGGAGAGGCGCAACGTAAGATGAAAAGCTAATCCCTTAGGGAAGAGAAAAAAAAAAATAATCCTCCCGGAGAGGGGATCGCGGAAAAAAGTGACACGGCATACTAAAACTAGGCTAGCCAAGTAAGCGCGATATCCCGCGAAGGAAGGGGAAAATGCCCGGCTCCTAAGGGAACTGCCCCTGAAAAGAAAAAGAGAATTCCAACCTCATGCTTCCTTTAGCAAACTCATATGAGCTCTGGAGGCTGGCGAAAAAAGGAGGGAAAAGGAGGGACATATCTCTCTCAAAAGGTAGAGGATTAAAATATATAGATCTGAAGAAATCTCTAGAGACTAGGGGGGAGGGAGTATTCCGCCCCAATTTTAATTCTAGTTGGAAAAGAGTAAGGAAATGGGGGGAAGACCTGCAACGACCAAGCTTTCAGGGGGAAGGGAATATCGGTATATCTCGAAGGCAGAGTTTGTGCGACCATAAGGGGGAAAAAGGTTCCAGAGAAAGGGGGGGAAAAGAGCGGGCTGTTCTGGTAGGAATAGGAGAAAAAGGCGATCTTACGAGGGCCGCCGAGAAGGAAGACGAAACTCCATGAGTCACTGCCGTGGAAAACTGCCTATACCGTCGATCGGAAGGGGCCTCTGATTTCGGCAAGGAAGAGAAAATGGTCGTCACGTCAGGAAAAGGGGTCGAACGCTCGAGATTCGGCAAACTTCCGAAAAGAAAAAACATCCTTACTGAAATGCCATCAAACCTTCGGGGAAAACCGGAGAGGAACCTTTTCCCCTTGCGGAACCTAAAGACGGACAGACTTAATCATCGGGAAAAAGGAAAAGCATGAGGGAGACAGTAAGATTCTAGATCATGAACGGATTGAAAGACGTAAGAAAAAAGAGCATTAAGTATTGAAAAGCACGTTCTTAATATTTGTAAGTATTTAATAAACGGAAAGCGCTAACGGTCCAACCGGGGTCATCTAAACCGAGGGAGAGGTTTCGCACGATTGCTTATGAGGGCCGTGCCTGAAACTATCTGGGGGGGAGAGGTGGAAGGTAGGGGAAGGAGAGGTACTTTTGTGACCCTTGAAGGGGGCGACAATCTTCGGGTGCGAAAAGGGAGGGATGGTCGAGGGGAAAGAGGCACTCTTATGTGTTCGCTAAAAGAAGACTGATTATTGTCCTTTCAAAAAAAAAAGACTTTCTTAGGGAGGACATGGAAAGGGATTGCCAGCATATAGATCACTCTGCAAAGAGGTCTTTCTACCGATTGATTAAAAAAAAAAGCCTGCTTACGAAGAAGTTTGGAAACTCTAGGGGGAACGTTCATAGTGGGGGAAACAGAAAGGGGGGGGATTTTTCCCCTTGCTTTGGAATAGGCAGAGGAGAAAGGCCTGTACCTCTATAACTAAAGGCGCTTCGGCATCCTATCCGTCAGGGAAAAGGGGGGGTCTGCCGGATGCAAGGGAGGGGGACGGATCGACATCGGGAGGACACGGCGAAATTTCTTAAGTGAGGTAAAACCAGTTGGAAAGGGGGGGGGAATGCAGTGTTTCAGGAGGAAAACCTCCACCGGGGGGGGATTGATTCCATTAAGAAAGGGGAAGGAGATCCTTGGGGGAAAAAAAAGGGGGGAAGAATTCCGTTTCTGAGTGAGTGTGCAGGGCAGCGCGTATTTTGGATAAGTCACAATGCTCCCTGAGGGGGCTTCGATATAAGGTCAGTGTTCGAATGTTTCCTAAGAGAGGGGAGGGTTTCTGGGCATACTACTTCAGTAAAAGGGGGGATATCTTTGCTCTGCGGAAAGAGAAAGACGGAAGGGAAAGGGGAAGGCGCTCAGTACCATCTTGGAGATAAAAGCCGAGGCTTCGAGAGGGTGTAAAGGGTTTTCGTGGGGGGAAAGATGTCTTTGACACGTAAGCTTTGGGGCTCTTAGGAATCTTTGAAAGAGGGGGAAGGCATCGAGTTGGGGAGGGCAAGAAGGGGGAGGAGAGTTGACCGCAAAGGTATCTTCTAGGAGGGGCTGATTTCAGCATGAATTCTCATTCTACGAGTTAAACTCAGATCAGGGCCCTTCTAGAATTTAATACTGGAACTCAATTCGGGGGAGTTCAAAGGGGAGAATGAGAGGAAATGTTTGATCAAGGGGGGGGAAGCGCCGCGGATTCGTACAGGTTATGAAAAGGGCGTCAGGGATAGTAATGAATCCGATACCGCGACACTACTTTTGAGGGGGGGACGAAAAGTACATAAAACGAATCTCAACAAACCACGGCTAGGATTCCGCGGTGTTAGTCTTTTCCCTTCTCTGGAAGAAGGAAGTCTTCATTATAAGAGAAGAAGAAGGGGCGTTTTCAGGGCTGGAAGCTAGAGGCGAGTGATGAGATTTATCACCATGGAATGGATAGGAAGGAAACGGACAGCCCAACATGGTTGCTAAACGTCATCTTGGGAAGACTGGGGTTCTCGAAAACTGAAGAAGGGGCGAGTCGCCTGCTCCAGGTGGGAATTCAGAAAAAGCCGAGACGAGCGCTGCTTTCACCTAAGTAGAAGATCGATAGTTTGCCTAACTGGAAAAAGATGGGGGGGGGGGGGGGGGGGGGGGGTGGGCTTAAAAGAGAGATCTCCTTTTCAATCTCAAGGATGGGTTTTAGAAAGGGAAAGAAAAAACGACGAAAAATTTCACGAAAAAGGGGCCGGGGGGGAATGGTTGCCTTTTGGGGATTTCCCTCCATTCCTGGGGAGAAGAGACCTGAACTCCTTAGGGAAAATGGAGAAACCGCACTCTATCTAGGGGATGACCCAATCGGGAGGAAAAGCCTTCGTAAACAGGGTATTCTCTCCCAGAAGCGAAGAATGAGTCTCAATGGGGGGTGCAGCTTTTGTGAATAGGACTCTCGTTAGGGTTCCAAGAAAGGAGAAAGACACCGACGAAACCAAAGGGCACCCGGCGAAGGGACTTCAGGAGCCTCTGAGAGTGATAGTTTTGGGAGTACTAGAAGCCGGCACCGGAAAGAAAGAACTTTCCAGAATCACAGGAGATGTCTATACCTGAGGATGGTCAGGAATGACCAGCTTCAGGGGTCTAACGGAGACCTAAGGACGACCGTAAAAATGGCGTAGTATTAGCAGGAGAGACGTAATTCTCATGAATTGGGAGGAACCTTCATTTTCCAAAAAAGAGAAAGGTCTTCGGTACAGGGAATAATCAGGAAAAGAATCGGAAGGGGGTGGTTTGGAAAAAAAAAAAGCCATGAGTGTTTGGAGCCCTCTTTGGCAATTAATTTCGAAGCATAATGTTGTCAGGTTTGGCGTTAAGAATCAGGAAGGAGTCTCGCACGGGGAATCTCTCTGGCGAGAAATGGCCTCCAAGGGGGGGTTCTTAATTGGACATTAACCCATAAGGTAACCCTCAAGAGATCTCCTCTTAAAGGAAATTAGCGAAACGATCATTTGAGGGGTAACAATGTCAGAAACGAAGGGAAGCCCTCTACTTGAGGAACCAGTACATTCGGAAGGGGGCAAGACTTGCACCGCGAAAAAAAAAGATGAGTTTCGGCCCGGAAGGGGGGAGCTGAAAAAAACAAGCGTGCAAACAGAACGCGGTTTTCGGGGGGGCAGGCGGGGACAGGAGGGCAAGTGGCTTGGAAAAAGCCGCTCCCTCATATCCCGCGGGGGGAGTCAGAACGAAGGAGCAAGGGGACACGCTCAATGCATAAAGTAATCATCATTAGGATAACTCCGGAGGGAGGAAGGACGCCAGATCGACCTATTAAGAAAAGAACGAGTACGAAGGAAGTAGTTCGCGCGCAGGTGAAGGGAAGAGCTGACATGGGAAAAAGGGGGAGACGATACAATTAGGGGAGTCCTTCTTACGCCGAAATCCCGGGGGCAGGGGGTCGGCTTGCAGAAAGAAGTGCCAGAAAAAGTTCGAATGGAAGTATAGCGGCAATCTTAAGGGAGAAGAAAGAGACTTTCATATAGAAAGATAAGCCACTGCCGTGAAGTAAGTTTAAAGAAAGGCGGGACCTTCTCGAATCGCCCTCCCTTCTCCTCTAAAAGGTCTTCCGGCGAAGAAAGAAGATCACCCGCGCGAAATCTCCTCAATCGTAAAACGGGGACAGAAGTAAGGAAAAATAAGGCTAGCCAAGTTCCTCGAAAGAAATAGCTTCACTTAACGGGAAAAAAAAGGGGATCTAAGGGGTAGTTGCAGGGAAGAAAGGCATGAAGGAAATAGTCCCACCGGAAAATCAGGCGGAAGTTGGGGAATCCCGAAAGCCTCCATGGAGAGTTCCATTCTTCAAAAGCTCCTCAAAAAAAAAAGAGGGAAAAAAGAGGAGATCTTAATCCGCCGGGGGAGAAGGGAACGCTCCATCAAAAAAAAAAAAAAAGGGGGGGTCACGCAAAAGCAAAAAGAGTTGGAATTCTATTTGGGTGCCCGACACCTGCAAAAAGGAGGAGCGGGCCTGGAAGGTTCAAGGGGATAAAAGGGGACTAGCCTATTTGTGAAGGAGGGCCTTTTTCACGAGGGGGGGGAGATATTCGTCGAGAAGGGGAGGGGTAGTCTTCGCAAGAAACTGAGGAAATGAGTCGAAAAGAAGAGAAGGTCCCGGGAGGACAACTTCATGAAAAAGGGACTTGGTGAGAAGAGAATCGCTATGACCCCGGACGATGGTCTCGATTTGCGGGGGAGAGGAATACCTTCTTGGGGTCACTGCAGAAAGAAAAAGCGGTCGACGCTCGCGCCAGAAGGGGGGTTTGGGGGGGGGGGGGTGGTTCGGCGGGAAGGGACGCGCACCATCCTTACTTGGGAACTTCCCTACCGGGAGGAGGTGTCCCACTTGGGGAAAACTTCCGGAACGTGACTCTTATCGGGGAAAGCATCTTCTATCTGAGGTACGCAACAGGGGAACTATAGGGGGGGGAAGGCAGCATGGGACCCTCTATCTGAAGGACTCAATCCCTGGCCTGGAAGGAGGGATTTTCGGGAGGGAAAAAGAACACCACCAAATCAAAATGATAGCTAAAGAAGGAAGAAGTGGAGAAAGGATTTCGACGAAAAAGGTCGGCGCGGAAAAAGGAGTGTCAGAGAATAGAAAAAAAGGGGGAAACTCATCTTTCCCTTGTGGCCTGTCAGGAAGAATGAAAGATTCAACGGCGGATATGGCGACCTGAGAAAAGTTCTATTTGCAAAAAGTCGGGTTCGCAGGAAGCAAGAGGGGGAGGAGGGTTTTGGGCTTGGAGGGGGGAGATGGGAGGAGTAGGGTTCCTTAAAGTCCTCCCTTTCGGGGGAAAAATTGCCTCAAGAGACTGAGAAAGCGCTCGACTTGAAGGAAAAAAGAGCCGGGAGCGAAATTAGAAAACTCTTTCTTCAAGATCCTGCGCCAAAAGAAAAAGGAGGATTGTGGCAAGGGGGCTTAGACCGGAGAGTGGGAAGCTCTTTTGTTGTGGAAATGCTGTTCGTAGTTAGGTAGAGGACTAGAGAGGTAAACAGGAAAAAGGGACAAATGGCGACTTTCTCTTCGGAAAAGGGGGAAGGGGAATCTTTTCTGAAGGGGAAAGGGAGTGCTCCTGGTAGTCTGGGGAAAGGGGGAGACACAGACGCGGGAAAAAGTATTTTATAAAACATTTTAGGGAGGGTTTCATTAGTGAGGGGAAACGGTTTCGTATCGGCGTGGATATCCATTAATTCCTAAAACGCCTGTGGTAGAAGGGGAAGAGGGGGTGCTCGGGGGGGAGGATGGGGGCTAAAAAAAGGAGGTTGTCCTATTCAAAGAAAGGGCAAATCTCCGAGAGGGGGGGAGTTCTATATTACTGAGTGGGCTATCAGAACGGGTGGCCAAGTGATGGCAATACAAAACAAGACTACATCTATAGCGTGCGCGGAGTGACCGACTTATTTAAGGATGCCTGAAAGGGGGGGAAAAGAATTGTTCAGCAAAAAGAATCATGACCTCCTTTTGGGGAGTCTTGTTGAGAAAGGGGGGCCGAACAAAAACGGGAGGAGATTTGCCAATTGCGTAAAAGGGGAGGCATCAGTCTATGGAGAGGAAAAAGAAGACTCTCGATTAGCGGGAGAGGGGAAGAGGGAGCGCTCCGACAGAAGGTACTTCAATAGGAATGTCTTCTTAACATGGACGAAGAAAAGCCGTCGATCTCCGAGAATCCACAAGCTGAAAGGGGGGGAAAAGCCAAGGCGTTTAAGGGGGGGTTACTATTTAAGGGAAAAAAATGTTGAGCAGAGATTGCAGGAGAAGAAAAAAGAGGGATTTACTTCTTACCAGTCCTTGACTGGGGCAGAGGAGAAAAAGGAACGAATGAGTACTAAAGCAAGGGGGGAAAAGATGTCTGGCTAAACGTCATCTCCTATAAAGAAAAAGAAAAACAAGGTAGATAGTGAATGTTGGGGGGGGAGGACCTCTCCTAGGAACGAATCGGAAGAGGAAGAGCATCGACAGAAATTTGGGGGGGGGTTCCATAACCTTTACTCTAGGAAGGGGGGGTTATGCAGAAGAGAGGGGAAACATTTCCAAAGGACGACCGTGAGAAAAAGTAACCTCATGGGGAGGAAAAAAAGTCAGCTTTTTTATCAGGGAGAAAAAACGCATTTGCATTCGAAGGAGCCAGAGGAAAAAGGTAATTCAGCACATCCGCAAGACGGCGGATCGGGGAGAAGAGACGCTAATCTCGAAAGAATAATTGACTTCCTCCACGAGGGGGATAATATCGAAGGGAAAGGGAGGAAGTTTTTGTTACGCACACAATTCTCAGAGAATTGACCCAAAAAAGCCCGCGCTTTTTAGTTCCAGAAAGCAGGATGACTCCGGGGAAAGAAAGGGGGGTACCCTTCGAAGCGGCAAGCGAAAAGCTACTTCCTTCTTATGGAAAGCTTGAGGAAGGGTGTCCCTTCTGGAAAAGAAAGGGGGGAAAATAACTACTCGAGAGAGAGGAGATGCCTACGAAGGGGGGGGACAAAATCCTCTCTTAGCCTCACCAGACAGAGTAGTTCCCCTTAGAAAAAGGGAGAGATACATGCTTACGTGTACGAAGGAGTATCTAAAGAAAGGGAACTGAAACCCGTCATCCTTCAAAGGAACTACTTCGTGACAAATAGGAGTTCTTAAAGGGCATACTGAAATTACAAAGGGGGAATAGGCTTAAGGAAGAGACCTTCCGCCAAAGGAGGGACATCCCTATCCTTAGTAATGCATTTGAACATTGTAAAAAAAGGGGAGTTGGGACACAATCCGAGGTAGCGGGACAAATCTTCCGGGTGGTCATCATTCTAACCCGAGGGCGCGGAGGAGAATTTTCGCGGAAAACCAGGCTACGGAGGGAGCTGTAATATCTCCCATTCGAATAAGAAAGTCGGTTGCATACGGGGAAAAGGAACGTCAGGGATTCAGAAAAAGCAAAAACCATAGAGGCGTATTGAGTAAAAAAAAAAAAAAATTTAGGGCACTCTCACTGCGGGAGAAATGTCGCCATCGACGAAGACATATCAAGGACAAAGAACTTCACGCTCGGAAGGGCCATATGATGGTAGAAAAAGAGAGGGGATATTCCGCTGTAAGGGGACTAAAACGGCCTAAGAAAAGGACTTCTCCAGGCTGGGGGGCATTCTTTAGTGCTTTAGCGGGAAAAAAACTATATCATCGGAAAAGAAGAGTGCGTGCAGAACTAAAGGGAAAACGAAAATTCTAAAGGGGGTCCTCTTTCAAAATAACCACCGGGGGAGGGGAACAAAGCCCGCCATCTCTAAGGGAATGTCCGGGGAGGAAAAGGAACGCCCGCCTTCTAGGGGGGGCAGTTTAAATACCTTTGGGTCTTCGTGTTTGAAAGGGATGACGATACAAAGTATGAGGGGGAGTCAAGTAGGGGGTCAAGACGTTCTCGCGAAGGGGAGGGGCAGAACTTCTTTTCCTACATTTCGATGGAGAGCAAAGGGGAGAGGAGGAAGATCGGGGAAAAAGGGGGAGACCTTTCCTATTGCGAAAAGAGGTGATTCTCCATGAAGTTGAGATGAGGCGTGACCTTCTCTGCAGGGGGGAAGGAATACCAAAGAAGTAAAAGGGGGAGTACTACGACAAAATACTCCCTTCTCTAATCTAAGGACGGAATAATAGGGGAGGCAAGGGTAAAAGGGTCGGGCAGGGAAGGAAAAGAGTTCATGCAAAAAGGTCGTTTCCTTTTTCATTGAAGGAAAAAGGGAATTCCAACTAATGAGGAAGGGGGGGGAGGGGGAGGAATCCGAGAAGAAGAGGGGTGATTCGCTAGGAAGAGGAAAAGGAAAAGGAGCTCCTAAACAAAGGGGAAAAGATATCCTATCTTAATCCGGGCCATCCTCCAGAGCTCCTATGGTGGAGAGCGCAACAACAATCTCAAGGAAAGAGGGGATTAAAGTGGAAAACCAAAAAAACGAAAAAGAGGGGGAAATGCCCTTCTTTTTAAGGAAAAAAATTATCGAGAAAAAAACGAGTGATAAGCCTATGTGGGATGGATATTCCCGGGAGATTGAGGATTTCTCGCAAGAGGAGGGTAGTCGTCTACGACGAATCTCTGAAGATCTTAACGATTGGGGGAAAATGCCGAGAAAACGATACCACTTCTGGCGAAAAACGGCCGTTTTTCGAAGAAGGAAAAGTGCTAGCAGTTCGAATTTCCTCCTATGGGCAAAAGTTACGGGCTCTGAAAGGAAGGATTACTTGGGAAAGAGAAGGCGCTCTTCTCGGAGATTTCTGTCAGGAAGAAAGGGAGAGCACCAAATCCATGGGTGTGGGGGGAGAGAGATCACCTTCAAGCGAAGAGAAGGGGGAAAAGCGACCAGGCTCTCGAAAGTAATGAGGAGGAAGGCGTTACATAAGGAAGAATTGGCCCTCAGGGGGGGGGGGGGGGGAATTGGGGGGAGGGATTTATCTTCGATATCATGAAAAAGGAAGGATGGCCGTTGTCCCGAGATGAAGAAGGAAAGGTCAAGAACTGGGAGGTAGCTGTTTTTATGGAAAAGTGATCCGCTACGAAAGGGAGGGGTATATTCTCTACCCTCTTTCAAAAAGTCACGATTGCTTAGTCCAGGAAAGAAATTTCCAATCGATGGAACTAATAATTCAAAGAAGGGTTCGCCGGTTAATTCGAAGGAAGGTGTAGACTTGTTTCTTATTCAAAGAAAAAGGGAATTTCTACATCTGGATCCCCGGGGGGCCAGAGGTTTTAGTTTGACGGCAACATAGGTTGGGAGTTCTGGGGGGAAAAGCAGACTTTATATTGGGGGAACCTCCTGGCGGGGGAATTAGACATGGCAAAGGGACCAAAAACGAAAAAAAAGACCGGCCGGAGTCGCAATTAAGAAAGTTTCTTCACAGATCGCACTTCGGAGGAAGCCGCAACCCATAAGGGTGGGTCCCTCAGAGGGCGATATTGTGGACATCAGATGGGGGGGGAATTTTGTCCCCCGGGAGGGGGGGGAGGGAGGCCAATCTTAACTCTCGGGACCTCTATACTCGCCATTGAAGGGAAAAAAAAAAAAAAAAAAAACCACCAAACAAAAAAAAAAGAAAAAAAAAAAAAAAAAAAAAAAAACCAAAGACAAGAAAAAAGAAAGAAAAAGAAACAAAAAGCCCAAAAAAAAAAAGAAAAAAAAAAGAAAAAAAAAAAAAAAAAAGAAGATCCGGAAAGGGGCCTTAAAGCACAGGGGAGAGGGTCAAAATCTCTTTATCGAAGAAGAAAAGGTCACGTAAGGTCGGCGGTCCAGGGGATGGGAGGTGGCCTTTGGATCGGGTCTTTTGGGGGAAAAAATCCACATTTCAAGAAGAGGCGGGATATCCATTAATGAATAAGGAGGACGAAGGTAGGGGATTCTCTTGGTGCTTTTCAGTCTCTTATTTTGTCACCACTAAATAGCTATGAGGAAAGAGACGGGTATAATGAAGGAGGAAGGGAAGTTGAGAAGAGAGAGAAGAGGACTGTTTCCTAATCGGGAAAAATAACGACGGCAGTAGAAAGGCGATAAGTTTCAGGGAGTCATTAACGGGGAAGGGGAAGTCGCTCAGTACCACACGGAAGGGGAGAAGAAATATTTCATCACATGACTCCTGGGTGGGTGAAGATGGTTCTTCGGGGGGAGAAAAAGTCCTGAGAAAGGGCTGCTTTGCCAAGAGGGAAAAGGGATTCACATCATTATCAATTTCGGCATGGAGGGGAGAGTTAGACTTATATGCTGGGGGGAGGAGCTCTTTCAGGGGAGGGTCAATTAACAGTCTAATTCAACCGGGGAGGAAAGAGGAGAAAAACAAGCAAGAAAACGGGGAGTCTCCAATTGGTGGGGTCGATCAAGGAGAGTAAAATTGGGAAAAAGAATGGCGGGGGGGGAGAGGAAAGGAAAAAGGCTTAACAAGGGAAATTACGTTCTCGGGGGGGGGGAATCCTAGACGAGTTAGGAGGGAGAAGGGGA
>Ga0179593_1573732_pt1 | contig 14439 bp, 16 predicted proteins | sample CZODoug2_1_08_16_FD_185931 | JGI IMG/M metagenome (GOLD analysis project Ga0179593, IMG submission 185931) | Vadose zone soil fungal communities from Angelo Coast Range Reserve, California, USA - CZODoug2_1_08_16fungal (PacBio error correction) | ecosystem: Environmental > Terrestrial > Soil >...
GGGAAAAGAAACCGTAAGCGAGAAGTTGATGGGGAGAAAAAAAAGACGAAAAAAGTACATTGCAGGAGAAAGAAGGTCGCGGAGGAAAAATCCCGGAACCTGTTCGTGAAAAATGCGGAAAGAGAATGGCAGGGGAAAAGGGGGGAAAGGGGATTTTAGTTTGGAAGCGAAGAGGGGTCCTTTTCTTTAGAGAGGGGAAAGCTTAGCGGGGTTTCGTTGATGAAGCGGGGGGGGCAACAAGGCAGAAGTAAAGGGAATGGCGCTTGCAAATTTCGCGACGACGGACGAATCCGAGGTAGGGGGGGGGAGCTGGGGGGGGGGGGGGGGGGGCTTACTCCACGGAAGATGTTTCGGAGGTTCCGAAAGAAAGTTTCCAGAGAGGTACAGGTGTATCCCTCTATTGGGGAGATCTCGGAGAGGGATCTTCAATGGGGAGACGAAAACACCACGAAAGAAAGCTTTCTCCCTGTCGGGAAGGGGAAAAGGTCCCTTAGCTTCGTGGTTTCCATCGAAAAAGGAGACACATTAGACATCTCCGTACAGGCGGAAGAGAGGGGGGCTTTCCAACAGAGATGATCGTAGGGCCAGAAACGAAGATAACACGGGGGGGAGTAAAAAGAGGTTGCTTCCATCCTAAATATGAGAAAAAGGGGGACCCTTCTTCCGGTGCGCCCAAAGGGAGAGATACTTTGAGAAAATGAGGGGTGACATTGTGGGAATCTCTCGGGGACTTCCCCTCTTTAAGAGAGCCATTCGGGGAGGATTTGGGAAGAGGATCTTACTTATAACTTCAAGTTCCATTCTCGGGATTTAGGGGCCGGGGCTTTTCCAAAGGCGGGGGGGAAAAGCTCAGTAATTAGGGGGGGGAAAACGAGATGATCTTTCACAAGAAGAGACTTTTCTTTATCTGAAAGGGGGGACCTTCTGGGGAATGAGGGGGACGGACGTTTTTCAGGGGGGGAGGGACTTAGATGGGGGGAGGTGAGAAAATAAGAAAGGAGGAGAAAAAAGAACTACAGCCACAGGGAAAACCTATCAGCGAAGGGGGACAGCGTCGATAGCGTTCGTACCTCGGATGGAAAGAAACCTTCCCTAAAAAGAGAGAAACATTGGGAAAAAGGGGGAACCACGAGACACTTTGGGGCAGGCATCGCGAGATAAAAAAAAAGAAAAGATGACGCGGAGCCCGTAGCCTTCTCCAAAAAACAACAAGGGGAATCGCTTAGGAATGGCGGACCGCTCCGGGAAAAAAAGCCTTCCCCTCTGCACCAGACAGGGTAATTTCGAGGGGGGAAGACGCAGTAAGAGGGGGGTGTCACTGCGCGAGTGGGTGGCTCGGAGATAAGTCTTCAAGGAGGGCGCTTTCAACAAAAGGAAAGGCTTGCGAATGTTCGAGGGGAGGGGGGCAAACAGGTCATGGAAGGAAAAAGGGGGGAAAAAGAGCGCAGTACAGGGCCCCCTGAAAAAGTTCCTATTCAGAAATGACGAGGGGGAGCTGATAGGGGCCTCAGTTCGTCCCTACGCGGTTTAAAAGAAAGTCCGGGACGAGGACCATTCCGAGTTCAAAGGAGAGAAGGGCAGTGACCTGGCTAAAAACGATTTACGAAAAGATGGGGAAAAGATTGTTGACAAGAGGTCGGAAGGCAATGCCTGCATTAAAGTGGGAAAAAGGTTCTGGGCGATGGAAACGAAGGACTGAATCTTAGAATCTTCTCAATGACGCAGGGGACCGGGAGGTCACCACTCAAATGAAAGGGTTGCCAGACGGCAAAAGGCCGCTCCTTCTGCAGGAAAAAAGCTTCTCTCCGTGGAAACGCGCGGGGAGAGGTGTCTTCTCCGAAGGAATTCCGCCCAAAAGGGGGCCGGCCAGAAGACAAAAGAGCGCGCTCGGCAAGATGGAAAATGTCGAGTCTAGAGGGAAAAAGGGCATTGAGGAGTTGTGTGTGGGGGAAGTCATTCTCGCGACGAAGGAGACTATGCGAAAGGTTACGCTCTCAGAAGGGAGCGGGAGGTCCCGGTTATCTAGAAGCGCTCTCAACAAAAACAAGGAGGAAGACTCTCTATCCAGCTCGGGAAAAACCCAGGAAGGGATCTCGTAAAATTCGCTCAGTAAAAGAAAGGCGTCTCTAGATGGACAGAACCGTCCTTTCCCACAATTCCTAGTAAAAGGCCGAACTCGCCAGTGGAAAATAATGCGGAAAAGATGTCTTCCAAGAGAGGGTGGTCTTTTTCCTGCAAGGAAGGCTCGGCTGAACGAATCGGAGGGGGACTCGTCATTCTTTTTCGGGATCGAAGGATTCCGCCGGGACGCTGGATGAGGGGAATAGAAGGAAACCTTTCCAGGGGCGTTTTGAACGGAAGCGGCCATTAGCTTCTTAGGAACTTTAACGGCGTGCCTGGAGATTACGAGGGTCCTCGGCAACGAAACGCTCAGGATTTCCCCCTGGAAACAATCGGCAATTTGAACCACAGAGAAAAACATTCTGCCTTGTCCTAAGGAGGGGAAAAGATTGAGAGAGAACTCGTTCTAAAGCGAGCCGGTCACTGCAGGGAGGGGCGATGTAACGAGGAGGGGAAATCAGGAAGAAAGAAAGAAGGCGGCAGCTCGAAACTCGGAATCGAGTAGGAAAAATCAGCGTCCACTAGACCGAGGCAAAAGTGGAGAGGGAGAGGAGATTCTCGGGGCATTGGGAGGGGTAAAATCGGGAGAGGGGCTCACCTTCCTTCAAGTTTAGGAAACTAGAATCTAATATCGAAAGAAAGAAGAGGATGGGAGAAAAAAAAGAACATTTTAAGAACCCCGTCTGAAGAATAAAAAAGGAACTTGACGCTCGAAAAAGGAGGACAGGCTTACACTCTAAATTCAAGGAGGGAATCGGGTAATTCCTTTAGAAAGAGACTCCACTGTAATAGGAGGAGTAAAGAAAATTTCCACAAGAAAAAAAAAAAGTCAGAGTGTCCAAGGAATTCAGAAGACAAAGCCTTCCCAAGTTTACAAGGGGGGGATTTTGGGGGGGGGGGCAACAAACTTCGTTGAGGGGGGGTTAAGAATGGGGGGCCAGTAGCTCCGACGGGAAAAGAGCCCGATCCGCCAAAAAATCGCTGATGAAAGGTGTACAGGCTGTACCGCAGAAAGGAGGCTGAAAGGGATAAAGAATAAAAGTCTACCGTTAAGAGAAAAAAGGCCGCACTTTCTCAAATTCAACCGGAGGGGGGTACGCTACTCCCACCAATGGAAAAAAAAGCGTCTCCTAACAGAAAATCATCTCGGCGGCTACACAGGGGAAGTAGCGATGACCGACCGAAGCTCAAGAAAAAAGACTACTGAGCAGAAAAATTGCACAGATTGCAGGAAAGGAAGTCAAGGACTCGTCCGAGTAAAAAAAAAGTCCTTGAAGAATACCGTCCGACTTCCTGAAGGAGGGGGAAGAAGGACCGACCCTCAGGGGCGAAGAAAGCCATTCAGAAAAGAGGCCAATGTTGGGAAGGATCAGGCGTTCCAAATCGGAGGAAAGGGGAAAGGACGTCTTTGGCAGCAGCAAGAAGAGAGTTATAGCCTCCCAAACGTGTGAGAAAGTCGTTGTCTGGCATCAGCCGCAAGGGAAAAGAAAATTCATTGGGGAACGGAGCCTCGCTGGAGAGGAAAAAAACACCCCCATTGTATAAAACCACGTCATCCTGGACAGTCGAAAGAATAAAAAAGGGCTTGGTGTGAGGCAAAAACACAAGGACGGAAACGGCTCCGCTCCCCGAGAAATGCCTTGCAACCTGGAAAGAGGGGGAAAGGGGGGGGAGACGCCCTAATCACCTGGAAGTTATCAGCGATGGGGAAGCGGCCCCGAGAAAACGTCCATCGAGGACCTCAAAGCTGAAGAGGCCTTCGTAGGAAGAGAGCATCAACGAAAGAAAAAAAAGAAGGTAAACTAGGAAAGAAAGGACAAAAAAAAAAAGCCCATCCCGCCGACCTTGACTCGGGTAGAAGGAAGGAAGGCATGTGAAACAAAGAAAGTTCCCGGAAGGAAAGGGAAGAGGATGACCCTCCTCAAAGATGCAATTTCTGGTGGTGGGGGAAAACGAAATTCGGCGGGTGAGTCGGGAGAAGAAAAATCCGGCTCCTAGGATGTTAATCTCCTCACACAGCGGGGGAGAAGGGAAAGTATAAACCGGAACGGAAAAAAGAAGTTGATGTCGACGAGAGGCCTCATATAAGAAAGTACATTTTCATTATCAATAAAAGGGGAAAAAAAACTCATGGGCAAAGCCTCCGGGGAAAAAGGGGCTTGATGTCATTCGAGAAAAAAAAAGGAGCTGGAGGGAAGTGGAAGCGCTTTGCGGGGGTCCTTTTCTTGCAGAAAGGAACGGTTTTTTCGTTGAACTAAGAACCGGGGGGAAAACGAAGGGGGGAAAAATTGCGAGTCCTAGGAGGAAAACGATTCGCAGAAAAAGAAGGAGTTCCGACACACCGGGGGCAAAGGGGGGGGAACCATATGTTTCCAATAAGGAGTGTGGCAAGCATGTCGACGGGAGAGTCGTATGGGGGGGAAAAAAACACCAAGACGTACTGAAAAGGAGAGTCCAGGCTGGAGGGTTTAAGAGGGACTGTAATCCAAAAGAAGCGCCAGCGAGCGCAGGGAAAGAGAAGGGGCCAAAGGAGCTGGGGGAGAGAAAACGAATATAACACTTTTGGAAGGAAGAGAGGTGCTTATGAAAAGGCCGCAAGAGGGGTGGTCAAATTTCGGAGGAAGGGGGGGAAGCTCCTTCAGGCCCAAGAAGTGAAGAGGGCTGTCGATTCGTGGGACAAAGGGTACGGTAGCGTAGGAGGGGGGGGAGTTTTCCTTTGAAGCGGGGGGGGGGGGGAATTCCTTTGGTGACGAAATCCTTACGAGAAAGAGGGGGAAGAAGAACCTTTGGGACTCGGATTGGGGTTGTAGGAGGGGAGGGGGTCTGAGCGGAAAAGGAAGGGAAATCGCTTCACTCAGAAAAGCACGATATAAAAGGAATTGCGTCCTACGTTTACGGGGCCAGAGAGAGAAAGGGACCCCGCTGGGGGGCGACAGTTCGGAGGGGGAGCGGGGTGACTTCTCCTGGATGCGGAGAAAGTTGGACGAAAGAGGAGAGAAGCTACAGCCGCAGGACCAAAAGGAGGCGATTGGCGAAAATAGAGGGTCGGAGGGGGAACTGGAAAAAGGAGGAACAAATATTCCCTAATGTGGCCAGAAAAAAAAAACTTTGGGGAAGGGGGGAAGGGGCCGGGAACGCGAATATCGAGGTCTGCGGCAACTGAGGGGAGGGAGGGGAAAATCCGATTAAGGGAGTACAGCGTCCGGGCACAACTACGGAACGCTTCCCCGGAAAAGGCAATGAATTAGGATTGGAAACCTCTGCCAGTGTTCTCGAGTGAATTAGGGGAGAGAAGGAGAAGCTGGGATCCAATTTTTAGGGGGCTTTTCTACCAGGTCAGTGGAAGGGGGGAACGGAGATCTATTCGGTAGAGTTAGGGGGAAAGAAAAATGTTCATGGGAAAAGGGGGGGCCCCGAAACCTCGTAGACAGAAAACCGGAAGGGGGGAGGGTTTCTCCAGAGAACCGGGGGGGCGGAGTGGCCGAGGATAAAAGGTCTCCTATTGAAAACATCAACGCATGGGTGGGAGAGGGCGCTTAAGGGAAGGAGGCATTCACAAAGGAGTCAGCGCTCGCGCGGCAGTGGGGAAAAGAGCCGTCAGAAGGGGAAGTTCGGAAGAGCAAGATGGGGGAAGAAAGGGAGAAAGGCAGAATTTTGGGGGGGGAGGCGGGAAGAAAGGTCTGCTTGGCAAAAAAGGGATCTTGGAGGGGGGGGGAATTACATATCTGCAACGGTTGGAAAAGGTCTCTGGGAGAAAAAAGAGGGGGGCCGTGCCGTGGAAAACAACGCAAATACATGTCCGACGGAAAAATGACCAGCTACGGGAGCGTCGGAGTTGGGGGAACAAAAGAGGGGGAGGAACTATTTCGAGTCAACGCAGAATACCGGGGGGGGAGAAGAATCGACAACAGATGACCTCACGCGAGGTCGCCTTCATTGAGAGAGGAAGGGGGAAGTTATCGGGAGAAGGGATTCACTTTGAAATGGGGGGGAAAGACGGTTGACATTCTCCGACGAAGGGATTCTAAGGAAAAATTTTACCCTATGACCTAAGAAGGGGGAGGCTATCCGTTTAGAAAAGATACAACACAAACCTTAGATATACACTCAGAAGATCCGCCGCTTCACCCTAATATTTAAATCTGGGGGAACCTCAAAGAAGGGGAAGATCCCACCTTCCGAAAAAAAAATCAATGAACCATTCTGAAGGAAAAAGAAAGATCTCAGAAAGGACTTCAAGCTCATCGGGGTCGAGAAAAAAAAAAGCAAAGAAGTCTTCTGCGCGGGAACAGCGGCTCCGAAAAAAATCGCAGACGCGTTGGGAGATGCTCGACTCGTTTCAGCCGAGAGAGAAGGGGGGGAGAAACTCGAAAAAAAGGTTGTCGGGGGGACTTGAAAAACACGTCTGAGTCGGAACAGGGAAGAGGCGGCGATCCGTAAAAAAGAGCGCGATGAAAACCGAAATCAGAGAGAAAGAGACAACGCCTCAGAGGGGGAAACTGAAGAGTCTGACCAAATACTCAGAAGTGGGAAAAGGGAGGAATCTTCTAGAAGGAATGAAAGAGCTCTCGAGGGGGAAAAGAAAGCTGTTTAATCTCAAAAAAGAAGCTGCATCTCGAGCGCGAGGAAAAGAGAAGAAAGAAAGCCACTCCGGAAAGGTGGAAGAAAAAGCATTCATCTGGGCAAGGGGGGGGGGAAAGGACACGTTAGCTTTCAGTCGAGGGCTCAAACAGGGAGAGAAAGGGGGGAGAAGATACCTCCTCGAAGATTCGAAGCAGCAAGATATCGGGAGAAAGCAATCCCAATTTGAATAAAAAAGGGGGAAGGGAAAACTAATTCACTCTCGCAGACAAAAGAAAAGTCTTCTTACACTAGAATATGGGGGGAAGAAGGTTTTAAGAGGGGGAGAAGGTTAATCTTCCAGGTCCCACTTTAATCTTCAAAACGTTGGGGAAAAAACCAAAAAAAAAAAGAGAAGATTAAAATATTAGACGATAAATAGAAAAGAAGAAAAGGGAAAACAAATTGTCCTAGGGGGGGGGGGGGTTTTCATCAATGTCGGCTCGTGGGGGGGTTTTTAAAGAATTTTAAAGAAACGCAGAACACCGAGGAGAGAGAAACTCCTCCAGCTGGAAAGGTGGGGGGGGGAAAAATTCGCTGAAGTGGGAGAGCTCCTCGAAAAGGGAATCTTCAATTCGGGTTCAAAAGAAAGCAAAAAGATACCTGAGGAAAGAAAGGTCCTCACTGGTCCCCATGCAGATTAGAAACGGAAGGGAAAAACTCCCCCAAGGGGAGGGAAACCGTACTACTCAAGTGAGAAAGGACTCGTCGGCGCAAATGCGAATTACCCTCCACCGAGCATGAGAGGTAAAAAAATCCTTTAACAGATGGCCGAAAAAGGGAAGGATTCAGGAGAAACGTCACCAAGGGGAACCGTCCAAGCCAGGAAAAGGGGAAGTGAATCCTACGCTAAAAGACAAATAAACCGGTAAAGAAAAAGAGAGGTAATCCTAAAGGATTGGGTTCAACCTTCAGTCGAAGGCTAGGGAAATCGGCAGAAGGAAAATATCGGAGGGGAGGGACATCATCACCGACTCCTCCCAAATTAAAGATGTTAAAAGGGGGGAATCAGCCGCTCCTACCTCTGGAGAAACCTTCATTTCTAAGCCAAAAAGGGCGCTTTCTCCATTTGGGAAAGATGCCACACGGAACGCCTTGAAGGGGCTCAGCCGGACTTCTGGGGGGTAGAGTCAAAAGAAGAAAAAAGGGCTTCCAGGGGAGGTCGAAATGCTTGACAAAAAAAGTCAGGGGCATAGAGGAAAAGAAACACTCAGGAAGACAAAGGGGAAGGGGAGAAAAAAAAAGCCTACTCGTCCCGAGAAAAACTCCGCCATCAGACCTCGGAGAAGTCAAGAAAGAGGGAAAACCCTGAAGAGAAAAAGGATAGATAACTATAGAAAGAAAAGGAAGAGCTTCCAGCACCACCCGCCCCCGAAAAGCTTGCTCTTCAATGAGGCCGCACTTCAGGGGAGAAGAAAAGGGGTCCGGATGCTGCCAAGAAAAAAGCTTGACCCCTCAACGCCAGGGAAAGAAGAAAAATTTACGGTTTTATTGAGGGTAGCTCGGGGGGGGCGTTGGAAAAAAAATCAAAGGAGCGCCCGGGAAGTTCCTGGGAGGAGTCTCACAAAGAAAAAAGAAAGAGGGATTAAAGAGAAAAGAAGGAACGGAGCCGAATTTGATAGGGAAGAATTAATCATCAATAAAACCTGGGAGGGGGGGAATCTTTCTCATGGGCACCTACGGAAAAAAAAGGGAACTGCATTGAGGAGAAAGGGCAAAGGCTCGGATTGGAGGACTTCTCCTGTGGCTGGTTGAGTTAGAAAGAAAGAGAGGGGTATCTTTATCGTTTTTTTAGAGGATAAGGTTTTTAAACTAAGGACGCAAGAAAAGGCAATGCGAGGTCCGAGAATGCGCGGAGGCGGCAATGAGTCATGAAAGAAGGTTGGTGATGGAGTGAGGGAAAAAAAGATTTGAAAAAAAGGAAGTGTGGCAAACGACGGTCGCGGGGATCTTTCGGGGGGGGGGCTCGACACCAAAAGTCAAAAAAAGGGAGCCGGGGACGTCTTCCAAGGAGGGGTGGCCAATCTTGCTCGTAGAAAAACGCCATCGATGGCCCAGGATACAAGAGGGGGGGGGGTCTTGCCACAGAGATAAAGGGATGATTCCAGACAAGAAAAGGGGGGGGGGGAGGATCATATCGCGGAAAAAGGGGGAAAACAAGATTATTTTCCATTCGCGGGAGGAAAAAGAAAGAGAAAAAACATTGGCAGGCTCGGGGAAACGGGCGATTCGTGAAACGCTGTATTCGTAGGAGGGGGGAGAAAAACTGCCAAGGCCGTGACGGTGCTCCAGAGGAAACGGGGGGGAACTAGGACGAGAGGAAGAAAAAAGGCAGCTGGGTCCAGGATAGGAGGGGAAGGGGCACCGTACTTTATTGAGGGGGAGCGTCTGTAGTGGAGAAGGTACGAGGGTGCGCGACTAGATGAGAGGGAAGAAAGGGCCGTAGACGTTTTCGGGAGGGGGCGAGCGACACTATCGGGGTGAAAAAAAGGAACCTTGCGGGCGGCCAGGAAATCAATCAAGAGTGACTTCCCGGTAAGAGGGAGGGTCAATTGCAGAAGCAGGAGGTTGCGCGGGAAAGATACTAACAGAGAAAACAGACAGTACGATTGCGGGAGAATAGCGGGAAGAGGGGAAACTTCTGTAAAAATGAAGAAAACGAAGACACAGGGGGAAACCAAAAAGAAAAAAAAAAAGGGGAGGGGCAATGGCTTCTTTCTCGAAAAAAATCTGCGGCACTGTATGAACGGAGAGGCTGTTCAGAGGAGACAGTGTCTGGAAAAGGGGGAGTATCACACGGGAAGGAAAAGAAAAGGATTCCTCCCTGCAGGAGGTGAAATTTCGGGGGAACTCGTCCCCTAGGGGGGGGGGGCGCGATTTATTATGGGCGCGAAAAGAAGGCAAATTTTGCGGCGCGCTTTCACCAGGGAAAAAGGAAAAGGAGGCCTTTCTTGAAAGGTAGAGTTCGTTAAGAAAGGGGAGGGGAAAACCGAAGAGAAAGGCCCAGACCTGATAAGATGGGAGAAGATTCCAGAACAGGGGAGGAGTGGATCTGGAGAGGGTACGACGATTTCTTCTTGGAGAAAATTTCACCGCTTGTTCGGCTGAAGGGGAAAAGGGGAAAAGGCGATTCAGAAAAGCCGATTTTCCAGCTCGCGAGAAAGGGGGCCTTCTCCAGCCGAGGTTCAAGAAGAAGGGGGCTATCGCAATGAGGGGGGAGACGAGGAAAAAAGAAAAAATTGTTATGGGGAAAAGGGAAAATGCGATTCTATGAGCGAAAAAAAAAAAGCCTCTCGGGGCAGGAAAGAGACGAGAGAAAAGAAGAAAGCTCTCTATGAAAAAAAAAGCCTTTGCGGGAAGAAAACTCAAAGGTTCCTATTACCTGTAAGGAAAGTCTTCATTCCACGAGTCGAGCATTTGAAAAAAGCGCTGAGAGGGTTCTCTCCGAGGAGATGGGAAGTTAGAGGGGAATCACCTTCCGGAGGAGGGGACGAATTCTACAACGAGGGGGTTCATCTCGCGTGAAAAGGGGAAAATGTCTATTAGAGGAAGATGGATATTTTCTTCTCTGAGGACTTTTTCTCGTATACTCGAAGCCTTCCTTCGGGGGAAGGAAATTTCCTCTCCTCAAGACTCGATTCTGGGCGCGGATCACACCTGTTATCCGAGCAATCCCCAAAAATCTTCTGCCCATCTATCGTGGCCAGAAAAAGAGAACCGAATGAGAGGTGATAGTCGTAAGGACTCATCTACTCCTTAAGGACTCTCCACCTTCCCACACACTGAAAGGGGGAAAGACCTTAGGCGAGAAAAGGAGAGGGTGGCATCTCTCAGGAAGGGAAAGAGGGGAAAGCAATCTCTCGGGGGAGTCTGCCTGCAAATTCCTTGCATTAAAAAGAAGGGAGGGGAAGAGCATCGCGTGTGAAAATGCTCTACGCGGGAAGTAAGGCCTTGCTGGAATGCGAACCTGTCATTTAAGGGGAGGGGAAGCCATGGAGCGCGGGGCCTCTTTCGCTAGGAAAAGGAGGAAAATCCCAGAATAGGATTTCGCCAGACGACCGATAATAACTTCCCTGACCCCCTCGAAGGCGGAATCCCACTTCTTGCATTTCCTCGACAAAAGGGATTGCGGCGCGGGGAAAGGAGACCGGCGAGCCGTTCAAGGGAAAGGGAGGGGGCGCGCTTTAACTCGGAAGTCGCCTCGTCTAGCAAAAGAAAGGGGTTACCAGAGAGGACCGCATCATCGGCAAGGAAGAGGGATCATGTCTAAAAAAGAAATAAAGAAGAGGGGCTTGGCAGGGAAAAAAAAGGGGGCGCGAGTGGGAGAAAAGAAGGGGAAAGAAACTCTACCGGCCTAAAGACCGCGCGCTGTCTAAAAGGAAAGAAAAAAGAGGTTCCTAACCTCTGAGCCTAAAGAAAATATTCACGAAAGAGCCCCAAGAAGAAATGGGAAGCATTTGAGGAATCGTGTAATCGGGGAGGAAAAATCGGCCGCGTCCCGCCAATGTCCATCAAAAAAGGCAGAAAAAAAAAAAACCGTCCGAAGCGCTCGTCGTCGAGAGAAGAGAAGGAAGAAGAAAAAAAAAAGGTCTCTTTTTGCTGGGGAACAATGTGATTGACTACACGGTGGGGGGTAAAGGGGAGGGGGGGGGAAAAAAAAAAAAAGGTCATCGCCGCCGAAAAAAAAGAGCCGCCGCAATCGAGGAAAAAGGAAGGGCTTTATCTTCTCTAAGCAAGCGTGCAAAAAAAAAAGAAAAAGAAAACTAACCGGGAGGAAAGAGAAACCGTCCGTCACTGTGAGAAGGAAAGGAAAAGACGGCAACCTTAGAAAGGCCCCCATCTTGACCGAAACCGTCTCGCAATTGGAGGAAGGGGAAAGAGAAAAACCGATTACGCGATTAAAAGAAAGGGACAGCGAAAGACCTAAATCGGGGAAAAAAACTGGAACATTTTCCTTTCGAGAAAAAAGAGGTCCACCAAAGGCCCTGAACCGCAGGACCGCAAAGAAGAAGGGGGGGGAAATGCACCTCCTAAGCCAGACCTCACAAAGGGAAAGAAAAGGGAGAAAGTTTTTCATCAAGCCCTTGGGCGCAAACCGACGAACTGAAAAAAAAAAATTAACCTCAGATTGCGGGAAGGAAAGTCAGCACCTCGGAAAAAAGAAACGGGGGAAGGCATCCAAAGAAGGACCAACCAAAAAGAAGAAGAGGTTTCACGCACACCAGTCATAGAACCTGCGCCTCGAGGCGGGGGAGAAGAAAAGGGGAGGATTCTATCAATAGGGGGGAGAACGTCATCTGGAATAAAAAAGAAAAGCGGGTTTTTCTGCGTCAAAACCATTCCAGAGCTTAAAAAAAGACGTTTGCCACACTTCCAATGGAAGGAAGGAAAGAATCACAAAGGGAAAGGGAGAAGACGATGCCGGGGAAAAAGGACCGGCATCGTCGAGAACCATCGAGGACCTCGCGGAGCTGAAGGGAAGAGTCACCCAGGAGGAATGAGGGGGAAAAAAACGGAGAGCCAGAAGAGATAAGATAAACTAGAGACAGAAAAGGGGGGGAAAAAGGGGACACTCATCCCGCCTAAAAATTAAAGGGGAAAAACTCTTCACACGAGGGGAAACAACCCCCTGTTCAAAGGAAGGAAAAAAGCTGACCTCCGCCGATTCAGACCTGGCAATGGCTTGAGGGAGGGGAGGATCTTCTGCGTGTGTAGGGAGACATCAAATTCGTCGAGGGAAAGGGGAAAGGGGATCTCTCACCAACAACACGAATAAGAGAAACCGGAACGGCGCCGTTATAGACTAGAAAAAAGAAAAGGAAACGAAAAAGGGACAGTATAAGAAAGGCGGAGAAAGAGATGTGACAGCTCCGGGGAAAAAAAAAAGGGGGGACTGGCATTTTCTGAAGAGGCAATGTCCTTTGGTAGGGAGGCCGTGGGAGGGGGGGAGGAGGATCTAGTTAGCGTTATGCGGGGGGGGGGGGGAGGTTTAGTCTAAGTTCAACGAAGTCTACGGTGTAAGACGAGTCCTCGAGGGAAAAAGATGCGAGGGGGAAGGGGGTACGTCATCGCTGATAAAGAAGGATAGGGGGGGAAGGAAGGGGAAGCGATGTTCCAGAAGGGGAAGGTGGCAATCATGAAGAGGGAGCTTTATTGGACTTGGGGGGAAAGAGAGTCACTTCTGGAGAAGGGGAGAAAGAATGCCAGGCTGACGGGGGGGAAGTCTTTCTAAACCACAATTTAGACAGCGAATAGAGTCGAATCGGGAAGGAGGGCCCAACATATATGTAGGAGGGAAAAGAAGAAACAACTAATCTACCACTTGGGTAGGGAAGTGGGGGAGGGAGTCAATCCGCAAGATGATTTCCATTTCGGGGGAAAAGAGATGAATCTCCTGAGAAACTTGGCATCTTCGTTAATGAGGGGTGGAAAACGTGGGGAAGTGGAGGGCGGTAGCTTAGGTGGGGAATATTTTCCAAAAAAAGAAAAAAGCGTTCAGGCCTTGGTGACTATAAGCTAGAGAAGGAAAAGGTTCCAGGCGAGGAAAGGAGGGTCCCGGACTTTAGGCATGGGGAGGAGAAGAGAAGGGTTAATCTCCGAAGACGAGATGCATCTTTCAATAAAGTGCGGAGGAGAAAGAGAGGGGGTTGCGAGCGAAAGATACTGTGAGAAAGAGGAACATTTCGTGTTCAAACTGTGGTAGAAAGGGGATATTTCTAAAGTGAAGAAGAAGTTTGCCCCGCGCTAGACACTAAAAGGACCAACATATTCACAGATGCTGGAAAAGAAAGCTTACTGGGAAGTAGGAACAATATTCCCGAAAAAAAGAAGGGGGCAAAAAAAAAACCCCACTCTCCCTTTGGGGGAGGATCTCTATATCTCGTGACTGTCAAAGCGGAGAGGGAGAAATGTTCAGCCGTTTAGGGGCGGGACCCTGCCGGGAAAAAATCCCCCTTCCTTCCTCAAATTGCAGGGAAACCGCGCCTCTTTAGTGGGACAATGCGCGAGTGGAAGTATTGGCTCGAATTCTAAAGGAGAAAGGGGCTTTCGATGGGGGAAAAAGAAGCTCGTATTGCCTTCTTACGAGAAGAAAAAGAAAAGAAGGAGTTTCAAGAAAATTTTTATGGGGGACCCTCGCGCAATGACATTCCCATAAAATATAATTCTTTTGGTGGGGAAAAAAAGAAGGGGAAGAAGGAGGAATGCGGTCGACGAAGGTAAAGGGAAAAAGAGGGTCGAGCTTCTCTTCCGGGAAGAAGGCCGCTTTCAAAGCGGAGCGCAAAAATGCAGGGAAAAAGAGGGAGCAAGGGACGACGAGACAAATTCAGAGGGGGAGTGCGAAAGATAAGGAGAGAAAGGATTTCTTTCTGGGAAAAATAGAAAATATGCTATTAAACTATATCAAGGAGAAAGAAATCTTCTCCTCCTCCGGGGGAGAAACACTCAAATAGGCGAAGGAATCGAAGGAGGGAAGGAAAGAAGAGAATTTAAACACGCGAATAAAGGGGGTTAGCAGAGTCGATTCCGCAGACGATCGACAACGGAGGGGACTGAAGAGAGCCTCGGGGAAGAGACCACTTGCTATTTCAGAGCAGCAGGGGGAAGGAGGGGAAAAAAGAAGGAAGGAGTCATCTCAGACAAGAGTCGATGCGGACTTTGTACGGGAAAAAAAGGGGGGGGGAGCTGAGAAGAAGGGGG
>Ga0179593_1595676_pt1 | contig 14439 bp, 16 predicted proteins | sample CZODoug2_1_08_16_FD_185931 | JGI IMG/M metagenome (GOLD analysis project Ga0179593, IMG submission 185931) | Vadose zone soil fungal communities from Angelo Coast Range Reserve, California, USA - CZODoug2_1_08_16fungal (PacBio error correction) | ecosystem: Environmental > Terrestrial > Soil >...
ATTTAAAGCATTCGGAAAGGGCAATTATGAAAGTGCAAAAAAGGGCCTCTTCTCTCAAAGAGGGAAACCAGAGTCTTGTCGAGAAGACCCGGGGTAAGCCCGGGCCGCCTCCGACATCCTGCTAGCAGGGGAGGACGACCACTTCTTCCAAAAAAATCATACGGAAAAGAACCGGCTCTTCTATTAAGAATAGACGTTCGGTTGGTAGGCATCCGTACTCCTTCCATCAAAGGACTTACAAGGGAAGGGCTCTCCCGCAAAGATACGCAAAAAAAAAAACTAGGGGCAAGATATCAGAGTAGGGTTCACTCAGGAGGAGGGGGAAAGAAATCAAGCACGAGGAGTTGGAGTTGAGAGTACGGCTCTCGAGCGCCCATATACCCGGCAGACCATTCCTCCGGAAAGGGACCGTTGGGGGGGGGAAAAAGGGAAACACATCCCCCAGTCTTCTGTGGGGAGGCCGTAAGGAAAAATCAGGAATCAACCATTCATCAGCTTTCAGGCAGACACGGGGGGAACGGCTACTCCATCCTTGGGGAAAGAAATCCTGAGAAAAAAATACAATCCCGCCCATGAGAAAGAAGCGGAAAAACCATCCCGGAGGGAAAAAGGGGGGAGAAGCAGGTTAACTTTTGGCCAACCCAAAGAGAAAAGAGAAGAAAATCGCCTTCCCTCCTGGAAAGCATGAGAGAAAGTCTTTTATCAAACGAGTAAGAACAAGACGACCATTGGTCGGAGCAGGGGGGGGAATCTAGTAATTCAGAAAAAACGGAGGGAGGAAAAAAGTTTACAGCGAGACTCCAATGAGCCACATCCTTACTCTTGGGAGAGCACTCTCCCATCCTCTCTTAAAAAAAGAAAAAGGGTGTGAAAGGAAAAAGCATTCCTTCTCATAAAACGACCCCACGAGAACCATTCGGAGGAAAAAAAAGGGCATTCAAAGTTCTGTCGCACCGCGGACCTCTTCCCCTTTCTATGGAAAGGAAGGGGGACACATGGGAGACGTTGTATCTAAACAAGTGTGAGGGGTCAAGCGGCAAAATCCCTCCTAACCGCAAGTAGGAAGGAAGCCCGTTTTTATTACCGAAAAAACAAGCACCAGAGGGGAAGAAGGGAAGGATCCTTGTCTTTTAAAAGGGAAAGATCCTTGAAAAAAGAAAAGATAGGTACCTGTGACCTACACCGCGTGTAGGGAAGAGAAAGTTTTCCATCATCTACTCTAGAAAAAAACACTTTCATCAGGAAAGGGGAAAAAGGAGAATTCTCCCAATTTCATTTCCAGCGAGTGTCTTCCGAAAAAGCATTGGGTGTACTACTAACGACTCAGCCAACCTGAAAATGCTCTCCACCACAAGAAGAAACCATATCCCTCTCTGAGGATGGATTACGAAAAGTCCTTCGGTATTTTCCCTGTGCTGGAAAGGTGTCCATCCTCCTTTGAAAAGGGGGGTAAAAACAGGGAAGGGACGGTTAGTCCCCAGATATTAAAACTTTATTGAGGGAGGAGAAAAAAGCAAGTTACTCATCCTTTGAATACATCCTGGGAAAGGTAGAGAAGCCGGCGGGACTCTTCCCGCCCGCTGGGTAAGAAGAGCGTCGATGAAAAAGGAAAGCTATGGTACTTTTCGCGAAGAGATGTGGCGAAAAAAACCTGACGTCGTCGGAACTCACAATGGGAGAGGGAGGCCCAGGCATCTCTCTCAACAAAAAAAAAAAAGGGAGGAGATGCAAGGGGGGAAAGGGACGGAGGCATTGGTGGCGTCGACGACGAAGTGGAGAGGAAACGCCTTCTCGAAAACTCACAAACCGCTCTGTTAGCCGACACGTACACAACGGTGCGAACTGACGACGAAAAGAAAGGACGGCTGGCGGGAAGGGAGGAAGCCGCGAGCCGCGAAGAGGGATTAAAAAAATTCGGTAACACCCTCTTCCGCAATTAACTTCCCTTTTAAAAAAAGGCCTAAAGAAGAAGGTTCACAATGAATATAGGATATGGGCGCATAAGGAAAGCAACCGTTGGAACTAAGAGCCACCCGAGACGCTTGATTAATTCCACATTCGAAGGAAAAGAGCCTCTGGGAGGGGGAAGGTCGCGGCGGTGAGCGAGCGGGGAACACAAAAAGTTGGGCTTGTCAAAAGGGGGAAAAGGTCGACAAAATTCAGTGTCCGTTCTTCCAGGACCGAAATCTTTATTCCGGGGGGAAGAAGAAAGGGATCGCCTGCCTGACAAAAAGGCAAAGAAATTATCAGAAAGCGATGTTGACTTTACGCGGCTAACGCGGGGGAGGGAAAAAAGGCGGACCTTCCTTATCTAAAGAAAGGGGGGGAAAAAAAGACCTCCACGCGGGGGACCCTGCTGGGGGGGTCGGGCCCGTTCTTTGGTATCACCAAAACGACCTGTTTCCCTCATCCTGGGGAGAAGGGATGGGTTTAAGGAAAAATGCGAACGGCGATAAACAAAGAGAACTTCGACAAAAAAAAAAAAAAAAAAGGATCGTGCCCATTGCCATCTACCGCGGACGCCATCCAACTTATAAAAGAAGGAGAGTCGAGAGAGGGAGTTCGCGCCAGCCGGCTGCAAAAGAAGGGACCCTATCAGAGAACTGGGTTACTCCTAGGGAGGGGGAGAGGGGGGGAAGGCATTGCCAGCGAAAGTCTTCCGGAAAAAAAGGTGTCAACTTTCTCACGCTAGGGGTCCTTCACATTCTCGCAAAGGGAAGCCTCCTTCCCTTTTCGTGACACCCAATGTCGGGAAGCCTTTATAAAAGCCTGGCAATGAAATGTCTTACCATCACTGAGAGACGGAAAAGTGTCTTTTCCTCTTCTGGAAAAAAAAGGCCAAAGGGGGAAAGGAAGATGCCCTACCGAGAGGAGGGGAAGGGGGGTCCAGGATGTCAACCCTATTGGCTTCTGGGAAAAAAAAAAGAGGTCCCGATCAAGGGAGCTCCCGGCAGGCCAAAAAACCTCCAGCCTTTGCCCGATGGAAGGGAGAATTAGCCCTCGTTCTGTACCGACGTGGAAGAAAGGGGGGGGGGGGGGGGGAAGGTCTTCCACCGCAACTGAGGAGAAGGGCGGAAAACCGGGAACGTAAAAGTTCGCTATCTAAGCAAGAAAAAAAAGAGCGTGTTCCTAGGGAGGCAGGAGGGCGGGACGCCCTCTGCGTAAGAGGAAGGGAGATTTGGAAAAAGGTTTCTGCGGCTTCAAGAAGGGCGCTAGCCTCAGGGAAGACGGGGGAAAGGGATGCTGGAAGGGAGGGACAAGTTTGCAAGGAAGAGAAAAAGCTGAATGAGCCTCTCCTCGCCGTGGGCAGTAGATCTTATCTCTAGGAGGAGAACTCAGTGAAGCGCCTGGCTGCGCGGCGTAAGAAACGAGTATCCTGAACAGCCTTCATGTGTTTTTCTACTGCGGGAGTAGAAGGAGGGGAAAGGGAGCACCTTTAAAAAGGGAGCCCTGACCTTCTGGGGCGAAGAAAGAAAAAAAAAATAAAAACAGGAGAAGGAAAATATATCTATATTTGAAGGAGACTCTGCGAGGTGATTAAATGGAAGAGGAGGAGGGCTCATAACTCTTAAACTCAAAAACCTTCGGGCCCAGAGAGGGACCTTGGGGAAGGGAAGTTCCTCCTCCTCAAAGAAGAAGGTCCCTGGCGAAAAAAAAACATACTACAAATATCATTCTATCTCAGCGAGGAAAAAGACACGTCTCTCTATTATTTCAAAGAGGGTGGAAAAAAACATTGCCTGACGCCGAAAAAAACCACCGCAAAGAGGTGGAATTCTCCTCCACGATGAACGACCTCCTCCCCCAAGGGAGAAATCGAGAGGGGACTCTGCCGCCGCGGGAAAGGGAAAAGAAACGGTCTTTGTCTGTGGAACCCGAGGAGTTTATCTGCTCGTCGCCAAAAAAAGAAAAAAAACTTCCGTTCATCAAGAGGCGCGACGGGGGGAAGGACCCGCCTCCCCAGGGGTCTTTATCGGGAGAATACTGAGAATGAAGGATCCTTCCATTTCTGGGGGGGGGGCCTAGAAGAAAAAGGGAGTCAAATGAAAATGGTACCTAATTCTCATCCGGCAGCCAGCATTTATCCATCCCTGACCCACTCTAGCCCAAAGACCAGCCGTATATCCAGCGGATGGGCCTTTCTGGAAAAGAACAAGAAGGAGAGGAAAAGAAATCTCTCCCAAGGGAAAACGTCCGGGGGGAGCCGTTCGGTTGGGGGTGATACCAAAGACTTATTAAAGGGAAAAAAAAAAAAAAAAGTTACGTCTTCTCAGAAAAGGGAGACGGGGAAAAGAATCTGTATTGACCATCAGCTTCACCGGCTCCAGCCCAGCCTTACTCTTTAAGTCCATCAAATAGGTAAAAGTGACTGTTATCCTGTATAGGGGGGAAGGGAGCATCAGCCGGAGAAAACGAAATGCTTTCCTCGACCATTATATCTCGCCAGCCCGGAAGCAACCTCTTCTGCTTCCAAAGGGGCGGGGTTGAAGGAGGGGGGGGGGGAATCTCCGTCTCCAGGGCAGGGAAAAACCCCTCCCTTCAGAGAACCGTGTTACCCCCAGAAAAGGCAAAATCATCACCCGCCAGAGGGGAGGAAAGTGGTCGGGTAACCTGAAGGGGGAAGGGGTCGATCTCCAGGGGAAACCGTTACCTAAAACGGGTCTTTTTCGGAAAAAGTTTGGAAAGGAGCGTATCATGAGCGGCCCATCGGGAACATGCGGAACATCCTGGCGAAGGGGAAATTTACAGTGACAAAGAGGGAGACTTAAGAAAAACACAGTGGTTCCACGAGGAAGAAAAAGACTACATCCAAGGAAAAACCGCTCCCGAAAGAAAGCCTTGATTCGGGGCCACTTCGACTGGGAATTCAGGAGGGGCCTGGGGAGGAGGGGAGGGGAAAGTTCTTTCCTGGGAAGGAGTTTCTATAAATCAGTTAAAAGTCCAGATTATCCTTAAAAAGATGGCCCTCATTTCAAAAAAGGAGACCGAGGGGGGGGGAAAAAATGTCATCCTTTTAAGAAGGAAAGGAGCAGCCGAGACTCGCCCGCCATCTGCTGCAGGAGGGTAAAGTCCTTCTATTTGGTAGTTGAGGAGAGAGTGTGTCGCGCGAGCAGGGAAAAGAGGAAGTAGTCTACGAAAAGGGAGGCTTGAAGAAGCTCAACAACAAAAAACTTATGAGAGGAAAGAGAGGGGAGAGGGCTCATCGCCGATCCAAGACGTTTCTGGGCAAGAGCTCTCCCAAAAAGATGGGAAGGACACGGAAGAGAAGGAAGTCGAAAGAGTCGCGGTATTACCCGCCCTTTCCGGATGGCGGGCAGACAGAGTATCTCTCGAAGAAAGGATAGGGAAAAAAAAACACTCGGAGAAGAAGGGGGGGAACTTCAAAAGGAATAATTGACTGCCGTCCTAACATCTTGCAGGGAAACTTAATATTTCTATCGGGGGGGAGAAGAAAGAGTGGACTAAAAAAGGGGGCAAGAGAGAAATCCGTCGGAGGAAGGCAAAACAAGGGGGACCGCCGGGAGGGGATCCCCTTGGACTTTCTTTGAGCTGGCTTTGCAAAAGAGGTAGTCTTCCTCTACCACATTCGCTGGCCATCGGAGTTAGAAGAAAAAATTGGCGCCTTCGCCCGGAGGAAAAACGAAGGAAAGCTGGAAAGAAGGGGAGTGCCTGTCCACCTTCTACGGAGAAAGGGGAGTCACGGTCCCTCTGTGAAGAAAAAGGATATCTTGGGAAGAAGGGCACTCCACTCTGAAAAAGGGAAATTTGTGGGAGGAAGGGGGCTCGGGAATCACCACGGCCTGTCCTGGGCCTCATCAGGGCGGCTGGCTTGGAACCGGGGGGAGAGGAGAAGGTTCCCCTTAGGGAAAGAAAGTCGGCGTCATCGACTGGCACATCTACCGGAGCCCAAAAAAAAGGGAGAGTCTCCTCCTGGAAGAGGGGAAATTGGGCTCGCCAGCCTGCTGATGCAGTTCCTAGTCCCTGGACTAAAGAAAAGGGAGGACATGCGGCAGATGGGGATTTCAGAGTTACGGCTTGTGCTAATGTTGCGGAATGGTCGAGGGTCTCCGTTGGGGAGAAGACTCGAGACGCCGTCCCTTGGCGGGGGAAAGATGCTTGTCCTACAAGAAAGAAAAGAGAGAACACGGCGGGCTTGAAAAAAAGGGGGGGAGGAGATCAGCGGGACGGGATGGTTGCGACAAAAGAAGACCCTGGGCCGAAGAAGAATCCGTCTTGGTAAAGCTCTTGGAATGGTGGCCATGTCTGGGGGATGGCGGGGAGGGGGATAGCATGAAAAACAGGGCTCACTTCTTATGAGCAAGAAAAAAACTCCAGCCTAAAGCCTTCCATGACATTTCAGAGAAAAGAGAGGGTCTGCTGCACGGAAAAGAAGGCTCACGACTAATTGGGGTATGTCGTTGGTCGCGCAGCATGAAAAACTGCGCTCTAAGGGGGGCACCCAAGGAAAAAGAGGGGATATGTGCGCTAAGAAGAAATACTAAAGGAGGGTTCAAACCAACTCCTAGGCAAGGGGGAGTACCCCTTTAAATGCATGAGCGAAGGAAGGGGGGACTTTTGGAGTGTACTCCTCGGCAGAGAAGCCTCTCCCCATACCTGGGAGGGGGGGGAACTGATAAACTGCTTCTGAAAGGGGGGGGTTCTGACAGCCAGCCTGGGAAAGGTCTCGAATCCAGAAGGGGAAACAAGGACTCTCTTATCTTCTCTGGAGGAGGGAAAATCTTGAGGAAAAAAAGGGCCGGCCCCTTCTCTACTTCTTCTGGAGGGAAAAAGGGACCATCCTTTGCCTAGAAAGGGAGAACCTGGCCCGTGTTTTTTCTAAAGAAATGGCCCTCGGGTTGGGGAGGGGACCGAAGATGCAGCTAGCCCTGCAGGCCGGGAGATCTCTCCAACAAAAAGGGAAAATATAGGGGAAGGAACAGCAGTTCTCTCGACGATGAAGGGGACAACCCTCGTCCATCTTCTCCAATACATTACTCCCACAAAGGGGGAAGGGACTCCTTTTGGAAAGAGGGAGAGAACCATCTCCTCATCCAGGCAGGAAGGAGATCAACTTCGAAAAGAGCTCATAAATAGCTATAGCTCGCTATGACCGGAGCCAAGGAAAAGGAAATTCCCATTCTGGAAGACTCAGGTGAAGGAGGAAAAGAAACCAAGGGACATGTTCGGGGAGTATCCCTCCACATATCTACTAGGTTGGGAAAAGGGGCGCGCTCTTCACGGGGGGACTTAAAAGGAACAAAAAAAGTCCTCTCTTTGGACGGTGAAACCTGCCTTCTCCTAGACTCGAAAAAGAAAGGAAGGGGCCCCTACCTGCGAGCGGGGGATCCTGCGAGGAAACCTCCACCCATTCGGCTGGGGGGGGAAGGGAGTCCTTTCATCAAGCACAGAAATCGAGGGGAAAGGAGGGGGGAAAGGGGTTTCCTTCGACTCGGAAAAAATGAGAGGGAAACCTGGAAATGATCTCAAAGCATTTTAAACTCCCTCCATGGGGGGGGGAAAACATAATCTTACCCTGTAAGGGAAAAAAAGGCTTCTGACAAGGGAAAGCTGTTTTTTCTCACCCGAGGAAAGGGAAAGAGAGACGCTAAAACTTTATTAAGGGTTTAATTGGAGGGGAGGAGGTTATCCCTTGCCTCGAAAAAAAAGGTCACGAAAAGGTTCGTGAAGAATTCTAAATTCTGACGGCAAAAGAAAGGAGGCGTCTGTGGGGCCCAAAAAAAAAAAAAAAAGCGGCACCGTAAAACAACGAGGGAAAGCAGACCAACAGCCGCGTCCACAGGGAGGAGGGAAGGGGAGCAGCCGGCTGGCGGCAAAAGCAAAAGCGGCGGGCAAGGAAGGAGAGGCGACGTGATGGCGCACCAAGGGAGCGAATGCGATGACGGCGACGGGAGGAACTGTGGAGAGGCGTCGCCGAGGAGGAGACAATTAAAACTTCCTCCCTCCAATGAGGACAGGAAAGTTTTATTACCCCCACATCAAAAGACGGAAAAGGGGGCATCGTTCTCCTTTGGCTTGGAAGGGAAGATGCGAGGAGGGGGAAATCCTGCCAAAGCTGACCTTGACCAGGGAAAACAAAAAAGGGAGCCGCTTATACGTTTTGCAAAGAAAAGGAAAATAAGGGAGGAAAGGAGGAAAGGTACAGCGATTCTACTGGAAGGGAGGAGAAAGGCCGCCCAGTACCAGGGAAAAGAATGCAGTCTTCCTTAATACACTACATCGCAATGGGGTGAGAACTAACTACTCATCCCAGTCTCTCGAAAAAAACGCCTTCTCCCTCAGAGGGGAAGGGGGGAGGCCCACTAGAGGGGGGGAGATCTATTGTCCTTTGTCGGATTTTCACCGTGAGGGTCCCTTAAAAACCTCCGTTTCAGATCGAAAAAAAGGAAACGTCAAAAGGAAGGGGAACACCCGGCTATTCCCATATGTCCTCACAAGGGGAGAAGGGATTGACTGGTAACTTGCCGCATACTTGTATGACCAAAGGAAGAAGGCAGAGCTGGCGTTACTCGGAAAAGGGCTGTACCGCAGTAGGACGAGGGAAAGGACAGCCTGCGATGTGTAACTTGTAAGAGGGGAAGATGTTTTAGAGCGAAAAAAGGGCAGACAATCGTGCCCGGCGTCGACGAAAACGCTGGAAAACCCGGCAATCTCTCTCACGAAAGAGATGCGGGGAGAGGAGGGCAATTGTTCGTCTACGACGGCACGAAGAAAAAGGAGAGAGCTCCACAAGAAATCGCTGAAGGAGACAAGAGTTCGGGTAACTCTACGCACTAGTGAAAAGGGCCTAGCGGGACGGGAAAAGTCCTCTATCTTCCGAAGGGCAGGAGGTTTCCTTAACAGGAAGGGAAAGGTAAAAAACTTTCTCGAAAATGAAAAAAGGGTGAAATGAGTACCTCTTGAAAATCTTTGAAGAAAAGATGGCGATCTTCACTTAGGAGGGACATAACAGTTACCCTAAAGGAAAAAAAAGGGACTTGGGATCCACATTCTCGTTTCCTCCGACGAGGGATGACCTGGCGGCTCTTAGAACCGCTTGGAGGAATAGGAGTCTTCCTCTACCCAGGGAGTGTAGAGGGCCGCTCTTGTTAACTGGCCCATGGTCGAAAGCCGGATGAACGCACTCGTCCCCTAAATAAGGAGGGGTTCTGTGGTGTGGTTGGTTTGGGGGGGGGTGGTGTGTTTGCGTGCAAAACTACTAGCTCTAACTCTGTGGGGGAAAGAGGTTCCGGGACCTGGGGGAGGAGCGGCTATCTTGGGTCCTCCGTTGGTTAAAAAGAAGGGGAGCAATATTCCGGTTCTGATGAAGGAGGGAGTCACCACTTCGAAGTAAATAGGGCCTGGGAGGAGGCTTGCGTACGCTTTCACGCCCAAGTCTACGTGCGAAAGAAAAGCCCTTCGTCAAGCCTGTAAATCGGGTGTGCATCTACGCGGAGAAAGCCCCAAAAGATGAGTGATTCTTTATCTCACTCCTCCTGGGTATGAGAAAAGAAAGCTCTGCAAAAGGAGACTAGTCAATGAAAAAAATAAACAGGTCGATTGGAGGGTAGTGCTCTTTTATCTATGCGTCTTCAGAGGGAGCTGGGAGTAAGTGAACAGGGTCAACTTCGGGAACGGTCGGGGGGGGGCTTTCCGTAAGCAGTAGCCGTCGGCTCCGAGGGGGGCTGAGGGAAAGAAGGCATTGATCACCAAGGGCCTGTCATGAAAAAAAGGGGGGTTTTCCAAACGGAGGATCTGGGGTATCAAGCGTGGCAGAGAAGATCGGTTTCTCAAAAAATCCCAATGGCCTCCGGCGGTGCGGAAGAGGGCATCTTCGGGGGTTTGGAAAAATGGCGGGATGGGCTGGAGTAGGCTGAGGGGAGGGGGGAGGGCAGTCCTTGCGGAAGATGGCTACCCCCTGTCTGTCGCAAGGGGGGGGCAACCCTTCCAAAGGGGCCAACCCAGATGCCGGCTGGATCATGAGAGTGCTGCTATAAAAGGGGAGAAAAGCCGAAAGGGGGAGACTCAGTCAAAGCACACTCAACTGCGGAGGATGGAAGGCTGACCTTCAGGGAGAGCGAAAAAAAAGTGTCTTTTGAAAACCGGGGAAGTCTGTAAAGGACCTTGACATCTGCTTGCAAGCGAGGGCTTGATTGGGGAGGGGGCGTCCGCTCTTCTGGAAGAGTCACAAAAGGGGGTCCGGGGGCTTTTGTGCTGCAGTCTTCTGGAAAAAGGGGTGTTCGAAAAGACCTGTACTGAAAGAAGAGAACTCCGGACTGGCGAAAAAGCTCACTGCTCCCGTAAGAGGAGCCATTGGATCGCCAGTGAGAATGTCTAGGGAAGGAGGGACCTCTGTACCACTTCGAGGAAGAAGAAGTTGTGCTTCCGCTGAAGCGCTGCTTTGGGGGCTCACTGTAAGAGGAAGACGACACGAGCCCGCTGAGAAGAAGAATCTCACAACAAAGGGGGGGAGTGTAGTTCGCAGCAGGGGGGCTCGATGAGGTTAGGAAAGGAAAACAGATGCGCGAAGACCGAAGGAAAAAGTCAGTCTTTCTTACTCGCCGTGACGGGAGCCTTGAGAGGGGGGGAAGCATGAACAGGGCTAGCCGTCCCTTGCGATCACGGATAGCGGACGCTAGCATCGGAGAGGGAATTCCGAGCAGAGGAGGATCAGTCTGGTGGCGGAAGGGATCAGTGAGTACCACCTCCCGACCCTAGATGTGGCTATTAGAACACAAAGGGGAACTCCTCCTTCCCCACGAGTCCAAAGAGAACGTAGCGCACTCATCAGGCCGAAAGGTTCCTCAAAAAAAGAAACCTTCGTTCTTTGGAAAAAACTGGCGGAGGCATCATCTGCGCCATATCCGGACAGGAAAGAAGAAAAGAGAGGAGCATTTTCTTGAAAAAGACTCCGAACTTTTGACCGTTCTGCCCGTTGCAGCAGAAGGGAAAGGGGCTCCATTCAAAAGCTTGAAGGGGGGGGGCCTTCTACTCAGAGAGAAGAAGGTTAGGAAGGTATGCTCCTCATCGCTGGAGCATGAAAAAAAAAGCCATCGCATTTACACAAAAAGAATCCTACCAGAGAAAGGTCACCTGATCCATTTCGTCTGTTGTCGCAACCAGCAGACAATCTACACTCTGTAAGATCCGTGTGGAAGGAATTGGGGAAAAAGGGCTCTTAGTTGTAGACCCGGAAAGACAATCACAGGAAATGTTAAGGCGCAGAACGGCCGAGAATGAGAAAAAAAAAACCCTCCGTTTTAGCCAGTTGAACATCTCTGCAAAAAAGCAAAAAGAGAAGGACTGACTCTTTCGGGGGCTGAAAAACCATAGTCCCCCCTGCCTGGTAAGCTCGTCCGGAAAAAAAAAAAGGGAAGTGGAAAAAACCCAGGCGGCGTGCCGACTCGCGAACTGTTGGAGGGGGCACCCGGGGTTCGCTCACCTGGCTGATGAAAAAAACTGGTGAGTGATACTGTGGAAGCCGTCTCCAGGGGGAGGGGAAAAAAGAACACAAAAAAAGGCCCGGAGGGGAGTACCCAGGAAGTCCGTTGTTATTACCAACGCCATCATCACCCAGGACGAAGGGGGAGGGAAGAAAACAAAAGAAGGAGGGGGGGGGGGGGGCTAGTCTGAAAGAAAGGGGAGGACCGTTTGAATACATCACCCGCCAAAAAAAAAGAACACACAGAAACGTGGAAATAGGAAAAAGAATTTCTGACGCGCCAAGACAAGAGAAGGGAAATCCGGGGAGAAGGGGGGAGGAAAAATGGAGGCCTCAATAGCTATTGCTAAGGAAGCAAAAAACAGCGCATGTGGTCGAGGAAGACGAAACCTCTAGAGAAAAAAGACAGGGCCATGAATCTCCGCAGAAGGGGCACTGAACTGGGGAGTATTGGCCTGACTGAGGGTCAAACCTTCTGTCCAGGAGTGGGAAGCAATGGAACCAGATCGCATATAGGAGGATACGATGGGAAAAGGAGGAGCATTTCAACGGACTTTCATTGCAAGGGGTTTTCAGGGGGAAAATAGAGCCAGGCCATGCGCGCATCGGGCGGTAAAAAGAGCGCCAGGTGCGGGAAGAGGGTAGGTCCTCAGAAGGAAGGGAGAAACTAACTCGCTGTTACTCTTGAAAGGGGCAGCACGTAGGAAAAAGAGGGAGAAATCCATGCTCAGGAACAAAAAAAAAAAACGAGCCCGAATATATCTCAACAAGGAATGTGTAGAAATATAAGAAAATCTCCAGAGAAAAATTGGGGGGAGGAAAGACGACGGGCACTACGTTCTTCACGGCCAAAAAAAGAGGACACATCGGTCAAAATGACTTTAGACACTTACCCTCGTCCGTGCTGAGGAAGGCGACGGGAAAAGCTTCCCTTTCCAAAGGGAGGAAAGTACCGCCCTAGCGAGAGAAGGGCCGATGTTTCTTACCCGAGAAAAAACTAGGTCTCCAAACTTCACGTGAAATTATGACAGCGTGAAGTAGCCTTACTACCTCAAACTGAATAGGCGCTCTGCAAGGGAAGGGAAAGAAACCGGGTGAAAAGCTGCCAAGAAGTTGTTGGAAAAAAAATGAAAGGTCCAACAGTCGAGCCGCTCCGCGGAGAGTTGAGAGGGACGGGGAAAAAGGGGGAGTCGTTCTTCTTCCTCGGAAAAATAGAGGGTCTTGTTCTGAAGGGGAGCTGTTGAAAAACACTGTCAGGGAGCAGAAGGCCCGGATTGAAAGAAGGGCGGAATAGTACAAAAGTCGATTGTCGCACCTTCTAAAGGAGGGTCTTCACGTCAAGGAGGAAGTCCGTAGAGTCCACGGCATATTTTTTCAAGAAGGGTACCCTCCCGGCTCGTATGTGGCAGAGGTCACAGGCGTACACGAAAAGGGAAATGGTGTGTACACATCCTTTCGGGTTCTTGCGGGCCTGGGGGTTTCACTCCATGAAGGGAAACCTTCCCCCGTAGAAGGAGATTCGCCTTATCGGGGAAAGGGGAAATCTACCGAATCCATCACTTCTGGCTATCTCAAGGATCTTCACGGTTTTTGTAGTGGACCATCGCTTCTTCGGGAAAGTACAGGAGAGAAGATCCCTCTAACATTCCTGTCTTGGGAACCGGAAGAGGAGAGCGCTGCCTGGAATCTGTAGGAGAAGAAAGACTGGTTCAACTTTCTCCCTAAGGGGGAGGTCCTTCGGAGGTATCGGCGTCCCGTACCTTTGTCGTGACCTGCATACCGTTATAAAAGGAAAGAGCCTGCCATGAAGACCCACACTTCAGGGAGGGAAAGGGGGTGATCTATCAGCTTTTCGGGGGGGGGCTCACCAAAGAAGGGAGCCCTTTCCTCGCCTATGGGTGAAAGTAGTCTTTCTTTTTTCAATTGGTCTGACAAAAAAGGGGTGAGCAAAAACCGGTCCCTCTCATGAGGATCCGGCTTGATGAACCACAAAACGGCCAGCTGTCCGCGGAATGGAGTTCTCGAAAGCGTTCTAGGCACGGGGCCAGCCCGGCTCCACAACAATGGGAGTCTTGGTCGCGCAAGGAGGGAGTCTTCTTCTGAAAAGGGATATGAGCAAACCTCAAGGCTTGTTTAACCGCGGAAAAACCAAAAGCAGTGAGGGGGGAAAAAAAATTGACGCCCGGAGGAAGAGAGACTTTCAGAGGGGATGGGTAGGGCTGCGTTCACGTCCGCTGGAGGTCGAGCAAGAAAAAGACTGGGGAAGGTCGTGTAACTTCTTTACGGGAGAGGGAAAACCTGTTTCGGACAAAAGCAATGTCTACTTCGGGGAGGGAAGGGCGCCGTGTCTAAGAGATCGTAGGAGGTCCGTATGTACCCTTGATCGCAAAGGGGAGAGAAGTCTCTCTGGAGAGCGGGGGAGGGACACGTACCTCTGGAAAGCAGAATTCGCTAAAAAGAACATTTTTGGAGGGGACTCGGATGAAGAGGCCTCGGCCGCGTGTAAGCACTTTCACTCATAAGAGAGAACTGCTGCGGGAACGAAAAGAAACAACGTGAGGTAGGAGAAGGAGAAAAGGGGTCCCTCAGCATTGAAGGGAGAATGCGTCAAACCTCTCCAATAGGACTCATGGAAGGGAAATTCTGACGGAAAGGGGGTACAGCTTGCTCCCCCTCCTGCAGCCGGGCCAGGGGCGATAAACGGAAAGAACAGCCTTAACGCGTAAAGGGGGAATGCCCAAGGAAGGGCTGAAAAAAAAGGCTGTTGTAAAAAAGTTCGCCTGCCAGCAACCACCGACAGTACCCTGGTGGTGTGTTTGAGGCGAGGATAAAGAAATCGGCGCCTCCTAAACCACTAGTTTGAACGTATCACTTCTCAGGAACTCTGGAGAAGAGAAAAAAAAATTCACTGAAGGTGGCTTTTAACAACAGAGTGTTCCTTTCTCTCGCGGGGCTCCATATCCCGTCCTGGAGCCCAGCAGAGAAGGGAAAGAGGCCGC
>Ga0179593_1429527_pt1 | contig 14438 bp, 17 predicted proteins | sample CZODoug2_1_08_16_FD_185931 | JGI IMG/M metagenome (GOLD analysis project Ga0179593, IMG submission 185931) | Vadose zone soil fungal communities from Angelo Coast Range Reserve, California, USA - CZODoug2_1_08_16fungal (PacBio error correction) | ecosystem: Environmental > Terrestrial > Soil >...
CGGTTTCTACAAACGCTGCAAAACCATCCTATCAAGAGAAAAGAGGATTAGTTGGTTACAAAGAGAGGGGATGCAGGAAGTAGGAGGCTAAAAACCGGTAGAGGGGGTAGTGTTAAAAAAAAAAAGAAAAAGTGGTCAAAAAGAAAAAAACTCACAACAGAGGGGATGATAAGTAAATTCGCCCGGAACCGGAGAAAATTCTCAGCAAAGAAAAGTGGAGGTGGCCTTAAGCTTGATGGGAAAACAAAAGGGAAGAACTGCGGATTCCAAGGAGAAAGACGCTGCAAGCAAACGGGTAAGATCTTAAAAGGAGTTATGTAAAAAAGGACGGGACAAAAGAGGGGAAAAAAGAAAGATGATCAAAACCGCGGCTAGCAATCGCCGCCATCTTGGGGGGTCCAAATGGGGTTGGTAGGGTCGGAGGGGACGACACAACAGAACAGGCGTGTTAATGGGCTCAGGAGCCCGGATAAAAAAACGGGCGGCAAGCGGAGAGACGAGCTACGTTTGCTGTCCCCGAGGATAAGGGGGCTGAGGAAATACCAAACTGGAAAGGAGGGACCGCCTAGCCTTTCTCAAAGGTAGAAGGGAAGAGAAGGGGGGGGTCAACTGATTTACAGATAGTCCCGACATCGGGGAAGGTTGTTCACTGTCAAAAGAAAAAAACGAAAGCTCAAAAAACATTCCGCCATTAGCTTTCCCCAGGGAAGAGGAAGTTTCTGCAGGGCATATGTGTACTGGAAAAGGCTTCAAAAAAAGATTTCTTTTTGGCGGGGCCCTGTTACCTCTACAAGGGGAAACCATGAGCAGGAAGGTAAAAAAAAGAGAGCCAGAGAAAGTAAAAATATTATTCCATGACTGCCCTCTTGAATGGGACAGTGGGGGAGTTATCATGAGAGGGAGGTAAAAAAAAAAAAAGACCGAGAATAGGGGGGAAAGATGAACGATTTCGGAAAGTAAGATCAAGCATGCAGGAACCAAGGAGAAAAGACACCGGCAGGGGGAACAGAAGGCGTGGGATGGTCTCAGGCGCCGAGAAAGGTGAACTGGGTTCGGGCAGGAACGCCAACATACACACAGGGGGGGGAAAAAGGAAGTGCGAATCAAAACAGACGAAGAAGTCGGGGCTTAGCAGAAAAACTGGGATAAGCAGAATAAGAAAGTACTCAGAAGGAAAGGCTAGGCAAAGGTGAACAGGAATAGGAATCACAGGGAAGGCGCTGAAAGGGCCAAGGAGGGAATTTTTTTCCTGGGGAGGACTGAACCGATCAACAAAACACAACGTAGGAGGAAAGGGGAAGGGGAGAGGTCTACCGAGATCCGAGGTGGAAACCGTAGAAAGAATCTCCCGGTGATCCAAAGGAGCATAAAGGAAGATCTCTTAGGGGGGGGGGGGGATAGGGGAGCACTATGAGCAGAAAGAAAGAAAAAGAAGGGAAATTCTAACTTTCAGTGACGAAAGGGAGGCAAGCTTACGAAGAAAAAACGGAAATGTGAAGAAACTTGGCCGCAAGGGGGGTGCTCTTGAAAGGTAACCCCCGGGCACGAGAAGGTCTTGGGGAGACAATAGGGGGGAATGGGGTCATCGCTAAATACGGAGGGGAGAGAGAGAGTGGTGCAATCCTACTTTTTGACTCCAAGGGGGAAAAAATAGGAGGTCGGAGCAAAATAAACAAAAAGAGAAGGCAAAAATCTGACCGAGGACACGGCCTCAAGCTCACAAAGGGAAAAAATTGTTCTGGGGAACCGGCGGACACCTAGAAACCGCAAACTGCAGAAAGGATCACAAATCCTTACCCGGGGGGTAACAGCTACTACCTGATGGAGAGGGGTAGGCAAGCAAACATCCGACGGGGGAACTAAACCGGCTGTGGGTAGAATCTTCGGAACATGAATGACTAGGAAGGGGAAGAAAAACGTTTTTTGGACGCCGCAAGCAAGAGGAATTGCTGGGCAAAAGCTATTTACGCGGGGAAACAAAAAAAAAGAGGGAGGGAGGATAGTGTCCTCAGAAAATCGACAAATCGGCCGGGGAGGGGGGGGCGGCTCTAAAAGGGGAAACCCTGGGAACAGGATGGGGCGCCCTGACGAAGAATGTTTGCACCAGAAGTGGCGAAAGCACGGCCCACCTACTGGGCGGGACTCTCAGCCTGGCTCGGGGATAGGGGAACCGCCAAACTTGCCAATAGAGCAAAAAAGAAAGGTCACGGAGGGAGAAGGACGCAACGACCACGTGGCTGCACGACAGCACCACCCCCCAAGGACGTGAGCTACGGAGGGGCGCCGATAAAAGGGGGGAAAAGGTCTGACTACTCAGACCGGAGAGGGGGGGGGGGTAATTGGAACGTGAAACTCTGGTAGACGAAATACAGCAACGTCCCTAAAGAAAGAGAACTAAGTGACTCACTTAGGGGGGGGGGGGGGGGGGTGAAATCGACGTAGCGGTTCAAAATGAGACAGGAGGATTTGTTGGTGACGAGAACCCACCTTATTGACATCCAGCCAGCTTTCACGCAAAAGGGTAGAGAGAACCAGATGGACTGGGGATGGAACTACCGGAGGGGAGAATAGAAGGGGGATGACAGTCCGTCCGGAACAGATGGTGATCAGGCCGGGACCGATCTAAAGACTCCACACGGCAAGGAGAAGAAAAAAAGGATTCGAACTCCTACGAGTCACGCGCAACGAAAGGGTAAAAGGAGAAGTCTCAAAGTCCTAAACGAGGAAAGACATCAAAGAGAACTCAGAAAAAAGCTGATACGAGAGGAAAACACTCGGGGCAAGAAGAAGCTAAGACGTTCCTTTAACAAAAAAAACCCAATGAGACCCACTTCCTAGAACGACGGGTGGGTCAAAAACGTCAGGGTCGGAACCCCGACACGTCAACGAGGAAGAAAGGAAATGCCCCCCGGGTTCTTGCCAGGCATGGCAGAGAACTCCGCCACTATAAGTAGAAAGCCATGAAATGGACCAACATCTTCAACAGATCTGCAATCAAGCGGGTAAAAAAAAAGCGGCAATACGGGTACGGTCGGTCCCTTCAATTGGGAAGACGACATTCTTCTAAAAGCCGTCGGACTTCAAGGAGGGTGAGGTAAAAAAGATGTTTACGGAATACCCGATCCCAGCCCAGTGAAAACCTCATAGTAAGACGGGAACAGTTCTGTCTCAGGGGGGAAGGGAAACATTTCCATCGCAAGCTCAAAACGGGCAGAAAAGAAATCCAATTCAAAAAGACAAAACGTTGAAATAAAAGAAAGGGCTCTAGGGACAAACGAGGGGTTTTTTAAGCTCCAAGGCAAGGAAAGGACAAAAAACGGGTAAAGCATTCCAAGGGGGGGGTTGGTCGGTCATAAAGGGAGCGAAAAAAGAAAGGGGAAAGACTGAAAAGGTAATCAAAAAACTTGCGCCCGCCAAAATCTTGTGGGGTATCTCGCACCAGCCTGAAAAAAGACTCAAAAGGAAACGCTAGAGGAGAAAGAGATAGAAAACCAACTTATTGGGGGTAAAATAGATTAAGGTCAAAACAGTTTTAAGAGTAAAATCTCAAGGGGAAGGGTGGTCAGCCGGAAAACTTGGGGAAAAAAAAGTGCGCAGGCAGGGCGGCAATAAAAACCCCCACAAAAGGGGAAGGGTCGCATTTTAAGGGGAGAACCAAAAAAGGGGGTCGAAAGGGGAAGAGGCTCGTTACCTCACCCGAACCACAAAAGAGCGGGAGGGGGAAAGTAGGAAAAAAGAAGATTACCACAAGGAAAGGCGAGAAGTCAAAACGATCTGCCGAAACGGGACGGTTCACGCCTACCGGCAATCTGGACGGACACGGGGAAAGAGGGGGGGAAAATACTAAGGCCGACTGAGGGGGACCAGGCTCAACCCGACCTAATGCCTCGCCCGCTTCTGCAGGATTGCGAAGCCGGGCGAAAACAATGTGAGGTGCCAAAAAACCGCGGAATGTACAAAGACGAAAAAAACAGACAATAAAACACCAACTCTATAGAGACTAAGACCCAAAGCCCTCGAGGGGGGGGAACACGTCCACTGACGCGTAACGAGAAAGTCAGATGAGAAGGGGGGTAAGGGGTACTGTTGCTACGGAATGTCTTGGGGGGCACGGAGAGGTTGCGTCACAAGGCAAGTTCAAAAAAAAAGAGCCAAATACGGAAAGCTCGTCGTTTCTGGGGAGTTGACAGCTCGAAAAAACAAAACCACTGGCTATGTCAAACAGAAGTGAAATCGCAGTGGGGCAAAGCCAGAGGGTGGTTCTGGAGGAAAGAACGGAACGATCTTCCTAACTCTTCAGCAAGCGCAAGTCCCGGGCGGGCTCAAACTGGTCGACGAAAAAAGTTTTATAGGAGGGGTGAAAACCCAACGCGGGCTCGGTTCAGAAACGAGAAAACTCGTCTAACCTCTAGGAGGGACGAGTAACGCAAATGCGGTCTCCGGGAGTCCCTCTGGAGGGGGAAGACTGTGAAAAACCAACTGAACGGTAAAAAAAGCTCAGAAAATAAAGAGGGGAGAATCGGGGATCCGCTAAAATAAAAAAAAAGCACACCCAGAGTAGGAGGAGAAGTCCTGCGGGTAGGAATGCATGGGGAGTCAATAAATGTCCAATGAAGGATCTCGGGGAAAAAAAAAAAGAACCTCCTGTCGAACGGAAATCCGAGCTGTGTGGGGTGTGGAGGGGTTGTAACTAGATACTGGGAGGTGGGGGGGGAAGAAGAAAGGGGAGGGGAAAGGAAGAGGGAATGGGGAGTGTCTTCAGGGACAGCAAACGCAACAAAAGGCCGACCGGACCAGAAGAAAAAAACGGTGAAAATGAATCGGAAACAACACGGATAGGGGGAGGAAACGGTTCAAACCCCCATACTGTGCCGTAAAGAAGGGGTAAAGGGACCATCCAATAGAATTCAGCCGGCGATAGAAGGGGGGACCCCGCACAAAGAGAAAGAAATGTGCTCTGGGTAGAGGAATGGGAATCGGTTAAAAATCACGATCAGTATGAACCTTCAGTACCGACCCGAGGTGCCGAAAACGCGAGACAGACTCGGTTTTTCACAGGGGGTGGGGGGGGACGATCTCACAAAAAAGAAAGACCCACGCTACACGTCGGGCGAGGAGAAGATCGGGCACTATTAGTCGTAACCAGGGCGTCTGAAGAAGAAAAAAGAAGAGAGGAAAACTGTTTTCAATTATAGGGGGTCTTTAACTGAAACGCCCGGAGGGGGCAAGCAACCACCCTAAGAAGGCGACCGGGTCGACCCGGCCGGGAACGAAAGGGGAAGTTGGAAACAATTCGGAGGGGGTTGTTGCTAAATGGACCACCTTACCGGGATGTGGGACGCCGCCCCAAAAATTTGGTTAAGGCTGGGCGAGCGTCAATGAAAATATCGGGGGGGCCGGGTTGACCAACAGGCCGGAAAAACAAAGGGACCCTCGTGGAAGGGCCTCGCAAACCTTGGGGACGAGCATATCAGTGAATGGGGGATGGGGCCGGCGACGCCCTACAAAAAAAAAAAAAGTGGAACTTGGGGGAACAGTTTCGCGCAAAACTGGAGGGGATAAGAAAAACAATCTATCAGGAGTAACAGCTCTTAAGGGGAATATGGGGACGCTAGTGGGAAGAATGACCCTCCTGCTTCTGGAAGAAAAAAGAGTGTCTGGGGGGTTGAAAGTGTATTTCATCCCCGGAGCATAAACGGAAGGGACTAAAGAAGAAACTCCACAAGGCGAAAACTGGAAATTTCCTCATTTTCTCGAAGTAGGGTAGGAAGGAGTTCCTAAAGATAGACCGTGGCCTCGGGTATCCCGTGACCGTGAGGACCTTGCAGAATAAAAGTGGGACTTGTTCCGTGTAGAAACCTATCTGCTAGTGACAACGGAGAATTAAAAAAAAAAAGGAAGATGTTCTGAAAAAAGAGAAGAAAAACTTTACGGGACGAAAGGGTCACGACGAAGGCAAACGAGCCAAGAATCATAGAGGACTTAAAGTGTAGATAGGCAACAAGGATAATTACTGTGGAAGCCTCTTCGGGAGAGGCCGAACGCCGCCTGGTCCTGGAGAAAGAAAAAGTGACCAAGAAAGGCTGCTCGAGTCCCTCTGCAATCACCGGGTGGGATTGTAGGGGGGGGGACAAATCGTAGGAAAAAAAACACCTCTATCCTGGGGGCATCTAGGATCACAGAGGCTATAGCGCATTGTCGGCCGTGCAAAAATCAGGGTCAAAACACCAACCTCACCTTTGGAGACATTAAGAGGTGCCGCCGGGCAAAATAACTTCTAAATGAACAGAAGAGACACTCTCCAGGTGCCCCTGATCGACGCCAGGGTGGCCTGAAAAGGGACAGGCGCCAAAGAGAAAGAGAGAAAATAACCTTCAACAGAAATCCTGAACCTATGGACGGGAAAACCCTTAGAGCGGTGCGGGCAAGGGGGTTGCGCAAAAACAGAGAAAAAAAAAAACACTACCTATTGCTCGTAACCACAGGGAGGTGGGCTCCCGGATGAAAAATAAACCGTGTAGGGTGGGCCCCCTATTGATGCGTAAAGCAACTCCTAGTGCAACGTCTCGACTTCAACTGGGCGGGTAGCAAAACATAATGAGAGAAAATAGAGACCCAGTGCCTCCGAAGCCAAACCGTTGAAGGGGGTCTCAACAGCTCACCAAACCGTTCAAAAAGATTAGGTTCATCCGCGCGTGGGGTAAAGAAACAATAGAAAGGTTCTAAAAAAACCAGAAGAAAAAGGGGAGACCTCGTCAGACTTCGACGGATAGAATCCTCTTTACGAATAGAAGGAATGGGCCCAGAGCGCTAACACAAGTCAGGGGAACAAGACCACCCTTATTGGGGTCGACGCGAAGGGGGCTAATGAAAGGAGGTTAGAAAAATCCGCCGGGAGAAAGGGCGGGAAAAGGAATGTTCATACACCTAAAAGATACCTCCGTCACTACATCCACCGCGAAAATCTTTATTGGATTCCTGAGGAAAACAAACGCCGGGGGGGCCGGAGGGGGGGGGAGGTCTATCAATCCAAACGCGAGGAAAAAGACAGCCCGGTCAAAAAGGATTCAGCCCCAGAATTTGGGGGGGACGCAAAAAATGGGGATAACGGAAGGAGGGGGACAAGGGGCGCGGGTCAAACTCTTCCGCCAAGAGTTTTTGCTGCATGCACCGGGGGCCCCAGAACGATACACTCGGTAGTCCAAGAAAAAACGAAAAAAAAGCGTCGACGGAGGTGCGCCGAAGGAGAAAGTAACGGGCAACATATTGGTTCTTATGCCAAAAACCACGACCAAAATACGAAGGGAACCATCTACTTCGCAGTAGGGGCTGCAGGGGGAAGGGGTCAGGAAGGCAGAAGAAAAAAAAAGAAACCGTCCAATACGCCCGGTGAGGAGAGGAAAAGAAAGGTACCAAAAACCTTCAACCCATCAAAAAAAATCTAAAGGGAGAGGCTGGGGGCATCCTCAGGCAAACACGGGGCAGGGAATACTACTCTCACGCCGCAGCCAGGTCACCAAACCAAGAAGAAACGACGCCCCATGGGAGTGACGCAAGGTCCCGCTACGCGACTAAAAATTTGAAGGAGTACCGCGAAAGGGGGGGACCTAGAGAATGAAAGCTTACGTAGGCCACGGGTACCAACTATGGTGGAAACAGCCGATCCGAGCCTTTCAGGCCCTCGCCAAGAGAGCAAAACGACAAAAGGGGAAAATAACGCAAGGAAAAGGGGAAGAAGACAGAAGGAAGGTCCAACGAACTCTCGGGCAGCAGACTGAAATCGTGAGTACTAAAAGCCTCTACAGGAAACCTCAGGAGGGAGGAGCTACACACAGAGAACGGGAGGGGTTACTTCAAGTCAGGGGGAGCCGTCCGCACAGCGCCAAAAGGCAAAAAGAAGTTGTTTGTTGGATCAAGGGGGGGTGAGAGGGAGAAGGCGATCAAGGAAAGTCAACGGAAGAGGGCAGGGGAAGGGGCCACTCCCTTTTGGGGTATCTCACGAGCGAGCACTGAAAAGAAACCGGCGGGGGTCCTCCACACCTCGGCGCAACTGCAGGAAAAAAACGAAAAAAAAAAAACAAAAAAACAAAGAGGGGTAGGAAAAAGAGAGATGGGTCAGGGGTGACAGGTCGAGCGCAAGGGTTTTGAAGAAAAGGGGGCGAAAAGGGGCTTTTTGTGGGATGTGAGACAAGCTCTCCGGATAATCCCCCAAAGGCGGGGGGGGAAGGCGTGTGCGATGAACGAGTCAATACTGAGTCTCTCTCCGACCAAACTGGCACAGGAACAGACCCGAATTCTGCGAGGGGCTCCTTAGAGTACTTGATGAGCAAAACCTGCCGGTGATCGCAAAAAAAAGATCTCAAACTTCTTAAAAGTGCATCCGGCAAGAAGAGGAGCAAACTGGGTCAAATTTCGTGCCCATCTGGTCGACGACTCATGCATGGAAGTAAGTGGGCTCCGATCCTAGCTTTCTAACGCGGGGGGCCCTCTGGTCGTGCGTCCTGGAACCCCAGAAAAAGACAAGGAAGCTAGATACTCGACTCGGGGACCAAGGACAGACCACGCGACAGTCTCAAAAAGCTTGATGCACGAGGGGGGGTCAAGTCCAAGGGATTGTCCCTCCTGTAGGGCAGAGTGGACTGACTGGGGGAAAAGGGTGGGGGGGGACAGCAGAAAGGAAGGGGTACGCAGGGGACTATTCACCGGCGGGGGGGAGGAGGGGTGGGGGGCTAAAACAGGAAGGCAAGGAAAAGTGGTCTTGGTATGCTCCTTTCCTACGGTGCAGCAAAACAAAACAAGGGCCGTGGAGCTCTAAACAAGGCGCATGGCACAGGGCATATTCGTTCGGACTGATAAAGCTTCGAGGCGTCTACCAATGCACAAGAAGAAGGGTCAGGCTAAATATCCGTCCCTGGTGCAGATGGAGGGGGACATTCAGACAGTTACCGAACTTGTGAAGCGGACTATCGCTGGGCGTGAACGAACAGGGAGAAAAGGAAAGGCTCAGCTATGCTCTTGGGAACACGGCAGAGGGAAGAAAATAATCTTGAAGTTACTGCAAAAACCATGAAAAAGACGGACGGTAGGGGGGGGAGCCAAAAAAAAAAAGCAAAACCCTCTGTCCAAAAGCCTGGATCACGGCAAAAAGGTCTGGGAAGGGGGGGGGTTCAGAGGAATCGTCCTGATTTAAGAGAGCCGGAAAAATCCTGCCGACAATGGCCCCGAGCTCTGAATCCAGATTCTTAACGGTCAAAAAAAGACGTGATTATACTTATGGGCCTCAGGGGGGGGACAGTATGTCTCAGCTAGCTGCCATCCCTGGAACTCGGGAATGATCGATGGCTCCACCGGATAGGAGAACAACTCTCAAGATCCGACGAGTGCGTCCCGACTGACCGGGTTAGGAGGAAGAGCAAAAAGCCAGGGGGGGGTTTCCTGACCGGGGAGAGACAGGTCTCGTGAGCAAAGGAGAAGGGAAAAAAAAAAAAAAAGGAGAAACTTGTAAGGGAAGGTAGATAATAGGGGCGTCCATAAACCTCTCGTGACAAAAGTGACAGCTAATCCCGGGTGAGTAAGCCAGTGGGTCCCTCCCTCAGGGTCCAATGTTGGAGAAAGGGTACGGGCGCCGAAAAACAGTGGTCGCTTGTAAGAAATAGACGGGACTATCAGCACTCGGCCTTAGAAAGAGGCGGGGGGGAATTTCAAAATAGGTGACAAAAAGGGGGTCAGTCCCAACCTTTCTTGTACTGGACAAGTCTGCCGAAAAAAAAAGGAAAAAAAAAAGCCAAAATTCCTTCACTCTCGTGGTCGAAAAAAAAGTATCGGTTTGTTGGGGGGGAGCGGAAAACTCCGAAAGGACTCAGGGGATCCTTGTAAAGCCGTAACATGGTTCTGGTCATAATCTTTGGTCCAAAGAAAGAGGTCTGTCAAAAAAAAAAAAGCGCCAAGGGGTTCGGAGTTGGGCGGCGAAAAAGGGGGGGGGACCGCGGGGACATCCAAAACTTTCTCCAAAAGAAAGAGGTCTATCGTCTCGGGCCGTCATTGAATGATCGTGAGACTCAAGTGTCAAAAAGGTTATATAAACAAGGGGCTTGTAACAACCAGACAGAGAACGAAGGGAAAGGCCGCCTAACGATCCGAGAGGAAACTAAGATAAATAAAGAGGGTAAAGCCGCCGGGGGACCCAAAGTTCCCTCAGGAAACCTGACCCTCGCAGAGAGAAGATTCTGTTCCGTGACACCGTGAGCTAAAAAAAAAAAACATCCAAGGAATACCGAGGTAATCCTACCTACTAGGGGGGAGAAAAGGACAATTTGGGAAATGATTGGGGAACAGAGAGCCGAGAGAGCGGCCGCATAAACGCGGAGGATGCCTAGTCAATCTTATCCACGAATCTGGTTGTGGGTACAGGTTTGAAAGTTACGAGAAAAAATAATCAGGATCTCAAACCAACAGGGAGAGGAGGGGAAGAAAAAAGAGATAGAAAGTGATGAGGAAAGGGAAAGTTCACCGGGGGGAAGAGAGGGGGCGAGGCCGACAAGAAAATCGGATATATTCGAATTCCTTCGAATAGTGAGAAGAGGGGCACTAGGCTATGGCAACACGGAAGGAAGTGGAGGTGGTCAACCGGCAGGGCAAAAGCTGGCGGAGGGAGAAAAAGCCCACGTGAACGTGCGAGGCGAACGAGGCGGAAATTAATCGAGAAATTAGTTCCCTGGGGGTAGGAGATAAAAAGGGGGGGAGGGAAGGGGGGAAGCTTACCAAAAAGGGGACAGGGAAACGGAATCATATTCATTGGGGGACCGAAGGGGAAACAGCAAAGATTAATATACTAACTCTAATGACGCAAGACAAACGAGAGACAATGGTAAAAAGGAAAGTGGCAACGGCGGGCAAAAATAAAGCAAAAAATCTCATCTGAATAATCCTTTCGAAAAAAAAACCCTGCCCAAAAGGAGGGAAGTAAATCAAAAGAGGAGGAGTTCTCAAAAAAAACTCACACAAATAAGGAAATTGGACTACCCGAAGTGGTGGGAACTAAGTCTTCTCCTTCGGCAGGCATAGGGGGCCAAACCGAGGGGAAACATACCAACCCACCTTGAGGTGCGCAGATAGGACAGTTTGCAAGAACTAGCATAGAGGAAGACCATGTACTACAGGGGGGGGGGGGACGTATCTAGGGAAAAAGTCATCAACCTAACCAACACGGGCAGGGGAATGGTGTAAAAGACTCCGCAAAAGGGGTGAAATTCCGTGGCCAGGCCCGAGCGGCGTGGTGAAAAAAAACAATAATAAGTTGGCAACGAAAAGGAGAAAACTTAAACCAAAGGGAGACTATAAGATCAAAAAAAAGGGAGTCGCCTGAATCCTCCTGACTGATCCGTGCACCGAGAATGAACGACCAGTAAGGCACTTCTAAAAACGACAAGTAAGAAAAAAAAAAAAGGTTACGGGAAGCTGAGACAGCAGCCCCAGAAAATACGTGAGCAAAGGGGGTCCCACTCGGAATCCAAGAGCCAGGGAAAGGGGGTCAAGAAGACTGTTCAACGGGAAGACGCCTGTGGTGATACCTGACTCCCTTAACCTATACAACACAGCAAAGAAAAAGAGAAGTGCAATAATCTATTACCGGGGGCCCCTAGAGGCAGGTGTCCACGAGGGTCGGAACTCTACCATACCCGGCAAGGTTTTCGGAAAGGAAAAAAAAAAAGAGAAAAGGAGAGGAGTCGCACCATATGCACTCGTGGGGGGAGAAAGATAGTCCGAACTCCACTATCGAGTTAGGGCAGTCATAAAATGTTAAAACCTATTTGGTAATGGGGCTGCGTGTGTGAAAGCTCTAGAAAAAAACTAAAAAACTACGGGGGGAATAACTTACGGGACATGCGTGACATGAAAAAGGGGGGTCCGCCGGAACGCACACTGGGACACGAACGGGCAAGAATGGGGAGAAACAGAATCGCACGACAAAAAAAAAAACCGAGAAGAGGGGGGACACAGACCCTAAACGGATAGAGGAATTATAATCAAATCCTACTCAAGCGCCAGGTAGGTGAAAGGGCAACGCCGGAAAACGGGAGAAGACAAATTGTACAGTCCCTTCCCCTACTCATGGGTCGAACCTGCTGCAGTAATCTGTTCAACGAACGAAAGTTAAAAGGTGCACGGGGACGAAAAGCCCTTCCTCAATCCCATTCCCCAAAACCGAAATTAGGCATCGGTGAAACCTCAAAGGACTCTAAAGAGAATAACTTCCAAACGGCTCGCCCTAGAGGGGGGGGGTTCGCCGACGTGCGAGCGGAAAACTCCAGGGGACTGTGCGGTAAAAAAATATTGTGGGAACGAAAAGGGGAAGGTAGCCCTCCAGAAAAAATCCCGCTACGGGGAAAAGGAGAACCGAGGGAAGAAGGTGTAAGGGGAAAGGAAAAAGAAGCTGGCCAGAATACCCTCCAAACAGGCAAGCTTGCAGGGTAGTGCAAAAAAGAAACGGTACGAATCCTCCACTCGCACGCCAAAGGGGGGGTGAGACGGGCAAAGAGAAATAAAAAAGACTCCTATCCTCCCTGAAAGCGAAAAAAGAGGGGGGGGGGTTGGGTCCTGCACAAAAAAAAAAAAAAAAAAAAAAAAAAAAAAAAAGAAAAAAAAAAAAAAAAAAAAAAAAAAAAAAAAATAAAAAAAAAAAAAAAAAAAAAAAAAAAAACCAAAAAAACAAAAAAAAAAAAAAAAAAAAAAAAAAAAAAAAAAAAAACAAAACAAAAAAAAAAAAAAAAAAACATGTTGAAAGTAAGGGCAGAAAAGAAGGTGGCCCGTATAGTAGCCGAACGTGTCACCCCAAACGGGGGGGGATCCAAAAAAAAAAAAACATGACAAACTGAAAAAGGGGAAAAAAGACCGAACTCTCAAAAGGGAGCCGTCATAAACTGAAAAAAATCTCTCTCCAATTCGGAGGAAAAATCGATAGAAAGGGGTCAGAAGAATAAGTGAGGGAGGTCTACTCTTGGTTCGTCGAGGATGAGAGAAAAAAGTTCGCATCAAACAAAAGCTAAAAGCGTCAACAGCCAGCGTCTCTATATAAACCAGAGACCACAAAAAAACGGAAAAACTGTAAAAAAAATTGGCTCGTTGGCGATGGGGAACTGATGGTTCTGAGAGTACAAACATCGCGGAGGGCTCACGATGAGCTGAAACGTCTCCCTTAAAAAAGTCCTTTGGAAGAAGAAAGCCGCAGAGGGGACTAATATAAGCGCAGGGCGAAAAATTGGGGGGGAAGTCCCACATTCGTCGAAAGGGCTATTGCCTATCAAATGGGGGGGGGAAAACCCCAAGGCGGGGGAGGAAAACGTTCATTGTGCTGCCTGTTGACCATCAACGGATTACCGCACCGAACTACGCCGAGAGTCTCTCACTCTATGAAAGAGACATCAACCCGCTCAGGCCCGGCGGTGTTACTAAAAGGACGGGTAAAAAAGGGGGGAGTCACACTCATTACTTCCAATTTGGGGGGGGGCGAGGGAACCTGTAAAAAACAGGGCTGGGAGGCTAGCGATGCGGTCGGAATCCTCCCTGTGTGCACCAAAAGAAGGGGGGGCCGAAGGGAGTACCCAACGGTGCACAGCGACTGGGGAAATGGGTGCAAGAGGATAAAAAAAATAGATCAGAGTCTAGTCCATGCAGAATTGGACACTAAAAAGTTGTAGGGGAGAAGGAAAAGGGGGGCCAAAGGTCGAAACATGAAAAAGCCATACGCCATGCCACAGGACCGGCTATCTTTTGTCGAGGGTTGGGGGCGAACGGGGAAAGAAAAGCATTTAAACCACGAAAAAAGGGACTCGGGTCGCTTGGATACGACAGGGAGCAAGCCGGGGGCTAAAAAAAACGGTCGAAGAGCCAGAAGGAAGGGGAGAATCTCACGCCTGGGGTCCTCCGCCGGGGGGGGGGCAAAGGGAAACAGAAAAAACATGCCTAAAGGCAAGCCCGGCGATCCGGCGGCACGAATGACGGCCTGCTCCGTACCACCCCCCAAGTTTTCGTGCGACCAACCATCACCTTCACGTTTAGCGACTATCTGCGTGAAAGAGCGTTCCTGGGGGGGAAAACAATAAGGCCCGCCCGGAGAATCCGTATCACGCAAACCACCTACATCTGGCTACAAAAGCCAAGCAAACTAGTAGAATAGTTCTTTTAACAAGATCTTAGGGGGGAAAGTGGGAAGGGAGGGAGAAAAACCAATGGCGGTGAGAAAAAATCACGTAAAAAAAAAAAAAGGCAAAAAAAAGGCCAGAAAAATTTATTATGACGGGGCTTGCGCCACCGGGTCGGCGAAAAGGAGAATCCCGATTTTGGGAACCGGAAAGAGTGGGGAACGTCCAATGAGTGTACTACAAACGAAGCAGGGGGATTACAAACGAGGGGAAAAAGGTCGATCCGGAAAATAAAAA